>Ga0208269_100132_pt1 | contig 55737 bp, 72 predicted proteins | sample LakWasMe88_LOW11_2_FD_183912 | JGI IMG/M metagenome (GOLD analysis project Ga0208269, IMG submission 183912) | Freshwater sediment methanotrophic microbial communities from Lake Washington under simulated oxygen tension - Sediment Metagenome... | ecosystem: Environmental > Aquatic > Freshwater >...
GGCAACGCAGCGCTGGCGTAGATGGTGTGGATTGAATCAAGTCAGTCGAAATGCATTCCGTGATCCATCGCTGCGCGATGCATCACGGATGGAAATTTGTTTGACTTTTATGGGGAAGCCCTTGTAGCTTATGAGTAAAGCGCTAGCAGCTATCGTTTAAATAGTATTCTGGACGATGGGACAATGCCTCGCATGACCGCGCCAAACCCTTCCACCGCTCCGCAAACCCTCACCATCACGCGCCCCGACGACTGGCACCTGCATGTGCGCGACGGCGAGGCGCTGCTGACGGTGGTGCCGCACACGGCAGCCCAGTTTGGCCGGGCCATCATCATGCCCAACCTGCGCCCGCCGGTGACCACGGCGCAGCAGGCGCTGGAGTACCGCCAGCGCATCCTTGCCGCAGTCCCCGAAGGCAGGAATTTCCAGCCGCTGATGACGCTCTACCTCACCGACAACCTGCCGCCGAAGGAGATTGCCCGCGCCAAGGCGGCCGGCGTCGTCGCGGTCAAGCTGTATCCGGCGGGCGCCACTACCAACAGCGATGCGGGAGTGACCGACCCGCGCAAGACCTACCGTACGCTCGAAGCGATGCAGCGCGCCGACGTGCCGCTGCTGGTGCACGGCGAGGTCACCAGCCCCGACATCGACCTGTTCGACCGCGAAGCTGTGTTCATCGAGCAGCAGCTCATGCCGCTGCGGCGCGATTTCCCCGAGCTGAAAATCGTTTTCGAGCACATCACCACCCGCGAGGCCGCGCAGTACGTGCAGGGGGCCGGGCGCTTTACCGCCGCCACCATCACCGCGCACCACCTGCTCTACAACCGCAATGCCATCTTTACGGGCGGCATCCGCCCGCACTATTACTGCCTGCCGGTGCTCAAGCGCGAGGAGCACCGCCTTGCGCTGGTGCAGGCCGCTACCAGCGGGAGCGACCGCTACTTCCTCGGTACCGACAGTGCGCCGCACCCTGCGCATCTGAAAGAGCATGCCAGCGGTTGCGCCGGCTGCTACACGGCGCACGCGGCGATGGAGCTGTACGCCGAGGCGTTCGATGCCGCCGGCGCGCTCGACAAGCTGGAGGGCTTTGCCAGCTTTCACGGCCCGGCCTTCTACGGCCTGCCGCGCAACAGCGGCACCCTCAGCCTGGTGCGAGAGAGCTGGACACCACCGGACAGTTTTGCCTTTGGTGAGGCCGAGCTCAAGCCCTTGCGCGCCGGAGAGGCGCTGGCCTGGCGAGTGCAAGGCTGATATCTGCCCGCCCTGCCGATGGCCGGCCGAACGCGGCCTGCAGCGTTTTCCGATGTGGATTGGCAAGCCCCCTGGCTCGCGCCCTGGCGCGAGCTCGGCGTGCCGCTGGCGGGTGCCGTCGCCAGTGGAACACCGGTGCACGAGGCGTTGAACGCGGCCCAAGGCGCGCCGGTGGGTTTCGTGCCCCAGGCGGAGCTGCCGGCAGGTGTGGCCTATGAGCAGTTCATTTTCGACACCGGCTGCGTGCCCACGCGCAGCAACCTGCACGACTTCTTTAGCGGCCTGGTGTGGCAGCGCTTTGGCCAAGCCAAGCAGCGCTTGAACCAGCTACAGGCTGGTGCGATGGCGTTGCAGGGCGTGCGCCCGGTGCGGGGGCCGCTGCGCGATGCCTGCACACTCCTGGACGAGAGCGGCGCGCTGCTGCAAGCGCCGTCCGCTCTGTGGCAGGCGCTGCTCGCGCGCGACTGGCAGGCGCTGTTCGTTCAGCACCGGACCCTCTGGCGCAGCGCCCGGGTCACGCTGCTTGGCCATGCGCTGATGGAACAACTGGTTCAACCAAGAAAAGGGATCACTGCGCACGTACTGATTACGTACGATGCTATCAATTCAGAAGCAAATCAGGATTCCAGACTGGCGCAGCAACTCGATCCCGCGTGGCTCGCCACCAAACCATTTGTCCCACTGCCGCTGCTGGGTATCCCAGGGTGGTGGGCCGGCAACGAAGCGCCCGGCTTTTATGATGACGCCACGGTGTTTCGCCCGCCTCGCCCTTGAAAACGGCGCCCGGCGCCGCACCTTTCACAGACCTTTGCACGACTCTTTTGTGGAGCCCGAATGAAACGTATCGCCCTGTTTTTGATGACCAACCTGGCCGTGGTGGTGGTGCTGGGCATTGTGGCCAGCCTGCTGGGTGTCAACCGCTACCTCACGGCGAATGGCCTGAATCTGGGGGCGCTGCTGGGGTTCGCCTTCATTATGGGTTTTGGCGGTGCCATCATCTCGCTGCTCATCAGCAAGCCCATGGCCAAGTGGAGCGCGGGCGTGCAGGTGATCGATGCGCCGCGCAATGGCGACGAGGCCTGGATCGTGGAGACGGTGCGCGGTTTCGCTGAAAAGGCCGGCATCGGCATGCCCGAAGTCGGCATCTTCGAGGGCGACCCGAATGCCTTTGCCACGGGCGCGTTCAAGAACTCGGCGCTGGTGGCGGTCTCTACCGGCCTGTTGCGGAGCATGACACGTGAAGAGGTGGAAGCGGTGATTGGTCATGAAATCGCCCACATCGCCAATGGCGACATGGTCACCATGACGCTGATCCAGGGGGTGATGAATACCTTCGTGGTCTTCCTCTCGCGCGTCATCGGCTACGCGGTGGACAGCTTCCTGAACAAGAACAATGAAAATCGCTCAGGTCCCGGCATCGGCTACTACGTGACCACCATCGTGCTCGACATCGTGCTCGGCTTCCTTGCCGCCATCGTCGTGGCCTGGTTCTCGCGCCAGCGCGAATTCCGCGCCGACGCCGGCTCCACCCAACTCATGGGCAAGCGCCAGCCCATGATCAACGCGCTGGCCCGGCTGGGCGGCGTGCACCCCGCCGAACTGCCCAAGAGCATGCAGGCCATGGGTATTGCCGGGGGCATCGGCAAGCTGTTTTCCACCCACCCGCCGATTGAAGAGCGCATTGCGGCGCTGCAGAACGCGGGCAAGACTTAAAAAGTTACTTCACTTCCCGCAACAGGCGGATGCCCACCAGCGTGTAGCGCGTTTGCGGCGTGTTCCAGTTGCGGTAGGCGCAGCGCGCATACATCGCCCAGGTGTGCCAGGAGCCGCCGCGGCGCACGCGCACGTTCCCGTCGGAGGGGCCTTGCGGGTCTTGCGGGGACGATTGCGCGTAGGAGTCTTCGCCGTACCAGTCGGCAGTCCATTCCCAGACATTGCCCAGCATGTCGTACAGGCCAAAGGCATTGGGCCGAAAACTTCCCACGGGCGCGGTGAAGGCATGGCCGTCGTGGCCGCGCAGGGCCCGGTCCTGCCAGCGCGGCCAGAACACAGCGGCGTCGGCGTCGAACGTGTTGGCGGCAGCCAGCAGGCTCTGGGGATCGTCGCTGCCGGCATAGCGGGTGTTGGAGCCGGCCCGGCAGGCGTATTCCCACTCGGCTTCTGTGGGCAGGCGGTAGCGCACGCCTTCCTGCTTGCTCAGCCAGGCGGCCAGGGCCATGGCGTCGTTCCAGGTGACATTGAGGACCGGGTGTGTATCGTTTTGGACGAAACCCGGGTTCTGCCAGGAGTAGCGGGGATCGCGCCCCTCGAACGCATCACCGCGCCGCGTGGTGGCCGGGTCGTAGGTGGCGTTGTAGCCGTAGCCTCCGGTGCCATCGGCCACGGATTCGGGCACATACCCAGAAGCTTGGACAAACTGGCGAAATTGGCCCACCGTCACCTCATGCTGCCCCAGGTAAAACGCCCGCGCGATCCGAACCCGGTGCACCGGCGCCTCGTCACGCAGCTCGGCCAGACGGCGGCGTTCGTAGCGCGGAAAGGCCTGGGCCAGCACCTCGATGGGCTCGTCGCTGCCCATCAAAAATTCGCCGGCCGGAATACGCACCAGTCTCATGCCCAGACTGTTTTCAATGGCCTGCCCGGGCGCGTCGGCGTGCGGCAGCGCACAGGCTGAAAGCGCCGCAGCACACAGCAGGGAGGGCCAGAGGCGTCGGCGCATCGCCTGGTACCGAGCCATCAGGCGACCGGCCGGACCGGTGCGGGCTGGCCCAGCAGCGCACGCGCCACGGCTTCGCCCACCTTGATGCCGTCCACCCCCGCCGAAAGAATACCGCCTGCATACCCTGCACCTTCACCCGCCGGGTACAGACCCGCGGTGTTGGGGCTTTGCAGATCGGCATTGCGGTCGATGCGCAGCGGTGATGAGGTTCGCGTCTCCACCCCCGTCAGCACCGCATCGGGCAGATCGAAGCCTTTGATTTTCTGGCCAAACACCGGCAGCGCTTCCCGCAACGCAGCGATGGCGTAGCCGGGCAGGGCGAGCGCCAAATCCACCGGCCGTACGCCGGGCTGGTACGAGGGTTCGACGCTGCCCAGGGCGGTGGACGCGCGGCCGGCCAGAAAATCGCCCACCCGCTGTGCGGGCGCGCTGTAGTCGCTGCCGCCCAGCACATAGGCCTGGGCTTCGAGCTGGCGCTGCAGCACGATGCCCGCGAGTGGGTGCGCTGCGCCCGGGCGCAGCTGCTGCACGCCGTGGCTCGCGCCCAGCTGCGCTTCAAACGCAGCCGCGTCGCTTGGATAGTCGGCCGGCGTGATGCCCACCACCATGCCGGCGTTGGCGTTGCGCTCATTGCGCGAATACTGGCTCATGCCGTTGGTCACCACGCGGCCCCTCTCGCTGGTGGCGGCCACCACGGTGCCGCCGGGGCACATGCAGAAGCTGTAGGCGTCGCGCCCGTTGGCAGCGTGGTGCACCAGCTTGTAGTCGGCCGCGCCCAGGAGGGGATGCCCGGCGTGCCGGCCCCAACGCGCGCGGTCGATCAGCCCCTGCGGGTGTTCGATGCGAAAGCCGATGGAGAAGGGTTTGGCCTCCATGGAGACGCCGCGCTCGTACAGCATGGCGAAGGTGTCGCGCGCACTGTGGCCCAGGGCCAGCACCACCTGCGAGCTCAGCAGTTCATGCGTTTCGCCGCTTTCCTGATCGAGCACCTGCACACCGCGCAGCGTCCGCGCGCCTGCGCAGTCGTCCAGCAACAGATCCGTCACGCGCTGGCCAAAGCGTACCTCGCCGCCCAGGGCGATGATCTGCGCGCGCAGGCTCTCCACCACCTTCACCAGTTTGAAGGTGCCGATGTGTGGGTGGGCTGCGGTCAGAATTTCCTCGGGCGCGCCGGCCTGCACAAACTCCTGCATCACCTTGCGCCCCAGGTGGCGTGGATCCTTGATCTGGCTGTAGAGCTTGCCGTCCGAGAACGTGCCGGCGCCGCCCTCGCCAAATTGCACATTGCTCTCGGGATTCAGTTCGCGTTTGCGCCACAGCGCCCAGGTGTCCTGCGTGCGCTCGCGTACCGCTTTGCCGCGCTCCAGTACGACGGGCTTGAACCCCATTTGCGCCAGAACCAGCGCAGCAAAGATGCCGCAGGGGCCAAAGCCCACCACCACAGGACGGTCCGTCAGCGTGGCCGGCGCCCGGCCCACGGGCCGCCAGGCCATGTCGGGCGTGGGCTGGATGTGCGGGTGGCCGGCATGGCGCGCCAGCAGCGCGCGCTCCTGAGCACGGTCGGCCAGTTCCAGATCCACGATGTAGACGGCCAGCAGCTCCCGTTTGCGGGCGTCGAAACTGCGCTTGAAGACGGTGAGCCGTGCCATGTCGGCCGGTTGGATGCCCAGAACCGTGGCTGCGGACTGGATCAGCGCGGGCTCGGGGTTTTCTGCAGCGGACAGCGGCAGGCGGATTTCGGAAAGGCGAATCATGGGCGCGGCCCGTAGCGATCGGGCAGGTGCAGCAGGGGGCCGCATGATACGGCGGCGCCGGCTGTCCCGCCAGTGGATAGCGAAGAATTACCAAATTTGATAGCTATCAGCGCTTTACCAATAAGCGCTAGAGGCCTATTTCGTTGGTTTTTTTCCGTGCAACAACAACTCGGCTGTCGCAAGCGCCAGTGCCGCCAGCACCAGCGGCACAAAGTAGTACAGCGCCCGGTAGGCGAGCAGCGCGGCCAGTACGTCGGTCTTCGAGAGCGTGTCCATGGTCAGCAGCGCCACGCCCACCGATTCCAGCACGCCCAGACCGGCGGGCACGCGCAGCACCAGCCCGGCCACCGCGCCCAGCATTACGGTGGCGATGGCCGCCGGGTAGGCCACCTGGCCCTGCAGCACCACCCACAGCGCCGCGCCCATCAGCATCCAGTTGGCGCACGACACCACCACCTGCCACAGCGCCAGCGGCCAGCGCGGCAGGGCAAAGCGGTGTCCGCGCAGCGCCAGCGGCCGCCCCTCTCGCACCAGGCACAGCGCCAGGTAGGCCAGCGGAGCCAGGGCCAGCAGGGCGCCGCCCATGCGCCACTGCGCGGCGCTGGCGCTCCAGCCAAACACGGCCGGTGGCACCCAGAGCCAGGGGATGGCGGCTGCCAGCAGCAGGTAGCCGATCCAGTTGGTCAGGATGCTGGTGGCCACCACCTGGGCAATCGTTCCGGGTTCCACGCCGCGCCGGCTGTAGAGCCGGTAGCGTACGCCCACGCCACCAATCACCGAGCCGAGATTGAGGGTGAAGCCATAGCTGGTCATGGCGATGCCCAGCGTGGTGGCGCGACCCAGGGTGTGGCCGGTGACGTGCCGGCCGATCCATTCAAAACTGCCGTAGGTGAAGTGGCTCAGCAAGGCCAGCGCCGCGCCCGCCCAAAGCACACCTGCCGGAAGCGCCAGCACCGCCTGCCAGACGGCGGGCCAGTTCACGCTGCGCGCCTGGTGGGCGATGAGCGAGGCCACCAGCACGAAGAATGCACCAGCCAGGCCGCGCGTCAGCCAGGGCCACCAGGGTTTTTGTTGCAATGAAGTCAGCCCCACGCCCTGAGAAGTGCGCCGAGGTGCGCGGGTGCGCGCAGCGCCGCGCCCGGGGCGCAAGCGCGACGGCGCAGTGGATGCGGTCGGCGCCTGTGGCGTGGTGGGCCTTGGATGCGCCATGCGCGGCTTTCCTTCAGACTGCGGCGTGCGAGCGCTCGGTCTCGCCGGCTTCGGCCTGCCCCGTCTCCTTGGCCGCCTGTGCCAGCGCAATGGTGGGTTCGTGGCGTGGCAGCCAGCCCACCCAGGTGGGAAACCAGCGCATCAGGTGAAACACCAAATAGCTGCGCAGCAGGCGCAGCCGCGCCCACCGGCTCTTCGCGGGCAACTCGATGCTGCGGCAGCTGTTGTCCATGAGATCGGTGAGCCGCTCGTGCAGGTGGGCGTTGAAGGGGCGGTCGCGGATGATGACGTTGGCTTCCAGATTCAGCGCCAGGGAGAGCGGATCGAGGTTGCTTGAACCTACGGTGGACCACTCATCGTCCACCAGGGCCACCTTGCCGTGCAGCGGCCGGTCGCAGTACTCGAAGATGCGCACTCCCGCGCCCGACAAGTGCTCGTAGAGCAGGCTGGCGGCGGTCTTGACGATGGCCATGTCGGGCTGGCCCTGCAAAATCAGGCGCACGTCTACCCCGCGCCGCGCGGCGCGGCGCATCTCGCGGATGAAGCGGTAGCCGGGGAAGAAGTAGGCGTTGGCGATCACGACCCGCTGGCGCGCGCTGCGCAGCGCGATTCGGTAATGGCGTTCGATATCGCTCCTGTGGCGGTGGTTGTCGCGCGTGACGAAGATGGCGCCTGCTGCGCCAGCTTGCGGCAAGGTCTGGGGGTCGGGCGACTCTGGCGACTCGGGAACCTTCTGGCGCCGGTCGGTGTGCACCGCGCTCTGCACGAAGCGGTGCATTTGCGCGACGATGGGGCCACGCACCTGCACGGCGTAGTCCTGCTTGGCCTCGGGTCCGAAATCGGCCACATGGTCGGCCGAATAATTGATGCCACCGATGAAGCCCAGCGCGCCGTCGACCACCACGATCTTGCGGTGCATGCGCCGCAGCACATTGAGGCGCTGGCCAAAAATACGCTGGCCCGGATCGAAAGTGCGGAACTGCACGCCCGCCTCGACCAGATCGCCGACATAGCGCTCGGGCAGGTCAGGCGAGCCAAAACCGTCGACCAGCACATGCACGCATACGCCCCGCTGCGCCGCGCCAAGCAGGGCGGCATGCAGCGCACGACCGATCTTGTCGTCGAACAGGATGAAGGTTTCCAGCCACACCTGGCGTTCGGCGGCCTCGATGGCGGCGAACACGCGGGGAAAGAAGTCTTCTCCGTTTTCCAGCAGCTCGAAGTCGTTGCCCTCCACCCAGCGGGTGGAGCGGGGGGCGCGGGCGCGATGGGTCATGCAAAAACCTCCATGCCTTGCGCGGGCCGTCGGCGGCCGGCTGCCGTCATATGCTGATCTCCGCTGCCAGCGGCGCATGGTCAGACAGCCGGTCCCAGGGCTTTTTTGGGAGTATCAGCGGTGAATTCACCGTCGCATCGCGCACATAGATGCGGTCCAGTGCCAGCACCGGCATGGAAGCGGGAAAGGTTCGCTGGGCATGCCCTTGCGACTGCAGAAAAACCTCGCTCAGACCCGCGCCGTCGCGCAGCATGAACGGGAGTGAGATAAAGAAAGAGGGAGAGGCGCGATAAATCGGGATTTCGCGGGCTCAGACGGGACGAAGTGGGATGGGACTATGCAAATCACTTTCCCACCACGAAAGCAGGAAGCGAAAGAAAATCGGGCTCCACTTTCCGGATTTCTGCACTGGCCGCTCCTCCTATACAAGGCGAGCCCGGCGCGTCAAAATCGAGGTTTTACCCAAGGACAAGATCATGAGCCTCACTCCCCTGCAGCGAATCAAAGTCATCCAGGCCAGGCAAGAAGCGGCTCTGAGCAACTTGGCATTCGCTATGACCCGCGCGGCCGACACTATGGCTGAATATACCTTCACGGTCTCTTGCGCCGAAGGTACAGACGAGTCCAAGCGAGCTGCGGAGATCACGCAAGCGGCACTCGCGCGGGCATCAAACACTCCCCCTTCTCCCTGATCCTTCAGGAATAGATCAAAACGGCACGTAGTCCCGCCCGTCGCCCAACTGCATCAGACGCGGTAGGTTCCGCTCCGCGAACACTTGGCCGCCAACCGTGACGTGGGTCGGGACCTTCACCGTGCGAGCGGCTGTCACCACCTCCAGGATGACAAAAAGCCGGTCCGGGTGCGCGGTAGCCAGGCGTAGGGCCTCCTCTTCCGCCACCTCGCGTGACGGGTGCAACACCGTGGGGCGGCAGTCGTCCGGTATGCGGTGGCACCCACGGAACGGCGCCCACTGATCGTGTTCGGTGACATCCAGCACCACGCAAGGATTGCTCATTTCAGCCCCCCTGAAGTCCTGAGCCAGTCCAGCGTGCGCTCCACCAGCTCGTTTTTGTCGTCCTCTGAGAGCCCCAGGTAGGGCCGGGCCGGGATCGTCACTGATTTGGCGACGTGGCCACGGAAGGCCAGCAGTTTGCCGCTCTTGGGCTTGATAGTGCCGCCGAACTGATGCACGGCCGCATAAACCAAGTTGCTGCCCACCTCGACTGACTTGCCCCCCACCACCTGCGACACCAGCTGGCCGCGCAAAAAGCCGCGCAGCGTGAGCACGCGGTTCTTGTTCTGGGACTTTTCCTTTTTGTACCAGGGCTGCAAAGCGGCCCAGGCCGTGCCATCAGGCGCAGTCTGGGTTTTGAATCGGTCGCGCGTGGTGCGCAGGGTGTATTCGCCCAGCTGGGCCAACAGCGGCGCCGGGTTTTCGATGCCTCCCAGCAGCCCGCGCAGGCTGGCCGTTGCCGTCTTGGCGTCGAACTCGACGGATATGCGGCTTCCGGCCATTGCTATTCCTCCTGCGAACGGTACGAGCGCCACCGGTCCCGGCCAGGCGCATATTCAAAGCCGGGATCGATGCCTTCGGGGACGCTGACCACGCGCGGCCCACCTGGGCTGTACTTGCCGATCACGCGCTCTACCCACGACACCTCGGGCGCCCGGTCCGGCCCACTCTTACCCATGCGCGCCAGGTCGCGCGGCCACAGGCCGATTACCTTGCACTGGCACCCCCAGCCGTTGGGTGGATAGTGGGTCTGCCACCACGGATCGTCTCGCGCCAGCACCAGCCCATCCCAGGCCACGTGCTGGTGGCGCGGGTGCTGCACCCAGTCGCTGTGCTGGTACATCCAGAACGGCGCGGCCTGCAACTGTTCCCAGCGGCCCGCCGCGTAACTGGTGTTGAGGTTGGTCTCATAGATTACGCGCGTGCGCCAGTCGCGCCCACCGTTGTAGTCCCAGCCATGGCGCGCCACGATGGCGTCGAAGTCCTTGCGGAACGTCTCCAGCGTGGTGCCGTCGGCAATGGCCTTGTCTACCGCACCGCGAAAATCCCGGACGATGGCGTCTCGGTTCGCCCCAGCCACCACAAACGACCATTCGTGCTCGGCCGCGTACACGTCGAGCCACGACTCGGTGGTGAGGTTCAGTTTGCGCCGGAAAAACGCGATCATTTCCCGGAACGGCAAGCTGCCGTATGCCGCCTCAGCCATTGCTGTGCCCCTTGTGTCGAAGCGTTCGCTGGCGGCACCAGGCGGAATGCTCGCGGGTCAGCGGGTGGTCCTTGAGGTAGACGCGGCACATGGGCTGCTGCGCATTGATGCACACGGCGCGCGTGGCTTCCGGGTCCATCACCCTGGCCCGCTGCTCGCACTCGGTCAGCGTCATGGTGTCGCCAGCGCTGGCAATCACGCCCCGCACCAAGAAGGCGAGAACCCAGAGGTCAGCCATTGCCGCCGGCCTCCTGCAGAACCTCATAGCGGCCGGCCAACTGGGCCGCGGCCAGCGCCTCTGCCATGGCGGCCGCGTAGTCGTCCAGGCTCATATTCGGGTCCAGCGCCGCAATGCCGTCGCGGATTTGCTCCAGGCTCGTGGCCTGCGCCACCAGCTCTCGGATTTTGTCCACCCAGGCCGCAGCCGGCGCCCTCACATTGGCCGCGAGCTGCGCCTGCATAGCCGTCTGCGGGCTCGGCGCCTGCTGCTCTACAGGAATCTGCCCTGCTGCGGCGGCCACACCCCACAAATGACCTGGAAACGGTGCGCGGCCCGAAGCTGCCGCCACGCCCTGCCGCCAGATGGCCGGGGAAGTCGCCTGCAAGACGGGCTCACCCTTTTCCGGCTGCGGAATGCCCAGCTTCTCCTGTGCCCACTGCACCGGGATTTGCACGCCGATATCCACCAGCTTAGGAAGCGCCTCCGCGTAGGCGGTCATATCCTCGGTCTGGCCCACGTCCAGGCGGAAAACGGGGCAACGGCGCATGCCATCGGGCGCCAGCCCGTTGAGCACAGCGATCGGATACAGCAAATCGCGCGTCAGCGTGCTGCAGATCTGCCGGATGTCGCTGTCGCGCAGGTCCTTGCGCACCTCGTTGTGCACGTTGCCCAGTGCATTGGTGCTGCTCTTGCCGTCTGCCCCGCTGGTCAGCGTGCCGCCCAGGATCACTTTGGACTGCGTGCGCTCGCACCAGTTGAGCATCAACTCGAAAGCCTTGGGATCGCCGGTGGCCGCATCCAAAAAATCCAGTTCCATACCGCTCGGAATGATGCCGGCCGCGTTGTGGCCAATACCCACCAGGGCGCGCAGCAGCGTCATCTTTTCCTGTTCGCTGGCGCCGCTGGGGTATTTGCCGATGCGCACGGGGATGCCGTAAATCTCCAAGAACTCGGCCAGGTCGCCCACGCTGTAGTTCTTGAACAGATAGGGCCACACCAGCTGGCGGAACATGGCCGTGCGCTCCAGGTAGCCGCTCTTGGCCTTGTGCACGTGCGTGATCCAGCCGAAGGGCTGCAGCGGCTCGCCCACGATGCCGTCCACCGTGGTGTTGCTGCGCAGCCGCAGCTCCTGGCGGTAGCCGCGGTGCACGGTGAACCAGCTTTGCGGGCGGTGCGTGATCGTCTTGGGTAGCCAGAACTTGCCCGGCTTGTGCCACTCGTTTTCGCAGCAGGAAAAGCCCTTGCCGATCGCATCCGTCACATCAAAAAGCACATCCTCGAAGTCGGCAATCTCCTCCAACATCGCCGCAAGCTGCTCGGCATTGCGTTTCTCCAGCGGGGTCGGGTTGTCGGGTGGCACCACGCTCCAGTCCACCAGCAGCGCGCGGCGGCGCTTGCCCAGCTCGGCGGCAATGTGGCCGTCTTTTTCCTCCATGTCTTCGTAGAGGTCGAACTGCGCCTGCAACTCGCCCTGTTCGGCCTGGTCAAGAATGGAAGCGAGCTTTGAGGGCGTGAGCCCGCGCGTCGGGTGCGTCTGCAGCTCGCGCTGCAGGTGTGAATAGTGCGACGTCTGCGGCTGCGCCAGCGCCTCGCTGCTGATCGGCTGGCCGTCTGGCCCCAGGATTCTTGCCATGCTTCGTGCTCCTTACCAGCCGCCTGGCTCCGGCATGGGGAAGTCCAGGTCGGCGTGCGATGTGGTTGCGTTGTCGAACCCGCGCGAATGCCCGGGAACGGGGATGTAGTCGATTGGGGCATTGAGGTTCAGCGTGGCGAACCAGCCAAGGGCCAGCATCACGGCGGCATCGCCGTGGCGGAACAGGTCGGGGTCCTTCACGTCGGCCCGACGTGCCTTGGCGACCATTGCGATGCCGTCCACCTCTTCGATGGCCCGCAGATCCTGGGCATAGTTCGGATCAGCCGGGATCTCGATCATTCCGTCTTCAAAACCCTGCACCAGCTTGGGCATCCAGGTGCCGTACCAAGCCCGATTGAGCTTGACCTGGTGCACGTGGGAATGCCCGAACTTGTCCGCCGTTTCCTCGGCCAGCGCCTCGCCCGAGCCGGTTGCGTCCATGGCGCCGCCGCAACGGCGCGGCAAGCGCTCGATGGCATACCAGGTGATCTGCCGCTGCTGCGCATAAGGCACCTTGTGCATCTCGATGGACAGCGGAACGCGCCGGCGCATGCCGGAAGCGAGTGCCGTCGCCCCCCAGCTAGAAAAGTCGCGGTGCCGCGCATAGTCGTGCGAGAACACATGGCGCTCGCGCGGGTCCAGTGCTGCCAGCGCCGGTGCGAGGTAGCGATCGATCCAGTCGGCTGCCCAGGCCTCGCGCTCAATGGGCGACTTGCGCACAAAGTCCTCATCCAGCGTCAGGCGCAGCACGCACTCGGGCGCCAGCACCATGGCTTGCTCAATCCACACACCAGGCAGGCACACGCCATTGCCATCGCGGGGGATGGCGTCCAGCTCCTCGCGCATGGCGGCCTTGCGCACACCGTAGCCGTTGCGGATTTTTGTGTACCAGGCCTTCTTGCCCTCTGCCGTGGGCGGGGTGCCCTTCATAAAGCACACCCGCTCGTACAGGCCGTTGGCCACCGCGTCGTCAAACGTGATGGTGACCACCGTGGCATCGGCGCCGTAGCGGCCGGCCTCGATGTCGCGGCAGAACTGCGCAAACGGGTTGCTCTTGCCGTTGTGCGAGCTGATAACCGTGATCTGGCCGCCCCAGATCAGCAACGCGGTGGCGGCATCGAGAACGCCCTGCACGTCCGGGTGGAAGGCCGCTTCATCAATCACCACATGGCCCTGCAGGCCCCGGATGTTCGCCGGGCGGCTGGAGAGCGCGCACACCTGGAAGCCCGAGGCAAAGCGGATTCGGTACGCCGTGATGTGCCGCGTCCGTCCGCCATCGTCCTGGTCTTCAAACAGGAACTCTTCCACGCCTGAAACGCCTTGGCCTTGGGCCTGGGCGATCACACGCGCGAACTTGGCGCAGTAGCCAATGGCCTCAAGGCCTTTTTCCTTCGTGTCGCCAATGTAGTAAACGTTGTCGCCCCCCGCGCTCTTGCGCGCAGCGGCCACCAACGTCTTGTTGAGCATGGTTCCAAAGGTGATCCCGGTGCGGCGCCCCTTGGGCACCGCGATGATCGCCGACTGAATGGCCGCAACCTCGCGCTGGTGCTTCATCAGCACGCCGTCGTCCAGCGGGTTGAAGCCCTCAGGAATGCTGCGCACGCTGGCTGGGAGGTCTTCCCATTCCAGCGTGCGCAGGGTGGTGGCGAGGGGCTTGATAGCGTGCATCAAGAGCCCCGTTGCTTGATGGGTCCAGAAATGAGCATGGGGAAGGCGGGCTCGAACGCGGGGTCATGCCACTGACTGACCAGACAGAACATCGCGAACAGCGCCTCTGCCAGCGTAAACCACCATTCAGGCACCCAGTTGCGCTCAGACACCACGGGGCCTTCGGAGTCCGGATTGGCGATGTACACAGGCACCAAGCCGAGGAACCAACCATAGTGCGTGAACTGGCGCTCCAACTCCGCGCGCGGGATGCGATGCAAGATGCTCATTGCCCGATCCCCAGGAACTTGCGGCGCCAGAAGTCCACCTGGGCTTCGTCCATTCCCTGGGCCTTGGCGACTTCCTGCAAGTTGGCCTCCTGCTCGGTCAGCAGCTTCTTGCGCGTAGCCTCCTCCACCTTCGCCTGAAACTCCTTCAGGTTGATGCTGGAACGCGTCAGCGTCGCAATGTTCTTTGCCGCCTTGCTGAGCAGAGCCACACGCTCGCCGGGGTCGATCTTCTCGCCGTCCGGCCCCGCCTCATCGGCCTCTTGCAGCGCCAGGATGGCCTCGAACAGCTCGGTCTGCACCATCGCCGTCAGCGCCTCGCTGCGGGCGTCCTTGTTGTCGCCCGCGTGCTGCTGAATGATCTTGGCGGCCTCGGTGCTGGCGCGAATGGCCGACAGCCGGCGCTCCAGCTTCTGCCCATAGCGCCCCACCGCAGAGCGGCTGGGCAAGTCGCCCGACTGCGACGCCACCGGGTAGCGCTCCTGCAGGTCTGCGATCAGCTCGTCCAGCGTCACACTGCCCACAGCCAGCATGGCCTGGATGTACGCCTTGATCTCCGGGTCCAACCGGTCGATGCTGCTTTTGCGGCCCATGGCTTACCAGTACTTCGCAGGCCGGGCAATGCCGGGCTCGCAGGCGATGCTGTACTCGGCCAAGTCAACGCCAATACGGCTCAGCTCGGCGAACCATCGGCCCGAAGGCTGCTTATCCACCTTCACCAACTCGCGGGCGCTCAGGTAATCGAGCTCGCGCCGCAGCTCCAGGGGTGTCGCGTCCGGGTATTCAGACTGCGCCACACTCAGAATCGGGCCTTCAAACGCACCGATCGGACGGGCATTGTTCAGCGTCAGGATGATCAGCCAGCGCAGGTTCTCGCGGCGAATGCGGGCGGTGTCGATGGCGGTGCTCATGGGCTCCCTCTCTCGGTCATGGATGCGCGCAACTGCGCGTTGTCGATCTTGGTCGCCAGGCCGTCCAGCTTGGCCTCCACGATAGATTGGCCGCGCACGTAGTCCTCTCGGCGCACGTAGTGCAGCGGCAAGTCGGCCTGAAAGCGCAGGAAGTCACGCTCCAGCGCCGTGATGTTCTGGGCCTGCAGCACATCAAAGCGCTGCAGCGCATCAAAGCGCTCGGTAGAGCGTGTCTCCTGGGCCTTATTCGCCTCGCTCATGACGACGAACCGCTCTTCGATGCGCGACTCGAACTGCGCCGCAATCAACCGGCCGGCGCCAAAGATGAGTGCGGCAAACCCCGACAGCAGCGCCGCGCAAAAACCAAGCAACTGCCAAAAATCGATCTGCAAAATCATGTAAGGCCTTTCTTTTTCTCGCGCTTGCCCTGGCACGCCACACACAGCTGGCACCCTGGCACGGCGCGCCGCCGCGCCTCCGGTATTTCCTTGCCGCAGCCGCGCCCCTCGCAATACGTGGCCGAATCGGCAGCCGTCTTGCCCGCAAGGCCCGCGCGGCGGGCTTGGTCGCGCAGCGCGTCGGCGAGCATCTCGGCCTCGCGCGCCTGGGCGCGGTCGATGTCGTCAGTCAACAGCGCCCCCCGCTTTGCCCGCCCCGAACACATCGCGGGCGAAATCCTGCAGGCCCGTCACTTGGTCGCGGAGTCCGTCAGCCTCTGCTGCCAGCTCTTGATACGCGCCAGCGCTCTCTCCGAAAAGCTCTCGGGCGGTACGGGCTTCGCTAGCGCAGGCGGCACGGCCGGCATCTCCTGCTGGGTAGGGATCGGGGCGGCTGCCCTGGCGGGCAATCTCGGCGCGCAGGCTGCGCACAGCAGCAGCGGCAACAACATCACGAGCGCGGCGCGTGGCCTCGCGTTGGGCGTCTTCATGGGCGGTCCTTTCGGCATTGCGAAACTTGGTGGCGTTGTCGCGGGCAGTTGCCGCGTTGCGCTCGTTCTCTTGCGCGTCCCAGGCCTGCTGCACACGCGCGGCGCCCTGCGCATCGCCCGTGGCCACCAGGTGCGAGCGCCAGGCCAGCGTGCCCCACACAGCGGCGGCGAGCAGCACGGCAGCGGCAAAAATGCGCAGGCCCATGGTCAGCACAGCCCGTGCGGGTGAACCCCGCAATACGTGGCGTACCCCCACCACATGGCGGCGGCCGTGAGCACCAGCACCACGCCCAGGGCCTTCAGAGCGGCCTTCATACGCCCGGCCCCCACGCCGCATAGCGCGGCTGTATCAGCACCAAAATGCGCTGCGGGTAGCCCAGGTTCTCGCGGCAATGCACGGCCGCACGGCGGGCGCTGCCGCAAGCCGCATCCACCTGGGCACGGGTCGGCTGCGCCAGCCCGGTGTTCGCCGCCTCGCGTTGCCAGTGGCCCAGCCCGCCGTTGTAGGCGCGCAGCGCCACCCACATGCGGTCAAACGCCCCGTACTGCGGCGGGGTGCGCTCGAACAGCCACAGGTCATAGGTGACCAGCGCGCGCAGCGCCCAGGCCGGGCTGTAGGGCTGGCGCGACTCCAGGGCGGGGTCAATGCCGCCAATCCAGCGCGTGGTGGCGGGCATGAACTGGGCCAGGCCCTGCGCGCCCACCTGGCTCACGGCGCCAGGCCGCCAGCCGCTCTCTTGGTGCACCTGGGCGGCAAACACGGCAATCGGGGCGTCCAGCCCCCAGGCCATGTGCGCGGTGCGCACCAGCAGCGCCCGGTACTGCTGCGCAGCTTGCGGAGTGCTCTGCGGCGCGTTTGCACTGGGCGCCGCGCTCGCCTGCGCCTGCGCCTGGGCCAGGGGCGGCAGCAGCGCGGCCAGTGCGCACAGCGCCACCAGCAGCACCGCCAGGGCAAAGTCCTTGAGGGCGCTGCGCATCACAGCCCCGCTGCCACACCCAGCACCACACCGCCCACCACCAGCGCCCGGCGCAGCTGCGCGGCGCAAAACGCCGGCATGTACGCCACATTGGCAAGCGGGAAATCCACCTCCCCCTCAGGCTCGTCCGTGCCCTTGCGCCAATCGCGCCACAGGTACGAATCGGGCCGCGCGTAGGGGAACAAAGCACGGTCGAGCCAGTAGCCCATCACGGCGGCCAGTGCCACCAGCGCCGCCTTGTACGCCACCACCGGCAACTGCACCGGCTTGGCCACAGCAATCACCACCAGCAGCAATATTGCCAGCAGCAGAAACAGGCTGTTGCGCGGCGCGCGCAGCCACAAAGGGATATGGGATTTGAGAGACATTGCAGGCTCCTGAGGGCAACAAAAAAGACTCTTGAGAAAGAGCCTTGAGTGTTGGCCTGCAGGGGCTTGCAGGCTGAGTAAAGCGTTTTACTTATTGGTCGGCGGCATCAGCAACAGCGACCACATCGCCGCTTGCGTTCAGCCTGAACACCTTCTGTTCAATGGCGTATCCGCCAAAGCTGTTCTTCGCGCGGTACTTGACCCTGACCAGAAAACCATTGTCGGGCCCGGCAACGACCGAACTCCACTCGATGACGTCGAGCGATGCCGGGTCCTTCAGGTTGCGTTTGAGATGGCGCTCCACCTGGAGCACAGAGCCATCGACCCCGCTGTTGAACACGACCGCGCGTTGCGCGGCCAGTACTGCCTTCAGGCTCGCATCGGACTGACGGCGCTTCGCGCTCGACCCCCAGGTGTGCTCATACGCAGCCAGCGGCAAGAGCACCGCGAGCATGGCGATGAGAACGGCGTAGGTCCAAAACTGCTTGCTGCGTGGCTTTGGCTGCGGCCTCTGATTGGCCGCCATGGCCATCTCGACCTTGCTGTAGATCGCGCCGCATTGCGGACACGCTTCGGCGTCTTCGCCAGTGGAGGCGTTGTTGGTGTGGCCGCATTTCAAGCAATTTTCGATCATCTTTTGCCTGGCGTGGCCTCAAAGCCAATGAAAGCCCCGCGCCATCAACCCCGCCAGACCCAGGGCCACGGCAATTAGCGCACCAAAAAGAAGGCGGAAATCCGTGCGCATGTCTCTCCTGATCTCGCGGACATCCGTCTTGATATCGTTGAGATCACGTTGGACATGCTCCGCGGCGAGCTCCAGCTTGATGACGCGCTGATCCATATGGGGTGGCTCCGGTGGTTCTGGTGGCAAATGGGGCGGCTGTCGATCATTCCACCACTGTACAGGCTTGACAACATTGTTCATGCAGGGCCTCACACGTCCATCAGCATCTTGAGCAGCTCGTCAAACGCAGCAGCATTGTGCCCACACTGGTCAAAACGCAGCAACCAGGCGCGCCCCTGCAGCAATTCATGGCGGAACGCATCACGGTTGAGTACGCCACTTTGCGCCAGCGCCCGCGCCAGGCACACGGTAGACGTGTGCAGCGCCAGCAGCTGGCTCTCGATGCACGGCGGGCCAGCGGCGTCGTGTGTTGAGGTTTGTTCCATTGTCACGCTCCTATTGATCTCATCGTCATCGGCCGCCGTCACGCAGCCTTGTCCCGCTTGCAGCCGCCCGCTGCGCGCGCAAACGCATTGCTCGTTGCTTTGATCGCCGCCCGCGCGTCGGGCGGGCAGTTGCGGTAGTTGTCGAGCAGGATTTCTTCGTCCCGCGCCAGAGCCCGCGCAGGGGCTGGAGCTGATGCGCCGCCTGTGCGCTGGCCCGTGAGGATGTAGAGCACGTCTGCGCCTGCGGCTGCATAGCGCGATAGCACCTCTGCGCCAGGCAACGCAGCACCGCCTTCCCAGTTGATCACCGACCGCTTCGTGACCTCCAACTTCACGGCCAACGCTTCTTGCGTCAAGCCGATCCGTTTTCGCTCCTCTTGCAGACGAGAAGAAATATCCATTTTTTTCACCAATACCTATTGCAAGGTGAAACTAGTTGCACCATAATTCACCCCATACCGCCGCACAAAGCAACGCAACACCACGCAAGAGGACGCCATGAAGCCCTTTCACTCCGCCTATTCCGACCTTCCCCTTGTGCGGCCGCTGTGGCATATCGGCCTTGTCACATTCATTGCCGGGTTTGTTTTGAGCGTTCTTGCGGTGTCGCTCATGAAATCACTTCCCAAGAATCCACGCCAAGGCGCCACCCAGCAATGCCCCTGCCAATGTGCCGCCCACACCGATGAGCGCGGCCTTGTTGGCTTGGCGCGCAGCCACCTCGGCTTGCCGGTCCAGCAGGCGCAGACGCCACTGCTGCTCGGCCAGGAGCCATTGGGGGCTGTCGGCGCTGTGGCCGCTTTGCCACCCAGCAAGTTCGGCATCGCTCCACTTTTTCAGGGTGTCAATGTCGAGTTGCCCCAATTCATCCAGTTGGCGACCTTTCATGAATTCGCGTGCAAACCGCGAAACACCGTCCATCCATCTCTCCTGTGATTGATTCCTCAATCTACCACTGAATGCCACACATGAACCCCCGCACCACCCCTTCCGTGCGCCCGCCGATCACGCGGGTGCCGTACCCGCAAACCCCCAAGACCGCTGCCGCCTGGGTCAAAGCCCACGGTGTGGCCGTGGCCGATCTGGCGCGCCACAACGGCTTGCCCCGCCTCGTGCTGGTGGACCTACTGCGTGGCCGCCTGCGCGGCCACCGGGGGCAGGCCCACAACGCCGCCATCGTGCTGGGCCTCAAGCCCGAACCAGAAGCCACCCACTGAGAGCTTGCAATGAACGACATTCCGAACTTTGGCTTTGGTCGCCTGATTCACATGGGTCTGGTGTCTGACGTTGAGCGTGACAGGTACATCCGCGAACTGGCCGCCGGCAGCGCCGCAGCCCAGGCCTGCACCATAGTGGCCGGCATTCGACAGCGCGCCCTCACTGAACCAGGCCATCTGGATCAAAGCCCGGCTGCCGAAGCAAGATCGCAGCCTGCCGCAACCCATAAAACCAGCCCGGTAAATCCTCCGCGCGCTGCGCGTGGGCTTCAAGCCGCTGCGCCAGCGCCTCGGCGTTCAGCACGCCTTGCGCAGCCAGCTCGCGCGCCAGCTCCAGCCACATCTGCTCGCTCACGGCAAGTTGCACGCCGTGCTCTTGCAGTTGCCGGCGGCGGGCTTGTTCGCGCATCGCTTTCATCTCGGCGTCTGTTGGGTTCATGGCCCGTCTCCTCTCAGGGGGTGAAGTGATGGCGCTACTTTGCCACCCGCAAACGCTTTGCGCCACATGCAAATCGGCTGTTTGTTTGGACGGCGGTTTTTCCGCCCGCCAAGGGGCCTTCCAATGAGCCGCCGCAATTGGAAACGCTGGCAACCCGCCACCCTGCGCGATGCGCTCAAGGGATGCAAGGACTTCGCCTTGGAGCGCCACAACCTCAGCGTGGAGCGCATTGCCGAGCGCATGGGGCTGGAGGACCACTGGTCGCTCTACAAGTGGATTGCCAACGGCCGCATGCCCCTGGTGCTGGCGCCTGCCTACGAGCATGCCTGCGGCATCAACCTGGTGGCCCGCTGGATGGCCGCGACCGACGGCAAATTGCTGGTGGATATCCCCAAAGGCCAGCAGGCCCAGGCCGCCGACATGGTCGAGCTCAACACCGGCTTTGCCCAGGCGCTGCAGCTGCTTACCGACTTCTACCAGGGCGCAGGCAAGGCCGACGCTGCCGCCACCCTGGACACCTTGCGCAACCACCTGCAGCAGGTGGCGGCGCACCACCACAACGTGGCTGCCTACGCCACACCTGAACTGGAGTTTTGAGCATGGACTACTTCGACCAGATCGCGACTGGCGTGCGCCCGCAGCCACCCTCACTCAGAGACATTCGGACGGTTCAACCCAGCACCGACAAAGAGCTGCAGCTGAGTTACGCCCTCGCCAAGAAGGTGCCCGACATGCTGCACCGCGGCTTCACCATCGAAACCAGCTACGGCGAGATCGTGATCGAGCCCGGCCGCCATGCCGATGCCATCGCCGCCACCGTGCGCCGCGCGCTGGAGATCCAGCTCAAGGCTGCAGTGCTGGCCCGGCGCGATGCAGAGATAGACGGGCGGTGCGCATGAGCCACGACAAAGACAAAGCCATGTGCCACGTGCAGGCCGCACTGCGCCTGGTGGCGCAAGAGATAACCCCGTGTCCCCGCAGTCCCGAATGGAAGCGCGGCGCCCGTGATGCCATCTGCAAGGTGTTTGGCGTGCCCAGGGAGGGCAACCCCTATGCCTGCGGCACTGCGCAAGACGACGCCTGGCGCGCGGGCTTCCATGTGGGCCATGTGCTGGCCGGCGAAGCGATGGCGGCCACAGCATGAGCGAGAAGACCTACCCCCTGGCAGGCCCCATTCGCAAAACCTGCGAGCTGTTCAGGCTGCTCGCCGGCCACGAAGTGCTGGGCCTGGCGCCGGGCGAAATCGCCAAGGGCCTGGGCGTGCCGCCCAGCTGGGTCAGCCAGAACCTGCCCGCGCTGGAGGCCGAGACCGGCTTTGTCGAGCGCGTGGCCGACACCAACCGCTGGCGCCTGAGCGTGCCCTTTGTGCGCATTGCCACCACGGTGGCCACCAATCTGAACGCCGCCAAGCGCCAGCTTGACGACATCAGCACCCGCTATTCCGTCCCCCTGTAACCCAACTCGAAGAGAACTTCATGGCTCGCAACGCAACCCCAGCCCCCGCATCCAAAGAACCCGTCTTCCTTGAAGACGCCATTGCCGAGAACATGAGTGCAGCCAACACGCTGGCGCTTGCAACTCTGGAGAAGAACGAGCGCGTAAGCGCGCTGGCCTTGCAGCTCAACTACCAAGGTTCGACGGACATTGCCTCGTTAGAGAACTCGGCCCGTGACGCCATCCGGCGCATTGGCATGGCCATCTTCGAGCTCGGTGCCTACCTGCTGCTGCTCAAAGAGGGCTGCAAGCACGGGGAATTCATGTCCGTTTTGGTGGGACTCAAGCTGGAAGAGCGCGCCGCGCGGCAGTACATGCAGGTAACGCGGCGCTTCTCAAATCGGCAGACGTCTGCCGATTTGAATGCCCTCGGCGTATCCAAGCTCACGGAAATGCTGGTGCTCGACGATGAGCAAATTGAAGAACTGACGGAGCTTGGACAAACTGGCGAACTGGCCCTGGACGATGTCTCTGGCATGTCGGTGCGGGAGCTGCGCGCCGCAGTCCGCAAAGAACGCCAGGAAGCCGCAAAACAAAAGAACCAGGTCGATCGCCTGACCACCGTCAACACCGAGCTGCACGAAGAGGTGCGCCTGATCAGGCGCCTGCCCGCCAGCGAAGAGCTCAAGCGCACCCAGCGCGAGGCGGCAGACATCCAGGCCGAAACCATGGGCATGGTGCAAGGGAGCTTGCGCCACGCCCTGATTGCCCTGAACAACTGCGAGCAGGACCAAAGCCTGGTGATGGCCGGCATGGTGGGCCAGGTGATTGCCGAACTGGTGGCGCTGCGCAATGAATTCAACCTGCCCGAGGTGGGCGGTACACCCGAGTGGGAGCGCTGGGCTGCTGCGCAAGACGCCAACGTGCCCAACTTAGTCGTCAAAGCCAACTGAACCCCCGCCAGCATGAGCCCCGTCATGAACCCTGCGCTGATCGATGCGCTGCTGGACGTGCAGCGCCGCGCTGCTGCCGCAGGCCATGGCGGCAAGCAGGCCATTTACGACGCGGCCTGCCAGCACCTGGGCCTCTCGCGCGCCACGCTCATGCGCCGCCTCAAGGACACCATCGTGAAACCCCAACGCAAACGCCGCAGCGATGCAGGCGCCACCAGCCTCACCCTGGCCGACGCGCAGCGCCTGTGCCAGCAAATGATGCAGGGCTACCGCGCCAATGACAAAAGCATTCAGGCGCTCAAGCTCTCGCTGGAGCAACTGCGCGCCGAGCACCCGCTGTTCGCCAGCGTGGTCGACGCCGACACGGGCGAGGTGCGCCCCCTCTCCGAGTCGGCCTGCGCCCGTGCCCTGCGCCAGTACGCGCTGCACCCCGACCAGCTCAACGCCCCCGCGCCAGTGCAGGCACTTGCCAGCGACCACCCGAACGACGTGTGGCAGATAGACGCGTCGATTTCCACCTTGTTTTATGTGCCCGACGGCGGCGTGGCCGACATGGACAAGGCCGTCTACTACAAGAACAAGCCCGGGAACTTCGAGAAGATCAAGCGCCAGCGCCTCACGCGCTACGTGCTGACCGACCATTGCAGCGGCGCCATCTTCGTGCACTACGTGGCCGGGGGCGAGAGCACGGTGAACATGGCCGAGGCGTTTTTAGCTGCCATACAGCCGCGCCCCGAGCAGCAGATGCACGGCGTGCCTTTCCATTTGATGATGGACCCCGGCAGCGCCGGTGTGGGCGGCGCCTTTGGCAACCTGATGCGTCGCCTGCAGGTGACCCCGGTGGTCAACCAGGCGGGCAATGCCCGCGCCAAGGGCCAGGTGGAAAACGCCCACAACCTGGTCGAGACCAATTTCGAGAGCGGCTTCAAGTTCACCGACGTGCCCTGCATTGACTGGATCAATGAGAAGGCGCAGATGTGGATGCGCTACTACAACAGCGTGCGCGTGCACGGCCGCCATGGCCTCACGCGCTGGGCCAAGTGGATGGAGATCACCCAGCAGCAGCTGCGCCTGGTCGATGCCGCCCTGGCGCGCCAACTGCTCACCCACGCGCCCGAAACCCCCAAGGTGGACCGCGAGCTGTGCGTGCGCTTTGCTGGCCGCGTGTGGAGCCTGCAGGGCGTCGAAGGCGTCATGGTGGGCGAGAAGGTGGCGGTCACCTACAACCCGTTTGACCAGGCCACCGCCTACCTGGTGCAGCACGATGCCGATGGGCGCGAGCTGCTGGTGCCCGTGCCCGAGGTGCAAGAAGGTGCACACGGCTTTGCAGCGGGCGCCGCGCGCATTGGCCGCGAAATGAAGTCGCTGCCCGACACCCTGGCCATGACGAACCGCAAGCTGGTCGAGCGCCTGGCCATGGGCGCCGACACCGACGAAGCCGCTGCCGCCGCCCGCAAGGCCAAGGCGCTGCCCTTTGGTGGCACACACGACCCCTACAAGCACCACGAGCAGGCGCTGCCCGCCGCCGCCATGCTGCCGCGCCGGGGTACGGAACTGCCAGCAATCACCCGCGTGGCGCAGGCCGAGCCCGAGCTGCTCAACCATTTCGCGGTCGCCAAGCTGCTCATCGCAAAAGGCGTGGCGATGTCGCCCGAGCTGCTGGCAACGATCAAGAACCTGCACCCGGCTGGCGTGCCAGAGGGCGATGTTGACGCGCTGGCCGAGCGCCTGGTGGTGCGCACCGGCCTGCGCGTGGTCGCCGGAGGTGCGGCATGAGTACGACCACCATGGCAACCACCCCCTTGCTCGCCCTGGCATCTGTGCTGGCGCAGCTTGGCATGAGCCAGAGCGAGCTGGCACGCGCCAGCGGCCTGAGCCAGCCCGCCGTGAACCGCCTGGTGCGCCTGGGCCAGTGGCCTGCGCGCGGCCAGGCGGCAGCACGTACCCGCATTGAAAGCGCCCTGCGCAGCGCCGGTGCGCGCGGCGCGCAGATCACCGCCGTGTTTGCGCACGGCAAAAAGCAGTTGGCCCCGGCGTGCTTGCAACACGCCGAGGCCGCCCCCGTGAATGCAGAACCAACCGAACCCAAGGAGGAAGAGCCCATGTTACTCAAGAACGAAACCCTGACCCCCGCCGCGCGCACGCACTTCAAGCTCAAGCGCAACCCCTTCGTGGACGACATTCAAAGCCGTGCCGACGTGTTTGCCAGCCAGAACGGGCGCTACGTGCGCGCCGCCTTGTGGGAGTGCGCACAGAACCACGGCTTTGTGGCCATCATTGGCGAGAGCGGCAGCGGCAAGACCACGCTGCGCGAAGACCTGCAAGAGCGAATTCGCGAAGAACGCAAGCCGGTGGTGCTCATCCAGCCCTACGCGCGGGCCAGGGCGCGGGCCAGCGGCAACCCCATGCAGCCCACCCACATTGAGGCCGCCATGTTCCGCGCCCTGGGCGCAGGCGTGCCCCGCAAGAGCAACCCCGACGACCGCAGCGCGCAAATCAATGCGCTGCTGGCGGCCAGCCTGACGGCGGGCTATACCCACCTGCTGCTGATCGAAGAGGCGCACCGCTTGCCGGTGGACACGCTCAAGCAGCTCAAGAATTTTATGGAAATGAAGCACGGCATGCGCCGCCTGTTGGGCGTGGCCCTGATCGGCCAACCCGAGCTGCGCGACCTGCTGACCGAGCGCAACGCCGAGGTGCGCGAGATTGTGCAGCGCTGCGAACAAATCACCATGGAGCCGCTGGACGCCGATCTGGAGGGCTACCTGACCCACAAGCTGGAGCGCGCGGGGGTGAAGCTGGCCGACGTGCTGGAGCACGATGCGCTGGACGCCATCCGCGCCCGCCTGATCAGCATGCCGCGCGGTGGCCGCGTCAGCGATGCAGTCAGTGTGTGTTACCCGTTGGTAGTGAACAACCTGGTGTGCCGTGCCCTGAATGCTGCGGCTGCCGTGGGCTTCCCCAAGGTAGACGCACAAGTGATTGCGGGGTGCTGAGCCATGGCCATCTGCCGCATCAAGATCACCATGGGCGACGGCTCCAGGGGCCGTTACACCGGCCTGTTTGCCGACGGCTTCGAGGCCATCGTGCAGACCCTGGCCGACTTCCCCGACGCGCGCAGCGTGGCCGCCATGTTCGTGCGGAGGTCTGTATGAGCGCCGCCCGCACCAAGCCCGCCCGCACCTGCGCCGAGCTGGGCGTGTGCCATGGCCGCCCCACCTTGGGCTGCACCTGCAGCCCAAGCCACCACGCCCGCGCGGCGCTGCCCCCGGATGGCTTCTTCTTCGCGCCCGGCGCCATCGAGGGTGGCGGCCCGCGCAAGCGCCGCTGGCTGCACGCCAGCACGGTGGATGCCATCGGCCGCGCCGTGCTGGCTGCTGCCGCGTGCGCGGCACTGGCCGCAGCCATCGGCTTCTCTGCCGGCTGGCTCAGCGTGAAAGGCCCTTTGCTGTGACCAAACCCCAAGAGTCCATGGCATGCCCCGCATGCGGCAGCGAGCTCTCGCTTGAGCACCTGCTGGGCAGCGCCGACGACGAACGCGCCTTTGCCCGCCTGGTGGCGCTCAGCGTGCCGCTGGCGCACCTGGTGGTGCGCTACATCGCGCTTTTCGCGCCGCCGAAGCAGCGCCTGACGCTGCGCAAGAAGGTGCGGCTGATCGCGCAGATCCTGCCCGACCTGCAGCGCGGTGCCATCACGCACAAGGGGCGCGACTGGGCTGCGCCGCAGGCCGCCTGGGCGCAGGGCATTGACCAAATGCTGGGCGCACGCGACGCCGGCCGGCTCGACCTGCCCATGGCCGGGCACGGCTACCTGTACGCCATCCTGGCGGGCATGGCCGACAAGGCCGAGGCAACGCAAGAGCAGCAGCGCGAGCAGGCCCAGCGTTTGCGCCAGCAGTCTGGCCCGGTGCAGGTGCGCGGCCAGGCCGTGGCGGTGGGCGACGTGCTCGCCGCTGCCCCGGCCGGGCGCGACCCGGCATTGGCCGCCCTGGACGCCGCCACCCGCAACGCTGCCCCCATGCCCGCAGACGTGCGCCAGCGCCTGGCTGCGCTGCGCGCTGCGGCACCAGCACAACCCCAAAAAGGCGAACAGCCATGAGCACGAACAACCTCACAAGCAAACTCTCACACGTCAGCTTCGAGCTGCTCGACCACCTGCGCGCCCACGGCCCGGCCACGGCCGAAGCGCTGCACGCGGTGCTCTCACCCGGCCGGCCCCACATGCGCCTGCGCGACACCGCCCTGCGGCTCAAGCGCCTGGAGGCCCTGAGCTGGCTCTACAGCGAGGTGGGCAATGACGGTGCATGCCGCTGGCATGCGCTGGCCATCACGCCGACCACGGCCCGCCCAGCGCCCCGGCCCAAGCCCTATGTCGGCGAGGTGGCGCCGCCGCGCCGTATCGACTTGATGGGCTCCACGTGGGAGCCGCCCGCTGGCCCGGCCCTGCGCCCTGGTGCATTCGACTACCAGCGCTGCGCCAGCCGTGGCGTGCGCTGCTGAAGGAGCTTGCCATGCTGACCACCCACGCAACCGAAGCGGCCCGTGCCGAGCACATCGCCGAAGTCACCGAGCTGACGCACGTGCTGCTTGACATCGTGACTGAGCAGCGCACCCACCGCATCGCGCTGGAGGCGCTCATTGCTGCCTTTACAGCCGTGGCCGTGGCCCACCCCTGCTGCACGCAGCAGGCCGCGCACACGGCCCGCCAAGTTGCCGCGCTGATTGAAGCCGCCCCTGTGCCCCAGGGCGCAACCCACTAACAAAGGAGCCGCAACCATGGCCACCCGCATCAAAAGCAAAACCCTTCTCGCCGTGCCGCAGAGCAAGAACGACTGCGCCGAGTCCATCCGCACCATTGGCGACCTGCAGCGCGAGTTCGAGCGCCAGCGCGCCGCCATGAACGACGCCATTGCCGCCATCACGCAGCAGCACCAGCCGGTGCTGGCCGAACTGTCGCAGCGCCTCGAAGCGCTGCAGGCCGGCGTGCAAGCCTGGTGCGAAGCGCACCGCGTCGAACTGTGCGGCGAAGCCGACAAGCTGGGCAAGACGGCCAACCTGGTCACAGGCGAAGTGAGCTGGCGCGTGCGCCCGCCCAGCGTGTCGATCCGGGGGTTGGACTCAGTGCTGGAGACCCTCAAACGCATGGGCCTGACCCGCTTCGTGCGCAGCCGCGACGAGCCGAACAAGGAAGCCATGCTGAACGAGCCCGACGCGGTGCGCGGCATTGCGGGCATCACCATCGTGACGGGGGTTGAAGACTTCATCGTGTCGCCGTTCGAGGCGAAGGCGGAAGTGGCATGAGCAAGCCCGCAATGCTGCAGATCAATGCGCGCGGCTCCTGGCGCAATGTGTGCGAGTTCGACGTCGCTGATCGGGACGCGACGGATCGGATCATGGAAGCCGCTGCTGTCCTGGCTACCTACAGCATCGACAAGCCCACTGTGCGCGTCGTCAAGGACGAGGCTGGGTACGCCATGCCCCTGATGCGCTGGTCCCCGGACCTCGGCTGGAGGAAGGCATGACTACCGCCCACATCGCAACCATCCCCGACGTTATCCGCGCGGTGATCTCGTCCGATGAGGGTGCAGACCTCATCGCAAGTCACGCTGGCGCTGCCGTGCAGATTGCGCTGGTCACCGTCATCGGCCTGCACTGCCTCGGCGACCGCACCCTGGACATCGACCTGGGCAACGGGCACTTCCTGCACTGCAGTTTGAAGCGATCCATTCAATGAACCCACACGCGCAGCCGGTCGCCTGGGGCGCGACAGGCCGGCGTGGCAAGCGGAGGGTGCCACGGCCTTTATCCATCGGGCTGCAACTTCCGCAGGTAGCGCGTGCCGCCGTGCTGATGCCTAACCATCACCACGGTCCTCCAGCCCCGCAAGGGGAAAGGCGCGGAACTACCCGGTTTGTCGGTGTCCGAGAACACCGGCACTTATTTACCTGGAGCAACTATGTTCAAGAATCTGATCGTCTATCGCATCGCATCCCCACTCGCCACACTTGACCAGGTCGAGCAGGCCTTGGCTAAAGCCATGTTCGCGCCCTGCGGTGCCGCGCAAGAGCGCTCGGTCGGTTGGATGCCGCCGCGTGGCGATGCGCACGGGCCGCTTGCCGAATCGGTGGCCGGCCAGTGGGTGCTGCGCTTTGTGACGGAGGCCAAGGTTGTGCCGGGTTCGGTAGTCGCGCGGCGCGTACTTGAAAAAGCCGATCGCATTGAGCAGGAGACCGGCCGCAAGCCAGGCAAGAAGGAAACACGCGAGCTCAAGGACGAAGCCTTGCTCGACCTTCTGCCGATGGCCTTTACCCAGCTTGGCGCGATGTGGGTCTGGATCGACCCGGCTGCACGCACTTTGGTGCTCGATACCAGCAGCCAGGCGCGCGCCGACGAAGTGGTCACCCTGCTGACCGAGGCGCTGCCGGGCGTGGCCTTGGCACTGCTGCACACCCAGTACAACCCGCAAGCCGCCATGGCGCACTGGTTGTCCACGCAGGAACCGCCGACCGGGTTCAGCATTGACCGTGAATGCGAACTCAAGGCCGCCGACGAGTCCAAGGCCGTCGTGAAGTACGGCCGCCACCCGCTCGACATCGAGGAAGTGCAGCAACACATCCAGCACGGCAAGCTGCCTACCAAATTGGCTCTGACCTGGGACGACCGGGTGTCGTTCGTGCTGACCGATGGTCTGCAGCTCAAGAAGATTGCTTTCCTCGACACGGTGTTCGAGAACAACGCGGCAGACGACGGCGGCTTCGATGCCGATATCGCCATTGCAACGGGCGAACTCGCAAAGCTGATTCCCGACCTGGTGGCAGCGCTCGGCGGTGAAGGGAAGGCGTGATGCCGCGCATGTCCCCCGCAACCCCTATTCAAATCTATTCCTTGGGGCCTTGCCGGGCCTGCTGGGCGCTTGCATAAGCATCGGCCCGCCTTGCTCCCGAAAACGCCTTGTAGCCCCGCAAATCGCCCCGCCCAAAAACAGGACCACGCCATGGCCAACCAAACCGCCTCCATTCACATCGAGACCGCCGCGGCCGTGGCCGGCATGCTGGGCGCTGCGCTACTGGCTCTGCGCCTGCACCCGGGCCTGGGTTTTGCGGCGTTCCTAGTCAGCAATATCGGCTGGCTGGTGTTCGGTGCGAGCCACAAGCACTGGCGCCTGTTTGCGCAGCAGTGCGTGTTCTTGCTCACCAGCCTGGTGGGTTTGTGGAACTGGTGGCTGGCGCCGCTGCTGGCCGCTTGAAAGGAATCTTTGCCATGGCCAACCATACCGCCGCGATCCACGTGCTCAAGGCCAGGCTGCAGCTGCAGGATGGCGACTACCGCGCACTGCTCATGCAGCTCACCGGCAAGGCCAGCAGCAAGGGCATGACGGCCACCGAACAGCACCAGGTGCGCGAGCACCTGCAGCGCCTTGCCGAGCGCATGGGCGTGGCTGCACCGACAACACGCCGCCGCCCGCTGACGCGCGAGCAATTCGACCAGGTCAAAAAGCAAGCCAGCCCGCGCGAGCGCAAGGTGTGGGCGCTGTGGAACCAACTGGCGCGCGACGGCGTGCTGCACAACCCCAGTCGCGCCGCGCTCAACGCCTGGGTGGAGCGCACGGTGCATGTGAGTGCGCTGGGCTTTGCCACTGCGCCGCAGCTCGACGCTTGCATTGAGGGCCTGAAAGCGATGCAAGCGCGCGGGCCGGCCCAGTAACCCGAAGCAGCGAGGTAAAGCATGCCCCCCAAAAAGTACATGACGGCCGCCGAAGCGGCTGTGCTCGAAGCCCAGTTGCCCGCAGGATTGACAGAGGAAATGCGTGACGTGGCGCTGTGCCTGTACGAAGCCATGGCCCTGACGGATTCGCGCGTGGGCCAGGCGAAGCCCGATGCGGGTTGGACGAAGGTGCTGGTAGCCATGGCCCGCGTGGCGGCCATTCAGTTGCAGCACCTGGCGGTGCAAAAGGGTGGCAAAGCCATTTACCTGGCCAAGGGCCTGGCCGCATTCTTGACGGCGCGCGACTTGCAAATGTGCGCCGATTTTCGGGGCAACAACTACGACGAGCTCGCGAAAAAGTACGATCTGACGGAGATGCGCGTGCGCCAGATCGTGAGCGCGTGGCGCGATGAGCAGTACCGCCTGCGCCAGGGGCGCTTGCCTGGCCTGGACGACGCCGACACCGACGCCGACACCGACGCCGACACCGGCACCGGCGCCGGCACCGAGTAGCCGGCCGCGCTGGCGTGCAACGCGACCAGCGCATTTAGTAAAACGCTTTACTTCTCCCGCGAAGATGCTCGCCTCAATCATGGCGGCATGCATCGCACAGTCCCCCGCCTTTCTACCCTTGCGTGTGCCATTGCCATTGCGGCGTGTGCGTTCGACGCTGCCGCTACGGCCCCGGCCGTTGCAGGCGTTGCCGGAACAGGCCGGGTGCTGCTGCAGCTCACCCCCGCACAAGACTTTACGCCCGCCGACGGGCGCGAAATGGATGTGCCCGCCTGGCGCATTGACCACACCATTGCGGACCGCGTGATCGCCGCGTTCAACGCGCAGCAGCCCCCCGTCATCGACTATGAGCACCAGACGCTGCACAAGGAAGCCAACGGCCAGCCTGCGCCGGCCGCAGGCTGGATGCACGGCCTGCGCTGGGTTGAAGGCCGTGGCCTTTACGCCGAAGTGGAGCTGACCGAGCGTGCCCGCGAGCTGGTGAAGGCTGGTGAGTACCGCTACTTCTCGCCGGTGTTTGAGTACGCCCGCGCCACCGGCGAGATCGTGCGCATCTTGATGGGTGCGCTCACCAACCACCCCGCAATTGCAGGCATGGAGGGCGTGAGCCTGACCGCTGCCGCGACAGCCCGTTTTTTGCCCCCTTATCACCCACCGGAGACCACAGTGACCCTGCTGGAAAAACTGCTGGCGGCCATTGGCCTGCCTGCCACCACCACCGAAGACGCGGCCGTTGCCGCGTGCACCGCCATCAAGGCCCAAGCCGAAGCGGCGCGCGCCGCTCTGCAGCTTGGCGGCGACGCCAGTGCCGAGACCGTAACGGCTGCGTGCACCAGCTTGCGCACGGCTGCTGCAAGCGCTACGCCCGACCCGGCCAAGTTCGTGCCCGTGTCCGTGGTCGAAGAGCTCAAGACCAGCGTGGCCGCGCTGACCGCCCAGACCGCCGAGCGCCAGGTGGAAGACCTGGTGGCGCCCGCCCTGGCGGACGGCCGCCTGCTGCCTGCGCAGGAGGCTTGGGCGCGCGACCTGGGCAAGACCAATGTGGCTGCGCTGACCCAGTACCTCAAGACGGCCCAGCCCATTGCCGCCCTGACCAACACCCAGACGGGCGGCAAGCCGCCGCCTGCCGCTGGCGATGCCGAGCACGGCCTGACCAAGGACGAGCTGGCCGTGGCCGCCGCCTGCGGCATGACGCCCGAGGCCTACGCCAAGGGCAAGGCCTGACGCGCCACCACCACAACCGGAGCCGATATGACTGCTTTAGCCAAAGACCGACCCACCCCCCAGCGTGCTGGGAATCTGGTGACCGACCCCCTTGTCGCTGCGGTGACGATTTTCGCGGGGAGCATGTACGTCCTCGATGCCGCGGGGGATGCGACGCCCGCCACGGCCGCCGCCACCACGCCGGTGCGGGCGGTGGCCCGCAAACGTGCGGTGCAGGCCGATGGCGATGTCGTGGAGGGGGCGGTTGGCGTCTTCTGCTTCGACAACAGCGCTGCGGCGGCCGCCATTGCGCGCACCGAGATTGGCGCCGTGTGCTACGCGGCCGACGATCAGACCGTCAAGAAGACCGGCACCTGCGCAGCCGGTACCGTCGTTGACGTGGACGACAGCGGCGTGTGGGTGCGCGTAGGCGCCTGAATTTTTCAAGGACGAAACACATCATGGATATCAACAACGCGAACCTGAAGCTGTTGTACGCAGCCTTCAATGGCGCCTTCAAGGCGGGTCTGGGCCAGGCGGCCAGCCAGTACGGCCAAATTGCCACCGTGGTGCCCAGCACCACCGGCAGCGAGGAGTACGGCTGGCTGGGGCAGCTGCCCGGCCTGCGCGAGTGGCTTGGCGACCGGGTGGTGCATGCGATTGGCAACCATGGCTACACCATCAAGAACAAGCCCTTTGAGCTGACGGTGGGCGTGCCGCGCACGGCGATTGAAGACGACCAGTACGGTGTGTACACGCCGCTGATGACCGAGATGGGGCGCGCCGCCGATGCGCACCCAGACCAGCTCGTGTTCAGCCTGCTCAAGGACGGCCGCACAGCGCTGTGCTATGACGGCCAGCCCTTCTTCTCCACCTCCCACAAGGTGCTCAATGAAAAGGGCAAGGAAGTCAATACGTCGAATCTGTCGGACGATGGCGGCGCGGGTGCAAGCTGGTATGTACTTGAGACGCGCCGCGCGCTCAAGCCGCTGATTTTCCAGAACCGCAAGAGCCCGAACTTTGTGGCAAAAACGGCCGAGACCGACGAGAACGTGTTCAATGCTGGGCAGTTCGTCTACGGTGTGGACGCGCGGCGCAATGCAGGCTTTGGCTTCTGGCAGTTGGCGCATGGCAGCAACAAAGCGCTGACGGCGGACAACCTCAAGGCCGCGATCACCGCCATGGAAACGCAGACCGGCGACCATGGCCGCCCGCTGGGCATCTCGCCCAACCTGCTGGTGGTGCCCAAGTCGCTGCGCTTCACGGCCAAGCGTCTGCTCGAAGCCGAGCTGGTCAACGATGGCGGCGTGCAGGTGAGCAATGACGTCGCAGGTTCGCTGGACCTGTTGATTGCCGACTGGCTGTAAGCAGCCACCGCCGCCATGCCCTACATCACGCGCGCAGACCTGGCCGACAGCCCCGGAGCCCTGGAGCTGTCGCAGGTGGCCAGCGACGAGCACCGTCCGCAGGTGCTTGCCGAGCTGCTGGACGCCTGGCTGCGCGGCGCCGATGTGAGCGCCTGGCCTCCCGGAGAGATTGCAGCGGCTGAGCGCGCGGCGGCGCGCATTGACACAGCGGTGCGCGATGCCGGTTCGCTGATCGATGGCTACCTGGCCAAGCGCGGGTATGCGTTGCCGCTTTTCCCGGTGCCGCCCCTTGTCAGCGTATGGGCGCGCGCCATTGCACGTTTTTTGTTGCACAAGGACCGCACGCAGCTAGAGAGTAAAGACCCGATTGCGCGCGGCTACACCGACGCCGTGCGCCTGCTTCAGCAAACGGCAGATGGCAAGTTCAGTCTTGGCGTTGCGGACAGCGTGGCCGTTGACAAGACGGATGCGCGGTTTTCATCGCCGCCCAGTGTGTTTGGGCGCAGCGAGTTGAAGGCGTTTCGATGAACTTTGAGCCGTTCGATGTGGGCCTGATCGTGAGCCGCCTGCAGCAGCTGGTGCCCGAGCTGCAGTCCGTGGGCAGTGCGGCCGACTATGCCGCCGTGAAAGAGCTGCGCGGGTTTCGCACGCCCAGCGCCTATGTGATTTTTTCTGAAGAGACCAACACCGGAAAGATTCCCGCCAGCGTGGGCGTCACGTCGCAAGAGGCGGTGGTGGACGTTGGCGTGGTGCTGGCGCTGCGCAACTACGGCGATCAACGAGGCGAGCGCATGGCAGACCCGGCGCGCCGCTTGATTGGCCTGGTGCGCACCGCACTGATCGGCCACAAGCCGGGCAAGGCCGCGCGCGTGGTGGGCTGGGTGTCCGGCAAGGTGCTGGACTACGACGCCAGCGTGCTGCTGTTTGCAGATTTGTACCAGGTGCACTACCTGCTGCACAAGGAGTGATAGAGATGGCTGTAACGAATTTGCTGGCGGCGGGAAGCGAGGAAGCGACCAGCGCCACCTTCACGCTCGAAGGCGGCGCCACCATGACGCTGGCCGGCGCGGCGCGTCCGGCTGGGGCCACTTATTGGCGTGTGGACGTCGAGCGGCAGTTTTCTGATGGCGAATGGGAAAGCGTGGGCCAGTTGCGCTGGGACATGCGCATGCTGACGCTGTATGGCGACGGCACCTACCGCCTGCGCCGCCTGGCCGGTGGCGGCTGCCTGGTGGACGGCGCGTTGTCCTGAGACCGGGAGCAATCGATGTACATGCAACCCTGGAATGTGGCGGCGCTGCGCGGCCCGGTGGCCGCAGGCGCCCTTGCCGATGCGGCCGGCACCCTGGCCGGCGGCCCGTGCCTTCAAAAGACCGGCGCCGGCACGCTGCAACTGCGCGCCGGCACGCAAGTGGAAGTGGGCGGGCGCCTGCTGCGCTTTACCGCCGCCAAGGCGGTGGAGATGCCGGCACTGGTGGCGGGCTCGGACTACGCGGTTTGGATTGCCGCCACCGGTGCGGTGCAGGCCAGCAGCAACTTCGTGGCTGCGCCTGGTGCCGGCACTTGGCGCCTGATTGGCGGCTTTCACTACGCGCCGGGCGGCAATGCGCCGGCCCGTGCGGGTGGCGACGCCGTGCCAGCCATCAACGAATACAGCATTTGGGACGCCAAGTGGCGCCCCGCCTGCGCGGACCCGCGCGGCATGGCGCTGGTGGCGGGGCGCTTCTGGGCCGACATTTACCTGTGCGGCGTGAACCACAACCTGGACGGCACCAGCAAATTCAACGTGACGATCGCCGATGGAGGGAGCCTGCCCAAAGTGCCGCTGGCTTTTGGCGGCAATGGCACCACCGCCTACGCCACTTGCGACTGGTGGACGGCAGGCGAGGTGCTGACCGCGTACGGCAAGCGGCTGCCGAGCTATCCCGAATTTGCTGCCTTGGCTTTTGGCAGCACCGAGGCCAGTGGGGCTGGCACGGACCCGGTCAGCACGATCTTGCGCGCTGCCTATACCAGCCGCTGGGGCGTGATGCTTGCCACGGGAAACATGTGGACGTGGGGCTTGCCCCAGGGCGGCGGCCAGGGAGCAGCCGCGTATACGGCCAACACCGGCGGGCGCGGCAGCACGTATCTGTTGCCGAACGCCGTGCTTTTCGGGGGCTCCTGGGACAACGGCGCGGCCTGCGGTTCGCGCGCGTCGATCTGGAACTACTCGCCCGCGTACTCGTACGTGAGCATCGGGGTGCGCGGCGTCTGTGACCACTTGAGGCTTGCCTGAGGCGGCGCAAGCCGCCGATGGAGTTTGGCATGGAGCCAGAAAAGGAAGTGGTGCAGAGCTACGAGCAGATGGCCATCGTAGAGAAGTACGAGACGGCGATCGCCTATCTGTACCCGGTGGCGCAGAACCTGCCGCGCCGGCATGGCGTGGCACGGGAAATGTTTTTGGAGTGCCTGCTAGGGCAGGTGCAATTGTTTGTGGAGGCGGGGAAGTCTGGACAGATTTCGCGCTTGTACGTCGCAGATGCGGGACTGGCGCAGCTGCGATTTTGGCTGCGGTTTTTGACTAGCAAGGCAGTGCGCGGCATGACGCCGCACCAGGAGCAAACAGCGCAGGTGCTGCTTGCCGAGGTGGGGCGGCTGCTTGGCGGCTGGATTGCGGGGCAAAAACGCAGGGGGCAACATGGGTAAATTCGCCGTGCTTTTCGGGGGCAACTGGGACAACGGCGCGAACTGCGGTTCGCGCGCGTCGATCTGGAACAACTCGCCCGCGAACTCGAACGTGAACATCGGGGTGCGCGGCGTCTGTGAGGACGAGGATTGCATGCTTTTTGCGCTCTGCCGCCGCTACGGCCCGGCAGGCCGGCCGCTTGCCTTGTGGTCAGCCGTGTTGTCCTGCTTCGGCAAACACCCTTGGGGGTCTGGTAGAGCGCCTAGTAGCCACCGTGGTGTGGTGAACGGCGCGGCCAGCTTGTGCAATGCCTAAGCGCCACAGCCACCTTATCGAGCGCATTGCCGACATGGGCAACCTGCGCGAGGCCTATGCCAAGGCAACGCGCGGCAAGCGCCAGACGCGCGGCTACCTGGAGTTCAAGGAGTACGCGCAGGCCAACCTGCACACGATGCACGAGCGCATGCTGGGCGGCGCATGGGTGCAGGGCGCCGGCCGGTGCTTCACCGTGCGCGAGCCCAAGCACAGGCTGATCACCGCGCTGCCGTTTGCGGACCGCGTTGCGCAGCATGCGCTGGTGAATGTGGTGGGGCCCATCTTCGAGGCCGCTCTGCTGCCCAGCACCTTTGCTTGCCGCGCCGGCATGGGCACGCACGCGGGGGTGCGCCACGTGCAGGCGGGCCTACGGCACACCGGCGCCACGCATTTCCTCAAGACCGATTTCCGCGGGTTCTTCGCCTCGATAGACCGTGCGCGCCTGCACCGGTTGATAGAGCGGCGCATCAAATGCCGGCCGACGCTGGAGCTGATCGGGCAGATGGTGCCGCGCAGCGGCTGCGGCCTGCCCATCGGTAGCCTGACGAGCCAGCTGTTTGCCAACGTGTACGGCGGGGTGGTGGACCGGTTCATCCATTTCGAGCTCGGCGCCGGGGTGTGGGCGCGCTACATGGACGACATCGTCGTGCTCTCGGCCAATCCTTACGAGCTGCGCGAGTGGTTCGGTCGCATCGAGAGCTTTAGCGCCCAGCGCCTGGGGCTGCAGATAAGCCGCTGGCAAGTCTCGCCCGTGGCGCACGGCATCAACTTTCTCGGCTTTCGCATCTGGCCGCGCCACAAGCTGCTGCGCAAGGCTTCTGTGGTGCGAGCGAAGCGAACCATTGCGCGCCGCGTGCGCATGGGCGACCACGCAGGTCTGGCGCGCTTTGTGGCGGCATGGAGCGGCCACGCCAGGCACGCCGACACCTGCAATTTATTTAACCACCTGGAGGGGCGCTATGGCGTTCGATTGCATCAACAGCCGCGCTGACCTGGACGCGCTGGAGGGCCAGCCGGAGCACGCACAAGTGATGGCGGCGCTTGCGGCCACGCTGTGGCGCCTGGAGCGCGACGACGAGGCGCAGACCTGGCGGGCGGTGAAGGACGACAGCGTCATCGCGCGCTGGGGGTTCAAACGCAGCGACTTCAAGGGCGCGAAGGCGCCTGAGCTGCCGCCCTATGTGGCGCCAGAAGTGCCGGCGCCAGCGCCTGTTTCCATGCGCCAGGCGCGCCTGGCGCTGCTGGAGGCGGGAGTGCTCGACGCGGTGCAGCCGGCGCTTGACGCGATACCCGATGCCCAGACGCGCCGCGCCGCACAGATTGAATGGGAGAGCGCGCAAGAGGTGCGCTTTGAGAGCCCCCTGGTGCAGATGCTGGCTAACGCGCTGCAACTGGGGGACGAGCCGCTGCGCGCCCTATTTGAGCGCGCCCGTGTTTTGTGAAAAGGTTTTTTCAAGGAGTGTTGACATGAGCAAACAGGCAATTGAATTGCTGCGGCCGCACCGCCATGCCGGGCGCGACTACCAGCCGGGCCAGGTGCTGCGCCTGCCGGTGCACAAGGCCGACTGGCTGGTCGCCAAGGGCGTGGCGAAAGACGCGGCCAAGGCGCCACCCGCACCGGTGCAGGCGGGCGCCCCGCTGGACAAGCCGGCGGCGCCCGCCAAAGCCAAGTAACTACCAACAAGGAGTAATGCGCAATGACGATCGCATCCAAAAGCATGATCTGGAACGGGCAAGGCCCGGTCCACATCGGCACCTACGACCCGGTCAACGGCCGCCCTGAGATGGGCTTTTTGACCAACCTCTATAGCGTGGGCTGCGGCAACCGCAAGCTGACGGTGACGCCGGCGCGCGAGACCACGACGATCAAGGAAAGCTGCTCGGGTCAGCGCTTGACGCTCAAAGAGATGGAGACGGGAAAGAGCCTGGCGGTGGGCCTGGAGATGGTGCAGTTCGACAGCCGCACCCTTGCCTCGGCCTTCTACGGCGCGGCTGTCGTCAAAGCAGCGGGCACCGTGACGGACGAAGTGCTGGCCGAGCTGCAGCCGGGTGACTATTTCTTCCTGAAGAACCCGCGCAGCTCCAGCGTGGTGATCGAGGACGACGCCGCGGCAGCCTATGTGGAGGGCACGCACTACGAGGTGTCGGACGCGGACCACAGCCGCTACCGGCTGCTGGAGCACCCAGCCGCCCACGTGGAGCCGATCAAGGTGGACTACGAGTACGCCGGGTTCGTGAACATCGCGGCCTTCAGCAAGACGAATGTGGAGCGAGGAATCATCTTCAGCGGTATCAACGGCGACGGCCAGAAGGGGCGCGTGATCATCCCGCGCATCGGCCTGGTGATGAGCGGCGACTTCGGCTGGATCAGTGACGAGGCGAGCCCGATTGCCCTAGGCGGCCAGGCGCTTTATGTGCCGGAGCTGCAGGCGGACAGCGAGTTCGGGCCCTTCATGCGCATTGACCTGATGCCCGACTTGCCCGTTTGACGCGCGGCTGCCGGGCCAACAAAAAACAAAACCGCGCCGGGCTTGTCGCCTGGGCGCGGTTTTTTCTTGGGGCCGGATGGATTAGGTCTCGGCACGAGGTGCCTGCAATGGCAACTTGAAAGGATTGTTATGGGAAAAGAACTGCGGGCCAAGCTGGTCATTGATGCCGAGACCAATGGCGAGCAGAGCGTTGAAGCGCTTGTCGTTGGCCTGGAAAAGCTGGCGGCGAAAGGCGGGGAGGCGGCGCCCAAGCTCGGGCTGCTGGCCGCAGAACTGCGCGGCTTGGCGCAGCAGCAAGGGCTGGTGGATCAGTTCGCACGACTGAAAGTGGAGACGGCGGCCTATGCGCAAGCCACTGAGCAGGCCCAGGCCAGTACCAAGCTGGCGGCGCTGGCACTCAAGGATAAGCAGCAGGCGCTCAAGCAGGCGCAATCGGATGAGCAGGCGCTGGCGCAAACCCTGCAGCAGTCCAGGCAACAGCATCAGTTGCTTGGGCAAGCGTTTGCCGAGGCGACGAATGAACTCAAGGGGCTGGGCAAGGCGTCCAGAAGCGCCGGTGCGGATGCCGCACTGCAGGCCGACCGCTTCCAGGATGTACGCAGCCAGCTCAGGGTGCTCAAGGCTGAGTACAAGGAAGCTGGCGCGCAGGTGAAGGTGCTGGCAGCGCAGCAGCGCGAATCGGCCGCAGCCATGCGCCAGGTGGGCTCCGACGTGAAGGGGGCGGCGCAGGCCTTCGATGTGCAGCGCACGGCCGCGAAAAAGGCCAGCCAGGTGTACATGGAGGGCCGCGTGGAGCTGCAGCGCACGCGCGATGCCATGGCCGAGGTGGGAATATCCAGCGCCAACCTGGCGATGGCGCAGAAACGCATTCGCAGCGAAATGGAGCAGGTGCGCCAGCAGGTTGACTTTGTGGGCAAGGCCTACACGGCGCTAGCGGGAAAGACACAGGCAGCAGCAGCGGCGTCTGATGGCTCGAACCGCAAGATCGCAGAGGGCGTACGGTCGATCAGCAAAGAACTGGCGCTGGTGCGCAACGCCTACTTTGGTTTGCAGGCGGCGATGGGGGTCGTGAGTTCTGCCAAAGGACTGGCTGCGACGGCCGACGAAGTGAGTAACCTGCGCGCGCGTATCAAACTGGCCACGGGCGACGGAGAGTTGTTCGAGCAGATGTGGGGCAAAGTGGCAGAGACTGCCCAGCGCACAAGCAGCGCGCTGGAGGGCACGGGAGTGCTCTTCGCTCGGATCACCGAAACCGGAAAGGATGCGGGCCTGTCAGCCCAGAAGGCGGCAGAGCAGAGCTTGGCCGTCGTGGAAACGATCAATCAGGCGATGCAGCTGTCGGGCGGCTCGGCAGAGGCAGCTCAGGCGGCGGTGACGCAGCTGATTCAAGGGCTGCAGTCGGGCGTGTTGAGAGGGGAGGAATTCAACAGCGTAATGGAGCAGGCGCCGCGCCTTGCGCGCGCGCTGGCCGACGGGCTCGGGGTCACGCTGGGGCAGATGCGCGCCATGGCGGAGGCGGGAGAGCTGTCGTCGCAGACCGTGATCAAGGCCCTCAAATCACAGGCCAAAGTGGTGGCGGAAGAGTTCGGTACCTTGCCCGCAACCATTGGCCGTGCTGTGCAGAACCTGACCACGGCGTGGTCGCTATTTATCGACCAGACGGACCGGGCCAACGGTGTGTCGCAGCGCATCGCCGGCGGCATTGATGCGCTTGCCAAAAACTTGGGCACCCTGATGGAGGTCGCGGCGGCCGCAGGGCAGGTATTGGTGGCGGTGTTCGCCGCCCGCACCGTGCAGGCGGCGCAGGCCTACGGATTGGCGCTATTGAAAGCCGCGGCGGATACGAATACCTTCACCGCAGCCCAGGGGCGCGGTGCGCTCGCTATTGGTGCAGTGAATGTGGCAATGCAGCGGTTTGCCGGGATTGCCCGCACGGTGGGGTATGCGGCGATTGCCAATGAGGTGCTTGGCATCGTCACGAACTACATACGCTACCGCGAGGAACTGAAAAAGCACGAAGAGCTTGGCGCCAGGGCCGCACTGCAGCAGGCGCAGGTAGCGCAGCGCCTGGCCGACATATCGAAGGCCACGGGCGTGGTGGTGACCAGCATGGCGGAGCTCAATGCCGCGCAGGCGGCCGGCTCGCTTATTTTCGACCAGGCCACTGGCAAATGGCTTTCGGCCGCCCAGGCCCAGGAGAAGCTGGCCACCGCCACAGCAAAAACCGCGCAGGAGCTGGCCGGCATGAAGTCGGTAGAGATCGTCAAGCAGTTCACCGAGCTAGTTGGAAAAGGAATGGAGGTCGAAGAGACGTTCAAGGCGATAGTGAAGTCCTTGGATTTCAACAAACCCGAGAACATCAATGCCCTGATCCGCTCGCTGGGCGCGCTTTCTGCGGCTGGCCGTCTTTCGGCGAACGAAACAAGCAAGGCTTGGCAGGCCGCGCTGGCTGCGATGAATCCGCAGCAGATGGAAAGCACGCTTGCGCGGGTCCGGTTGGCATATTCAGAAGCATCCATTGGCGCAGAGCAGCTGGCGCGGGTCAATGCTCTGGTGCTAGCAGAGAGTTTCGATAGGCTGGGTGTGAACGCCGCGCAGGCGCTTAGCAGCGTTAGCGAAGGGGCGCAGGAGGCCATTGATTCCGTGGAACTGGTGGCGCGCAGCGCGCTGGAGGCTGGCGTCGGCGTGGAGAAAGCCGCCCGCGCCATCGAGATGGCATTTGCTGCCGCCATTCCCAAGGCCGACAGCCTGCAGGCCATCGCCGCCCTGGAGGAAAAGCTCAAGGCGATGGGCGCCGCAGGCAGGATCAGTGCTGAGGGCATTGAGCGCACGCAGGCTGCGCTGGACAAGCAGCGCGCCACCATTGAGGGGCAGATCCCGGGCATTCAGAGCCTGCAAGAAGCCCTGCGCGATCTGGGGGTCAAGCCGCAGAAAGAGCTGGCTGCGCTGGCGGCTTCGGCCAAAGAGGCATTCGCCGCCGTGAAGGCCAGCGGCACCGCGACGCCGCGCGAGATCAGCGAGGCCTGGAAGGCCATGGCCGAAGCGTCGATTGCGGCCAACAACGGTGTGGCGGACGCGTCGATCAAGTCGCAGGCGCAGCAGTACGGCATGGTGGTGGAGACCGACAAGGCCGGCAAGTCCATCGTCAAGAGCATGAAGGAGGCGGAATCCGCCACCAAGGATGTGGGTAAAGCGGCCAAGGCGACGGCCGAGGAAATTGCTGCGCTGTCAGCGGCCGGATGGGATGCGACCAAAGACCTGGTAACCCAGGCGCACGCCCACAACGCGGCCCTGGCCAAGGTGGAGAGCAGTTGGCTGACTGCCGCGGCCGCTGCCAGCAAGTACGCGCAGGAGATGGCTGCCGTGGTGTGGGCGGCCAACAAGTCGGTGGTGGCGATGACGGCGGAACATGCCCGCCTGGTTGAGATGATGGAGGCTCTGGCAAAACAGCAGCAGCAGCTCGAAAACCAGGGCAACGGCGCGGCCAAGGGGGTGGAGGATTTGCGCTTGCGGCTGCTGGAGCTCGACGGCACCGAGGAGGAGATCGCCCGCGCAAAACATGAGCGCGATGCCGCCGAGGTGCAGCGCAAGATCGCGCTGATGCAGCTCGATCTGCAGCGCGCGCAGATCAGCGGCAAGAAGGACGAGGCGGCGCGCTTGCAGGCCGAACTGGGCTTGCTGCAGGAGCAGATCAAGCTGCTGGACGAGATCTATCGCAAGGAAGAGCAGCAGCGCAAGGCCCGCGAGCGCGGCGACAAGAGCGGGGGTGGCGACGGCGGGAGTGGCGGCCGCAACGGTGGCCGCAGTGGTGGCGGCGGCTTGTCTGTGCCGAGTGCGCCGGCGGACGCGGCGGGGCCGATCAACATCACGCTCAATGCCAATGGGATCAATGACCCGGTGCGGCTGGCCCGCCTGATAGAGCCCGAGCTTGCCAGGATCGCGCGCCTGGCGCGCTGATTAGTAAAGGGCTTTCTTTCGCGCGGCGCACGGCGGCGCGGCACATTGCAGTGCCATGACATCTGTGCAACGCTTTCTCTCCGGCCGGGACAACCTGGCCCGCCAGGCCACCCTGACGGCGAGCAGCGTGCGCGCGAGCACCGCGATTGAGCGCATTGCCGCGCAGCGCGCCGGGGGTGGCCGGGTGCGCCTGGCCGGCAGCTATACCGGGCACGAGGCGGCGCAGGTGGAGGTGGAGGTTGTTTCTGCCGATGGCGTGCCGCGCGCGAGCGTGCCGCAGTTCGTTGGGGTAGGCAACGGCCAGCTTGCGGTGCTGGGTGTGGACGCGGCCGCGCCGCTGCAGGCGCTGAGCCTGACGCTGGCCGACCTGGGCGTGGAGACGGCCACGGCGGGCCTGGACGTGCGCGAGGTGCGCATCCGTGCCCGCGTGGCCGGGGCGGCGGGCAATGCCATTCACATTACCGTGCAGCCGGCCCTGGTGCGCACCGCGACGAGCTGGGCGCTGTTGTCGCAATGGAGCGCCGGCCAGCCGGTGCAGACCGGGCCGCAATGGGACTTTGGCGGCCTGCCGCTTTCGCCCAAGGAGGAGCTGGACGCCGCCAGCCCGCGCATCGCGTTTGGTTTTGATCCGCAGGTGTACCGGCCCTGGCGCCGGTTCAAGGATGGGGCCTGGCAGTTTGGCCTATCGCCCGTGCTGGCGCGCGACCTGCCGGCCGGCACTGCGGTGCACAGCGTGACGGGCGGGTATGTGGTGACGGTGAGCGACGGCGTGACGAGCGAGACCTTTGGCGACACGCTGGCCCTGCCGGCGCAGGACGAGATTGTGTCGTTCTACGACCTGCTGCAGGCGCTGGCGGGTTCGACCCTGGTGGAAGTGGCGGGCGTGGTGGTGGCAGACCGCACCAGCGGCGGCCAGGCGGCTGTGGATGTGCCGCTGCGCACCGGGGCGTGGCTGCTGGCGCTGGGCGGCAAGGTGCGGCTGGCCAGCGTGGCCGTGCCCGACGGCGCGCCCACGCAGAGCGTGACGGTGCGCTGCACGAATGCCGACGTGATCGGGCAGGAGCGCTGGGCCGTGTCGGGCGATGTTTCGGGTGCGTTGCCAGCGGCGGCCACGGGGGTGCCCTACGCCAGTGCGGCATGCATTTTCACGGTGCCGTCCATTGTGCCGGCGGGTGGCAGCAGCGGGCGCTGGTCGTTCAAGTTCAACCCGGCGGCGCGCGCGGACACCGAGGGCATGCCCAGCCTGTGCGTGCGGCCGTTTCGCTTTGGTGCGAACGCGCGGCCGCTGACCGCGACATTTCGCTACGCCCGGCGCCCGCCTGCGGACTGCAAGTGCAGCGACATGCCGACGCCGAAGATTTCGAACAGGTGTTTAGGAATAGGAGATGACGCCATGGCTTTAGACCCTGAGCACGCCTCGCGATTGCAGGCGCTCTACGAGTGGCGGCGGGACTTCATGGCGGCCAACACCGTCGTGGGAACCCCGCCGCCCAACTATTCGGCGGCCGATATGGACTTTGCCGATGCGGTGGTTGGCACCTTTGCGCAGGGGTTGATCGAGACCTACGAGGAGGCCGCCGCACGCGATGAATGGGACCTGGCGCTGCTGGCGATGCAGGCGGACCTGGCGGCCCTGGATGAGCTTGGGCAGTACGCCCTGTGGCCGCGCTCTTCCACGGTGCAAAACAACCTTTCAACGCTGTACGCGAACCCCGTGACGGGCAAGCTGTACCGCTGCCTTGCGCAGATGACCAACGTCTATGCAGACCAGACGCAGGTGAATCTGACGGATGCCACATCGTGGTGGGCCGACCCTGCGGACGCCGCGTGGGATACGGTGACCTCAACGCCCTTCACGGTGGCGCAGGCGGGCGGCGTTGGTACGGCGGTGGCGACCTACCAATACATCGGCGCGGAAAAGGACCTGGAGCCCAGCAGCGCGGCGGCGCAGCAGCAGCTGGTGCGCCGCTACAGCGCGCGCATGGACTATGTGCGCACCTTGGCGGGCATCGTCCCAAAATCTGAATCCAGCAGCAGTGACGCGGGCGGCTGCTGGATTGACCACGGCGACCCCTTTTGGTGGGTGGACGTCGATGGCTACTACTTGCCCGCATTTACCAACCAGGCCTATGTGAGCGCGCGGCGCGACACGGAGACGGGCCGGGCGTATTCGACCATGGAGTTTGGCTTTGGCCTGGTGGTGGCGTGCCCGGAGCGGCTCAAGCTCGGGGACGAGGTGACCATCCGCATTGAGCAGGTGGACGATGCCCGGCCTTATGGCGTGGGCGATGAGGCGACGATTCAGACGGTGGGCGCAGGCCCTGCGTGGCTGGCAGGCGGTGTGGATGGCACGGACGTGCAGACCTGGCGCGTGCTGGCGAGTGCGAGCGGTGCGCTGGCGGACTACCTGGTGCCGACCGATGGCACGGCGGCGCCGGTGTATGCGCAGGATGGCGTTGAGTTGCAGATTGCCCTGGGCGGCATACCGTTTGCACTGGGCGACGCCTTCAGCCTGGCGGTGGAGGCCGGGCAGTTCCGCTGGCGCCAGGGCGGGGGCGCGTGGGAGGCCTTGGCCGATATCCCGCCGGATGGGCTGGCGCTGCTGGCCGATGGGCTGGAGGCGCATTTTGAAGCGGGGGCGGCGCCGTCTTTCGTGCCCGGCGACACCTATGCTTTCGATGTGCACCAGCCCTGGGCAGCGAGCCATGTGCAGGACGCGCAGGCGCCAGCGTGGGGCTGGGAGGGTGCCGATGCGAGCATGGTGGTGGACCTGGGTAGCGTGCAACCGATTGGGGCCATAGGGCTGGCGCGCTACCGGCTTGCGCCCGGTGCCGAGGTGAGCGCCGAATTTTCTGGTGATGGCGTGGCATGGAGCCTGCCCCTGGTGCTTGATGTCAGCCGCCGAGTGTGCGTCGGCGTCTTTCATCTCGCGCTGCAGGCGCAGTATGTGCGCCTGAGTGTGGCCAGTGCGCCGGGGGGCAGCATTGGGTGGGTGTGGTGCGGCCAGCCCATGGCGGCAGAGCACCACGCAAGCGCATGCCAGCGCCAGCGGCGCTGGGCTTCGACGCGCGGCTCTGGCATCAATGCCGCGGCCTTGTACGCCGGCGCGGGGGACGGCTGGAGGCTCGACTGGAGTGGCGTGCTGTCGGATGCGGATGCCGAGGCGCTGCTGGGCATGGTGGACTGGGCGCAGGCGCATGACGAGCCTTTGCTGTTCGTGCCCCACCATTTGCATGAGGCTGATGCCGCGCTGGTACGCTGCGCAGCGGATGCGCTGGACGTGAGCGACGCGCACGAGTACCAGCCCGACAACCCGCAGCATCGGCTGCTGTCGGCCTCGCTTTCCCTGGACCCGGTGTACGCATGACGCCCTGGCTTGAGATTGCCGCCGGCGCAGATGGCTGCCAGGTGAACCTGGTGCGCCCGGGGGACTTGCCGCCAGATCTGCCGGGCCTGACGCTGCCGGTGCTCTCTGGCATATCGAGCATTCAGCGGCCTCTGTCTATTCCGGGCATTGCGGCTGCGCCTACAAGCAACATGGATGCGGCTCTGGACAACGCCGCAGGGGCGCTGACGCGGCTGTGGGGGCAGCGCCCACCCATGCGCCGCGCCGCGCGCGTGCTGACGCAGGCGGGGGTTCTGTTTGATGGCATTGCAGTGGCCCTGGAGGCCGGGCGCGAGCTGCGCCTGACATTGGAGGCAGGGGCGGATCGGCCGCTTTCGGACAATGTGCCGCTGCGCACCAGCGCGGTATGGGGTGGCTGGCGCGAGGTGAAGGTGCTGCCGTGGGCCTGGGGGCTGGTGACGCTGGCGCCCATTCAATACAGCGGTGACCAGCGGGTTTTCTTTCTTGCGGACCACCCTATTCAGGGCGTGGACGAGGTTAGGCGCGACGACGTGGCCTCGGACGCCTGGGCGTTCTACAACGGCGTGGACAGCACTGGCCGGGCCGTAGCGTTCTTGGAGCTGGCGATGCCGCTGGCCGAGGGCGAGCGCCTGGCGGTGGGCTTGCGCGGGCGCATGCACCCCGGCACCGGGCGGCTGCTCACGAGCCCGGCCGAGATCCTGCACGATGTGCTGGCCAACCTGGCGCGGGCACCTATCGAGTGGGCGGACCTGGACGACTACCGCACCGAGACAGCCCACATCGTGCTGGGCGGGCTGCTTGCGGACAACGAGATCAGCATCCGCGCCGCCGTCGATGGGCTGCTGCAGTCTTGCGGTGGTGCGTGGGCGGCGGCCATGCCGGGCGTGGCGATCACCTGGCCGCCGCTGCCTGACGATGCCGCCCCGGCGCTGCGCGTGGATGGGCTGACGACGCAGGACCTGACGCCCACCACTAACGCGGCCGGGCTTTTTACGGTGCTGCGCGTGCTCTACGACTACGACTATGCCGCCCAGCGCTTTCGCCGGGCCATCCAGCTGCAGGCACCCGAGGCGGTGAAGGACTACGGCGTGCTGGAGCTGGAGTGGCCGGCAAAGTGGCTGCGCACGCCGCGCCAGGCCGAGGAGCTGGGCAAGCGCATGCTGGCCTGGCTGGCCCGGCCGCGCTGGCGGATCACGTGGCGCCAGTCTTTTGCGGACGTGGCCACGGGCGGCTGGGTGGACATTGACCACCCGCTCTCGCCTGTGACCGGGCGCCACCGGCTCGTCAGCGCAGAGCTGGATTTGTCGGCTGCGAGCCTTGCGTGCGCCGTGGACGTTCCCGTGGGTCCGGTGCCGCAGATCGAGACGACGCGTTTGTCCACCGCGTTCGACCCCTTGGTGCAGCCCGGCATCACTGTGGATATTGCGAACGGAGAGGTGATTTTTACGGCCCGCGACGAGCAGGGCCGGCCGCTTTCGGGCGCGAAGGTAACGCTCAATGGCGGTGCTTCGCGCATTGCCGACAGCGCTGGGCGGGTGTCGTTCCCTGTGCAGCGCGGGCGCCATGTGCTGCTGGTAGAGGCCAAGGGCTACCCGCCGGCCGAAGCCACCGTGGTCGTGTAGGCAAAGCCATGGAGCGCAGGCGGTTCTTTCCGACGCAGGCGGTGCAGACGTTGCCCGGCCGGTCTGTGGAGCTGGAGATGCGGCTGCGGCCTTTGGCGGCGGCGACCAGCGGCCCTGCGCAAGCTGCAGATCCGGGAGGGAGCGATGTCGATGGGGCAGGCTGGCTGTCGCAGGCCTTCTACGAGCCTGCGCTCTGGGTCTGGGAGGAGCAGCCCGATGGCGGCTGGCGCGTGTCGAGCGCGCGCGTGGATTCGCTATGGGTGGGTGCCCCTCCGGACGGCGCTGCCGCCCTGGGGCTTGGCCCCGTGCCAAGCGCCGGATTCCGCTGCATAGAGCTGGAAGTGAGCTCGTTGTCGGCCGCCCGGCTCCATGTTGGGGTGTTGTACGGCGGTTCCATGTCGGATGTCACGTGGGTGGCGTCTTGGGACTCGCCCTCTGGAGGTGATGTCTCGGTGTCGGTCGTTGGCAACCGGTTCGACACCAGCGGTAACGCTCTGGTCGTATCGCAGCACCCGACTGGCGGCAGCGTTGCGGCCATCGAGACGCTGACAGCCACGGTTTTTTGTGAGGGGGTTGCAGCTGAGACCCTCGTGCTGCGCTGCCGTCATGAGGAGGCCACCGTCGGCGGAACCGATCTCTTTGGCGTGGGTTGGTTCTCCCACGTGTTTTACGAGTACGGCGAATGGGTGTGGAATGCGCGAACCGACGGCCGCTGGGACGTCCTCAACGGTGTCATGTATTCGACCTGGGAGGGCGAGCCGGACCCTGATGAGGTGGCCAACGCTTGGGCGCCTACGCCCAGCACGGGCTTTCGCTGCGTCGAGCTTGAGGTGCGCTCGACGTCGGCAGCCACGCTGCACGTGGGCGTGCTGCAAGGCGTTTCCATGTCGGATGTCACGTGGGTGGCGTCTTGGGACGCACCCTCTGGAGGCGACGCCTCGGTGTCGGTGGTCGGGAATCGGTTCGAGGCCAGTGGCAACACGATCATCGTGAGGCAGTTGGAGACAGGAGGCTCGCTATGGGCAACCGAAACCCTTACTGCGACGGCCTACTGCGACGGCGCGGCAGCCGGGACCCTCATCCTGCACTGCGTGCATGTGGCGTACTAGGGCTGGCACTAAAAAGACGGGCGACCTGGCAGGGTGCGCTAACACCCAGCCAGGCCCCCAACCTGCAGACTTTTCCTGCAAGCCAGGCGAAGACCCGCCACTCTCGCGAGAGCGCGTCGAGCCTATCAGTTTTTCATTACACGAAAGAGGCTTGCAAATATGACGAATAGCGACACAGCGGCACCGTTGGTGCCATGGATCGGCGGCAAGCGCCGCCTGGCAAAGCACATCCTTCCTTTGTTCCCTGTCCACACCTGCTACGTGGAGCCGTTTTGCGGCGCTGCGGCGCTGTATTTCATGAAGCCGCAGGCCAAGGTGGAGGTGCTCAACGACATCAACGGCGACCTGGTCAACCTGTACCGGGTGGTCAAGCACCATCTTGACGAATTCGCGCGGCAGTTTCGCTGGGCACTCACCAGCCGGCAGATATTCAAGTGGCTGCAAATCACGCCGCCCGAGCCGCTGACCGACATCCAGCGCGCAGCGCGCTTCTACTACCTGCAGCGATCGGCTTTTGGGGGCAAGGTGACCGGCCAGACGTTTGGGACGGCGACCACTGCGCCGCCCAGAATCAACCTGTTGCGCATGGAGGAAGACCTCTCCGCTGCGCACTTGCGGCTATCCAGCACCTACATCGAACATTTGGACTGGCACGCCTGCATTGCGAAGTACGACAGGGCGGCCACGCTCTTCTACTGCGACCCGCCGTACTGGGGCACAGAGGGCTATGGCGTGGACTTCCCCTTCGAGAGCTATGAGCGGCTAGCAAGCCTGGCGAAGACCATCAAGGGGCGGATGGTGGTATCCGTAAACGACATCCCCGAGATGCGCGCCGCGTTCGACGGACTTACGATGCGCCGGGTCGATGTCAGTTATTCGGTTGGTGGCGCTGGAAGAACAGGTAAACGCACCAGTGAGCTGATCATCACCAACTTTTAGCCGTTCAGGCTTTGCGCATTCGGCAATTCCTTTGCGCAACCTGCAACAATTCCGACTCACAAATATCGCGCGCTGTGATGCTTAAATATCGCGCCGCGCTTCAGCAGCACGCGGTGGGCGCGACCACGCCAGTCGTTGAAGTCACCGGCCATCACCACCGGCTCGTGCGCCGGCAGCGAATTGATGAGGTCGCACGCCAGCCGCAGTTGCTGCTGGCGGTGCGATTCCTGCAGACCCAGGTGCACGCAGATCGCATGCAAAGGCTCCGTACGCCCGGGCGGCTGGACGATGCAATGCAGCATGCCCCGGCGTTCGGGGCCGCGAATCGAAATATCGTGGTTTTCGTAGTGAACGATGGGAAATTTGGAGAGCAGGGCGTTGCCGTGGTCTCCGTTGTCGTACACAGCGTTGCGCCCATAGGCGTGCTGGTGCCAGATTTCGTCGGCCAAAAATTCGTATTGCGGCACCTGCGGGAAGTTGGCAATGCGCTGCGCGTGGGCGCGGTGCGTGCCGTGCACTTCCTGCAGAAACACCAGATCGGTTCCCACGGCCCGCACCGCGTCGCGCAACTCATGCAGCACAAAGCGCCGGTTGAAAGTGCTGAAGCCCTTGTGGACGTTGACGGTGAGCGCCTTGAAGGCCAGGGGGGAGTCAGAGGTGGCAGGCATGCGGGCAATCGGTCCAAACCGCCGCGCGATCGCGCTGAATGCGCAGCGCTTGGGCGTTTAAGCCATTGTTCCGGGCGCTCCCTGCGCCTGCTGTAGGACGCTTGGCCGACGCTTTGTGAAGCGCAGCCAATACCTTGCTTGCGGCCTGCCCACTTCAGGTTGGCAAGAAACCTTCCACCGACAGGTAGCGCTCGCCCGTGTCGTAGTTGAAGCCGAGGATGCGGCTACCGGCCGGAAAACTGGGCAGCTTTTGCGCAATCGCGGCCAGCGTCGCACCCGACGATATGCCCACCAGCATGCCTTCTTCGCGCGCACTGCGGCGGGCGTATTCGCGTGCGTCCTCGGCGTCCACCACGATGGCGCCATCGAGCACGCTGGTGTCGAGGTTCTTCGGAATGAAGCCGGCGCCCAAACCTTGAATGGCGTGCGGGCCGGGTGGGCCGCCGGAAATCACGGCCGAGCCGGTGGGTTCCACCGCAAACACCTTGAGATTCGGGAATTTCGCCTTGAGCACGCGCGCGCAGCCGGTGATGTGGCCGCCGGTGCCAACGCCGGTGATCAGCACATCCAGGCCATCGGGGAAGTCGGCGAGGATTTCTTTTGCCGTGGTCTCGGCGTGGACAGCGATGTTGGCCGGATTCTCGAACTGCTGCGGAATCCAGGCGCCGGGCGTCTGCGCCTGCAGCTCTTCGGCGCGGGCAATGGCGCCCTTCATGCCCTTTTCCTTAGGGGTCAGGTCAAAGCTGGCGCCATAGGCCAGCATCAGGCGCCGCCGCTCGATGCTCATGCTGTCGGGCATCACCAGGATGAGTTTGTAGCCCTTGACGGCGGCCACCAGCGCCAGGCCGATGCCGGTGTTGCCGCTGGTGGGCTCGATGATGGTGCCGCCGGGCTTGAGCGCGCCCGACTTTTCTGCCGCTTCGACCATGGCCAGCGCAATGCGGTCCTTGATGGAGCCGCCCGGGTTGGCGCGCTCGGACTTGATCCACACCTTCGCGTCCGGCCCGAAGATGCGGTTGATGCGGATGTGCGGCGTGTTGCCAATGGTTTGCAGAATGTTGTCGACCTTCATGGCGTCTCCTGAAAGGTTGGGTGGAAAAGCAGTGCCGTTTATTCTGAACCCATTGTTCTGCCGGTTCAGCCATATGGATATGCCGGATTGGCGGCCTTCCTGCTGCAGCGCTTGCTGTCCCAGGGCGCTAAGAACGTGTTCACGATCTCAGGGCTTGCGCCCGGTCATCAGAAACAGTGGATAGGCCCGCCCGTTGTGCTGCTGCAAGCTGAGGATGTCGCTGAACGCGATGTCCACCAAACCGGCTTGCTCGGCCAGCACACGCAAGCGGTCGGGCGCAAAGCCGAAGTGCTGCACGCCCTTCGCGGCGTTGGCGGCGTCGTCGCCGTGAAAGCTGCCGTCCTCCTGGTACAGGTCCACCAGGGCAATGCGCCCGCTGCTGTGCAGCGCAGCGGCAAAGGTGTGCAGGAGCGCGGCGGTGTCCGCAACGTGGTGCATCGCCATGCAGCTCACGATGGCGTGGTACTGCTCGGGCAGGCCCGCCGAGATGTCTTGCTGGCGCGTGGTGATGTTGGCAAAGCCCTTTTCATCCAGCACCTGCAGCATGGCGGCCGACATATCCAGCGCCGTGACCTGCGCCACCCGCGGCGCAATGGCGGTGGACAGCAGCCCGGTGCCGGCGCCGAAATCAAGCACATGGTCGCTGGCCTGCAAGGGCAGCTGCGCCAGCAGGCGCTCGGGTATGGCGGCCAGTTGCAGCGACGTGGGGCGCTGGTCCCAATCGCGGGCGGCCGTGTCGAAATGGGTAGTGGAGGGCGTGGTCATGGTTGCTGGGCCTCGAAAAGAGATGAACGGGGTGCGTGGGTCGGGGATAATCGCTCCCGTGAAGCGCGCCAGACCGCCGCTGGTGCAATCTGGGAAACCAGGCACTGGAGGAACGTCCGGACTGCACAGGACAGCGTAGCAGCTAACGGCTGCCCACCGTGAGGTGAGGATCAGAGCAACAGAGACGAGTCGAAGCAGGCTGCAAGCCACGGAGGGTGTTTCACCCGAAGCGGGCGGCGCCCGCTTCGGGTGAAACGGGCAATCTCTACGCGCAGCAATACCAAGTAGGCCAACGTTGATGTGGTTCCGCAGAGTTGGCGGGTAGGTAGCACCGAGCCGTGGTGGCGACACCCGGCCCAGAGTAATGGCGGTCACGCCCGGCCTTCGCAAGGAGGTTCGGGTGCACAGAATCCGGCTTATCGGCGCGCTTCACACTTTTATCGCGGTGCAGGCAGAAATTTCAGGGGAAATCGGCCTCCAGCGCTTATACGCATTGCGCTAGCAGCTATTTTTTCAATAGCGTCAGAATTTTTCCCACGCCTGCAGATAGCGCCACTGGCCCTCCGGCACCTTGGCCAGCGGCACGCGCCCGATGCGGATGCGCTTGATCGCTACCACGCGCAGGCCCACGGCCTCGCACATCGAAGGAATCTGCCCGGGGCGGATGCCCTTCAAGGCAAAGCGCAGCCGGGTTTCGTTCTGCCAGCTCACCTTGATGGGCGGCAGCGGCCGGCCGTTGAACGAGAGCCCGTGGCAGAGCTTTTTGAGCCCGTTGTCGGCAATCTGGCCCGCCACCTCGACGATGCATTCCTGCTCCAGCGACTCGATGTCCTCGGCCAGCTTGCGCGCGATGCGCTTGTCCTGGGTGTAGACCACCAGCCCGCTGGCCGGTGTGGGCAGCGGCGTGAAGCATTCCAAGGCGCGAAAGTGGCGCAGCAGCACGCGGGTGTCGGCAGCGTCGCCTTCCATGTGGGTGGACATTCCGATCAGGCTCAGCGCTGCAGGCGCGCCCTGGCTGCGGCTGCCGTGCGAGGCCGCAGCGGCGTCAAGCCCCAGGCCCGCTTCATAGCCCGGCGGCTTGTGCAGCAGCAGCGTCACGGGTTCGAGTGCATCGAGGCTGGCATCCTTGGCGAGCACCACTTGCTGCTGCGGCGCCACGCGGGCGCCAGGGACTTCGACCAGTGCCCCATCGACGCTGACATAGCCGCCTTCGATGTACTGCTCCGCTGCGCTGCGCGAGAGGCCATGCTCGGCCGCCACGCGCTTGGCGAGGCGCTCGGTGTTGTTTGGAGGGGTGGGGAGACTTGGCATGTTCAATGATTCAGTGCGCTATGCATCACTCGCTGCGTATAAAACTGGCGCGGCTTAAGCCAGCGGCCGCCGTGCAAGGGCCGCGCCGGCTGCATAGCGGCTCAGGGGGGTATCAATCATTCCCGGGCCCGAGTGCGCGAATGCGCTCGATGTGCGCCAGCAGCGAGCGCTGCGCCACCGGCCAGATGCGCGGGGGCACGTCGGCGTAGGCATGCGCCACCCAGTCTTCCATGCTGCCGCCGGGCAGGGCCTCCAGCGCGGCAATCACTTTCGCTTCGCGCGCCAGCCGGTGGGCCTTGAGCCGGGCAATCGCGCCGCGCGCATCGCCCAGCACGTAGCCGTGTGCGGGCAGGATGAACTCCACGCCTTGCTCGGCGCACAGCGCGTCCAGCCGGTCGAGCGAATCGAGGTAATCGGCCATGTTGCCGTCGGGCGGGTCAATTACCGTCGTGCTGCCGTTCAGGATGTGGTCGCCAGAAAACAGCAGAGCGTCTTCCACCATCAGCAGGCACAGGTGGTTGGCCGCGTGGCCGGAGGTGTACACCACTTGCAAAGTATGGGTAATTTCTCCCTCTAGCGCCTGTCCAGTAAGCGTTAGCAGCTCTCCATTTTGTAGCGTTCGCTCAGGCGTGAACTGGCTGTGTGCGCGTGCTGTGGGCGCTGAGGCCAGGCCCAGGATAGGCGGGGCGCTGCGACCCGATTGCACGCACAGTGCCTGCAGCGGCTGGCTGCCTGGCGAATGGTCGGGGTGCGAATGGGTGCAGACGATCATGCGGATGTCGCCGCCGGCTGCGCGCCAGAGTTTTTCCAGGTGCTGCGAATCGGCCGGGCCGGGGTCGATGGCGATGTAGCCCGTGGCCGGCTCGCCGACCAGGTAGCTGTTGGTGCCTGGGCCGGTCATCACGCCGGGGTTGGGGGCGGTCAGGCGCTGCAGGTTCTTCAATAGTGGCACGGCACGTTCGCTCTGCCAGTCGAGCGGGTGCACGATCTGGCCATCTGGGCAGACCAGGGCCAGCTCGCCGTAGGGCATTTCGTCTTCCATGTAGCGCGCTTCCTTGCCGGCCAGCAGGCCGGCGCGCGGGCAGCTGGTCCACAGGGGCGTGCCGCTGGCGCAGGCGGCCAGAACGGCATCGGCGCCGCCAAACTTCGCCAGGCGCTCCAGGGTGCGGATGGTCGGGAAGATCATGAAGAAGCTGCCCGCCGCGTGGCGTTCCAGCGCCTCTTGCGGGCGCACCCACACGGGCTCGAACTGCTCGGCTTCGTCGGCCACGGGTGTCTGGCCTTCGGGCATGCGGGCGATGAGGAAGGGCACGTCGAAGCGCCTCGGCAGGTCGCGGTCGCCCGTCCAGCGCGCCAGCACAAAGACCTCGTCGGCCGCCAAGCGCAGGCCCCGCGCGGCGCATTGCGCGGCAAACGGTGCGTGGCGGTCGAGCGCAGCGATGTCGGCAGCGCCGGCCGGTCGGCCATCGGCGTGGCGTGCCAGCAGGATGCCAAGCTCTTCAAAACTTTCTCGGATGGCGGCGACGGCTTGCGTGAGCTGCTCATCCGACTGGCCGGGGCGGCGCGCGCACGCGGCGTACGTGGCTGGGGCAGAGTCCAGCGCGTCAATGCCGCCGCCCGGGAAAACGTAGGCACCTGGCGCAAAACTCGCCTTGGCCGAACGCCGCGTCATCAGCACCTGCAGCCCGCCTGGGGCATCCGGCGCGTCGCGCACCAGCAAGACGGTGGCGGCCGAAAGCGGGGGGACGGGTTCGCGCTGCGGGTGCAGCCACTGGGTAGGGCGGGTCATGGAGCCATTATCGAACCCGGCTGCCAAGAAATCAGTCGCGTGCGGGAATCGTGAGGCCGCGCGCCACGGCGGGCCGGGCGACAAAGGCCTCAAGCACGCGCTTGACTTGCTGGAACTGCTCGAATTGAACCAACTCGCCGGCCTCGTAAAAACCAATCAGGTTGCGCACCCACGGGAAGGTGGCGATGTCGGCGACGGTGTAGTCCGGGCCCATCATCCAGTCGCGGCCTTCAAGGTGCTTGTCGAGCACACCCAGCAGGCGGCGCG
>Ga0208269_100135_pt1 | contig 54419 bp, 48 predicted proteins | sample LakWasMe88_LOW11_2_FD_183912 | JGI IMG/M metagenome (GOLD analysis project Ga0208269, IMG submission 183912) | Freshwater sediment methanotrophic microbial communities from Lake Washington under simulated oxygen tension - Sediment Metagenome... | ecosystem: Environmental > Aquatic > Freshwater >...
AAAACTCATTGAATTCCTCAACATCAGAATTCAATTCCTCAGCACACCTCCCCACGCGACTCCTCACAGCCTCAGCGCCTGACCGTACCCCGTCAGCTCTACGTAGCCTCGGCCCAGCCGGCGCCCTTGCTGGTCGACCGAGAACAAGCAGGCAGGCGATCCAGCCGCCACAGGTAGTCAGGCCCATACCCATTTGCATGGGCATGGGCATGGGCATGGGCATGGGCATGAACCAGCTTCCAATCCATCCTTGAGGCTGCAGGGGGGGCCGCAAGACGGGCCTCAATCGAGGCAACGAACCCGTCAGCCGCGCCAGCGGTTTGCTAGCTCTGAGTGCTCTCAAGGCTCAGCAAGTTCACAGCTCCGCACCTTCCACCAAAAACCGAACCCTGCGCACCCCTTGCCATTCGTCTGCATCCAGTCGGAATGCGAGCCTTACCCGTTTGGGCAATGGCTCCGTGTGCCCAAACCAGATGCCGTCAACTGGATCACCCTGGTGTTTCAATTTCAGAGCCAAGTGCTTTTCACCCACCAGTCTTTGCGACACAACCTCCAGTTCTTCGCTGAAGGTAGGAGGGGCAAAGCCTTGTCCCCACACCTCGCGATGCAGTGTGTCCACCACATCGGTGCGACGGTACTCTGGCGCCAACGGTCCATCGGTGTCCAGGCGCCGGGTCAAGGTGGCCGCATCCAGCCATTCGCTTGCTACCTGGGCCAGCGCGTGGGAGAAGGTCTCGAAGTGCTCACGGGCGATTGAACAACCTGCAGCCATGGCGTGTCCCCCGAATTTCAGCAAAACACCTGGATGACGTTTGGCCACCAAATCGAGCGCATCACGCAGGTGGAAGCCGGGGATGGAGCGCCCGGATCCTTTGAGTTCATGTTCCCGTCCAGGTGCTGCGCTGGCCGCAAACACGAAAGTGGGGCGGTGGAGCTTGTCCTTGATGCGGGAGGCCACGATGCCGACCACGCCTTCGTGGAAATCAGGATCGAACACGCTGATGGCAGACGGCGCGGCTTGCCCTTCTTCAAACAGGGTTTCAGCGATGGCGAAGGCCTGTTCGCGCATGCCCCCCTCGATGTCGCGTCTTTCGCGATTGATGCTGTCGAGCAGTTTGGCCAACTCATCGGCCCGCCCCGGGTCGTCTGTCACAAGGCATTCGATACCGACCGTCATGTCCGACAGTCTGCCCGCTGCATTGATGCGTGGCCCCAGCGCGAAGCCAAAGTCAAAGGTCGTGGCCTTTCGTGCATCCCGTACGGCGGCCCGAAACAAGGCCTCGACACCAGCGGGCATGGCCCCTGCTCGGATCCGCTTGAGGCCCTGTGCCACCAGCCGCCGGTTGTTTTCATCCAGTTTCACCACGTCGGCCACCGTACCCAGCGCCACGAGGGGCAGCAGATCATCCAGCTTGGGTTGGGGCCGTTCTTCATACGCACCACGGCGCCGCAGTTCGGCGCGCAAGGCCAGCAGCACATAAAACATCACGCCGACCCCGGCCATGGACTTACTGGCGAAATCGCATCCGACCTGATTCGGGTTGACGATGACCTGGGCATTCGGTGTATCGGCGGCAGGCAGGTGGTGATCCGTGATCAAGACCTGCAGGCCCAGCTCACGGGCGCGCGCCACCCCCTCCACGCTGGCGATGCCGTTGTCGACCGTGATCAACACATCGGCACCCATGGCTTTCACGCGCTCAGCAATGGGTGCGGTGAGGCCGTAGCCATCAATGACCCGGTCCGGCACCAGGTAGTCCACCCGCTGTGCTCCCAAAGCACGCAGTCCGCGCAGGGCCACAGCGCAGGCGGTGGCGCCATCGCAGTCGTAGTCAGCTACCACGCAAAGGCTCATGTTGGCTGCCATGGCGTCTGCCAGCAGTTGCGCGGCCTCCTGAGCGCCTTTGAGGGTCTGGGGCGGCAGCAAGTGGGCCAGTCCGTCGTCCAACTCCTCCATGTTCTGCACGCCGCGCGCGGCATAGAGGCGTGCCAAAAGAGGGTGAATGCCGGCTTGCTCCAAAGCCCAACAGGCGCGCGGGGGAATGTCTCGTTCAAGGATTTTCATAGTGATGCCAGGGCTTGCCTGAATGTGTTTGAGCCCTGCCACTGTCCTGCCAGCTTGGACAGCCAACCACTTCGGGGGCCGTACCAATTCTGCTGGGCCAATTCACCGCAAAGCGTCAGTTCAACAGGCGTACCCTGGCGTGCGGTACTCAGCCACTGCACCACAGGCCCCGCGTCCAATCGCTTCCATGTCGCAGCCCAGGCTCCCCAGTCGCCTGCCAGGGCAGGGCTGCGCAAGTCATCCAGCACTTGGGGCACCTCTTGGGGTGCCTCCCATTCCTGCGGCAGGGCACCACAGCCACTGATCCAGAAGGAGTTGATGGCCTGCGCGCCGCGGCTTTGGCGTGCTTCGCTGAAGGGGTGGGTGTACAGAAGCATCTGGGTTTCGGTTTGCAGCCGTCTGAGCTGGTTGGCGTCTGGGCCCTGAGGCATCCAGGCGTCGATCGAACGCCCGATCACCCGGTCCAGGCTGGCCGCGCGCAATTGGCGAAAGACTTCACCACTTGCCAGCCAACGGTCCGGGCTCCGGTAGTGCAGCTCGATGCCGTCGTCCTTGAAAAACGGCGCCAGGATGTCGAGCAATGCGCGCGACTCCGTCTCGTCGAGCCCCAGTGCCCGTGGATCGTTCATGGCAATGTGGCTGCTGCCCACCTGCCAGTGGCAGGGGCTGATCCAGGCCCAGGCGAGTTCCCTTGATGCGGTGCCCAAGCATTGCAAGGCGTCCCAAGCGGCCCAAGGTGTCGGAGCTGCTTGCGGCGATTCCCCCTCAGGCAAGCCCAAGGCCTGGGCCAGGATCCACTCATGAGGCAGTGCCGGGCTTTCTTCATCCAGGGTGCGCTTGAGGCCTGGGCGAAGCAGCCGGCTCAATTGAAGCAGGTTGGGCAGTTCCAACTGAGCAAGCGCCTGATGGCTCCCTTCGGCGGAGCAATGGGCGTATGGCACGATGAGCCGCAGCGTTCGGCAGGCGATATTCGGTTCTGACATGGGGTGTATTGTCCGGGATGCCACAATCTCGGCTCCATGCAAATCCCTTACGAATTGGCCTTGGGCTGGCGATATACCCGCGCCGGCCGTGCCACCCGGCGCAACGGCTTCATCTCCTTCATCTCCGGGGTCTCCATGCTGGGCATTGCGCTGGGCGTGGCGGCCCTGATCATTGTCTTGTCGGTCATGAACGGCTTCCAGAAGGAAGTCCGCGACCGCATGCTCAGCGTGGTGGCGCACATCGAGATCTTCACGCCGCAAGGCGATGCGCTGCCTGACCCCTCTCGGACCTTGCAGGAGGCCAGACGCCACCCCGAGGTGCTGGGCGCCGCCCCTTTCATCGCGGTGCAGGCCTTGCTGGCCCGCGGCGACACCATGAAGGGTGCCATCGTGCGCGGCATCGACCCGCAACGCGAGCCCGAGGTGGCCGACCTGGACTCCGCCCTCAAGCAAGAGGTGCTGCAACGCCTGGTGCCCGGGCAATTCGGCATTGTGCTGGGCGCGGATCTGGCGCGCAGCCTGGGCGTGCGCACCGGCGACCCGGTGACCTTGATCGCACCCTCCGGCCAGGTCACACCCGCAGGTGTGGTGCCCCGGCTCAAGCAGATGACCGTGGTGGGCACCTTCGATTCCGGCCACTATGAATACGACTCCACCCTGGCCATGCTGCACATGGAAGATGCCCAGCGCATCTTCCGCCTGGAGGGCCCCACCGGCATCCGACTGCGCATCCGCGATCTGCACCAGGCCCGCGAAGTGGCCCAGCAACTGGCCGGCAGCCTGAGCGGCGATCTGCTGATCAGCGACTGGACACGTCAGAACAAGAGCTGGTTTGCCGCGGTGCAGCTTGAGAAACGCATGATGTTCATCATCCTGACCTTGATCGTGGCCGTGGCCGCCTTCAACCTGGTCAGCACCCTGGTCATGACCGTCACCGACAAGCGCGCCGACATCGCCATCCTGCGCACGCTGGGGGCCAGCCCGGCCAGCATCATGGGGATCTTTGTGGTGCAGGGCGCCATGGTGGGCGTGATCGGCACCTTTGCAGGCCTGCTGCTGGGCCTGTCCATCGCCTGCAACATCGACGTGATCGTACCGGCCATCGAGCAAGCCTTTCATGCCAGCTTTCTGCCCAAGGACATCTACCTCATCAGCCGCATGCCCAGTGATCCGCAGCAGGGCGACATCCTGCCCATCACCCTGATCTCGCTGTTGCTGGCCTTTGTGGCCACCCTCTATCCCAGCTGGCGAGCCAGCCGGGTCAACCCTGCCGAGGCTCTGCGCTATGAGTGATCCGACCCCATCCACCCCCGTGCTGCAGGCCCGGGGCCTGAGCAAGCGCTTCACCGAAGGCCGGCTGGATGTCCACGTGCTGCAAGGGGTGGACCTGAGCATCCGCGCCGGCGACACGGTGGCCATCGTGGGGGCGTCCGGTTCGGGCAAGAGCACCTTGCTGCACCTGCTGGGGGGGCTCGATGCACCCAGTGCCGGCGATGTCAGCCTCATGGGCCAACCCCTGTCGCAACTCGACCCCGCCACCCAGGGGCGATTGCGCAACCAGCACCTGGGCTTCGTCTATCAGTTTCACCACCTGCTGCCTGAGTTCAGCGCCCTGGACAACGTGGCCATGCCGCTGCGCATCCGTCGCGAGGCCGCGGCAGTTTCTTCGGAGGCGGCGCGCCGCATGCTCGAGGCCGTGGGCCTGGCCGATCGCTTGCACCACCGCCCGGCAGAACTCTCGGGGGGCGAGCGCCAGCGTGTGGCCATCGCCCGGGCCCTGGTGGCCCAACCCGCCTGTGTGTTGGCCGATGAGCCCACGGGCAACCTCGACCGGGGGACCGCCGAACAGGTCTTTCAGCTGATGCTGCAACTGGCCCGCGATCAGGGCACGGCCTTTGTCATGGTCACCCACGATGAAACGCTGGCAGCCCGTTGCGCGCGCCAGATGCGCCTGGTCCGGGGTTGCCTGGCCGAGGAGCGCACAGGCCAGCCCACCGAGGTGACGGCATGACGCTGGACTGGCTGGACTTCGACTGCAGCGAAGACACCGATGAAGCCATCACCTTCGATGCCATGGCTTCGGTCTGGCCCGAACAACAGCACCTGGTGCTTGCCGAGGTGGGCGCGGTTCTGAATTGGGCAAGACAGCAGTTCGGTCCTGAAAGGCCCATGGACGAGGGCGGCGAGTGGGATGTGGATCTGCAGGCCTGGTGCGAGACCCAGCCTGCACGCAGCCTTGCGGTCGACCTTCATGCACCCGGGCTGTTGGTCTCGAGTGATGCCTCCACGGATGAACTGGTGCGTCGCACCATCACCCTCTCATTGAGTGGCAGCGCCAGCTTTGCCGAGGCTTTGCGGCAGCAATTCAATCTGTGAGCAGGATCGCGACCGATGCAGGTCGCGGGTGGCGGCATGGGCCATGGCCGCTGGCGAAGGCCCGATGCGGTACCTCAGGCTGCGGCAGACAATGCATCGGGCCCGCCATGGGCGGTCACTGACGGTGACGTCTGGGCCGGTTCGGGTGCCTCCTGGGCCTGGGCCCTGTTGGCTGCGCCTTGAACACGGTGGCTCACCGTGACCACGGAGGGCGCCTGCCGGATCAGCGGGGCATGCAGGTTGATGGGTGCGTCAGGCCGGATGCGGAGTCTCAAGATGTTCATGGCGTAAAACGTGGGGCCTGCCTCACCCGTCACCCCCGGGTGAGCGCGGTCATGACGCAGGAACACGTGCCTCCATGGTCTGCTCTTCACATCCGGGCGATCTCCGGAAAAGAGGGGTGATTGCCCCGCAGTTTGCGGCTTTGAGCCGGCATCCAAACTGAGCATCTCTCATGCTTATCGGCTGCTGAGCCAGAGGCTTGACCCCTGTCGCTTATCTGTTCATTGACAGTTCACATTCACCAGCGAGAGCTTGCCCGCCACGATGGTGCCGCTGCCATTGCTCACGCTGCATTGGCCTTGCAGAGGCTGCTGCACCACCGTCACCTGGTAGGCCGTGCCAGCCGATAGCGAATTCTTGAATTGGAAGAAGCCGTTCTGCGCCAACTGCAGCGACATGCCATTGCTGCTCAGCGTGACGCTGGTGCCCGCTTGCAGTCCAGCCAGGGTGCCCCCCAGCGAGGGCCCGGTATCACAGGTCACTTTGATGCCAAACACCCCGTCACCTCGGCTGTTCACCTTGCCACTGCCGCTGCTCACACTGCAGTTCACGCCGGCCGGCGGGGTGAGAACACTCACGCTGTAGCGGTCGCCCGCCTTCAGGCGCGTGTCAAACCGAAAGTCGCCATTGCGCGTCAGCGTCAGGTCGTCGCTGGCGTTGTTTTGCAGCACGATCTGCTGGCCCGTGGGCAGGCCGCTCAGCGTGCCGCCAATGGGGGCGTCGGAGCCCACGCCATCACAGGCGCTCAGCAGGGCGCTGCTCAAAAAGCAAAGGCCCCACAGGGGCCAGGAATGTTTTGGTGCAGGGGGCATGGGCCAAGTCCTCTGTGTGGGTGAGAGCCCGCACCAGGATCCTCTGGCGCGGGGCGGCCAGTGTGGCAGCCGCGACAAGGTAGGCAACGGCCCCCGCTTGGCGGGGCACGATGCGCAAAAATCAAACAGTTTCGCGCGCAGGGGCCGATCAGAGGCCCTTATGCTGGCGTCAGCGGCTCATCACCGAGCGCAGCACCTGGGCCAGTTCGGCGGGGGCAAATTTGGCCACATAGGCGTCGGCGCCCACGCTCTTCACGTGATCCTCGTTGGTCGTGCCGGACAGCGAGGAGTGGATCACCACCGGCAGCCCGCTGAAGCGCACATCCTGCTTGATGTTCCGCGTGAGGGTGAAGCCGTCCATCTCAGGCATTTCCAGGTCGGTCAGCACCAGGGCCACCTTGTCTCGGATGTTCAGGCCTTCCTTGCGTGCATCGGCTTCGATGCGTTGCAGCGTCTCCCAGGCTTCCTTGCCGCTGCGCGTCATCACAAAAGGGGCCCCCATGGCTTCCAGGCTTTTCTCCATCAGCGTGCGGGCCATGGGCGAATCGTCGGCGGCCAGCACCACGCTGCCAGGGCGCAGGTTCAGCGAAGGGCCGATGGTGCCCGGGTTCACTTCCTGGTCGGGCGTGGGGCTGACGCGGCGCTGGATGGCTTCCACGTCCAGCACCTGCACCAGGCGGGTGTTGTCCACATCGCCGTCCAGGCGGGCGATGCTGGTCACCATGCCCGAGGCGGCATTGCCCTCGGCCGCCAGCACCTGGGTCCAGTCCAGGCGCACGATCTCTTCCACCGCTTCCACCGCAAAGGCGATGGTGTGGCGCGCAAACTCGGCCACCAGCATGATGTTCAGGCCGGTCACCGGCTGGCACCCCACGATGAAGGGCAGGTCGATCACCTGGATCACCTGGCCACGCAGGTTCACCACCCCCAGCACGCCCTTGGCGGCCCCGATGATGGCGGTGATCTTGGGCATTTCCACGATCTCGCGCACCTTGAACACATTGATGCCGAACAGCTCAGACTTGTCCCCATGAGCGTCCTTGCCCAGGCGGAACAGCAGCAGCTCAAACTTGTTGCTGCTGGTCAGGTTGGTGCGCTCGTCGATCTCTCGTTGGGCTTCTGAGGTCATGGCGATTTCCACTTGTGACAAAGAAAAACACAGTCTAGCCCCATCTTTGTGCTGTGGCGCGCCTGATGGGTGGCTGGCTCCGGTTTCGGGGTTCGACTTGCGCTGGCTCAGGTGCCAACAGTGGGTTTCAAGCCACGCGGCCGAACCAGACTAAGGACAAACCCGTAGCCAGCAAGACCAGCGTCGCCGCCGCCAAGGCCAGCAAGGCGCTGATTTCGGTCTCGTGTGTCTCCATTGCCAGTCGTGAGCTCAGGGATTCGTAGACCTGATGCAGGGCCTCGGCCGAGGCCGCATGAAAGTATTCCCCCTGCGTGCGCGCTGCCACTGCCTTCAGCGTTTCCTCGTCCAGGCGCACCCGCATCGACCAGCCTTCGAATCCCACGGTCTCGCCGTCCACCGTGCCCACCCCCACGGTGTACACGCGCACCCCGCGCTCGGCCGCCAACCGGGCAGCCTCCAGGGGGTCCACTCCAGTGGTTCTCTGGCCGTCCGTCAACATGATGATCGCGGCCGAGGTGTAGGAGCCCGCAGGCACGGGCTGCCACGGCGGCGGCTTGGGGGCCCCCAAGCTGCCCAGAGGGGCCGCTGCCACTGCGCTGGTCTCGCTGGCTCCTCCAGAACTCCCAGATCCCACGTGCGCCAGATCGATGCCCGCCTGCGGGAACAGCGTGGCCAGCGCCACCACCAGGCCATTGCCGGTGGCCGTGCCCCGCTGCAGCTGAAAGCCTTCGATGGCCTGGAACAGGTCCTCGTGGTTGCGCGTGGGCGCCTGGGCCAGCTGGGCGCTGCCGGCAAAGGCCACGATGCCCACACGCACCTGCCGGGGCAGGCTGTGGATGAAGGCCTTGGCCGCCTCCTGGGCCGCCACCAGCCGGTTGGGTTTGACGTCGGTGGCGCGCATGCTGCCCGACACGTCCATCACCAGCAGCAAGGTCTGTTGCTCGTTGGGCAGGCTGATCCGGGCCACGGGCCTTGCGGCAGCCAGCAACAACAAGGCCCAGGCCAGCAGCAGCAGGGTGGGGGGCAGGTGGCGGCGCCAGCGCCGGCCCGGCCCCATGGCCTGTTGCAACAGCCCCAGCCCTGGGTAACGGATGGTGGCGGTGCGGCGGCGTAGCAGCCACACGTAAGCTGCCACTGCCAGCGGGCACAAGGCCAGCAGCCACAACATCTGAGGCCACAGAAAGCTCATGCAGCGGCCTCCTGCGGCAGAGGGGGCTGGGCGGGCAGGCCGCTGCGCAGCCGCACGAAGCGCCGCAATTCGCTCACCCAATCAGCTGCCGTGCTCAGCGCCAGCGCATCCACACCGGCGCGGCCAAAGGCCTCGCGCAGGCGGGCCTCGCGTTCGGCGGTGGCTTGGGCAAAGCGCTTGCGCAGGGCCGGGTCGCGGCTGTCCACCCACAGGGTGGCGCCGCTTTCGGCATCCTGCAGATGCAGCAGGCCCAGGTCCGGCAGGGCCTGTTCCAAGGGGTCCAACACTTGCATGGCCACCACATCGTGCTGCTGGGCCAGGCGGCCCAGGGCGGGTTCCCAGTCGGTCTGCTCCTGGAAGTCGCTCAGCACCAACACGGTGGAACGCCGGTGCAGCGTCGCGCTGGCCTGGTGCAGCGCCCGGGCCAGGCTCTGGTGGTGTGTGGCTTTTTCAGGGGATGAACTGGAACGAAGGCTGCCCGGTGCCCGGTTCAGGGCATGGCGCAACTGCGCTGCCCCCTGCCGCCCGCCCAGGGCGCGCGGGCTCTGGCTCGGGCCCTGAAGGGGGTGCCCATTGAAGGTCAGGGCGCCTACCCGGTGGCCTTGGCGCAGCCAGGGGGTGGCCAGGCCCCAGATCAGGCTGTGCGCCAAGGCGGCCTTGCTGAGGTGGCCCGAGCCGAACTGCATCGAGCCGCTCTGGTCCAGCACAAACCAGGCGCTCATGTCGCGCTCTTCGTGGAACAGGCGCACATGGGGGGTCTGCAGGCGGGCCGTGGCGTTCCAGTCGATGTGCCGCACCTCGTCATGGGGCTGGTACTCGCGCAGGTCTGCCAGGTCCAGGCCGCTGCCGCGCAGCAGGCTCAGGTAAGGCCCTGGCCGCCAGCCGTGCAGGCGCTTCAGTGCAGGCCAGTCCAGGTTCAGCTGGGCAGGCCCCGGGCTGGCCGGGTCGGAGGGCTCAGAGCGAGCTGGCGGTCGGGGCGTCATGTTGCAGCGCTCGGGGTGGCGGGCTCACGCGGCCCATCAGACGTTGGATCAGGCTGTCGGGGCTGTGCCCTTCGGCCAGGGCTTCATACGACAGGGTCAGCCGGTGGCGCAGCACCTCAGGCACCAGGTCCGTCAGGTCTTCGGGCAGGGCGTAGCGCCGCCCGCGCATCAGCGCCAATGCCCGCGCGCCTTCGGCCAGCGCAATCGTGGCCCGGGGGCTGGCCCCGGCACTCAGCCAGGCCTGCAGCTCGGGCAGTCCGTGCCGGGCCGGCTGCCGTGTGGCCGACACCAGCCGCACCGCGTACTGCAGCAGCGCCGGGTCCAGGTACACCTGCCGGCAGGCGGCCTGCAATGCCACCAGGGCCTCCATGCGGGCCACCGGCTGCACGATCACTGGCGGGGCGATCACCCGCTGTACGATGGCCAATTCTTCCTCGTCGCTGGGGTAGCCGATGTGCACCTTCATCATGAAGCGGTCCAGTTGGGCCTCGGGCAGGGGGTAGGTACCCTCGGTCTCGATCGGGTTCTGGGTCGCCATCACCAGAAAAGGGCTGGGCACCCGGTGGGTCTCCCCGGCCAGGGTCACCTGGCGCTCCTGCATCACCTCCAGCAGGGCGCTTTGCACCTTGGCGGGCGCGCGGTTGATCTCATCGGCCAGCAGCAGGTGGGTGAACACCGGGCCCAGGGCCGTGCTGAACTCTCCGTTGCGCGGGTTGAACAGCCGGGTGCCCACCAGGTCGGCCGGCATCAGGTCGGGCGTGAACTGGATGCGCTTGAACTGGCCCTGCAGCGTCTGCGCCAGCGTCTTCACCGTGAGGGTCTTGGCCAGGCCGGGCACGCCTTCCACCAGCAGATGGCCCTGGGCCAGCAAGGCCACCATCACGCGTTCCAGAAACCGGTCCTGCCCGACCACCACCCGCTTGACCTCGTACAGGATCTGTTCCATCAGGTTTGAGGTGTCGGTGCCGGGGGCCATCTCGGGTGGGGCTGGGGCATGCATGGGCGGGTTCCTGGTCCTGGCGGGTGGTTTCAGAAAGGGGGCATGCCGGCTGCGGTGGCGGCACTCTCGATCGGCACGGCAAAGCCGATGCCGATGAAGGTCTTGGCCGGTCCGGGGTTGAGGATGGCCGTCACGATGCCCACCACCTCGCCTTGTGCGGTGAACAGCGGGCCGCCGGAGTTGCCCGGGTTGGCGGCTGCGTCAAACTGGATCATGTGGTTCAGGGTGTGGCGCCCCTGGGGCGACTCGAACTCGCGCTCCAGCCCCGACACCACCCCGGCTGATACCGAGGGCCCGATGCCGTAGGGGAAGCCAATCACGCCCACCGTGTCGCCCAGGCGCAAGCTGGCGCTGCTGGCCAGCGTGGCGGCCACCAGATCGTCGGGGATGCGACTGGCCTGCAGCACGGCCAGGTCCTGTTCGGGGCGGGTCGCCACCAGGGTGGCCCCGGCCCTCAAGCCGTCGCTGAACACCAGGCCGATGCGCTGGGCCCCCTTGACCACATGCAGGTTGGTCAGGATCAGACCGCTGTCCACCAGCACCACGCCGGTGCCTACGCTGGTCTCGCGCTCGTCCTGGCCCTGTGTGCCGCCCCTGTGTGCAGGGCGGTCGGCCCGATCATGACCAAAGCCCACCACCCGCACCACCGAGGGGGCCACACGCTCTGCGGCTTGAGCCACCGGCGATCGCAGGGGCTGGGTCTCCAGGCTGTGCCGCACGGCAGCATCGATGTCTTGCTGTGTCAGGGCCTGGGGCCGGCTTGCCCACTGCCACCCCAGCAGCAGGCCGGCCAGCAACAGGGCGATGGCGCTGATCCAGGTGGGTGCAAGGCGGCGCCATGAGGCCTGTCGGGCAGGCGGGGCGGGGGCTGGCGGCGCTGGGGAGGCTTCGGTCGCTCGGGGCAGGTCACTGGGCCGTGAGGCGTCCGCTGGGGCCGGCAGGGGCTCCTGGGCCTGGGGGGTGGCCACCGGCCGGGGTGGGATGTACAAGGCGGGCCTGCGCATGGGGTCACCTGTGTCCTGGGGCGTCGGCACGATGTCGGCGCCTGGGCAAAACCTTAGCATGCTTTGCCGGCGGCTGCACGGTGTGCGCAGGCCGCAAGGCCACGGCGCTTCAGGCATCATCGGGTCCATGTTGTTCTGGCTAGACACCCATTGCCACCTGGATGCCCCCGAGCTGGCTGCCGACGTCGACCTGGTGCGCCAGCAGGCCCGTGCCGCCGGGGTAGGGCACTGCGTGCTGCCCGCGGTCGCCGTGGCCCATTTCGAGGCCGTGCGCCGCCTGGCCCACCGGCATGGCGACAGCTACGCCCTGGGCATCCACCCCTTGTACACCCCGCAGGCAGTCGACACCGATCTGGACGATCTGGCCCAGGCCCTGCAGGCTGCGCAGGCCGACCCGCGCCTGGTGGCGGTGGGCGAGATCGGGCTGGATGGTTTTGTGCCAGGCCTGGACATGGCACGCCAGCAGCATTTCTACCGGGCCCAGCTGCGCCTGGCGCGCCAGTTCGATCTGCCGGTGATCCTGCATGTGCGCCGTTCTGCCGACCCCTTGCTGGCCGCCTTGCGCTCGATCGGTGGGGCCGGGGCAGGGGCCTGGCGGGGCATTGCCCACGCCTTCAATGGCAGCTTCCAGCAGGCCGAGGCTTTTGTGCACCTGGGCTTCAAGCTGGGCTTTGGCGGGGCGCTCACCTACGACCGGGCGCTGCAGCTGCGGCGCCTGGCCACCGAGCTGCCGCTGGAGGCCCTGGTGCTGGAGACCGACGCGCCCGACATCCCGCCGCACTGGCTGTACCGCACCGCGGCCGAACGTGCCGCCGGCCTGCCCCAGGGGCGCAACACGCCGGCCGAACTGCCCCGCATTGCGCAGGTGCTGGCCGAGCTGCGTGGCTTGCCGCTGGCGGATCTGGCCGAGGCCACCACACGCAATGCCTGCGCGGCCTTGCCCCGGCTCGAGGCCTTGCTGGCCGGGGCGGCCCCATGAGCGAGCGCCTCACAGGCCTGCCCCCGGTGCTGGGGGCGGGCACCCGGTTGTTGGTGCTGGGCAGCTTTCCAGGCGCCCGTTCGCTGGCCCAGCAACAGTATTACGGCCACCCGCAAAACCAGTTCTGGAAGATCCTGTCCACCCTGTGGCAATGCGATCTGGTGGCGTTGGCCTACCCCGAGCGCCTGCAGCAACTGCAGCAGCGCGGCCTGGGGCTGTGGGATGTGTACGCCTCGTGCGAGCGCCAGGGTAGCCTGGACAGCGCCATCCGCAACCCCCAGGTCAATGACCTGGCCAGCTTGCGCCAGCGTTGCCCCCATCTGAGCGCCATTGCCCACAACGGGGGCGAAAGCTTTCGCCATGCGCGGCACACCCAGGCCCTGGGCCTGCCGGTGTGGCGCCTGCCGTCCACCAGCCCGGCCAATGCCTCCCAGACCCTGGCGCACAAGCTGGCCGCCTGGCGTGAGGCCTTCGAGGCGGCTGGCCTGCTCTGAGCAGTGGGCTGCCGGTGCGTCATGCGCCCGGCCGGCCTGCTACAGTGCTGCACCGTTTTTCACCCGCACCGCCATGGCCCGCAGCAAAACCCCCCCCACCCCCGTCGAACTGCCCGAAGTCAATTTCTCGGACTGGGACGGCGTGCGCAGCCTGCACCTGGGCACCGAATGGATCCAGGGCACCATGCTGATGGACGCCCCTTACGACATCGAACTGGAGTACGTGCAGCGCATGATGGCCTGGCTGTTGTTCACCGATCCGGCCCGCCTGACCCGCTTCCATGCCATGCAACTGGGCCTGGGCGCCGGCACCCTGACCAAGTTCTGCCGCAAGAAGCTCAAGGTCACCACCACCGCCATCGAACTCAACCCCCAGGTGCTGCATGCCTGCCGTGGCTGGTTCAAGCTGCCCCCCGACGACAGCAAGCTGCGCGTGGTGATCGCCGACGCCGCTGAAGAAATCCGCAACCCCATGTGGCATGGCGTGGTCGACGCCCTGCAGGTTGACCTGTACGACCACGAGGCGGCTGCCCCGGTGCTCGACAGCGCCGAGTTCTACGCCGATTGCCGTCAACTGCTCAGCGAAGACGCCTGCATGACCGTCAACCTGTTTGGCCGCTCCTCCAGCTACGAACGCAGCGTCGAGAAGATGGTCGAGGCCTTTGGTGCCGACGCCATCTGGGCCTTCAAGCCCACCCGCGAGGGCAACACCGTGGTGCTGGCCCAGCGCACCCCCTCGCGCCCCAAGCGCGAGGTGCTGCTGGAGCGCGCCGAGCTCATCCAGAGCCGTTGGGGCCTGCCGGCCACCAAGTGGCTGCGCGTGTTCAAGCCGCTGGTGTCGCGCCGCGCCTGAGATCCTGGGCGCCGCCCGGGGGCGAGCCGCCGCAACGGCTTTGCAAAGGCTTCGAATCAGCTTGGTGAACCGGCACTGCATCGGTGCCCCGGGTGAGTGACGGGCGCGGTATGCTGGCGGATGCGCCGCCACGCTTGGCGGAATCACCGGACCCCAGCCGCCATGAGTGCCACCGCGCCCCCTTCCGCCAGCCCCGCCCCCTCCGCCAGCCTCGCCATCCCTTACATCGGTCTGCTCGACTGGCGCCGGGTGGTCGACTGGCTGCGGGCCGATGGCGTCATCTCGGTCGAGCAGGCCGAGCGCACTGTGGCGCGCTGCTCCCAGGCCGAAAGTGCGCAACACCCCCTGGTGCGCCTGGCCAGTGTGGCCATGTTGCGGGCCTCCAACGGCCGCCCGCTGGACCTGGAAGAGCTCACCCAGTACATCGCCGGGCGCGCTGGCGTCGAATACCTGCGCATCGACCCCCTGCGCGTCGATGTGGGCAAGGTGTCCGAGACCATGAGCGCCGCCTACGCCGAGCGCCACCGCGTTCTGCCGGTTCAGATCACCGCCAGTGAGGTGGTGGTGGCCACCGCCGAACCCTTCGTGACCGACTGGATCAGCGAAGTCGAGCGCCAGTCCCGGCGCCGGGTGCGGCGCGTGGTAGCCAACCCATTGGAGATCCACCGTTACACGGCTGAGTTCTTCGCCCTGGCCAAATCGGTGCGTGCTGCCCAGAAGGCCGGCGCCAACAACAACGCGGCCAGCTTCGAGCAACTGGTCGAGCTGGGCCGCAGCAACAAGCAGCTTGACGCCAACGACCAGGGCGTGGTGCGGGTGGTCGACTGGCTGTGGCAATACGCCTTCGACCAGCGGGCCAGCGACATCCACCTGGAACCCCGGCGCGAGCAGGGTGTGATCCGCTTCCGCATCGACGGCGTGCTGCATTCCGTCTACCAGATGCCCATGGGGGTGCTCAACGCCATGGTGGCGCGCGTGAAGCTGCTGGGCCGCATGGACGTGGTCGAGCGCCGGCGCCCGCAAGATGGCCGCATCAAGACCCGCAACCCACGCGGCGACGAGGTGGAAATGCGCCTGTCCACCCTGCCCACGGCCTTTGGCGAGAAGATGGTGATGCGCATCTTCGACCCTGACACGGCGGTCAAAGACCTGGACGCCCTGGGCTTCTCGGCCCACGATGCCCAGCGCTGGGAGCAGCTCACGCGCCGGCCCCACGGCATCATCCTGGTCACCGGGCCCACCGGCTCGGGCAAGACCACCACGCTGTACTCCACGCTCAAGCGCATCGCCACCGACGAGGTCAACGTCTGCACCATCGAAGACCCGATCGAAATGATCGAGCCCGCCTTCAACCAGACCCAGGTGCAGCCTCAGCTCGATTTCAGCTTTGCCGAAGGCTTGCGCTCGCTCATGCGGCAAGACCCGGACATCATCATGGTGGGCGAAATCCGCGACCTGCAAACAGCCGACATGGCCGTGCAGGCCGCCCTCACCGGGCACCTGGTGTTCTCCACCCTGCACACCAACGACGCGCCCTCGGCCGTCACCCGGCTGATGGAGCTGGGCGTGCCGCCTTACCTGCTCAATGCCACCGTGCTGGGGGTGCTGGCCCAGCGCCTGGTGCGCACCCTGTGCCGCCAGTGCAAGGAGCCCGACGAGTCCTTCAGCGCTGACGCCCTGGCCGACTTCGTCAAGCCCTGGAAGATCAATGCCAGCGGCGGCTACCGCCCTTACAAGCCGGTGGGCTGCGTGGACTGCCGCATGACCGGCTTCATGGGCCGCATGGGCCTGTACGAGCTGCTCTCCATCAGCGAGGCCTTCAAGGACCGCGTCAACCGCGAGCCCAGCCTCGATGCCCTGCGCCGCCAGGGCGTCAGCGACGGCATGCGGCCCCTGCGCCTGGCTGGGGCGTTGCGTGTGGCCGAAGGCCTGACCACGCTCGAAGAAGTGCTCAGCACCACCCCCCCTCTGGATTGATTCGCCAGCAACGGCTGTGACCGTGCCGCCCAGGCCTGGGTGCGGTGTTTTGCTACCCCAGGGTAGGGTGTTTGGCGCTCGCCTGGTCGGGTTGTGGTTCTGTTGCCGCCGAGTCAATTTGGGTTTTCCCTTGGATATCGGGTTTTCTGTGCTGCCGTTGCTCCAGATTTGAGATGCGTCAGTGACTCGGTAGGTGATATCCACATCTGACAGCTTGATGAAAGACACCACAATCGCCCAGTCGAAAAATTCTTTCGAGGAGATACTTCGTGAAAATCAAAAGTCAGAAAGACTTTTTTGCCGGCCTCATGTTCATGGTGGTCGGTGTCGCGTTCGCATGGGGTGCCACGACTTACAGCGTGGGGTCTGGTGCACGCATGGGCCCTGGGTACTTTCCCCTCATGCTGGGCATCTTGCTGGCGCTGATCGGGTCCGTCATCACCTTCAAGGCGTTGGTGGTCGAGACCGAAGGCGGCGACAAGATCGGTGCCTGGGCCTGGAAGCCCCTGTTCTTCATCCTGGCCGCCAACTTCCTGTTCGGCATCCTGCTCGGCGGTCTGCCCAGCATCGGTTTGCCGGCCATGGGCATGATCCTCGGCATTTATGCCCTGGTCATCATCTCCAGCCTGGCGGGCAATGAGTTCAGCCTCAAGGGCGTGCTCGGTCTGTCCACCATCCTGGCCATCGGCAGCTACCTGGCTTTCGTGGTGCTGCTCAAGCTGCAGTTCCCGGTGTGGCCCAGCTTCATCACCGGCTGAGCATTGAGGAGTACAAAAAATGGATTTGCTGAATAACCTGGCGCTCGGTTTTGGCGTTGCCTTCACGGGCCAGAACCTGATCTACGCTTTCGTCGGCTGTTTGCTGGGCACCCTGATCGGTGTGCTGCCCGGCATTGGCCCCGTGGCGACCATCGCCATGCTGCTGCCCGCCACCTACGCGCTGCCCCCGGTGGCCGCGCTGATCATGCTGGCCGGCATCTACTACGGTGCTCAATACGGTGGCTCCACCACCGCGATTCTGGTCAACCTGCCGGGCGAATCCTCGTCGGTGGTGACCGTGATCGACGGCTACCAGATGGCGCGCAAGGGCCGTGCGGGGCCGGCGCTGGCAGCGGCGGGCCTGGGCTCGTTCTTTGCCGGCTGCGTGGGCACTCTGATCCTGGCCGCCTTTGCGCCGCCGCTGACCGAAGTCGCCTTCAAGTTCGGCCCGGCTGAATACTTCTCGCTGATGATCCTGGGCCTGATCGGCGCCGTGGTGCTGGCTTCGGGCTCGCTGCTCAAGGCCGTGGCCATGATCGTGCTGGGCCTGCTGATGGGCTTGGTGGGGACCGACGTGAACTCGGGTGTGGCCCGCTTCAGCTTCGACATCCCTGAACTCACCGACGGCATCGGCTTCGTGGCCATCGCCATGGGCGTGTTCGGTTACGGCGAAATCATCACCAACCTCGCCCAGTCGGACGAGGACCGTGAAGTGTTCACCGCCAAGGTCGAAGGCCTGTTCCCGACCAAGGAAGACTTCCGCAACATGATCCCTGCGGTGCTGCGTGGTACCGCCCTGGGTTCGGCCCTGGGCATCTTGCCCGGTGGCGGTGCACTGCTGGCTGCGTTTGCCGCCTACACCATCGAAAAGAAGACCAAGCTGCGTCCGGGCGAAGTGCCCTTCGGCCAAGGCAACATCCGCGGTGTGGCAGCCCCTGAGGCCGCCAACAACGCCGGTGCACAGACCTCCTTCATCCCGCTGCTGACGCTGGGCATCCCGCCCAACGCGGTGATGGCGCTGATGGTGGGGGCGATGACCATCCACAACATCCAGCCGGGCCCGCAGGTGATGACCAGCAACCCCGAGCTGTTCTGGGGCCTGATCGCCTCGATGTGGATCGGCAACGCCATGCTGATCATCTTGAACCTGCCGCTGATCGGCATCTGGATCAAGCTGTTGACCGTGCCTTACCGTTGGTTGTTCCCGTCCATCGTGCTGTTCTGCGCGATCGGTGTGTACTCCACCAACAACAACACCTTCGACATCTGGATGGTGGGTGGCTTCGGCTTCATCGGTTACCTGTTCAACAAGCTGGGTGTGGAACCTGCCCCCTTGCTGCTGGGCTTCATCCTGGGCCCGATGATGGAAGAAAACCTGCGCCGTGCACTGCTGCTGTCGCGTGGCGACTGGAGCGTGTTCGTGACCCGTCCGCTGTCGGCCGGTCTGCTGGCGGCGGCCCTGCTGCTGCTGATCATCGTGCTGCTGCCCGCGGTCAAGAACAAGCGCGAGGAAGCCTTCGTCGAAGACTGATCCTGGCTGCTTCTGGGCGCCGGCCATCGGCGGCTCCCAGGCCCCAAGTTCAAACGGCACCTTCGGGTGCCGTTTTTTATGGGCGAGGCGCATCCTGGGAGGCCAGCCTTTGGCATGCGTCACAATGCCGGCTGTCCCGGCCGGGCCGGCCTACCCTGAGAGACGCATGAAGCTGCCCTTTCCCATTTCGCAACATCCCCAGCGCGTGGCGCTGCACAACGAGATCCACGCCCGCCCGCCCGAGGCCTTGCAGGCGCCGCTGGTGATCTCGCACCTGGTCATGGCCTGCGATGCCCGCGAGCGCGAGGCCAGCCGCGAGCATCTGGCGGCCCTGTTGCGCAACCACCACCAGGCCCTGCCCGACGCCAGCACCACCCACCTGCGAACCGACCTGGGTCCCTGGCGCCTGCGCTGGGAGCTGCACACCGAGTTCGTCAGCTGGAGCTTCAGCCGCAGCCTCGAGGTGGCCGACCTCGACCGTGCCGAGCCGCCCACGGCGGTCGGTCTGGCGCCCCAGGAGTGGTTGGCCGGCCTGCCCGGGCGTTCTTTCTGCGCCATGCACCTGATCGTGCAACCCGCCTCGGCGGGCGACCCCGAGGAGCGGGTGCGCCGGCTGTTTCATGAGGATTCGCTGGTGGCCTCTCAGGTGGCCGACGGGCACGGTGAGGTCTACACCGACTTCGCCATCCACCCCGATGGCTTCTCGCGCATGCTGCTGCTGGCCGGCAGCCTGTCGCCACGCCGCCTGGGCCGCCTGGTGCAGCGCCTGCTCGAGATCGAGACCTACCGCATGGCGGCCCTGCTGGGCCTGCCGGTGGCCCGCGAGGCCGGCGCCGCGCTGGCCGTGGTCGACCGCGAGCTGGCCGCCCTGGCCGAATCCATCCGTGTGGCGGCCCGCCGCGACGAGCCCGAGCTGCTGGACCGCCTGACCCGCCTGGCCGGCCAGGTGGAAAGCCAGTACGCGCTCACCCACAGCCGCTTCTCGGCCAGTGCCGCGTATTTCGAGTTGGTCGACAAGCGCATCCAGGACATCGCCGAATCGCGCCTGGCCGGCATGCAGACCATTGGCGAGTTCATGGAGCGCCGCCTCACCCCCGCCCGCAGCACCTGCGAATGGGCCGCGCGCCGGCAGGATGCGCTGTCGCAGCGGGTCTCGCGCATCAGCAACCTGCTGCGCACCCGGGTCGAGATCGAGCAGCAGCAAAGCAGCCAGGACCTGCTCACCACCATGAACCAGCGCCAGGGCCTGCAGCTCAAGCTGCAGTCCACGGTGGAGGGGCTGTCGGTGGCCGCCATCAGCTACTACATCGTGGGTCTGCTGGGCTACGTGGCCAAGGGCGCCACCAAGGTGGGCTGGCCCTGGAGCGTGGAGTCGACCACCGCGCTGGCCATTCCGGTGGTGTTGCTGGCAGTATGGTGGTCGCTGCGGCGCCTGCACCACCGCATCGTGGGCAGCGACGGCCACTGAGTCGGCCTGCCTCTTGCAGCGCTCAGTTATTCCTCAGGAGCTTTTCTTGCAACGACGACACCTGCTCAGCCACAGCGCGGCCCTGCTCACCACGGGGCTGAGCGCCTCCGGCGCCTTGGCCCAGACGGCCTATCCCCACAAACCGGTGCGCCTGGTGGTGCCTTTTCCGGCCGGCGGGGCCACCGACCTGTTCGCCCGGGCCCTGTCCCAGAAGCTGGGCGAGCGCCTCGGCGGCTCGCTGGTGATCGAAAACCGCCCCGGCGCAGGCGGGGCCATTGGCTCTGATCTGGTGGCCAAGGCGGCCCCCGATGGCTACACCTTGCTGCTGGCCACCTCCAGCACGCACTCGATCGGGCCTGCCCTGGGCGCTCGCCTGCCGTATGACACGGTGCGTGACTTCAGCCCCATCGCCCAGGTGGGCAACGCGCCCAGTGTGATGTTGGTGCCCAACAGCTCGCCCGCGCGCAACGTCAAAGAGTGGATCGAGCTGGCGCGCAAGAACCCGGGCAAGCTCAACTACGCCTCCAGCGGCAACGGCACCATCGTGCAGCTCACCACCGAGCTGTTCAAGGCCCAGGCCGGGCTGTTCATCGTGCACATCCCCTACAAGGGCACGGCCCTGGCGATCCCCGACCTGGTCAGCGGCAAGCTTGATGTGCTGTTCGACTCCTTGCCCACCGGCATGCCCCATGTGCGTGACGGGCGCCTGCGCGCCCTGGGCATCACCACGCTCAAGCGCAGCCCGCTGGCGCCCGAGCTGCCGCCGATTGCCGACGTGCTGCCCGGCTATGAGTCCACCACCTGGTTCGGCCTGTATGGTCCCAGGGGCCTGCCGCCCGAGCTGCTGCAACGCATCAACACCGCCGCAGGCCAGACCCTGGCCGACCCCGAGGTCAAGGACAAGCTGCAGCGCATGGGCATCGAGGCCGTCACGGGTACACCGCAACAGCTGGCCACCATGGTGGCGGCCGACACGGCCAAGTGGAAGAAGATCATCGTCGAGCGCCGCATCAGCACCGAGTGAGGCGGCTCCGGGCCCTTGGGGTCGCACCGATTCAGCGCCTGGGCCCTGCATGGCCCGCGGCCCGACCCGCCTGAATCCGGTGCATGCACCGCTGGGGTGATCCAGCCAGCGGCCGCTGTGGAGGCCTTGGGGTCATGACACCCGTGCAAAGGCCCTGCAAGCCGCGCGCAGCCTGGGTGATTCAAATACATGAAGAAGTTGTAAAGGTCTGGCACGTTGCATGCTGAACCCCCGCATTCCCACCTTTTGAGGAGTGCCTTCCATGCCATCCGCATCCCCTGCCGGCCGCCGCAATCTCTGGGCACGCTGGCGCCGTCTGGCCCTGAACACCGCCGTGGCCTTGAGCGCAGGCAGTGCCAGCCTCGGCCTGTGGGCCGAAACCGTGGTGCGCTACGGCATTTCGATGGCCGACATCCCCCTCACCACCGGCCAGCCCGATCGCGGGGCCGGGGCCTACCAGTTCACCGGCCACACGCTTTATGACCCGCTGGTGGCCTGGGAGGCCAACATCGGCAGCCGCCCGGGCAAGCTGGTGCCCGGCCTGGCCACGGAATGGAAGGCCGATGCCAAGGACCCGCGCAAATGGACCTTCACCCTGCGCCGCGGCGTCAAGTTCCACGACGGTTCTGAATTCACGGCCGACGCCGTGGTCTGGAACCTCGACAAGGTGCTCAGCGACAAATCGCCCCAATACGATGCCAAGCAGGCCGCCCAGGTGCGCCCGCGCATCCCCTCGGTGGCCAGTTGGCGCAAGGTGGGTGACTACGCGGTGGAAATCACCACCAAAGACGTGGACGCCCTGTTCCCTTACCAATTGCCCTGGTTCCTGATCGGCAGCCCGGCGCAGTGGGACAAGCTGGGCCGCGACTGGAACAAGGTGGCCAGCCAGCCCTCGGGCACCGGCCCGTTCCGGCTCGACAAGCTGGTGCCGCGCGAACGCGCCGAGCTGGTACGTAACCCGGGCTACTGGGACAAGGCCCGCCTGGCCCACGCCGACCGCATCGTGCTGATGCCCATCCCCGATGCCCTGACCCGCGCCAACGCCCTCATCAACGGTCAGGTCGACGTCATCGAAACCCCGCCACCCGATGCACTCGACCAGCTCAAGAAGGGCGGCTTCAAGGTGGTGAGCAATGTCACGCCCCACGTCTGGCCCTACCACTTCAGCACCTACCCCGGCTCGCCCTGGGGCGACATCCGCGTGCGCAAGGCGGTGAACCTGGCGATCGACCGCGAGGCCATCGTGCAGTTGCTCAATGGTCAGGCCTCGGTGGCCCGGGGCCAGCTCGACCCCAGCAGCCCCTGGTTCGGCAAGCCGCGCTTCGACATCAAGTACGACCTGCCGCAGGCCCGGGCCCTGATGGCCCAGGCCGGCTACGGCAAGAACCGCCCCCTCAAGGCCAAGGTCATCATCGCGCAGGGCGGCAGCGGCCAGATGCTGTCGCTGCCCATGAACGAGTTCATCCAGCAAAGCCTGGCTGAAATCGGGGTGCAGATCGAGTTCGAGGTGGTCGAGCTGGAGAACCTCTACCTGCACTGGCGCAGCGGTGCCAAGGCCGACATGAACGCCGGCAAGGGCATCACCGCCATCAACCTGGGCTACGTCACGGCCGACCCGTTCTACGCCCTGACGCGCTTCATGGACAGCCGCTACATCGCCCCCAATGGGGTCAACTGGGGCGGCCTGAACGACCCGCAGGTGGATGCCACCATCGACAAGATCCGCACCACCTTCGACACCAAGGTGCAGGACAAGCTGCTGGCCTCCCTGCATGAGACGCTGGTCGACCAGGCCCTGATGCTGTGGGTGGTGCATGACACCAATCCGCATGCCCACTCGCCCAAGATCAAGCACTTCGTGCAGGCCCAGCACTGGTTCCAGGACCTCACCACCATCGGGTACTGAGCCCGGCCCGCCCAGCATGTCTGCAGCCCAACCCGACTCAGGTGCCGTGCTGGCACCTGAGGTGGCCGGCTCGGCCGGGGTGCCACGCGGGCGCCTGGCCGACCATGTGTTCCGTCGCCTGGCCGATGACATCGTGCTCGGCCACCTGCCCCCCGGCCAGCACCTGGATGAGCAGGCCATGGCCGCGCGCTACCAGGTCTCGCGCACCCCGGTGCGCGAAGCCCTCAAGCAGCTGGTGGCCACCGGCCTGGCCGACTACCGGCCCAACCGGGGCTCCATGGTGCGCCGGTTGGATGCGGCCGAACTCGATCTGATGTTCGAGGCCATCGCCGAGCTGGAGTCGGCCTGTGCGCGCCACGCCGCCCTGCGCATGACCGAGCCGCAACGCCAGGCCCTGGTCGAGGCCCATGCCCAGGGTCGCCTGGCCATGCAACAGCACGACATGGAGGTCTACGACCAGGCCAATCTGCGCCTGCATCAGCTGGTGCTCGATGGCGCCCACAACCCTTACCTGATCGAGGCCACCCGCGCTCTGCGCAGCCGCGTCAAGCCCTTTCGGCGCGGCCAGTTCACCCGGCTCGATCGCCTGGTGCAGTCGTACGAAGAGCACAGCCGCGTGGTCGAAGCCATCCTGGCGCACGACGCGCTGGCCGCCCACCGCGAAATGCGGGCCCACCTGCAGGCTGCGCGCCAGGCCACCCGACTGCTGGCCCCGCAGTGGCGCGATCCCTCGCCAGCGGCATGAACCCTGCCACCGGCATGAACCCTCCGGCGGTGCGATAATTTTTGACTGCCCGGTCAAGCCGGGCCGGCCCGCATCGCCCCCGCTTCCTCAACCCCTGCCACCTGCCTGAAGGCGCGAACCCATGAACTTCGATTACGCCAACCCCTACCTCAGCACCCGTCTGCCGGTGTTTGCCCGCAACGTGGTGTCCACCTCGCACCCGCTGGCGGCCCAGGCCGGCCTGCGCATGCTCTGGAAGGGCGGCAATGCGGTCGACGCGGCCGTGGCCTCGGCCGCGGCCATGACCATCGTCGAGCCGGTCAGCAACGGCCTGGGCAGCGATGCCTTCTGCATCCTGTGGGACGGCAAGGAACTGCACGGCCTCAATGCCTCCGGCCGCGCACCCCAGACCTGGACCCCCGATTACTTCAAGGCCAAGTACGGTGCCGAGGCCAAGAACCCGCCCAAGCGCGGCTTCGACGCCGTCACCGTGCCCGGCGCCGTGAGCAGCTGGGTGGCCCTGAGCGAGCGTTTCGGCAAGCTGCCCTTTGCCGACCTCATGGAGCCCGCCATCGAGATCGCCGAGCGCGGCTACCTCCTGCCCACCGTGGTGCAGCAGAAATGGGCAGCTGCCACGGATGAGCTGCGGGGCCTGCCCGGCTTTGCTGACGCTTTCCTGCCCTGGGGCCGGGCGCCGCAAGTGGGTGAGCTGTTCCGCTTCCAGTCGGCCGCCCGCGGCCTTCGCGCGATTGCCGAAACCAAGGGCCAGGCCTTCTATGGCGGGCAGATCGCCGAGGCCATCGAACGCTTCTCGGCCCGCCATGGCGGCAGCATCACGGCACGCGACTTTGCCGAGTACCGCCCTGAATGGGTAAAGCCCATCGCCCAGAACTACCGCGGCTACACCCTGCACGAGATCCCGCCCAATGGCCAGGGCATTGCCGCCCTGATCGCCCTGGGCATCCTCGAGAACTTCGACATCGCCTCGCTGGCGGTGGACGGCATCGACTCTCAGCACCTGCAGATCGAAGCCATGAAGCTGGCCTTTGCCGACGTCTACCGCTACGTGGCCGAGCCCTCGGCCATGGAGGTCACGCCCCAGCAGATGCTCGACCCGGCCTACCTGGCCTCGCGCGCCAAGCTGATCGACATGAAGAAGGCGCAAGACTTCGGGGCCGGCAACCCGGTCAAGGGCGGCACCATCTACCTGACCGCAGCCGACGAAGATGGCATGATGGTCAGCTTCATCCAGAGCAACTACATGGGCTTCGGCTCGGGCTGCGTCGAGCCTGAATTCGGCATCAGCCTGCAAAACCGCGGCCACGGCTTCAGCCTCGATGCCTCGGCCCTCAACCCGGCCAACCTGGTGGCCCCGGGCAAGCGCCCCTTCCACACCATCATCCCGGCCTTCCTCACCCAGAACGGCCAGCCGGTGATGAGCTACGGCGTGATGGGCGCCAACATGCAGCCCCAGGGCCACATGCAGACCCTGGTGCGCATGCTGGACTACCGCCAGAACCCGCAGGCCGCCTGCGATGCCCCGCGCTGGCGCTACAACGCCGGGCTGGAGATCAACGTCGAAGCCGCCATGCGCGCCGAGACCGTGCAGGGCCTGGCTGAGCGTGGCCACGTGATGGAAGTCATCAACGACTCTTACCAGGACTTCGGTGCCGGCCAGTTCATCTGGCGTGCCGGCGACCCCAAGGTGGAAGGCTATGTGGTCGCCAGCGACCCGCGCCGCGACGGTCTGGCGGCCGGCTTTTGAGGGCGCGCCCCGCCTTGAGCCTGCGCCCTGACGCTCACACCCCCGACGCCTCGCGCCGCATGGCCGGCGGCCTGGCCCTGGCCAGCCTGGGCGCCATCGCCTTCAGCGGCAAGGCCATCATCGTCAAACTGGCCTACCGCCATGGCGTCGATGCGGTCACCCTGATCATGTACCGCATGCTGTTTGCGCTGCCCATCTTCCTGGCCATGGCCTGGTGGGCCACCTACCGCCAGGCCGTGCGCCCACCGGCCCTGAGCGGGCGCGACTGGCTGGGCGTGCTGGGCCTGGGCATCAGCGGCTACTACCTGGCCAGCTTTCTCGACTTTGCTGGCCTGGCCTACGTCAGCGCCAGCCTGGAGCGGCTCATCCTCTACCTCAACCCCACCCTGGTGCTGCTGCTGGGGCGGGTGCTGTATGGCAAGCCCATCACCGTGCGCCAGGTGGTGGCCATGGGCGTGAGCTACTGCGGTGTGCTGCTGGTGTTCGGCCACGAGGTCAATCTGCAGGGGGGGCAGATCGCCTGGGGCACCTTGCTGGTGTTTCTCAGCGCGGTCAGCTATGCGCTGTACCTGGTCTACAGCGGCGAGATGGTGCAGCGCATCGGCTCGCTGCGCCTGGTCGGCCTGGCCACCTCGGTGGCCTGCCTGTGCTGCCTGATCCAGTTTGCCGTGCTGCGCCCCTGGTCGGCCGCCCTGGTCGCCCCCGAGGTGCTGTGGCTGTCGGTGCTCAACGCCACGCTGTGCACCGCCGTGCCGGTGTTGATCGTGATGATGGCGATCGAGCGCATCGGCGCGGGCCTCACCGCCCAGACCGGCATGATCGGGCCGCTGTCCACCATCCTCATGGGCGTGCTGATCCTGGGTGAGCCCTTCACCGCCTGGGTGGCAGCGGGCACGGTGCTGGTGATGGCCGGCATCTTTGTCGTCACCCGCGGCGCACAGCGTCGGAGCTGACGGGCACCTGCCTCCCCCGGCCGGATATCCCGGCCGGATCTCTCGGCCCGATCTCCCCGTGGGATCTCCCCGCCCGGCGCAGGGATGGTTACCAGCCGTATCATCGGCCTCCAACTGAACAATCACCTCCTTGGAGCAAGACATGGATCTCGGAATCGCTGGCAAATGGGCCCTGGTCTGCGGGGCCAGCAAAGGCCTGGGCTTGGGCTGCGCACAAGCCCTGGTGCGCGAGGGCGTCAACGTGGTCATCGCCGCGCGCGGTGCCGAGGGCCTGCAGGTGGCCACGGCCGGCCTGCTGGGCGATCCGCTGCGCCCGGCCGCCACCCAGGTGCTGAGCGTGGCCAGCGATGTCACTACGCCCGAAGGCCGCGCCGCGCTGTTTGCCGTGCCCGGCGGCCCGGGCGTCAACTTCGACATCGTGGTCACCAATGCTGGCGGCCCACCGCCCGGCGACTTCCGCGATTGGGACCGCGAGGCCTGGATCAAGGCGGTGGACGCCAACATGCTCACCCCCATCGAGCTCATCAAGACCACCATCGACGGCATGGCCGAGCGCGGTTTTGGCCGCATCGTCAACATCACCTCCAGCTCGGTCAAGTCGCCCATCGACATCCTGGGTCTGTCCAACGGCGCACGCAGCGGCCTGACCGGCTTTGTCGCCGGCGTCGCCCGCAGCTCGATCGCGGCCCGCGGCGTCACCATCAACAACCTGCTGCCCGGCAAGTTCGACACCGACCGCCTGGCCGGCACCCTGGGCGCCGCCGCCAAGAAGAGCGGCAAGCCCATCGAAGCCATCCGCGCCGCCCAACAGGCCCAGATCCCCGCCGGCCGCTACGGCAACCCGGCCGAGTTCGGCGCCATCTGCGCCTTCCTGTGCAGCGTGCACGCGGGCTACCTCACGGGGCAGAACATCCTGCCCGATGGCGGGGCGTATCCGGGGACGTATTGATCCGTTCAGGCGCGCAGCCCAGGCAGGGCTGACAAGCCGCTCAGCGTGCCAGCGGCGCCAGCACGCAGGCCACGATCCCGGTCTTCAAGCGCGATGGCGTCCAGCCTCCGTGCGCTGTGGGTGCACCTTGCGCCGAGCATGTGACCGGAGGTCGTCTGGTCACCCGTCAGGGGTGTTTTGGGGCACAGGACTGCCTAGAGTGTGGGGTGCATGGGGTCAGCCTCTCCGTGCAGTCGCCCTCCATGTCCCATGCCCCCTTGGCCGCCTGTGCACCGACCATGATCCAACTCCTGATCTGCGATCACCCTTTGTCCTCCGACTGGCAGTTGGGGCTGCCGCCGCCCAGGCAAGGCCGCCTGGAGCTGTTGGGTTGGGTCTGCGCCGACGACGCCCAGGAGGGCGGTGTGCCCCTGCCGGTCCGGCAATTGTTGGCCCGGGTCTGGGTGGGCATGGCCCGGCTGGAGTACCTCTTTCATGATCACCCGGGGCACAGCACCTGGGCCCGTCTCATTCCCCAGGCGTGGCGCGGGCGTGTGTTGCCACGCTGGGTCAACAGCACCGACCCATCTCAGGCACAGGCCTTGTTCCACGATTCAGGGTGCCCCTGGAGCCTGCAAGGCCAGGCTTTGCTTTTGAGCGAGATCCAAAGCCCCATGCCGAGGCTGGAGTCGGTGCCGCTGGACGTGCTGCTGTCAGATGACTGGTGGCAATTGGCCCCGCCCTTGCGGGCGGCCGGGGTGGAGGCTGTGGTGCGCCCCGGTGTGGATGGCGCGGTGGCTGGGCTTTGGTGGCTGGAGGCCGAGCGGGGTCACGAGCCCACAGGCTTGCAGCAGCGCTGGCGCCAGGCCCTGGCGCACGAAGTGGCCGCGGGCGCGGCCAGCCTGAGCAGGGTCAGCGAAGACGAGTTTCGCCAGCGTCTGGCCCAGCCTTGAGCTGAGGTGCTCACACCTTGGGCGGCGCCAGCACGTAGGCCACGATCTCGATCTTCATGCCCGGCACCACCAAGGCGTTCACGCCCATGCTGGAGCGGTTGGGGTAGGGGGCCTCGAAGAACTCGCGGTAGATGCTGTCGATCACCGGCATGTCTTTCACATCGGTCATGTAGATCAGCACCTGGGCCACATCGGCCAGGGTGGCGCCGGCGGCTTCGGCGGCCTTTTTCAGGTTGCCGAAGGTGAGGCGGGTCTGGGTTTCGATGTCGCCGGTGAACACGCTGCCGTCGGCCTGCACCGGGCCGTGGGCCGTGAACACGATGCCGGCCCCTTGCACGGCCCAGGAGAACGGTTGTTTCAGCGGCGGCAGGCCGATGTCGATGACTTGTTTGCTCATGGTGGGTTCTGAAGTGAATGGGTGATGCACAAGGTGCGGACGGTGCGGACGGTGCGGACGGTGCGCTCAGACGCTGGCCAACAGGGCCAGCGTGGCGTCGCCCAGCAAGGTGCCGGGCTCGCACAGGTCGAGCACCACGTCGAAGTGGTTGCGGGCCGGCACTTCCAGGGCGGGGACCTCGGGCAGGCCCTGGGCCTGCAGCGCCTGCCCGAAGGCGCGGCTTTGGCGCTTGAACTCCTCGGTCTCGATCTCGCCCCAGGCCAGCACCGTGCGGGCAAAGCCTGCCAGGCTGTAGTGCAGCGGGCTCACCTTGCTGGCGCTGTCGCGCGTCAAACCCAGTGCGGTGTTGATCGAGGTGCCCACCAGCGGGGCCAGCTCGTACACGCCCGACACCAGCACCGCCCCGGCGGGCAGGCCGCTGTCGTGCGGCCAGCCGCGCAGGGTGCACATGGCGGCCAGGTGGGCACCGGCCGAACTGCCCGCCACCACGATGCGCGCCGGGTCAAAGCCCAGGCGGGCGGCGTGGTGCTGCAGCCAGACCAGCGCCGTGCGGCATTCCTGCACGATCTGCTCCACGCTGGCTTCGGGGGCCAGTGTGTAGCCCACGGCCGCAAAGGCATGGCCTGCGGCCAGGCAGGCCGGGGCGGCAAAGCAGGCGCTTTGCTTGGACAGTTCCTGCCAGTAGCCGCCATGGATGAACACCAGCAGGGCCGGGGGCCGTGTGGCGCCCTGGGGCAGCACAGGCAGGAACAGGTCCAGGCGCTGGCGCTGCAGGCCGCCGTAGGCATGCTCCTGGTGCGGCAGAGCCCGTGCGGCGTCGCTGCGTTGCTGGTACTGCTGCAGAAAAGGGCGGTAGTCGCCGCCGATGCACGAGCTGGGCGAGTACGCCTGCTCGCGCTCGGCCGGCGCCATATTGGGCGCCGCGAAACGTATCGCGGAGGGTGGGCTGGTCACGGTTGGAATCACTGGGGCTTGTAACCGGCGTTCTTGACCATCACGGTCCAGTCCTTGTGGGTGTGGGCCACCCGGGCGGCCAGCTCGGCCGGGCTGCTGCTGGCGGCGCTGATGCCCATGGCCGACAGCTTGTCGGCAAACACCTCCGACTTCACCACCTTGGTCAGGGCCGCGCTGTAGCGCTGCACCAGGTCGGCCGGCAGGCCGGCCGGGGCGAACAGGCCGGTGTAGATCATTTCTTCGTAGCCCTTGATGCCCAGTTCGGCATAGGTGGGCACATCGGGCAGCAGGGCCAGGCGGCTGGTGCCGTTGACCGCCACGATGCGCACCTTGCCGGCCTTGGCCGGCTGCAGCATGGCGCCCACCGAGCCGATGCCGGCGCTGATCTGGCCGGCCATCACGTCCTGGGCCACCGGGGCGTCGCCCCGGTAGGGCACCGAGCGCAGGTCGGCGTCCAGGGCCTTGGCCACGATGCCCACCGCAAAGTCCGGGGCGCTGGCCGGGGCCGGCACCCCCACGTTGCCGCGGTCGGGGTTGCCCTTGGCCCATTGCGCGTAGTCTTTCAGGCCCGCCTTGGGGTTGCCGACCACGCTGGGGTTGATCACGAACACGTCGGGGTTGACGGCCACCAGGCCGATGGGGGCGAAGTCCTTGGCGGCGTCGTAGCCCGGGTTCAGCACGGTCAGCGGGATCATGGCCATGGTGTGGCTGTTCGACAGGTACAGGGTCAGGCCATCGGGCTTGGCGGCCTTGAGCAACTGGGCCGCGATCTGGCCGCCCGCGCCGGGCTTGTTGTCCACCACCACCGGCTGGCCCAGCTCCTGTTGCAGGCCCTGGGCCAGCTGGCGCGCGATCATGTCCGAGCTGCCGCCGGCGGCAAAGCCGACCAGGATGCGGATGCTGGCATTGCTTTGGGCCAAGGCGGTGCCGGTGGCGCTGGTCAGGGCCAGCGCCAGGGCGCTGAGCAGGAAGTGGTGGCGTTTCATGGATTTCCTTTCGAGGGGGGTGGGTGGGTGCTGTTGTTATCGAAACTCAGAAAATCTTGCCGGGGTTCATCAGGCCCAGCGGGTCCATGGCCTGCTTGATCTGCCGCATCACGGCCAGCTCGGCCGGGCTGCGGCTCAGGCCCAGGTAGGGCTTTTTGTGCAGCCCGATGCCATGCTCGGCCGACACGCTGCCCCCGTAGCTGGCTAGCAAGCCGTAGACCAGTTCTTCGACCGCCGCTTCTGCCTCGGCCAACGACAGCCCGCCCAGCAAGCGGGCATCGGTGCTCAGGTGCAGGTTGCCGTCGCCCAGGTGGCCAAAGCGCACGCTGCGCTGGCCGGGCCAGCGTTGCTCCAGCGCGTCCACGCAGGCCTGGGCAAAGTCGCCGATCACTGCCAGGGGCAGGCTGATGTCGAAATTGATCGGCTGCATGCGGGTCGGGAACTCGGCCGTGGCCTCGCGGATGCGCCACAGCGCCGCCGCCTGGGCGCGCGAGGGCGGCAGCACCGCGTCGACCACCAGGCCCTCTTCGAGGGCCGGGCCCAGCAGTTCTTCCAGCGCTTGCTGCAGGCGGGCTTCATCGTCGCCGCTCACCTCGGCCAGGGCCAGAAAGGCATGGGGCTCGGCAAAGGGCGGGGGAGCGGTCTTCCATTCGAGCGACAGCTCGACAAAGTCGCGCCACATCAGTTCGAACGCCGCCAGCGCGCCCGGGAAGGCGGCCTGCAAGCGGCTCAGCAAGGCCATGGCCGCCTCAAAATCGGGCAGGGCCAGCAGCACGGTGGCCCGCGCCACCGGTGCCGGGCGCAGGCGCAGCACCGCCCGGGTGATCACCCCCAACGTGCCCTCGGCGCCGATGAACAGCTGCTTGAGGTCGTAGCCGGTGTTGTTCTTGAGCATGGGGCGCAGCATGTCGAGCACCGTGCCATCGGCCAGCACCGCCTCCAGGCCCAGGGCCTGCTCGCGCATCATGCCGTACTGGATCACGCCATTGCCGCCGGCATTGGTGGCCAGGTTGCCCCCGATCTGGCAGCTGCCGCGTGCACCCAGGTCCACCCCGAAGGCCAACCCGGCTTCGGCCGCGGCCTCCTGCACGGCCTGCAGCGTGGCGCCGGCCTGCACGGTCAGGGTGGCGGCCCGTGCATCCACCGACTCGATGGCCTTCATGCGTTCCAGCGACAGGGCCACCCCGCCGGCCACCGGCACTGCTGCGCCGGCCAAGCCGGTCAGCCCGCCCTGCGGCACCACCGCGATGCGGTGGCGGTGGCAGATGGCCAGGGCCGCCGACACCTCGGCCGTGCTGGCGGGCCGCAGCAGGGCCAGCGGGCGCACGGGCGGGTGGCCGCTCCAGTCGGTGCAGCGCGGCAGTTCGATCTGCTCGCCCAGGCGCAGGCCCTGGGGGCCCAGCGCCGCCTGCAACTCAGCCAGGCAGGCGCTGGCGTGGCCGGGGGCTGCCTCGGTCATGCGGCTTCCAGCACGGCGGCGATGGCGTTGGCCACGTGGCCCAGGTTGTTGTCGGTCAGGCCCGACACGCACAGGCGACCCGAGCGCACCAGGTACACCGCATGCTCGGCGCGCAGGCGGTCCACCTGCTCGGCGCTCAGCCCGGTGTAGCTGAACATGCCGCGCTGGCTCAGCAGGTAGTCGAAATTGCGCCGGCCCTGGAAGCGCTGGTTCAGCGCCGCATGCAGGTGCTCGCGCATGCGGCGGATGCGGCTGCGCATGGCCGTGGTCTCGGCCGTCCACAGGGCCAGCAGCTCGGGCTCATTGAGCACCTGGGCAATCACCTGGGCCCCGTGCATCGGTGGGGTCGAGTAGTTGGCCCGCACCGTGGCCTTGAGCTGGCCCAGCACGCGCTCGGCGGTGGTGGCATCGGGGCAGACCACGCTCAGGGCGCCGCAACGCTCGCCGTACAGCGAGAAGTTCTTCGAGAACGAGTTGGCCACCAGGCAGGTCAGGCCGGCCTCGGCCATGGCGCGCGGGGCGAAGGCGTCTTCGTCCAGGCCATCCCCAAAGCCCTGGTAGGCCAGGTCGATGAACGGAATCAGGCCGCGGCTTTGCAGCACCTCGATCACCGCCAGCCACTGGCTCTGGCTCAGGTCGACGCCGGTGGGGTTGTGGCAGCTGCCATGCAGCAGCACGATGCTGCGCTCGGGCAGGGATTTCAGGCTGGCCAGCATGTCTTCGAAGCGCACCGAGCCGGTCAGCGGGTCGAAGTAGGGGTAGTTCTGCACCGTGAAGCCGCAGCCTTCGAAGATGGTGCGGTGGTTTTCCCAGCTCGGGTCGCTGAGCCACAGGCCGCTGTCCGGGAAGTAGCGGCGCAGAAAGTCGCCGCCCACCTTCAGGGCCCCCGAGCCGCCCGGGCTTTGCAGGGTGGCGATGCGCTGGCTCAGCACCGCTTCGTGCGAGGCACCGAAGATCAGGCGCTGCACGGCGGCGCGGTAGCCGGGCAGGCCGTCGATGGGCAGGTAGGAGCGCGGGCCGTTGTGCTGCATCAGCGCGGCTTCGGCGCGGCGCACCGAGGGCAGCAGCGGCACCTGGCCGTTTTCGTCAAAGTACAGGCCGATGCTCAGGCTGACCTTGTTGGGGCGCGGGTCGGCCTGGAAGCCCTCCATCAGCGAGAGGATGGGGTCGCCCGGGAAGGCGGGCACGTGGGACATCAGGGCGGACTGGCTTGGGTTCATGGCAGTTTGTCTTGGTTGAAAGTTGCTTTGTGCGCCAATTGTGTTGCTGCTTCGGTATCCATCCAACAAAATTTTGATTTGTGGATAAAAATACCCGCAAAGTATTGTTTGGTGGAATATCAATGCAAATCGAGCTCGATGAAACCGACCGGCAGCTGCTTCGTGCCCTGCAAGGCAACGCCCGCCTGACCACCAGCGACCTGGCCCAGCTGACGGGCCTGTCGCAGTCGCCCTGCTGGCGCCGCATTCGCCGGCTTGAGGAGCTGGGCCTGATCGAGGGCTACCACGCCCGCCTGCAGCGCCGCAAGCTGGGCTATGGGGTGGTGGCTTTTGTCAGCATCAGCATCGACTTCCAGAACGAGCAGCGCTCGGCTGAGTTTGTGCAGGCGGTGCTGGCCATCCCCGAGGTGGTGATGTTCCATGGCGTCACGGGGGCGGCCGACTTTTTGCTGATGGTGGTGGCCCCCGACCTCGACGCCTACTCGGCCTTGCTGCAGCGGCGCCTGCACCGCCTGCCCGGGGTGCGCCAGGTGCAGACCAGCTTCTCGCTGGAGGAGTTCCGGGGCTTCGAGTCGCTGCCGATCCCGGGGGCGCCGGCCTGAAGGCTCCGCCTCGCATATCGTTGTGCGAAATGCGTCGTTGTGGATCGCTTGAGGCGCTGCTGCAATGCAGGCTTTCTTTGTCAGAGGAAGCTCACCATGCATCGTCGTCGTTTTCACCAGTGGCTGGGCCTGGCGGGCGCCGCTGGCCTGTTGACGGGCCCGGCCCTGCCGGTGCGCGCCCAAAGCCGGCCCCTGCTCAAGGCCGGTGACCAGAAAGGCGGGCTGCACGCCTTGCTGGAGGCCGCAGGCGAACTCAAGGGCTTGAGCTACGACATCCAGTGGACCGAGTTCCCGGCCGCAGCCCCTTTGGCCGAAGCCCTGAACGCGCAGGCGGTCGATCTGGGGCCGATCGGGGATGCCCCGCTGATCTTCTCGCTGGCCGCGGGCAGCCGCGTCAAGGCCTTTGCCGTCAACCGCTCCGATGCCTATGGCACGGCGGTGCTGGTGGCACCCAACTCGCCACTCAAGGACGCGCGTGACCTCAAGGGCCGCAGCGTGGCCACCAACCGCGGCTCGATCGGGCACTTTGTCACCCTGAAAGCCCTGGCTTCGGTGGGCCTGAAGAGCGAAGACGTGCAATGGCGCTTTCTGCCCCCGGCCGAGGCCAAGCTGGCGCTCAGCACCGGTGCGGTGGACGCCTGGGCCACCTGGGAGCCCTACACCGCGCTGGCCGAAACCGGCGGCCATGCCCGCGTGCTGGTGAGCGGGCGCGGCCTGTGGAGCGGCCTGAGCTTTTTGGCCGGCACCGACACCGCACTGCGCGACAAGCGTGCCGTGCTGCTGGACTTTGCCCAGCGCGCGGCCCGGGCCCAGCGCTGGGCCAGCCAGCACCCGGCCGAGTTCGGCGACACCCTGGCGCGCATCATCGGCATCCCGGCCGATGCGGCCCGCCTGCAGTTCGAACGCCGCCAGACCCGCTGGCAGGCCATCGACGCGGCCGTGGTGGCCGAGCAGCAGCGCACGGCCGACTTCTACTTCGACGCGGGCCTGATCCGTCAGCGCCTGGACACCAAGAGCACCTTCGACACCAGCTTTGCGCTGAGCAGCTGAGGCTTCTGGCGCGCCTGGGGCAGGGCCTGGCCCCTGCCCACAAAACCCGATTTGCGCTCACAATGGGGTGTTGAAAGAATGGCCGGCACATATTGATGTGCAAGCGGCCTTGCAATGCGTAGCTTGGGAGGGCTGGCTTATTCTGGCGGGCAGGTATCCGCAGAAAGGCTGGAGCCGGGCTGGCGCTTTTGTCACTCTGCTTGAGGGAGCGTGCATGCCTTCCTGCGACACCCGGTCCGACGACTCGGCCCTTTTTTATGAGGCCGTGCTGCGCTGTTGCGACGACGCCATCATCACCAAGACCCTCGATGGGATCGTGACCAGCTGGAACCCTGCGGCGCAGCGCCTGTTCGGCTATGCCGCCCACGAGATGCTGGGGCAGCCCCTGTTGAGGCTGTTTCCGCCGGAACGGCAGAACGAAGAAAGCTTCATCCTCGAAAAGATCGTGCAGGGCGAGTGGGTGGACCACTTCGAGACCGTGCGCCTGCACAAGAGCGGGCGCCGGCTGCATGTGTCGGTCACCATCTCGCCGATCCGCGATGCCAGCGGGCGCATCGTGGGCGCTTCCAAGATTGCGCGCGACATCAGCGAGCGGGTCGAACTGTGGCACCGCTCGCAGCTGTTCCAGGCCATTGTCGAATCCACCGACGATGCGGTGATCAGCAAGACCACGCAAGGCATCGTCACCAGTTGGAACGCTGCGGCCGAGCACCTGTTCGGCTACCGCGCCGACGAAATGATCGGCCAGCCCATGCTGCGGCTGCTGCCGCCCGACCGCCTGGGCGAAGAGGTTGAGATCCTGCGCCGCATCGCGGCAGGCCAGCGCATCGCGCATTTCCAGACCGAGCGCTGCCACCGCGATGGGCACCGGCTGGCCGTGTCCGTCACCATCTCGCCGGTGCGCGACCCCCTGGGGCGGGTGTCGGGGGCCTCCACCATCGTGCGCGATGTGTCGCATCAGAAGCGGCTGGAAGAGCAACTCAGGCTGACGGCCAGCGTGTTCACCCATGCCAACGAGGGGGTGGTCATCACCGACCCACAGGGCCGCATGGTGGATGTGAACCAGGCTTTTGAGCGCATCACCGGCTATGCGCGTGAAGAGGCGCTGGGCCGCACGGCTCAGTTCCTGCGTTCCGGGCGCGACGGACCTGACGTGGTGCAGCCTCTGCTGGCCGAGCTGCAGGCACAGGGTCGCTGCCAGGGCGAGGTGTGGAGCCGGCGCAAGAATGGCGAGGCCTACGCCGGCCTGCTCACCGTGAGCCGGGTCGATGACGCCGCAGGCCGTCCGCAGAACTACGTGGCCTTGTTTGCCGACGTGACCTCGATGCGGGTGCAGCAGGAGCGGCTGGAGCATCTGGCCCATTTCGATGCCCTGACCGGCCTGCCCAACCGCCTGCTGCTGTCCGACCGCCTGCGCCAGGGCATGGCGCACAGCCGCCGGCACAGCCAGGCCTTGGCGGTGCTGTACCTGGATCTGGACGGCTTCAAGGCCATCAACGACAGCCATGGCCATGATGTGGGCGACGCCCTGTTGATCTCGGTCGCCGGGCAAATGAAATCGGCGCTGCGTGAGTCCGATACCTTGGCCCGCATGGGGGGCGATGAATTCGTGGTCGTGCTGGGCCAATTGCCCAGAGCCGAGGATTGCCTGCCGCTGGTGGAGCGATTGCTGAAGGCCTGCGCCACGCCACTGAGGGTGCAAGCGTTGCTTCTGCAGGTGTCGGCCAGCATCGGCATCACCTTGTTTCCGCAGGACGACTCCGATGTCGATCAGCTGCTGCGCCATGCCGACCAGGCCATGTACCAGGCCAAGCAACTGGGCAAGAACCGCTACCACCTGTTCGACCCGGTGCACGATGCCCGTTTGCGCAGCCAGGCCAGCGTTTTGGCGGCGCTGCGCCTGGGGCTGGACCAGCAGCAGTTCGAGCTGCACTACCAGCCCAAGGTCAACATGCGCACGGGCGCGGTGGTGGGGGTGGAGGCCTTGCTGCGCTGGCAACACCCGAGCAGTGGCCTGCTGCTCCCACCGGCCTTTTTGCCCCTGGTCAGCGGGCAGGACCTGGAAGACGCCCTGGGTGACTGGGTGCTGCGCGAGGCGCTGCGCCAGCTGGGTGAGTGGTCGCGCCAGGGCCTGGTGCTGGGTCTGAGCGTCAATGTGGGGGCGCGCCAGATGCTGCAGGGCGGTTTTGCCGCCCACCTGCGGGCCTGCCTGGCCGATTTCCCCGACGTGGACCCGAGCCGGCTCGAGCTGGAGGTGCTGGAGAGCAGCGCCCTCGAAGACATCCACCAGGCCTCGCGGGTGATGCGCGAGTGCCGCGACATGGGTGTGCACTTTGCGGTGGACGACTTTGGCACCGGCTACTCCTCGCTCACCTACCTCAAGCGGCTGCCGGCCGAAACCCTCAAGATCGATCAGAGCTTTGTGCGCGACATGCTGGTGGACGAAGAAGACTTGGCCATCGTGCAAGGGGTGATCAGCCTGGCCAAGGCCTTCAACCGGCAGGTGGTGGCCGAAGGGGTGGAGCACATCGACCAGGGCAGCCGCCTGCTGGCCATGGGCTGTGAGCTGGCCCAGGGCTATGTGATCGCCCGCCCCATGCCGGCGGCAGCCTTTCTGGATTGGCTGGCCCATTGGAAACCCTGTGCCGCTTGGACCACGGTGGAGCGGCCCGCGGCGCATTGACGGGCGGGCACAATACATGGATGCCCAGCCTTTACGAAGCCATGAACTCTGCTCTCCAGTCGCACTGGAAGCAGCATCAGAACCAATACCCCCGATTCATCCTGTCGCCTGAAGACCACGCCTCGCTGATGCACGAGATTGCCGTGGTGCGTGAGGTGTTCGGCCCCTCGGCCCTGGAGTTTCCGCGCGACCAATACCACGGCGCGCCGATCGAGATCCGGCCCGGGGCGGCGCCCACGGTGGTGGCGCTGGACGGCAGCGAGACCCTGCTGGAGCTCTGAGCGCGGCGGGCTGCCAAGGCCCTGGGGTGCGCCCTGTTTTGTGGCGTGACCCGCCTGGGTGGCCCGGTTTTGCACCAAACCGGGGCATCTGAGCGGGCCTGTCAGGGCAGGCAGACATCTTGCATGGCAGTGGGTCAGGCACCGCCGCGGCGGTGATCTTCATTCACCCACGACCACAGGACCCCGTCATGATTCCCTGCAAACGCCAATCGCTGATCACACTGGCCGGTGCCACCCTGGCCCTGGGCCTGAACCTGGGCCTATTGCAAGGCGCCCATGCCCAGAACGCCCTCGACGAGGTGCTGAAGAACAAGACCCTGCGCCTGGCCATCCCGACCGACTTTCCGCCCTATGGCTTTGTGGGCACCGACCTCAAGCCCCAGGGCCTGGACATCGATGTGGGCCTGTTGATCGCCGACAAGCTGGGCGTGAAGGCCGAGCTGCTGCCGGTCACCAGCTCCAACCGCGTGCCCTACCTGCAGACCCACAAGGCCGATCTGGTCATCTCCACCCTGGGCAAGAACGCCGAGCGCGAGAAGGTGATCGACTTCACCGTGGCCTATTCGCCCTTCTTCATTGCCGTCTTCGGCCCCAAGACCCAGGCCCTGAAGGCACCCGCCGACCTGGCCGGCAAGTCCATCGGCGTGACCCGGGGCTCGGTGGACGACACCGAACTCACCAAGGTGGCCCCGGCCAGCGCCGAGGTGCGCCGCTTCGAGGACAACACGGCCACCATCTCGGCCTTTGTGGCGGGCCAGACCCAGTTCATTGCCACCAGCGCCCAGGTGGCTGGCGCCATGATGGCGCGCAACCCGCAGCTGGGCACCGAATACAAGTTCGTGCTCAAGGACTCGCCCAACTACATCGGCCTGGCCAAGGGCGAAGACAAGCTGCGCCTGCGGGTCAACGAGATCCTGCTGGAGGCCAAGAAGAGTGGCGACCTGGACCGCCTGGCCGTGAAGTGGCTGGGCCGCCCCGCGGGCGACCTGCCGCAATGAGCGGACCTGCTCGATCGACCCGCAGCTCCTGGGGCGGGTGATGCCCTGCGACGCGCTCTGGCGCCTGGATGCCACCGCCTTGGTGGCCGGTTACCGGGCCGGCCACTTCACCCCCGAGCAGGCCTTGCAGTCCTGTCTGGCGCGTGATGCGGCCACGCGGGAGCGCCTGAACGCGCTGATCTGGCGCGACCCCGAAGGTGCGCTGGCCGCCGCCCGGGCCAGCACCCGGCGCTGGGCCCAGGGGCTGCCCTTGAGCGAGCTGGACGGCGTGCCCGTCACGGTGAAAGACAACCTGCACGTGCAGGGCTGGCCCACCCGCTGGGGCAGCCGCCTGCTGCCCGAGCAGCCCCGTCCGGACGACGAGCTGCCGGTGGCCCGGCTGCGCGCCGCCGGGGCCGTGCTGTGGGCCAAGACCCACCTGCCCGAATTTGCCATGCAGGGCATCACTGACAACCTCTTGCATGGGCCTTGCCACAACCCCTGGGATCTGGGCCGCACGCCCGGCGGCTCGTCGGGCGGTGCCGCGGCCGCCGTGGCCGCGGGCGTGGGCCCGCTGGCGCTGGCCACCGATGGCGGGGGCTCGATCCGCCGACCGGCTGCCCACTGCGGGGTGCTGGGCTTCAAACCCTCGGCCGGTAGGGTGCCGCGGGCCGGCGGTCTGCCCGAGATCTTTCTGGACTACGAGGTGGTGGGCGGGCTGGCGCGCAGCAGCCGCGACCTGCAGACCTTGCTGGAGGTGCTGGCCGGTGGAACGAAGGCCGCTGTGCCTGAGCCGACCCCCTGCCCGACCCGCCCGACCCGCCCGACCCGCCCGGCCCGCATCCTGGTGCTGCCCCGTTTCGGCCAGCACCCGGTGCAGGTCGGGGTGCGCGAGCGCCTGGCCCAGGTGGCCGAGGGCCTGCAGGCGCTGGGCCATGCGCTGGTGCAGCCCGCCTCGTTCGACCTGGCCGACGATTTGAACCAGCATTGGCCCAGCCTCAATGGGGTGGGCCTGGCCTGGCTGTTGGACACGCCAGCGGCCTGGGCCCGGCTGGGCACCGGGCAGCCGGCGCCGGCCGATCTGCGCTTGGCTGGCCCGGTGGCACAGGCCGCCTTGGCGGCCGGGCGCCAGGGCACGGCGCAAAGCCTGTTTCGCCTGCTGGCAGCCATCCATGTGCTGCAGCAGACGATGCGGGCCCTGTTCGAGCAGGCCGACTTTGTGCTCACCCCCAGCACGGCCTGCGTGGCCTGGCCGCTGGGCGTCAGCCACCCCGAACAGATCGATGGCCAGCCTGTGGGCCCGCGCGGGCATGCGGTGTTCACTGCGCTGGCCAATGCCGCCGGCCTGCCCGCCATCAGCCTGCCGGCAGGGTTGGTGGGCGGGCTGCCCTGTGGCCTGCAATTGATCGGCCCAGCCGGCGCGGATGCTGCCGTGCTGGCCCTGGCCCGCCAGTGGGAGCCGGTGCTGCGCCAGGGCCCGTTCTGGCCGCCGGGCCTGGAGCCCTCGACCCATGAGGCTGTGGCATGAGCAGGAAGGCTCAGGCTCTGGCCCAGGCCTTTTGGCTGGCCCGGCAGCCCGGCCAGCCCCGTGTCAGCGGCCCGGTCTGCGATGCCGCCTTGCCCGACGCGGCCGCTGCCTATGCCGTGCAGGACCACAGCCTGCGCTGGCTGGGCCCGGTTGGGGGCTGGAAGGTGGGCGCAGCCGGCCCTAACCAGACCCCCACCCACACTCCCATCTGCGCGCCCCTGCCCGCGGCCGGCCTGCTGGCTTCAGGCGTGGCCCTGAGCCCACCCCGGGGCGCCTTGCGGGGACTGGAGGTGGAACTGGCCCTGCGCGTGGCGCACGACCTGCCGCCCCAGCAGCAGGGGCTGGGCGATGCCCTCTTGTGCACGGTGTTCGATGCGGTGCTGCCGGCCATCGAGTGGGTGGACTCGCGCCTGGCCGGGGGGCAGGCCAGCCCGGCCCTGGTGCGGCTGGCCGACCTGCAAAGCCACGGCGCTTTGATCCTGGGGCCCGCGCGCCCGCTGGGCCCGGCCGACCCCGAACCCGATCTGCCGACCCTGGGCGCCACGCTGTGCTGGAACGGCCAGACGGTGGCCAGCACGGTGGGCGGCAATCCGGCGCAAGACCTGCGCCGGCTGGTGGATTGGCTGATCGGGCACACGGCCCGGCGGGGCTTGCCGCTGCGGGCCGGCCAGATCGTGACCACGGGCTCTTGCACGGGATTGCTGTGGGCGCCAGAAAGTGGGGTGAACGTTCAGGGCCGGCTCGGGCCTTGGGGCGAGGTGGGGCTGAGTCTGATCTCCTAGTCTTCAACCGGTGGGTTGTTCTGCGCCTTGCGGATCAGCAAGGTCATCAGCAGGGCGGCCGCTGCCGACGAGGCCAGCACCGGTGATTTGCCGATCACATCGGCCAGGCGCAGCAGGGCGTCGGTGCCCACCAGCTGCACGCGGTCTGCCAAGGCGACCACGTCATCCGCGCTGATTTTTTGCAATTCGGGGGCCAGGTTTTGCAGGCCTTGCAGATCCTGCCAGCCTGTCTGAAGCTTGAGGCGCGCAAACGCCCCATGCGCCACCGCCACAGCGGCCAGCACCCCCAGCGGGGCGATCATTCGCTGCAGCAAGCGTGCCTTCAGCGGCGGGCTGGCGGATTCATACACCTGACCGATCAACAGGGACAAGGCCTTGCCTTGCTCTTCAGGCGATTCAGCGGTCACGGCGCGGGCCAATTCAGGGCCGCCGATCTGGCGCGCCAGCATCGCGGTGGGCAGGCCGGCAGGCACCGGCGTGGGCTCAGTGTTCAAGCTCATGGACATGCTCCTTGAAAGAGGGTTTCCTTGAAGCAGGGAGAGCTGAAATCATCGTCGTGAACGGCTGCTTTTCAATGACGATCGTGGTAACGGCATGTAAGGTTTTTGTGATTTGACGAACCACTGTGAGTGTTTGCGGCACGCAAGGTCGGTTGTGATCAGGCGGGGAATCGCATTTACTCCAGCCAGATGTAGGTCCTACACGCTTGGTGCCCCCACATGGAAAACCTGCGCAACCACTCGCCCGAGGCCAGCGATGCGCCGCCCACCAAAGGCCACGCCCTGCACGCCTCCGGTGAGCCTCGTTGGTTCTGTGCTCGGCCCCGTCTGTGCAGTGAGGCAGATTCAGCCATCAAGGACGAAAACCTGCGCCGGTACGTTGAACGACTTCTGGCACCGAAGAAGCCCCGCGTCATGGACAGGCTGCGCTCCTGGCCGTACGGCTGAACCGTGCGTGAGCCACCTCACAGCGGGGGGGGGGATCTTTGCTTTTATCGGTCACCATACCTCTACCGTTTGGCCTTCAAATACAAATCCAAACTGCCCCGGCTTGAATTGGGCTGCAGGGATTCGATTGTCGTAAATTTCACAACTGAATGTGGTGCCTGTCAGTTGAATCATTTCTGGCGTTGTCGAGTCTGCCCCGAATGCCGACAATATGTTCTGCATGTTATCCCGAGTGATGTTGCAGGAGAAATTGGCACTTCGCCAACCAGAAGGCCCTGTCATCAAGTTGTCCCCCTTGTTGGTGATAAATTTGGAAGTTTTCCCTTTTGCCAAAGTGCCGCTAACCCAATACTCCCCATCTGTTGAGTTGACCAATATATCGTTGCCATCAAAACCGATATCGCCAACGTTCCGACTTTCCCAAAAACTAACCAAAATCACGATATCAGAAATATTTGTGGCGAAGGGTTTTCCGTCAGAGCGTCGAAAACTAACTCTCCAACCAATCTGACCGCCTACCCCAGGCGTGCTTCCGGCAGCAGGGGAAAAGTAGGTCTCACCAAGCGAGACCTTGCATTTCACGCGCAGGCACTGCGAAGACGTTGGTCCGAGGTAGATTGGCGATGAAAGATAGGATCGTGAGATATGAATGTCCGGCCCATACCCCTGAAATTTCCCAGAACCGTCATCGAGAGAGGGGGTGTCAAACCCATTGATAAACATGCCGACGCGCCCTTCGGCATCCAATTGCACACCCGTGGCACGTGGTACGCCTGATGTGCAAGCTCGGTAATATTCTGAATTAGGGCTCATCAATCCTGTTACGCCTGCAAGGTCAATCAATGGCACCCCTGGCTTCAAGAGCCTATGCCCAATGAGATTGTTTGATGCATCATATGCGTCGTTGCCAAGACTGTATTTGATCCCGATAGCAGGCTTATTTAAAAGTGGATCTAGCCAATAAGGATCAAATCCATCGATGCTTGGGGCCCCAGCACTAGCACTGCCCGCGTAAAGCAAGTCTTTTATCCCCTTGGTGAAGTCGGATTGACTCAGGTATTTGAAGGAGGATGAGGCGTCTGAAGTTGCGCTACCACCCCCACAACCGGTGAGAGTCCCTGCAAGTGATACCCCTAACGAAGAAATAATCACATCTCGTCTTTTCATTTGTTCTCCCTTTTTCACTGAGAAGAGGTCATCGCTCGTTTTTTGTTGGCGACCACGACTCATTCACCGACCTGATACTGCCGCCTTTTATTCATGCTTGCAAGAGCTGCCCTTTTGATTCAGAAGCTTCTGCGCAGAACCTTGCAGATATTTTTTCATACTCAGCCTGATTGGGAGACTCGAGGGGGGGCAGCGTGGGGTGTCCCGGGGTCCACCAAATATCCCACTCTGGAAACGCTCCTAGTCAAAATCTGAGTTCCTCGTAGGGGCACTGTTCCTTTGTGCTGCGGTGGCCTCGGATCAATCGATCCGCTTGGACGACTACCGAATGGGCAAGAGGGGGATAGATGGTGATCGCCAAGCCAGGGGCAGATGCCCCTGGTGCCGGGACAAACCCAGCATCAGGACGTGCCATGGGCCTTTGCATCATTGAGAACCGGCGAAGTGCGGCGGGGAGGTACCCTTGAATCAAGAGACGCCCCTGCATCGCAGTCTGTAAAAAGGTCTGTAAGACCTGCCGAATGCCCACATTTGAAGGCCAATGAAAAAAGCCTGCTACCGATGTGGTAGCAGGCTTTCCAGCGCCAGGGCTTATTGTGAGTGGTGGGTCCTGAGTGACTCGAACACTCGACCTACGGATTAAGAGTCCGCTGCTCTACCAACTGAGCTAAGAACCCACTCTTTGTTTTCTTGCCGCTTTGCTGTTCAGCACTGCGTCAAGACCTCTATTATGCATGGAAAAATTCGGGCTTTGCAAGCTTTTGAACAAAATTTTTAAAAAATCTTGTTCGGGGCCGAATTGGGTCAGCTCATGCCGTTGCGGCTGGCCAGTTCGACGAACAGGCCGGAGTGGTCCAGATCGGTCAGGCCGTGCTCGATGCCGCTGGCGTAGAGCGATTCAAACAGGGCGGTGACCGGGGCATCGAAGCCGATGTCCTGGGCGGTGTCCAGGGCGTTGCGCATGTCCTTGAGTTGCACCGACATGCGTGCACGCGGTGCAAAGTCGCGTTCGACCATGCGTTGGCCGTGCAGTTGCAGGATGCGGCTCTCGGCAAAGCCGCCGCCGATGGCTTCGCGCACCTTGGCCATGTCGGCGCCGCCCTTGGCGGCAAACAGCAGGGCCTCGGCGACGGCGCCGATGGTGATGCCCACGATCATCTGGTTGGCGAGCTTGGCCAACTGGCCGGCGCCATGCGGGCCCACATGGGTGGCGCGGCCAAACACCTTGAAGACCGGCAGGGCGCGCTCGTAGTCAGCTGCGCGCCCGCCCGCCATGATGGCCAGGGTGCCCTGTTCGGCCCCCACCGTGCCCCCCGAGACCGGGGCGTCCAGGTGGGCCACGCCCTGTTCGCTGAGGCGGGCGGCATGGTCGCGTGCCTCGGCGGGTTTGATCGAGGCCATGTCCACCACCAGGGTGCCGGGGCGCATGGCGGCGGCGGCCCCTTGCTTGAACAGCACGTCACCGACCACGGCGCCGTTTTCCAGCAGGCTCACCACCAGATCGGCCTGCGCCACGGCGGCGCCAGGGCTGTCGTGCACGGTGGCGCCAAAGGGCAGCAGGCGCTCAGCCTTGTCGCGGCTGCGGTTCCAGGCATGCACGACAAAGCCAGCCTCGCACAGCCGGCGCGCCAGCGGGAAGCCCATGAGGCCGATGCCGAGCACGGCGATGGTGGGTTGGGGGGAGGTGGGGGCGGTGGTCATGGGCTGAAGCGGTGGATCGAACAGGGCCCCGTGGGGGCGGTTTCCAGGGACGAGCCACAGGCAGGGCCCGTCCAATACCCTGAATGATCGGGCAATTTGCCCCCGGTTCGCTGTCAGGGGGCTGTCGACCCGGTGCCGCGCAGGGCTTCAGGCGCCCTGCGGCGGGCATGGCTCACATCAGCAGGTGCTCGCCGGCGTTGTCGCCGCCCAGGATCACATAGTTCACCTTGCGGATGTCCATCAGCTTTTTGCCACCCGAGTAGCTGATCGAACTTTGCACGTCCTGCTCCATCTCGATCAGGGTGTCGGCCAGTTGGCCCTTGACCGGCTCCAGGATGCGCTTGCCCTCGACGTGGCGGTATTCGCCCTTGTTGAAGTCGGAGGCCGAGCCGTAGTACTCCTTGTAGAGGCGGCCATCCACCTCGACCGTGGCGCCGGGCGATTCCTCGTGGCCGGCCAGCATCGAGCCGATCATCACGAAGGTGGCGCCAAAGCGGATGCTCTTGGCGATGTCGCCATGCTCGCGGATGCCGCCGTCGGCAATGATGGGCTTGGTGGCCACCCGGGCACACCACTTCAGGGCCGACAATTGCCAGCCGCCGGTGCCAAAGCCGGTCTTGAGCTTGGTGATGCACACCTTGCCCGGGCCGATACCCACCTTGGTGGCGTCGGCGCCCCAGTTTTCGAGGTCGATGATGGCCTCGGGCGTGCCCACGTTGCCGGCAATCACGAACGCTGTGGGCAGCTTGTTCTTGATGTGGGCAATCATGTTCTTCACGCTCTCGGCATGGCCGTGGGCGATGTCGATGGTGATGTACTCGGGCACCAGTTCGCTGGCGGCCAGGGTGTTGACGGTCTCGTAATCGGGGGCCTTGACGCCCAGCGAGATCGAGGCAAACGCGCCTTGTTCATGCATGTCGCGCACGAACTTCACGTTGTCGATGTCAAAGCGGTGCATCACGTAGAAGTAGCCGTGCTGCGCCAGCCACAGACAGATGCTTTCATTGACCACCGTCTTCATGTTGGCCGGCACCACCGGCAGGCGGAAGCGCCGCCCGCCCAGCTCGACGCTGGCGTCGCACTCGGACCGGCTCTCCACGCGGCATTGGCGCGGCAGCAGAAGGATGTTGTCGTAGTCGAAAATTTCCATGAGAAAACCAAGCTCCAGAAGGGTCGTTGAAAAACGATTGAGCGCTTGGCTTGAGACCGGCCTGAGCAGCGCGGGCATCGGGTGCGTCGCGCACGACGCCGATACCGGCCACAAAAAACCGGGCGCAAGAATCTTGGGCCCGGTGATTGATTCTATCGACCTGCCCCGGTTTCAGGGGTGTTTTCGCATACGGTTTCACTTATGGCCAGCATACGGCCACGGGCATCCTGCACCCAGCCCAGCAACTGCAGCCGCTCGGGATTGGCTCCTTCAGGGATGCGCATGGCGCGCAGCTCTCGCCAGGGCTTGGCGCCAGGCCGGGGCAGCTCGAGGTTCAGGCTGTTGCGCACCAGCAGCCGGGCCACGGGTGAGCCCTCGGTGCCGGCCGGCAGGGCCTCGACCAGCAGCAGCCAAAGGCTTTGGCCGGCTTGTTTTTGGCTTGATTGCCATTGCACCGAGGTGCCGATGTAGTCGTTCACGGCCCGCCCCTGGGCCACGCGCAGGCGGCCTTGCCGGGTGGCTGGCGGGTGGTTTTTTTCGAGGGCGGTGGCCGCGCTTTGCCGCACGGCTTCTTCTGTCAGGCCCCAGCGGGGCAGGCGCTCCAGGCTGTCTCGCGTGGCTGCCGCCGACAGCGGGGCTTCATCACCTTGTTCGGCTGAGGGCACGATCCAGTCGAGCGCCACGGTGCCGGCCGGCACGGGTGAGCCAGCGGTGGCCCAGCAGTCGGTGCATTGCGCCGACAGAAAGCGCTCACGCACGGCGCGCGGGCTGGCCTGGCCGTCGCTGCTGCAGGTGGATTGGGCGTGGGCCGCCGCAGAGGCCAGCAGGGCGGTCAGAGCCGCCAGACCGGCGAGGGCAGGGGCGCGAAGAAACATGGTGCAACTCCAGGGCGGGGGATGGCGCCATGGTCGCACAGGCAGGCCGGCCCCTGCCGGGCCGGGCTTATTCGGGCTTCACGTTGGCGCGGCGCACCACGTCGCCATACACCACCAGGCGGTCGGCCATCATCTTCTCGAAGTCCTTGGGCGACATCTCCTCGGGAGCGATCACGCCGCGCTGCTTCAGGGTGTCTTGCATGGCGGCGCTGGTGGCCACCTCGCGCACGGCCTTGTACAGGGCCTGCACCACCGGGGCCGGGGTGTTGGCCGGCGCTGCCAGGCCGGTCCAGGAGGTCTGGTTCAGGCTGGCGTGGCCCAGCTCGGTGAAGGTGGGCACATCGGGCAACTGGGGCAGTCGGGTGGGCGAGGCCACGGCCAGGGCGCGCATCTTGCCCGCCTGGATGTGGGGCAGCATGATCACCAGGTTGTCGAGGGCAAACTGCACCTCGTTGCTCAGGATGGCCGTGATCAGCGGCGAGCCGCCCTTGTAGGGCACGTGGGTGGCCTTGATGCCGGTGTTGAGCATCAGCATCTCGACGTTCAACTGACCCATGCTGCCAGCCCCTGCCGAGCAGAAGTTGAGCTGGCCCGGGCGTTCCTTCACGTAGGCCAGAAACTCCTGGAAGGTGCGCACCGGCAGGCTGGGGTGCACCACCAGCACATTGGGCTGGCGGCCCAGGATGGCGATCGATTCGAAATCCTTGATCGGGTCGTAGCCCAGCTTGGGCTGCACCAGCGGGTTGGCCAGGTGGCTGCTTTGCGAAGACACCACCAGGGTGTAGCCGTCAGGCTTGGCGCGCGCCACGAACTGGCTGCCGATCGAGCCGCCGGCCCCCGGTTTGTGGTCGATCACGATGGGCACGCCCAGCAGGCGCCCCAAGGGGTCGGCATAGGTGCGGGCCATCACGTCCACCGAGCCGCCGGGCGGGAAGGGCACGATCAGGTTGATCGGGCGCGAGGGGTATTTGTCGCCGTCGGCCAGGCTGGCCAGCGGGTTGGACAGTGCGGCCAGGCCCAGGCCACCGGCCAGCAGGCGGCGGCGTGGCATCAGGGGCAGTGCAGACAGAGGGGTGTGCTTCATGGGGTGAGCTCCAGTTCAGAGGCAAAGAAATCAGGTCAGTCCAGTCCGAGCACCGTCAGTGCCAGGGCCTGGGCGCGGGGCACCAGGGTGTCGAGCAGGCAGAACTCGCGTTCGCTGTGGGCGTAGCCGCCCACGGGGCCCAGGGCGCACAGGGTCGGGATGCCCATCGACGAGGTGATGCCGCTGTCGGCCGCACCGCCGGTGAATTCGCCCTCGACCGCAAAGCCGGCTTCGGCGGCACTGCGCTGGTACAGCTGCAGCAGCGGCGCCGGGGTGGGGGCCATGGGCAGGGTGCTGTGCTGTTCGATGATGCGGCCGCGGGTGCGCTCCAGGCTGGGGGCTTCGATGATCTGGCGCACCGTCTCCAGCAGACGCGGCAGGTCGGTGTCGGCGGTGTAGCGCAGGTCCAATTGGGCGCGCGCCAGCGGGGCCACCACATTGGCCGCCATGCCGCCCTCGATGTGGCCCACATTGGCCGTCACGCCGTCTTCCAGGCCATTGAGGGCGTGCAGGGCCACGATCTTGAGCGCCAGGGCGCCGATGGCGCTGGCGCCCTGGGCCGGGTTGATGCCGGCATGGGCGGCCACGCCCTCCACCTCGAACACCGTCACGCACGAGCCCTTGCGCGAGGTCACCACATTGCCGCTGATGCGGCCGGGCTCGGCATTGAGCACCGCATGGCAGCCCTGGGCCGCCTGGCGGATGGCGCCGCGCGTGGCGGGCGAGCCGATCTCTTCGTCGCACGAGAAGAACAGCCTCAGCGGCCGGGGCGCGCCACCGCTGCGGGCCAGGGCCTGGGCGACCCAGGTGTGCAGCACCAGGCCCGATTTCATGTCGGCCACGCCAGGGCCGAAGGCCTTGCCGTCTTCCACCCGGTAGGGCCGGGTGGCGGCGGTACCGGCCGGAAACACGGTGTCCATGTGGCCCAGCAGCAGCACCGGGGCGGCTTGGGGGTCTTGCCCGGGCAGCTCGGCCTGCAGGCAGGCGCCGTAGCCCGGCTGGGCCAGCCATTCGGTGCGCCAGCCGGCCTGCTCCAGCGGCGCCCGCAGCAGGCTGGCCACCTGCTCGATGCCGGCGCTCTGGCGGCTGCCGCTGTCGGTGTTGACGATGCGCGCCAGCATGGCTTCCATCTCGCCGCGCTGGCTGGCCAGCCAGTCGCAGACCTGGCGGCGTTGTTCGGCACTGGAAACGGCTTGGGCTGGGGTGGCAGGGGCTTGGGTCATGGCGTGTCTGAAATAAATATTTCACAAATCATATTCGTTGCAATATTTATTGCAACGCCATCGCTATGCTTGGCCCCGCCGTCCGTTGTTTTTTGAGAGACCGACATGCTTCTGACCGAGCGCCTGGTGCGCCATGCCAACACCCTGACCGCCAGCGAGCGCGCCCTGGCCGACGGCCTCATGCGCGGCTACCCCGACAGCGTGCTGGACTCGGCCAGTGCCATGGCCGCCGCGGTGGGCACCAGCGCCTCCACCGTGGTGCGCCTGTTTGCCAAGCTGGGCTATGCCAGCCTGGCCGAGGTGCGGCGCGAGGCCCGTGGTGTGGTCAGCACGCGCCTGCACTCGGCGGGCCAGCGGGCCAGCGCCACCCTGGGCGCGCACCGCAGCCTGAACGAGTGCATCGACGACGCCTTGCTGCACGACCAGCACAACCTGGCCGCCACCCGCGACGGCATCGACCTGCCGGTGTTCGCCAAGGTGGTGGAATGCCTGAGCCAGCCCCGCGGGCGCTTGTTTGTGATGGCCGAAAAGAACAGCGCCCCGATCGGCGCCTACCTGGTGGCCCACCTCAACATGTGCCGCCCTGGCGTGCACGACCTCAGCGCCGGGGCGCCGGCCGTGGTCGACAAGCTCTTGTGGGTGGAGCCGCCCGATGTGCTGCTGGTGTTCACCATCCGCCGGTATTCCGCCAGTGCGCTGCACGCGGCCCGGCATTTCCGGCGCCAGGGCTGCGAGGTGCTGGCCCTCACCGATGGCCCGGCCGCTCCGGTGATCGAGCACGCCAGCCACTGGCTGCAGGTGCACACGGCCAATGCCTCGCCCTTCGATTCCTACACCGCAGCCTTCTTCTTGTGCAACGCCCTGGTCAGCGCCGTGGCCCAGGGCCGCAGCGAGGAGGTGAGCCAGGCCCTGCAGCGGCGCGATGCGCTCTGGCAGGGCTTCCAGAAAGACCTGGTGCTCGACCCGGTCAGGACGCCCAACCCCACGCGTTGAGCGCGGCGCCGCCCACCGGGGTGCGGCTTTCTACAATGGCGCCATGTCCCCGCAAAATTCTCTGTTCGACGCGCCGGCGCCCGCGACCCCGGCGCCCGCCGCGATGGCCTCGCCGCTGCTGGCCCAACTCAATGACGAACAACGCCAGGCCGTCACCCTGCCGCCCGAGCACGCGCTGATCCTGGCCGGGGCCGGATCGGGCAAGACCCGGGTGCTGACCACCCGCATCGCCTGGCTGCTGCAGACCGGCCAGGTCACGCCTGGCGGGCTGATGGCGGTCACTTTCACCAACAAGGCCGCCAAGGAGATGCTGCTGCGCCTGGGCGCCATGCTGCCCGTCAACGTGCGCGGCATGTGGATCGGCACCTTCCACGGCCTGTGCAACCGCTTTTTGCGGGCGCACTGGAAGCTGGCCAACCTGCCGCAGAGCTTCCAGATCCTCGACACGCAGGACCAGCTCTCGGCCATCAAGCGGCTGATGAAGCAGTTCAACATCGACGACGAGCGCTTTCCGGCCAAGCAGACCCAGTGGTTCATCTCGGGCTGCAAGGAAGACGGCCTGCGCCCTTCCATGGTCGAGGCGCGTGACGAGGAAACCCGCAAGAAGGTCGAGATCTACCAGCTCTATGAAGAGCAGTGCCAGCGCGAGGGCGTGGTCGACTTTGGCGAGCTGATGCTGCGCAGCTACGAGCTGCTGCGCGACAACGACCCCGTGCGCGAGCACTACCAGCGGCGCTTCCGCCACATCCTGATTGACGAGTTCCAGGACACCAACAAGCTGCAGTACGCCTGGATCAAGATGCTGTGCGGCGAAGGCAATGCGGTGCTGGCCGTGGGCGACGACGACCAGAGCATTTATGCCTTCCGCGGCGCCCGCGTGGGCAACATGGCCGATTTTGTGCGCGAGTTCCAGGTGCGCCACCAGATCAAGCTTGAGCAGAACTACCGCAGCTACAGCAACATCCTGGACTCGGCCAACGAGCTGATCAGCCACAACAAAAAGCGCCTGGGCAAGACCTTGCGCACCAACCAGGGCCCGGGCGAGCCGGTGCGCGTGTTCGAGGCCAGCAGTGATTTCGCCGAAGCCACCTGGATGATCGACGAGATCAAGAACCTGATCCGCGACCAGGGCAGCGAGCCCGGTTTCGAGCGCAAAGAGATCGCGGTGCTCTACCGCAGCAACGCGCAAAGCCGGGTGATCGAAACCGGCCTGTTCAACAACGGCATTCCCTACCGCGTGTACGGCGGCCTGCGCTTCTTCGAGCGGGCTGAAATCAAGCACGCGCTGGCCTATTTGCGCCTGCTGGAGAACCCGAACGACGACACCAGTTTTCTGCGTGTGGTCAACTTTCCGCCGCGCGGCATCGGGGCGCGCAGCATCGAGCAGTTGCAGGACGCGGCCCGGTCGGCTGGGTGCTCGCTGCACGACGCGGTCAGCGCCTTGAGCGGCAAGGCCGGTACCAACATCGCCGCCTTTGTGGCCCGCATCGACGTGATGCGCGAGCAGACCGAGGGCAAGACCCTGCGCGAGATCATCGAGCTGGTGCTGGCGCAAAGCGATCTGCTTGAGCACTACAAGGCCGACCGCGAAGGCGCCGACCGGCTGGAGAACCTGGAGGAACTGGTCAACGCGGCCGAGAGCTTTGTCACCCAGGAGGGCTTTGGCCGCGATGCGGTGGCCATGTCGGCCGAGCAGCAGGTGGCCACGCTCGCTCAACCCTTGACGCAGTCACCCGCGAGCCAAGGGCTGGACTTGAGCCGCCCCCTGATCCAGGCCGACGACCCGCTGCCCCCCGACGCCGAAACCGGCGAAACCCTGTCGCCCCTGGCCGCCTTCCTGACCCATGCCGCCCTCGAGGCCGGTGACAACCAGGCCCAGGCCGGCCAGGACGCGGTGCAGCTCATGACCGTGCACTCGTCCAAGGGGCTGGAGTTCGATGCGGTGTTCATCACCGGGCTCGAGGAAGGCCTGTTTCCGCACGAGAACTCGATGAGCGACTACGAAGGCCTGGAGGAGGAGCGCCGCCTGATGTATGTGGCCATCACCCGGGCCCGCAAGCGCCTGTACCTGAGCCACTCGCAGACCCGCATGCTGCACGGTCAGACCCGCTACAACCTGCGCAGCCGCTTCTTTGAAGAGCTGCCCGAGACCGCGCTCAAATGGCTCACGCCCAAGCAGCAGGGTTTCTCGGCACCCTCCGGGGGTGGTTTCGGGGGCGGTTTTGGCGGTGGGGCCCGTTCAGGCGGTGGCTCTTCGTTTGGCGGCTCACGCAGCAGCCTGCCCGATTTCTCGTCCTACACCGCGGCGGCCCCGGCCCCGCTGCCGCCGCAAAAGGCCGAGCCGCCGCAAGGCCTGCGCGCCGGCATGAAGGTGTTCCACAACAAGTTTGGCGAGGGGCAGGTGCTCACGGTGGACGGCAGTGGCACCGACGCGCGCGCCCAGGTCAACTTTCCGCGTCACGGTGTGAAGTGGCTGGCCCTCAGCGTGGCCAAGCTCACCGTGATCTGATCGGCGCTGTGTTCAGGCGCTGGTGTCGACCACCGGCGCCTGCAGTGCAAAGCAGTCGCGGAAGGTGAACACCAGCGACGCAAAGAACATGGCCAGCAGCACCAGCATGGCCACCATCACCAGGGTGCTGCCGATCAGGGGGCCCAGCAGGCCGCCCACCACACTGGCCAGCAACAGGCCGGTGGTCAGCACACCCATCCAGGCCAGGCCGAAGAGCGTGAAGGCGCCCTTGTTGCGCCAGCAGGCCACCAGGCTGAAGAACAGGCTCTTCACCGGGGGCACGTGATCCCAGTGCACCAGGGCCGGCGCATGCCAGAACAGCAGCGACAGCGGCAGGTAACCCAGGGTGAACAGCCACATCGCGCCCAGAAAGCGCTCGTCATTGAGCAGGTCGGCGCTGATGCGCCCGCCCACCAGGTAGAGCTGGGCAAACTGGCCGCCATCGAGCAGGGCCGTCAGCCCCAGCAGGCCCACAAAGCCGGCGGCGTACAGCGCGCCCAGCACCAGCATCGAGCGCATCTGCTGGTGGCCGGCGCGAAACGCGGTGACCAGGATGGTGGGCATCGGAAAGCGCCCGCGTGAGGCCTCATGGCTGGCCGCCATCATGCCCAGGGTGGCGCCGGGGATCAGCACCAGGGCCAGCACGCTGCCGATCCAGGGCAGGATGGTGCACATCGAGATCACGGCCATGAACATGAAGAACAGGCCAGACAGGGCGATGGGCTGCTTGAAGAAAGCCCTCATGCCCTGTTTGACCCACAAAAGGCCGGTGCGTGCGGGAACGATGTTCAGTTTCATGGAGCAACAGGTGGTCGCCCCGCGCCAGATGGCGGGGCAGGACGCGCTAATTTAACCGGGATGGGCCTCAGCAGCCGTTCGATGGGGGCTGGGGGGCCCGCTTCGACGGCGCAGGCCGTCAGGGGCGCCACGGCGCCGCGATGCGCTCGCGCAGCACGCGCTCGAAGTGGGTCGGGTCGTGCGGCTTGAGCATGGCGGCCTCGCGCGGCAGGTGAAAGTCCCACAGCCGCGAGATCCAGAAGCGCAGCGCGCCCGCCCGCAGCAGGGCCGGAAACAGCGCCCGCTCGGCCGCCGTGAAGGGCCGCACCGCCGCATAGGCCTCGACAAAGGCCTGTGCCCGTGCTGCGTCGTGGCGGCCACTGGGCAGGTCGATGCACCAGTCGTTCAGGCACACCGCCACATCGAACAGCCAGGTGTCCACGCCCGCAAAGTAGAAGTCGAAGAAGCCGGTCAGGCGCTCGCCATCGAACATCACGTTGTCGCGGAACAGGTCGGCATGCACCGGCCCCCGCGGCAGGGCCGCATAGTCGGGCGAGGCGGCGGTGTGGTTCTGAAACGCCAGTTCGGCCTTCAGCAGGTCAGACTGGGCCGGTTCCAGGTAGGGTAGCACCACGGGCACGGTCTCGTTCCACCAGGGCAGGCCGCGCAGATTGGGCTGCTGGCGCTCGTAGTTGCGCCCGGCCAGGTGCATGCGGGCCAGCATGTCGCCCACCGCCGCGCAGTGCACGGCTTGGGGGGCCAGCTGGCTCTTGCCCTGCAGGCGGTTGACCACGGCGGCCGGCTTGCCGCACACCTGGTGCAGCACCTCGCCGCGGGCGTCGGCCTGCGGGTCGGGCACCGGAATGCCGGCCTGGGCCAGGTGCTTCATCAGGTACAGGTAGAACGGCAGCTGTTCGGCCGTCAGGCGCTCGAACAGG
>Ga0208269_100136_pt1 | contig 54169 bp, 47 predicted proteins | sample LakWasMe88_LOW11_2_FD_183912 | JGI IMG/M metagenome (GOLD analysis project Ga0208269, IMG submission 183912) | Freshwater sediment methanotrophic microbial communities from Lake Washington under simulated oxygen tension - Sediment Metagenome... | ecosystem: Environmental > Aquatic > Freshwater >...
ACGGTCCAGCCGGCGCTGCATGGCCTGGAACGAGGTGGCCTGGTCAGCCCGGATGTTGCCGACGATGCGGCCCGTGTCCTGCTGCGGGAAAAAGCCCTTGGGCACCTCGCGGTACAGGTACACGTTCAGCCCCACCACGCCAGCCAGCAGCAGCAGGGTGATCGGCTGCCAGCGCATGGCCAGCGCCAGCGTGCGCCGGTAGGCCCGCTGCGAGCCCCGCCGCACCCGCAGGCCCAGGCGCGCCCAGCGCCCGGGCCGGGCCACCGGCGCATGGGGCTTGAGCAGCACCGAGCACATCATGGGCGTGGTGCTGAGCGACACCACCATGGACACCAGGATGGCCACCGACAGCACCACCGCGAACTCGCGGAACAGCCGCCCCACCACGCCGCCCATGAGCAGCACCGGGATGAACACCGCGATCAGCGACAGGCTGATCGACACCACCGTGAAGCCGATCTCGCGGCTGCCGGCCAGCGCAGCCTGCAGCGGCGTCTTGCCGCGCTCGATGTGGCGCGAGATGTTCTCCAGCACCACGATGGCGTCGTCCACCACAAAACCGGTGGCCACGGTGAGCGCCATCAGCGAGAGGTTGTCCAGGCTGTAGCCGCACAGGTACATGACGCCGAAGGTGCCGGCCAGCGAGGCCGGCACGGCCACGCTGGGGATCAGGGCCGAGCGCAGGTGGCGCAAAAAGACGAAGACCACCAGGATCACCAGCCCCACCGAGATCGCCAGCGAGCGCTCCACCTCGCGCAGCGAAGCGCGGATGGTGGGGGTGCGGTCCACCGCCACCGCCAGGTCGATGGCCGTGGGGATGGAGGCGCGCAGCTGCGGCAGCAGCGAGCGCACCTCGTCCACCGTCTTGATGATGTTGGCGCCGGGCTGCTTGAACAGGATCAGCAAAATGGCCGGCTTGCCATCGGCCACGCCGTAGTTGCGCACGTCCTGCACCGAGTCGATGACCTGACCCACGTCGCGCAGCCGGATCGCGTTGCCATTGGCATAACGCAGCACCACGGGCGCGTATTCAGCGGCGCTGAAGGCCTGGTCGTTGGCGCCGATCTGCCAGTTGCGGGCACCGTCTTCCACATTGCCCTTGGGCCGGTTGGTGTTGGTGGCCACCAGGGCCGCACGCACGCTGTCGATGGCAATGCCACTGGCGGCCAGCCGCCCCGGGTCCAGCTCGACCCGCACCGCCGGCAGAGCCCCGCCGCCCACCACCACCTGGCCGATGCCATTGACCTGGGCCAGGCGCTGCGCCAGCACGGTGGAGGCCGCGTCGTACATCTGGTCGCGCGCCAGCACGTCCGAGGTCATGGACAGGATCATGATCGGCGAATCGGCCGGGTTCACCTTGCGGTAGGTGGGGTTGCTGGGCAGGCCCGTGGGCAGCAAGGCCCTCGACGCATTGATGGCGGCCTGCACATCGCGTGCGGCGCCGTTGATGTCGCGATCGAGGTCGAACTGCAGCGTGACGCGCGTGTTGCCCAGCGACGATGACGAGGTGATCTCGGACACCCCCGCGATGCTGCCCAGCGCCCGCTCCAGCGGCGTGGCCACCGTGGTGGCCATGGTCTCGGGGCTGGCCCCGGGCAGGCTGGCCGACACCGAGATGGTGGGGAAGTCGACCTGCGGCAGGGGGGCCACCGGCAGCATGAAGAAGGCGATGAGGCCGGCCAGGATGATGCCCATCGTGATGAGGGTGGTCGCGATGGGGCGGCGGATGAATGGTTCGGAGAAGTTCATTTTTTGAGCCTCTCTTTGGCGCAGCTGGCGCTTGCTGGCGCTGGTTGTGTTCGCCGCTGCGCTCTGGTGGTTCTGCTCTTCGTTTCAGGGCGGAGGCCGGGATTGCGGCCCGGCGGCCGCCTCACTTTCTTTGCTTCGCCAAAGAAAGTAAGCAAAGGTCGCGCAGCGGGGATTCGCTCACTTCGCGCAGCGAAGTTATGCGAATACCAAAGGCGACCCGAAGTCAGGGCCACTTCGTGGTTCCCTGCGCTGCTCGCGCCAGGGGGGGCCTCGCTAAACTCGCTAACGCTCAAACAGACGCGGGGCCTGATCCCCCTGTCACTCCGCTGCTCGGCCCTGCCCCACGGGGCAAGCGGGATCGGGTGCGGGCGAGCTTGCGAAGGCACTGACGAAATCGGCCGTGCCGGTGCATCCAGCAGCGCTGGTGTACCTGTCTTCATTGTGTTGGGCAGAGCGCCCATGCGCCCCCGCGCTGCGAAGCAGCCGCGCCCTCCGATTGAAACAACACGGCGCCGCTGCGCAGCAGCAGCCGTCGGCTCCCGATCCCACCCTCCCGTCGGGCACGGCGAGCAGCGCAGACTTGGGCGGAAAAAGGGCTCGCGTCTGTCTGAGCGCAGCGAGTTTAGCGAGACCCCGCCCAAGTTGAGCAGCGCAGCGGACCCTGCGCAGCAGGGCGTGCACGTCGGGTCGCCTTTCTTTGCTTACTTTCTTTGGCGAGACAAAGAAAGTGAGGCGCCCGCCGGGGCGCAATCCCGGCCTCCGCCCTCAAACGAAGAGCAGAACGACCAGAGCGCAGCGGCAACAAAGAACCCAAAAAAAGAGGACAAGGCACACCCCCATTGTGACCACCCCCAAGCGCAATGACCGCCAAGTCCCCCCCGAAAACCCAATGTCGGGATAATCCCCGGATGAACAGTTCGAACTCCGCCCCGGTCAACCAGGGCTTCGAGGCCCTGGGCCTCCCCCCCGCCGCCCTGCAAAACCTGGTGCAGCTCGGCTACACCGCCATGACGCCCATCCAGGCCGCCAGCCTGCCCCTGACCCTGGCCGGTCACGACCTGATCGCCCAGGCCAGCACCGGCAGCGGCAAGACCGCCGCCTTCGGCCTGCCTCTGGTGCAGAAGCTTGACGCCGGCCGGCTCGATGTGCAGGCCCTGGTGCTGTGCCCCACGCGTGAGCTGGCCGACCAGGTCACGCAGGAGATCCGGCGCCTGGCGCGGGCGGTCGACAACATCAAGGTGGTCACCCTGTGCGGCGGCGTGGCCCTGCGCGGCCAGACCCTCAGCCTGCAGCACGGCGCCCATGTGGTGGTCGGCACGCCCGGCCGCATCATGGACCACCTGGACCGCGGCAGCCTGCTGCTCAACAACGTCAACACCCTGGTGCTCGACGAGGCCGACCGCATGCTCGACATGGGCTTTTTCGAAGACATCGCCTCGGTGGTGCGCCGCTGCCCGCCGCAGCGCCAGACCCTGCTGTTCTCGGCCACCTACCCGGAAGGCATCGACCGCCTGGCCGCGCAATTCATGCGTGCGCCCAAAGAGGTCAAGGTGCAGGCCCAGCACGACAGCAACACCATCCGCCAGCTGTACTTTGAGGCCACCAATGCCCAGCGCCTGCCGGCCGTGGCCCAGCTGCTGAACCATTTCCGCCCCGAATCCAGCCTGGCCTTTTGCAACACCAAGCAGCAGTGCCGCAACCTGGTCAGCCTGCTGCAAAGCCAGGGCTTCAGCGCCCTGGCCCTGTATGGCGAGCTGGAGCAGCGCGAGCGCGACCAGGTGATGATCCAGTTTGCCAACCGCAGCTGCTCGGTGCTGGTGGCCACCGACGTGGCCGCGCGCGGCCTGGATGTGGCCAACCTGCAGGCCGTGATCAACGTCGATGTCAGCCCCGACCCCGAGGTGCATGTGCACCGCATCGGCCGCACCGGCCGCGCCGGCGCCGAGGGCCTGGCCCTGACCCTGGTCAGCATGGACGAGATGGGCTATGTGGGCCGCATCGAGCAGATGCAGGGCCGCGAGTCCGATTGGCAGCCGCTGGACAGCCTGACCCCCACCGGCAAGGGCCCGCTCAAGGCCCCCATGGCCACGCTGCAGATCGTGGGCGGGCGCAAGGAAAAGATCCGCGCCGGCGACGTGCTGGGCGCCATGACCGGCGAGGCCGGCTTTGCCAAGGAGCAGATCGGCAAGATCAACGTCAACGAGTTCAGCACCTATGTGGCGGTCGATGCCGCCATCGCCCGCGAGGCGGTGCGCCGCCTCTCGGCCGGCCGCATCAAGGGCAAGGTGGTGAAGGTGCGCCTGATCGAAGGCGACGAGGCTTGAACCCGGTCGCCCGCACCCTGCCTGCGCTGGGCCTGCCCGGCGCCGCCGCCCTGGTGGTGGGCGGGCACGGCGGTGTGGGGGCGGCCCTGGCGGCCGGCCTGAGCGCGCGCCACCCGCAGGCCGCGGTCAGGGTGTCGGTGCGCAGCCCGAATGGCGCTGACAGCCTGGCCGACGGTCTGCTGATCGACCTGCAGGACGAGGCCAGCATCGAGGCCGCGGCCCACACCCTGGCCGCCCAGTGCGTCGAGCGGGGCCAGAGCCTGCGCACCCTGGTGGTGGCCAGCGGTTTTCTGCACCAGCAGGGCGCCGGCCCCGAGCGCAGTTGGCGCCAGCTCGATGCGGCCTACCTGCAGCAGGCCTTTGCCATCAACGCCATCGGCCCGGCCCTGCTGATCAAGCATTTCTTTCCGCAGCTGGCGCGCAGCGGCCCGGTGCTGGCGGCCTTTTTGTCGGCCCGCGTGGGCAGCATCGAAGACAACGCCCTGGGTGGCTGGTACGGCTACCGGGCCTCCAAGGCGGCCCTCAACCAGCTGGTGCGCACCGCGTCCATCGAGCTGCGCCGCCACAACCGCGACGCCGTGTGCGTGGCCCTGCACCCCGGCACGGTGGACACCGGCCTGTCGCGCCCCTTCGCCAAGCAGGGCCTGCGCGTGCGCCCGCCCGAGCTGGCCGCCGCCGAAATGCTCGACACCCTGGCGGCCCTGGGGCCGGCCGACAACGGCGGCTTTCGGGCCTACGACGGCAGCACGGTGCCCTGGTAGGGGCTGGGGCCTGAAGGCGCGGCTCAGGGATGCCAGCGGCTGGCGGGCCGAGGCTTGGGGTCGATATCTCTGGGCTCTGACGCCTCGGGTAGTTTGACCAGGGGCGGCCCCACATAGCGGGCCCGGGGGCGGATCAGCGCGCCCTGCTGGACCTGCTCGATGGCGTGGGCCAGCCAGCCCACGCAGCGGCTCAGCGCAAACACGGTGAAGGGGCCGTCGGCCGGCCAGCCGTGGTGGCGGGCCAGGGCGGCCAGGGCGAAGTCGACCGTGGGGTGTTCGCCGGCGCGTTGCAGGGCCAGGGCCTGCAGCTCGGCAAAGCCCGGTGGCAGCCGCCCGCTGGCGGCCATCAGGCTGGCCAGCAAGGCCTGGGCACGCACATCGCCCTCGGGGTACAGCGGGTGGCCGAAGGCCGGGTACAGGCGCCCGCTTTGCAGCGCGGGCGCCAGAGCCGCCTCGGCCCCGTGCGCCAGGGCCGTGTCCACCAGGGCCTGCACGCGCGCCACGGCGCCGCCATGCAGCGGCCCCGACAGGGTGGCCAGGCCGCTCAGCACGCAGGCGCTCAGCGCCGCCCCGGTCGAGGCCGTGACCCGGGTGGCAAAGGTGGAGGCGTTGAGCTCGTGGTCGGCCAGCAGCACCAGGGCCTGGCGGATGAGCTCGGCCGCCTGGGGGCAGCCCCATTGGCGCGCCAGGCGCAGGTGCAGGGGGTGGCCCGGGGCTGGGGCTGGGGTGTCGCCGATCAGGGCCTCGGCCAGCGTCATCAGCACCGAGGCCGCCTGGGGTGCCAGGGTGTCGGCTTGGGCGCCCAGGGTGTCCGGGTCGTGCGCGGCGCGTTCGGCCAGGGCCTGCAGGGCCCGGGTCAGGGCGGGGGCGGTCTGGCTGGGGCGGTGGGGTGGGGTGGCCAGGGGCCACGCCGGGCGGGCCTGCCACAGCAGTTCGGCCACGTCTTCGAGCGTGGCGCTGTGCGACCAGGCCACCGCGTCGCGCCCGCGAAAGCACAGCCGCCCCTGGCTGACCGTGGACAGGCCGGTGTCCAGCACCGGGTCGCCCCAGCGGATGGTGGCGGCGGCAATCGCCTGGTCGCGGCGGCGGCCTGCGCGCCGTGCGGCCTGCTGCTGCACGTCTTGCGCGTGGTACAGGCTGCGCCGCGGGTCGGCCGGGTCGGGGCGGCTGCGGATGGCGTGGCGGCTGACCTGGGCATACAGGGTTTGCGGGCGCACCTGCAGCACGTGCAGGGCCTGCTCGGCGGTGATCCAGCCCATGGGCTCCTCATGTGGTGATGGCGTCAGCCGCCATCGTGCCAGCGTGCGGGGGAACTGCCCAGGGGGCCCGCGGGCAGGGCGTGCTGCAACACCAGGCCATCGATGCTCAGGGCCGGCCGCAGGCGGCGTGCCGGGCCCCAGGCCGTGGCCTCGCGTGTGGGCAGGAGGTCGGCTTCGGTTTCGGGGGCCAGGGCGGGCGCTGGCGGGCTGGTGGGGCTTGGGCTGGGGTACTCCTGCAGCAACTGCCCGGTGCGCGCCAGGCTGGCCCGCCACAGGCTGCCCTGGCCGTGTTGCAGGCGCTGGGTGAGGCCGCGCAAGGCGGCGCAGGCCAGCAGGTAGCCGGTGGCGTGGTCCAGGGCCTGCACCGGCAGCGGCACCGGGGCCGTGTCGTCGCCCTGGCTGCGCCGGCCGGCATCGGCCACGCCGATGCTCATCTGCACCAGGCTGTCAAAGCCACGCCGCCGCGCCCAGGGCCCGGTGAAGCCATAGGCGTCCAGCGCCACATCGACCAGCCCGGGGCGCCAGGCCTGGCGTTGGGCCGCACCCAGGCCCAGGGCCTCCAAGGCATCGCTGCGGTAGCCATGCACCAGCACATCGGCACCCTGCAGCAGGGCCTGAAAGCGGGCCTGCCCCTCGGGGCTTTTCAGGTCCAGCCGGGCGCAGCGCTTGCCCACGGTCACCTCGGGCGCCAGCGAGGGTTCGTCCCAGCCGGGCGGGTCGATGCGCAGCACCTCGGCGCCCAGGGCGGCCAGCAGCCGGGTGGCCACCGGCCCGGCCAGGATGCGGGTCAGGTCGAGCACCCGCAGCCCTTGCAGCGGTCGGCCGCGCACCGGCTGCCAGCCTGGCGCTGCTGCGGGCAGGCCGGGCTGCTGCTCCAGCAGGGGCGTGGCGCGCACGGCCCGCCCTTGTGCGTGGGCCTGCCACTGGCTGGCGCTGCGCAGCGCGGCGGCACAGCCGCCTTGCGCCACCACGGCGCTCTCCAGCGCCTCGGCGGGCCAGGCCCGCACGGCCTGCGTCACGGCGGCGCGTTTGGGCGGCACGCCCAGCACGGCCAGGGCGGCAGCCCGGTGCGCCGGGGCATTGGTGTGCAGGCGGATCCAGCCATCGGCGCAGCGGTAGTCGCCGGCCACGGCGTCCCAGGCCGGGGGCAGGGCCCAGCCTTGGGGCCGCACCGACAGCGCAAACCACATCGAGGCCAGACGCCGGTCCACCGTCACCACCGGGGGGGTGTCCAGCCCGTGCAAGACCTGTTCGAGCGTGGCCGCGGCCAGGCCGGCGGCCGCCATCGAGGCCGCCGCCAGGGGCGTGACCTCGAAGACCGAGGCCAGCGCCCCCTCGCCCAGAAAGCGAACCCGCTCCAGGGCGGCGGGTGCCCCGCCGACCGCTTGCCAGATCTGTTGCAGAAAGAAGGTGTCCGGTGAGAGGCTCATGGTGGGCATCGAGTTGATCAAGAAGGGCTGATGGCTGCCATTGGGCCCGGCTCCGGGCGGTTTGAACAGATTGATGGCAACCCTCAACAGGTGGCCGAAACGCGCAAGAGTGCATTTTTCAAACTCGGTTAGACTTCTGGTCCTCTAGATGAGTTGGTGGAAAATGAAAAAACAGCATCTGACGGTTGTGTCCCCTGGCGGCGTGAGCGCTGCGGCGCCGGTGCCCGGGCAAAGCCGTTATGGCGCCCTGGCTGCGGCCTTGCGCAGCCGTGTGGTGGCGGGCGAATGGCCGCCGGGCAGCGCCCTGCCGGCCGAGCAGTTGCTGGCCGCTGAGCACGGCGTGGCCCTGGGCACCTTGCGCCGGGCCCTGGAACTGCTGGCCGAGCAGGGCCTGATCGAGCGGGTGCATGGCAAGGGCACTTTTGTGCGCCAGGGCATTGCCGGTGCCTCGATGCTGCGCTTCTTCCGTTTTGGCGAGCACGCGGGCGTGGTGCCGGCCTCGCGCATCGTGTCGCGCCAGCGGGTGGCGGCGTCGGCGGCGGCCGCTCGGGCCCTGGGGCTGGCCCCGGGCGAGCCGGTGCTGCGCCTGCAGCGCCTGCGCCTGATCGACGCCCAGCCCTGCCTGCTGGAAGACCTGTGGCTGTCCATGGACCTGTTCGCGCCCCTGGCCCAGGGCGACTGCGCCGACTGGGACGCCTTGCTCTACCCCATGTACGCCCGGGTGTGCGGCGTGCATGTGCAGCGCGCCGTCGATGACATCGGCTTCGGCCTGCTGGGTGCCGCCCAGGCCCGCCTGCTGGAATTGCCCGCCGGCCACCCTGCGGCGGTGGTGACCCGCCAGGCCTACGACCTGAGCGGCCGCTGTGTCGAATGGCGCACCACCCGGGGCGATGCCCATGCATTTCACTACACCGTGACCCTGACCTGATCCGAACCCCATCCACCGAGGAGACAAGACCATGACCGAATCCACCTCTTTCGCCGGCATGCAACGCCGCCACTTCTGTCTGGGCGCTGCGGCCACCCTGGCTGCGCCTGGGCTGAGGGCGGTCCAACCCGCCGCCCAGCCCATCGCCGGCGGGCGCACCATCACCCTGGTGGTGTCCTACCCGGCCGGCGGTGGCGCCGACCTGATGGCGCGCATCGTGGCGCCGCGCCTGGCCGAGGCCCTGGGCCAGACCGTGGTGGTCGACAACAAGCCCGGTGCCAGCGGCCAGCTCGCGGCCAGCCAGGTGGCGCGCGCCACACCCGACGGCAGCACTCTGTTGCTCGATGCCTCGTCCTTTGCCGTCAACCCCTCGCTGTACCCGCGCCTGCCCTACGACAGTGCCAAGGCTTTCACCCCGCTGGCGGTGCTGGCCACCTTTCCCAACGTGCTGGTGTGCACGCCCAGCTTCGAGGCCCAGTCGGTGCGTGACGTGCTGCGCCTGGCCCGGGCCAAGCCGGGCGAGCTGGCCTATGCCTCCTCGGGCAATGGCTCGGCCCAGCACCTGGCGGGGGCCCTGTTCGAGGCCCGTGGCGGGGTGCAGCTGGCGCATGTGCCTTACCGGGGCGGTGGCCCGGCCCTGAACGATGTGATGGGCGGGCAGGTGCCGCTGTTCTTTGCCAATGTGGCCTCGTCGCTGGGGCACATCCAGGCCGGCAAGCTGCGTGCCCTGGCCGTGACCAGCCGGGTGCGCACGCGCTCCCTGCCCGACGTGCCCACGATGGAGCAGGCTGGCGTGGCCGGCTACGAGGTGCTGGAGTGGAACCCCGTGCTGGCCCCCGCCGGCCTGCCCGAGGCCACGCGCCTGGCCCTGGTGGCCGGCATCCGCCGCGCCCTGGCCGACCCCGAGGTGCTGGGCCGGGTGCGCCAGCTGGGCGGCGATGTGTTTGCCGATGCCAGCCAGGCCAGCGCGGGCCGCTTCATCCGCGAACAGCAGGCCTTGTGGGCCCAGGTGGTGCGCGAGCGCAAGATTTCGGTGGGTTGAACACGATGAGCCAGGTTTCCGACCCATCCACGGCCCGCACGCCCTCGCCCGCTCCGGGCTGGGACTGCCATGTCCATGTGTTTGATGCCGACATGCCGGTGGCCGCCGGCCACTACCAGCCGGTGCACCGGCCCTTGTCAGACATCGAGGCCCTGGCCCAGGCCCACGGCGTGGGCCACCTGGTGCTGGTGCAGCCCAGTGTGTATGCCTGTGACAACCAGCTGCTGCTGCAGGCGCTGGCGCGCGAGCCAGGCCGGCACCGGGGCGTGGTGGTGGTCGATGCCTCGGTCACCGACGCTGCGCTGGCGCAGATGCAGCAGTTGGGGGTTCGGGGCGTGCGTTTCAATCTGGTGTCGCCGGTGGGCAATGGCGTGGGCAATGGGGCCGAAGACCTGAGTGCCCTGGCACCCCGTCTGGCCGCCCTGGGCTGGCATGTGCAGTGGTATGCCCGGGCGAGCGATCTGCCGGCCATCCTGGCCTGGCATCAGCGCACGGGGCTGCCCTGTGTGCTGGACCACCTGGCGGGCCTGCACGCCGATCTGCCGGGCGATGATCCTGCATGGCAGACGCTGGATCAGCTTCTGGCCCTGGGGGCCTGGGTCAAGCTCTCAGGCTGGTACCGGCTGGGGGCACAGGCGCCCTACGCCGAGTTGTTCACTACCATCCGGCGCGTGGCCGAGCGGGCGGCACACCATGCCGCAGCGGGCGAGGCGCCCCGCCTGGTCTGGGGTTCTGATTGGCCGCACACCTCGTTTGCCCCGGATGCGCTGCCGGCCTACGACAGCGTGTGGCAGCCGGTGCGGCAGGCCCTGGGCCCGGCCGGGGCCCAGGCGGTGCGTGAGGCCGGGCTGCGGCTGTACGCCTGAGGCCTCAGCGCAGCTGAATTTCCACCCGGCGGTTGCGCGGCTCGTCCACCTCGTCGCCGGTGGAGACGGCCAGCTCGCGCTCGCCACGGCCCACGGCTTCGATGCGGTTGGCCGGCAGGCCTTGCTGCACCAGCAGATCGCGCACCTGCTGGGCGCGGCGCAGCGACAGGGTGTCGTTGCCTTCGCCACTGCCCTTGGTGTCGGTGTGCCCCACCACCAGGATCTCCACCCCGGGGTAGCGGGCCGACTCGGCCTGGATGCGCGGCAGCTCGGCCTGCGATTCGCCGGTCAGGCGGGTGCCGCCGGGCTGGAAGAACAGCACATAGCGCACCGGCTTCGGGGGGGCGATCTTGAACAGCGGGTCGTAGGCTTGACGCACCTGTTCGGGGTCGGCCTGGTCAACCACCGGGGCCTGGTTGGCCCGGCTGCTGGCGCGTTGGAAGGGTTCCACCAGCGTCTGGCTGGCGTTGCCCGACTGCACCACCACGCCGGTGGGGCGGCCGTCTTCCTGGGGCAGCAGCACCACCTGGACGCGTGGCACCGGGGGCTTGGGCGGGGGCGGTGTCGAGCAGCCGGCCAGCGCGGTCAGGGCCAGCAGCGACCAGAGGGCAAGGCGACGGGCGATCATGGCAGCACCTCCTCGCTCACTTCGACAATGAAGTCGGTGCCCAGCACGCCGATGGTCGAGGTCGGGGTGGTGATGCGCACGGACTCGGGGCGGGTCTTGCCGATCAGGCCGGTGATCATGCGCAGCGTGCCCTTGACCACCGACAGCACCAGGCTGCCTTCGTTGGTGGTGGGGTTGAAGCGGAACTCTTTCAGGTCCAGGGCGCTGTCAGGGCCCAACATCAGCGTGCTGCCGTCGCGCAGCACCAAACTGACCGAGGCCCCTTTACCGGTCAGCACGCGCTCGCTGGCTGCGACTTCGTCACCTGAGTTCAGGGTGCGCTCGCCTTGTGGGCCCCGGGCCAGCACCTGCCCATTGACCAACTTCACGGTGGCCGCGCGTTCGCGCACCGCGGAGGCTGCGGCGGCGCTTGTGCTGGCGGTGCTGGTCGAGGCCGACGTGCTTTGCGCCCGTGCCTGGCCCAGGCCCAGCAGCAGGGCGGGCAAGAGCGCCGGCAACAGAGAGGGTAGGGCGGCCCACAAGGGCCTGGCAGGAGATCGGAGGGACTTGGTCATCGATGCAGTCGTTGAAAAAGACCCGTGCATGCAATGGCAAACTGCCGCATGGCCTTGAGGTCGTGTTGAAAAATAGCGCAAACAGTAACATTTCTGACGAACGGTATGTTAACGGTGCGTCTTTTTTTCGATTTTTGTCAACAGTGAACTTGAAAGAGGGACGTTCTTGATCAGCGTGATTCAACGTGTCAGCGAAGCACAGGTGGTGGTGGAGGGCCAGACGGTGGGGCAGATCGGGCCGGGCCTGCTGGTGCTGGCTTGTGCCGAGCGCGGCGACACCGAGGCGGTGGCCGACCGGCTTCTGCAGAAGATTCTCAAGCTGCGCATCTTCAGCGACGAGGCCGGCAAGATGAACCGCTCCGTGCAGGACCTGGATGGTCAGGGCCGGCAGGGGGGCCTGCTGATCGTGAGCCAGTTCACCCTGGCGGCCGATTGCACGGGCGGCAACCGCCCCAGCTTCACCCAGGCCGCGGCCCCCGATGAGGGGCGCCGCCTCTATGAGCACCTGGTCGAGCAGGCACGCCGCCTTCACCCCGAGGTGGCCACAGGCATCTTTGCCGCCGACATGAAAGTGCACCTGGTCAACGACGGCCCGATCACCATCCCCTTGCGCATGGTCTGACTCAGCCGTTTTTCTGGAGCAGGCGCTGCGCGGCCTTCATGGCGTCGTCCACGCTCCAGTACAGCGTGGGGTGGCCCTGGCGGCCATCGGCCAGGCCCTGGCGCAGCAGCGCTTCGCGGGGTTTGTCCTTGACCCGCGCCAGGAGCAGCACCACCCCGTTCTGGCTCAGCCCGGCGGTGAACTCGGCCAGGCTTTCCATCACCGTGGTGTCGAAGTCGTCGCTCATCTCCAGGCTCAGCACCACCACCCGGGCCTGGCGCTGCCCGGCGCGCTGGCGCACCAGGCTGAACACCTGCTCGGCGTTGGCAAAGAACAGCGGCTCTTCGGGCCGCATCACCAGGATCCCGGCCTGCACCCGGGTTTCGGGGTGGCGCTCGCAGTCAAGGTAGTCGCGTGTGCCGGGCAGCAGGCCCAGTTCAGACACCAGGGGTTGGGCAAAGCGGCGCAAGGCCAGCAGCAGCGACAGGGCCACCGCCAGCAGCATGCCGAACAGCACGCCGAACCACAGCACGCCCGCGCCCGCCACCAGCGCCAGCCAGGCATCGCTGCCCAGGCGCAGGGTGGCGATCAGGGCCTTGGGCCACAGGTTGTGCGACAGGATGGCCGCCACCACCGCGGCCAGCACCGGCACCGGCATCAGGGCCAGCCAGGGTCGGGCCAGCCACAGCAGCAAGGCCAGCGCCAGCGCAGCGCCCACGCCGGCCCATTGGCTGCGCCCACCGGCCGACTGGCTGGCCATGGCCGCCGAAAAGCCCGCCCCCACCGGCAGCCCCTGCACCAGGCCGCTCACCAGGTTGGCCGCGCCCAGCGCCATCAGTTCGCGGTTGGCGCGCACCGTGTGGCCGTGCTGCAGCGCCAGCGAACGCACCGAGCCCCAGGATTCGGCAAACAGGATCAGCAGCAGCGCCGGGGCGATTTCGGCCGCCCGCAGCCATTGTTCTGTGCGCAACTCGGGCAGCTGCCATCCCAGGCCCTGCCAGTCGATGTCCCCCACCAGCTTCACCCCCTGATCGCCCAGGCCCAGCCCCGCCGACAGCGCGATGCCCAGGCCCAGCACCAGCAGCGAGGGTGGCACAAAGACCCAGCGTTGCGCCACCTGGCGCAGCGTCAGCCACAGGGCCAGAGCGCCAAAGCCCAGGGCCAGGCTGGCCTGGTGCCACAGGGCGGATTCGTGCAGCCAGTGCCACAACAGGGGCAGCGGCAGGCTGCCATGGGCCGCCACGCCGGCCATGTGAGGCAACTGCTTGATCACGATGGTCACCGCCAGGGCCCAGGCAAAGCCCCGCAGCACCGGGCGTGAGATGAAGGCCCCCAGGTAGCCGGCACGCAGCAGCCCGGCCATGAGGAACATCAGCCCCGTCAGCCCCACCAGGGCGTAACCCATGGCCGGCCCGCCGATGGCCACGGCCGAGGCAAACACCGCGGCCGCGGACGAGGTGGGCGCCACGATGGCGAAACGGCTGCTGCCCAGCAGCGGGTAGATGCACAGGCCCACCAGGGCCGCGATCAGGGCGTGCAGGGGCTCGACCCCGGCGATGGCGGCATAGGCCACGGCCTCGGGCAGAAGCACCCCGGCCACCGACAGGCCGGCCAGCAGGTCGGCGCCGTGGCGGCGCAGCAGCCCGGGCGGGGCGGCCTCAGCTGCCGGGGTTGGCGGCGCTGCGGGCAAGGATGAGGTCGGTGGTGCGGGATCGGGTGTGGACATGGAAACGGAAGCCACCCCGGCACGGGTCCGGGCCGGGTGGTGTGGATCGGGGCGTGTCGGGTCGGGTCTGGCTGGTGCGGCTCAGGATGGCCCGATGCGCCAGGGGCGTCAATAAGGGTTTGGGAAGCCCAGCGCGCCCAGCAGCAGGATCTCGAGGGTTTCCATCTCGAGTGCGTCGCGTTCGTTGGTTTCGTGGTCGTAGCCACAGGCATGCAGGGCGCCATGCACCAGCAGATGGGCATAGTGGGCCTGCAGCGGCTTGTTCTGCTCTTGCGCCTCGCGCTCGACCACCGGGGCGCACAGCACCAGGTCGGCCATCACCACCGGGCTTTGCGCGTAGTCGAAGGTGAGCACATTGGTGGCGTAGTCCTTGCCGCGGTAGGCCAGGTTGAGCTCACGGCCTTCCTCGGTGCCCACGATGCGCACCGTGATTTCGCCGGGCTGCGGCAGGGCATGGCGGATCCAGCGCGCCACCTGGGCGCGGGGCAGGGCGGCGCGGTGGGCGGCGGCCTCGGGGAAGCGCGCAAATTGCAGCGACAGCGAGAGTTCGGGCAGGGACATGGTGGGGGCTTGGCGGTGGATCACTCGGGGCTCATTCAGGGCTTCAGGGCTTCAGGGCTCACTCGGCATGGCGCCGGGCCGCCGTGCCCGCGCGGCCCACGGCGTCGTAGGCGTCCACGATGCGGGCCACCAGCGGGTGGCGCACCACGTCGGCGCTGGTGAAGCGGCTGATCGCAATGCCCTTGACGCGCTTGAGCACGCGCTCGGCGTCGATCAGGCCGCTGGGTGCGCCCTTGGGCAGGTCGATCTGGCTCACGTCGCCGGTCACCACGGCCTTGGCGCCGAAGCCGATGCGGGTGAGGAACATCTTCATCTGCTCGGGCGTGGTGTTCTGCGCTTCGTCCAGGATCACGAAGGCGTTGTTCAGCGTGCGCCCGCGCATGAAGGCCAGCGGGGCGATTTCAAGCGCGTTGCGCTCGAAGGCCTTTTGCACCTTGTCGTAGCCCATCAGCTCGTACAGCGCGTCGTACAGCGGACGCAGGTAGGGGTCGACCTTCTGCGTCAGGTCGCCGGGCAGAAAGCCCAGGCGCTCGCCGGCCTCCACGGCCGGGCGGGTCAGCACGATGCGCTGCACCGCGCTGCGCTCCAGCGCGTCCACCGCACAGGCCACCGCCAGGTAGGTCTTGCCGGTGCCGGCCGGGCCGATGCCGAAGGTGATGTCGTGGGTGGCGATGTTGTCCAGATAAGCCCCCTGGGTGGGGGTGCGGGCGCGCAGGTCGGCGCGTCGCGTGCTCAGCACCACGCCTGCGCCCGGGGCCTCGGGCAGGGCGGTGTCGCCGGCCAGCATCAGCTGCACGGTTTCGGCGGGAATCGGCCGCTCGGCGATCTCGTACAGCGCCTGCAGCACTTCCATGGCCTGGGTGGCGCGGGCTTTGGGCCCGTCCACCTTGAACTGCTCGTGCCGGTGCGCGATGCTGACCTGCAGCCCCGCCTCGATGGTGCGCAGGTGCTCGTCCATCGCGCCGCACAGGTGGCCCAGGCGCAGGTTGTTGTGGGGAGTGAAGGTGTGTCTGACGATCAAGCTGATAATTCCGGCCGAAGGGCCCCGAGACGGGGCCGCAAGGACCCCAATGATAGGCAAATTGACCGGAACCCTCGCAGACAAGAACCCGCCGCAGCTGTTGGTGGACTGTCACGGCGTGGGTTATGAAGTGGACGTGCCCATGAGCACCTTCTACAACCTGCCCGGCCTGGGCGAGAAAGTGTCGCTGCTGACGCACTTCGTGGTGCGCGAGGATGCGCAGATTCTGTATGGCTTTGGCACCGCCGGTGAACGTGACGCCTTTCGCCAGCTGATCAAGATCAGCGGCGTGGGCCCGCGCACCGCCTTGAGCGTGCTCTCGGGCATGAGCGTGAACGAACTGGCCCAGGCCATCACCCAGCAGGAGTCAGGCCGCCTGGTCAAGGTGCCCGGCATCGGCAAGAAGACCGCCGAGCGCCTGCTGCTCGAACTCAAGGGCAAGCTCGGCGCCGAAATCGACCTGCTGCGCCCCGCCGCCGCCAGCGACGCCCAGGCCGACATCCAGCAGGCCCTGCTGGCGCTCGGCTACAACGACAAGGAGGCCGCCGCCGCCCTGAAAGCCCTGCCCGCCGACGTCGGCGTCAGCGAAGGCATCAAACTGGCCCTGAAAGCCCTGGCAAGGTAAGCGCCACGCTGCGGCCCCCTTGGGGCCTAGCAGCCTTGCTCGCCGATGCGTTGGAGCATCCGGTGGTCGCGCACCAGCAGGCGGCCGGTCGCTACCTGGATGGCATTGAGCTGCTCCAGCCGCTTGAGCTGCTGGTTGATGCGCTGGCGCGAGGCCCCGAGCAGGCTGGCCAGCTCGTGTTGCGCCATGTCCAGCACCACCCGGGCCGGCCCACCTTCGCCGAGCGGGCCCACCTGGCCCGCCATCAGGGCCAGTTGCTTGGCCAGGCGCTGGCCCAGGCTGAGTGATTTGAGGTCGTCGGTGCGCTCCATCAGGCGCCGGGTCTGCAGGGCCGACTGGCGCAGCAGCGAGGGGCCGAAGCTGGGGTGGCGCTGCAGCAGGCCGGCCATGGCGGCGCGCGGGATGCGCACCACGGTGGTGTCGCGGTGGGCCACGGCGTACACCGCTGGCTCGTCGGGGCCCAGGTCGTCGCCCGCCCCATCGCCTGCGGGCCCCAGGCTGAACCATTGGCCCGGGCCGGCGAAGTCGAGCGTGTGGGGCAGGTCGCTGAAGGCCTCGCTGCAGATGCGCACCGCGCCGCGCACACAGCCCATCCAGGGGTGGTGCTGCCCGCCCAGCGGGTCGGCCAGGGGCTGGCCATCGCGGTAGCGGTCGATCTGCAGCACGCGCAGGATGTCGTGGCGCAGCAGCGGGGGCAGCGAGGCAAACCACGCATCGCGCTCCAGCGCCTCACGCTCGTCGCGGTGCAGCCGTGGGGCTTCGTCGGGCAGCTGGAAGTACGCCCCCTGGTGGTGGGCAGCCCGCATGGCGTTACTGGACACGGCGTCATCTCCTTGAGGTCATGGCTGACAAGCCGGCTGATTGAACCCGCACAGCGGCCCTCCGTGCGCCGGCAGCCGGATCGGCGGCATCACTATCTAGGTCTGCGGCGAGGCATGGCCCCTGAGAGCGCCTCGCTGGCAGCGTCCTGGCATCCCACGGGGGGCTGAATGTCAACGTTATTGACGAACATTCGATTCTTCAGCCTGAGCCGAGGGCTGTCAATCTGCCGGGCTTGATCTGGCCTGGGTGTTTACCCGGGGTCGGGGCGTCAACGCTCGCCATGCCCCCAGGGCTGGGACAGCAGCTCGCGCAGGGTCTGCAGGGCGGGGGCGCCGATCTGCTGGGCGATCTCGGCTTCGATGGCCGCGATCTCTTCGGCCGCGCTGTCCGACATGGCCCAGCCGCGCTGGGTGAAGCGCAGCAGCTTGACCCGGCCATCGGTCTCGCTGGGCACGAACTCCACCAGATTCAGGGCCGCGGCCTCGCGGGCCAGTTGGTGCACGGCCTGGCGCGACACCCCGAGCCTGCGCGCCAGCTCCGACAGGCCCACCGGCCGCCCTCCCAGGTGGGTGAACAGGCGGCTCATGGCGGCCGTGACCTCGCCGTAGCCATTGCGCGCGGCGCGCGCCAGCATGCGCTGCTCAATCCATTCGTAACGGCTCAGCAGCAGGTGCCGCAGCAGGTTCTTGTGCGCTTTCATGGCGCGATTGTGGCCCGGTTTGCGGGCCCCGCAGCTTCGGGTTTGTCAGGTGGTCTTGACCTGTTGCGCAGGCCTCAGCGGCAGCCGGCGCAGGCGCTCGCCCGTCAGGGCGAACAAGGCATTCGCCACCGCCGGGGCCACCGGCGGCGTGCCGGGCTCGCCCACGCCGCCCGGTGCCGAGGTGCTGGGCAGCAGCACGGTGTCGATGCGCGGCATGTCGGCCAGGCGGATCGCGTCGTAGTCGGGGAAGTTGCGCTGCTGCACGCGCCCGTTCTTCAGCGTGATCTCGCCCATCAGCGCGGCGCTCAGGCCGTAGACGATGGCGCTTTGCAGCTGGGCGTCCACCGTGTCGGGGTTGACCACGGTGCCGCAGTCGATGGCGGCCACCACCCGGTGCACGCGCAGCCGGCCGTTCTCGAGGGCCACTTCGGCCACCTGGGCGCAGACCGAGCCAAAGGATTCATGCAGCGCCACGCCCCGGGCCCGCCCGGCGGGCAGCGGCTGGCCCCAGCCTGCGCGCTGGGCCGCGGCCTTCAGCACGGCCTGGTGGCGCGGCTGCTGGGCCAGCAGGCTGAGGCGGTAGGCCACCGGGTCTTGCCGGGCGGCGTGGGCCAGTTCGTCGAGAAAGCATTCGGTGAAGAAGGCGTTGTAGCTGTGGCCCACGCTGCGCCAACTGCCGACCGGCACCGGGGTGGCGCAGCGGACCTGGCGCACCTCCAGGTTGGGCACCGTGTAGGGCAGCTCGAAGGCGCCCTCGATCTGGTTCTTGTCGGGCATGTCCATGGCCAGGGACGGCAGCAGACGCTGCATCGTCGACAGGCCGATCGAGGGCGCGGCCACCGTGTTGCGCCAGGCCAGCGGGCGGCCCTGCTCGTCCAGCGCTGCTTCGAAGCGGGCCATGGCGGCAGGGCGGTACATGTCGTGCTGCAGGTCTTCCTCGCGCGACCAGGTCAGCTTGACCGGCGCCCCCTGCGTGCGCAGGGCCACGGCCACGGCCTGCTCCACCATGTCGGACTCGAGCCGGCGCCCAAAGCCCCCGCCCAGCAAAGGCACATGCACCGTGACCTGGTCGGTGTCCACATCGGCCACGCGGGCGGCCAGCCACTGCGCCAGTGAGGGGGCCTGGGTGCCGCACCACACCGTGACCTGCCCGCCCTTGACCTGGGCTGTGCAGTTCACGGGCTCCAGGGCGGCGTGGGCCAGAAAGGGCACTTCGTACTCGGCCTGCAGGCGGCGCGGCGCCGGGGTCTGGGCCAGCACGGCGTCGGCGTCGCCCTGGTGGCGAAAGCGCGTGCCGTTCTCTTGCAGGGCCGCGCGCAGCTGGGCCGACACGGCAGCCGAATCGAGCTGGGCATGGGGGCCTTCATCCCATTGCAAGGGCAGGGCGTTGACCGCCTGCTGCGCGGTCCAGGTGTTGCCGGCCAGCACCACCACGGCCTGTTCGTTCAGGATGAGCACGTCTTTCACGCCGGGCAGGGCGCGGGCCGCTTGCAGGTCCAAGGGGCGCAGACGGCCGCCCAACACCGGGCCGCCGAACACCGGGCATTGCCGGATGGCGGCATACAGCAGGCCGGGCAGGCGGGTGTCGATGCCAAAGCGCGCCTGGCCGTTGACCTTGACCGGGATGTCGGTGCGCGGCACGGGCTGGCCGATCAGCCGGTGTGCCGAGGCCGGCTTCAGGCTCACGTCGCTGGGGGCCGGCAGGGCCGCAGCCGCCTGGGCCAGTTCGCCGAAGCGCAGCGTGCGGCCGCTGGCGGCGTGGCGCACCAGGCCATCCTGCACCGTCAGCTCGGCCAGCGGCACCTGCAGCCGGGTGGCCGCGGCAGCCAGCAGTTGCTGGCGCGCCGTGGCGCCGGCCAGGCGCAGGGGTTCCCAGGCATCGCGGATGCTGGACGAGCCCCCCGTCACCTGCAGCGCCAGCGCATAGCCCACCGTCTGCAGTGAGGCCCGGGTCAGGCGGGCCAGCAGGCCGTCGTCGTCGGGCAGCAGGGGCGACACATTCAGCAGCAAGGCGGTGTTGGCGTACACCCGGGCCAGTGGGGCGGCCTCGACGCTGACCTGGTCCCAGCGGGCGTCCAGCTCGTCGGCCAACAACTGGGCCAGGCCGGTGTGCACGCCCTGGCCCATCTCCGAGCGGGGGGCGGCGACGATCACCCGGTCGTCGGGCGTGATCTTGACCCAGGCATTCAGGGCCACCTGGCCGTCCACGGGGTCGAAGGTGGCGCCCTCGCCCAGGCGCTGGCCGCTGCAGCCCACCAGCAGGCCGCCACCGAGCGCAGCGCCGGTGAGCAGAAAACGGCGGCGGTTCAGGGTGGGGCTCATGCGCGGGCTCCCTGCAGGGCTTGGGCCGCCTCGTGGATGGCGGCGCGGATGCGTTGGTAAGTACCGCAGCGGCACAGGTTGGTGATGGCCTGGTCGATGTCGGCATCGCCGGGGGCCGGGTTCTGGCGCAGCAGCGAGGCCGCCGCCAGGATCATGCCGCCCTGGCAGTAGCCGCACTGGGGTGTCTGGTGCCGCACCCAGGCCGCCTGCAGCGCCGCCACGATGCGGTCCGGCGCGCCCTCGATGGTGCGCACCGAGCGCCCGGCCAGCGCACTGGCCGGCACCACGCAAGAGCGCATGGCCACGCCATCGACCTCCACCGTGCAGGCCCCGCAGGCCGCCACGCCACAGCCGAACTTGGTGCCGGTCAGGCCCAGCTCATCGCGCAGCACCCACAGCAGGGGCATGTCGGGCGGGGCGTCGAATTCGGTCTCGTGGTCATTGACCCGCAGCTTCATGGTGTCTCCTGCTCTTGGGGGGGCTCGGTGGGGCGGGCCACGCCCGCCGCAAAGTCACATTTTGTGCTTTTGCCCCTTTTCACGAAACCTTTGTGTGTGCTTTTGGGGTCAGCACGGAGGCGAATCCGGCGTCGGCTTCGCTGGCGGTCGCGCCTGACCGGGCCTGTGCGTTTGAAACGACTGTTTGCAAATGGTGGTCCACAGAGACCGACGCTGCCCGCATTCTCTGCCCCGCGTCAAGCCATCGTCGCACCCACCAGGAGAACTGCCCATGCCCAACAGGCACCCCCATGCCTTGATCCGTTTTTGTCTTATGGCCTGGGGCCTGGTGATGTGCGCCTTGCTGGCGGCGCCAGCCCAGGCCGTGCCCGCCTTTGCGCGCCAGACCGGCGAGAACTGCGTGGCCTGCCACACCGCTTTCCCCGAGCTGACGCCCTTCGGGCGCGAATTCAAGCTCAATGGCTACACCTGGGGCGAGCGGGCGGCGGTGCCGCTGGCGGTGATGATGCAGGCCTCGCTGACCCAACTGGCCCAGTCACAGGATGCGGGCGGCCGCACGCTGATGCCGCACGAAGGCGATCTGCAGTTCGACCGCCTCTCGGTGTTTGCCGCGGGCAAGATCAACGACCACGTGGGCGGCTACACCCAGTGGGCCTACAACAACAACCGCACGATGGGCCAGGACGGTGGCACCGTGGGGCATGCCGGCATCCATGACTTCGACCTGCGCGCCATCCAGCGCCTGCGCCTCGGGGGCAAGGACCTGGTGCTGGGCTTCAACCTGAACAACAACCCGACCTTGCAGGACGTGTGGAACAGCACGCCGGTGTGGCGCGGCATTCCGTTCACGGGCTCCAACCTGCCGCGGCCTCAGGCCATGGGCAGCATGCTGCTCGACGGCGGGCTGGGCCAGAAGGTGGTGGGCCTGGGGGCTTACGCTTGGTGGGATCGCCAGTGGTATGGCGAGCTCAGCACCTACGGCAGCGCAGTCAACACCTGGCGGGTGCTGAGCACCGGGGTGTCGCTGGACAGCATGAACCGCCTGCGCGGCTACAACAACCCGTATTGGCGCCTGGCCTGGAACCGCGAGTGGGGGGCGCATTCGCTGATGCTGGGCCACTACGGCATGGTGGCCGACAAGTACCCCAACCCCGGCACACCGCACGGCGACACCGACCGCTTCACCGACCTGGGGTTGGATGCGCAGTACCAGGTCCTGTCCGACCCGTCGATCTTCTCCTTGCAGGGCTCGCTGGGCCATGAGCGGCAGAACCTGCGCGCCAGCTTTGCCCGCGGCGCGGCCAGCCACCCCGACAACCACCTGCAGGCCCTGCGGCTGAAGGCCTCTTACCTGTACGAGCGCACCTATGGCGCCTCGCTGGCCTATGTGGACGTGCGCGGCAGCCGCGACGCCGGCCTGTACGGCCGGGTGCGCGACAGCGCCACGGGCGCCCCGGTCAGTGACCGCCCCGACACCCGCAGCCTCATTGCCGAGCTGGACTACAACCTGAACCCGCAGATGCGCCTGATGCTGCAGTACACCGGCTACCTGAAGTGGAACGGTGCGACGGCCAACATCGACGGCCGGGGCCGCAAGCCCTCCGACAACAACACCCTGTTCCTGGGTTTGTGGTTTCTGTTCTGAAGGGGGGCACATCCTATGAAAAAGCATTTTCTGACCGCTGGCGCGATGGCCTTGTCCTTGATGTGGGCTCAGGCCGGTGCGCAGACCGTGCCGGGCCCCGAGGCCCCGGCCTTGGCGCGCCAGGTCTGCGTGACCTGCCACGGCCCGGGTGGCCGCACCGATTCGGGCCAGTTCCCCAGCCTGGCCGGGCAAAGCGAGGCCTACCTGCTGGCGCAACTGAAGGCCTACCGCGACCACAGCCGCGCCAACCTGAATGCCCAGCGCTTCATGTGGGGCGTGGCCTCCTGGCTCAGCGAGGCCGAGCTGCAGTCGCTGGCCACCTATTACGCGGCCCAGCCGCCGGCACCCGCCCGCGCTGCCGCCCGCACCCCCGAGCAACAGGCCGCCTACGCGCGCGGCCAGGCCTTGTTCCAGGCCGGTGAGCCGGCCCGGGGCGTGCTGGCCTGCGTGGCCTGCCATGGTGCGCAGGCCCAGGGCCTGGGCGCCATCCCGCGTCTGGCCGGGCAGAACGCCCGCTACCTGGCCCAGCAACTGGCGGTGTTCAAGGGCCACGACCGGGCCGATGGCGCGGCCATGGCGGCCGAGGCCGGCCCGCTGACGCCCGAGCAGGTGCACGACCTGGCCTTGTACCTGCAGGCCCTCTGAAGCCATGGGCACGCTGCAGACCTTGCCCGTGTGCGTGTTCGATGGCGGTTGGAACCTGCCCCTGTGGGCGGCCATCGAGCAAGGCTTTTTCGAAGTGCGGGGCCTGGCCATCGAGCTCACGCTGACGCCCAGTTCGCGCGCCATGATGCAGGGCTTTGCCGAGGGGCGTTACCCCCTGATCCTGGTCAGCGCCGACAACGTGGTGGCCTACCAGCAGAACCTGGCCGAGGTGCCGGTGCCAGGTGAGCCCGATGCGGTGATCGTGCTGGGCGGCGATGCCGGCTTTCTGAGCCTGGTGGCGGCGCCCGGCATCCGCACGCTGGACGATCTGCAGGGCCGGGTGCTGGCGGTGGACGCGCCCGACACCGGCTTTGCGCTGGTGCTGTACGAGCTGCTGGCGCGGGCCGGTTTGCCGCAGGACTCATGGCGCATCGAGCCGCAGGGCAGCACCGAGCAGCGCTACCAGGCGCTGCTGGCCGGGCGCTGCGCCGCCACCTTGCTGCGCACCCCGTACGAGCTGCTGGCGGCCCAGCAGGGCTGCCGGGTGCTGGCCCGTTCGGCCGACGCCTTGCCGCACTACCAGGGCACGGTGGGCGCCACGCGCCAGTCCTGGGCCGAGCAGCACCCGGTTGAACTCAAGGCTTTTTTGCAGGCGTACCGCCAAGGGCTGGCCTGGTGTCGGCGTCAGCCGGCCGCTGCGTGCGCCTTGCTGCAGGCCCATGTGCCGGGCCTGGACCCGGCGCTGGCCCGGGCCGCCTACGGCCTGCTGATGGACCCGACCCATGGCCTGACGCCGGACCTGGCGGTGGACCGCCAGGGCATGCTGACCGTGGCTGCCCTGCGCCGGCGCTACCTGCCGGCCGCCCTGGGGCGGCAGGAGCGCATGCAATACCGCGCCAGCTGGTGAGGGCGCAAGGCGCGCAGGCTTGGCCAGGGGCGCAGCCCTTCGGTGGGCTTCAGTCGGGCTGTTCGCCCCGTGCCATGCGGGCTTCGATGGCGTCCAGCACCGGCAGCAAGTCGGCCACGCTGTCGATCACATAGTGCGCGCCGCCGGCCAGCAGCTCGGCCGTGGCCTGTGCGCGCAGGGCCTGTTGTTCGGCGGGCGGGGTGGCCTGCCATTGGGCTTCGCTCAGGCCCAGGGTGTTGCCGCTGATGGCCAGGCCCACCACCCAGCAGCCGATGGCGCGGCCCTCCTGCAGGCCGGGCACGGTGTCGTCCACCTTCACCACGGCCGCGGGCGGCCACACCTGCAGGTCGGACAGGGTGCGCACCATCATCAGCGGGCCGGGCCGGGCGCTGACCATGTCGCCCGCGCAGACCAGGTTGTCGGGCGTGTAGCCCTGGGCCGCGGCCAGGGGCTGCACCACGGCCATGATGGGGCGGTTGTAGCCGGTGGTCGAGCCGATCTTCAGGCCGCGTGCGCGCAGCGCCTGCACGGTGGCCAGCGCACCCGGGATCAGCTGCGCATGGTCGCGCACGCTGGCGGCGTTCATGGGCGTGAAGACCTCGTACAGCGTGTCGCAGTCGGCATTGTCAAAGGGGCGGCCATGCACGCGCTGCCATTCGGCGGCGATGCGAGGGGTGTGGCCCAGGGCGTGGATGTGGTCCCACTTGGCCAGGCCCATGGGCACGCGGGCCTCGGCCACGTCGATGCGCACGCCGTAGCGGGCAAACAGCTGCACAAAGGCATCCATGGGGGCCAGGCTGCCGAAGTCGATCACGGTGCCGGCCCAGTCGAACACGACGGCTTGCAGGGGAAGAGAAGGGTGGTTCATGCGCTACCTCCGGTGGGGTTCACCAGGCGTTGAAGACTTCTTCGGCCAGGCCGAAGGCGGTGCTGGCGCCGGTGCCGCTGGTCACGGTCACCAGGCGGGTGTGGGCGTCGGGGGCCTGCACGATGCAGGGCTCGGTGGCCGAGGACGGGTAGGTGCCCACCCAGCGTTCGGTCACCTCGGCCTGGCTCAGGTGCAGGGCCTCGCGCAGGTGGCGCAGGATGAGCTGGTCCACCTCTTCGAGCGCGAACGGCGGCAGCACCGGCCCGTAGTGGTGCGAGTCGCCCACCACCAGCGAGCCGTCGGCGCTCTGCACCACGATCAGGTGGATGCCGTGCTGCAGGCTCAGGGCCTCTTCGCGCAGCAGTTGCTCGCGCAGCACCTGGGCTTCGGGCAGCTCGGAATAGCCCTCGTAGCGCACCAGGCTCAGGTCGCCCATCACCGAGCCCTGCAGCTTGAAGCCGGGCTGGGGCCGCACGCGCAGCATCTGCAGCTGGCACAGGCGGATCTGGTGCGGCGTCCATTGCGGCGCGAACAGGCCGTTGAGTTCCGCATTGGTGCACACCACCACGCGTTCGGCCCGGTAGCGCCCGCGCGAGGTCTCGACCACCGGCGTCTGCACCGACTGCACCGTCTCGCCAAAGCGGAACTGCACGCCCAGCACCTCGGCCAGCCACTGCGTGAGCTGCGGGATGGCGCTGCGCGACTCCACACGCAGTTCGTGCGGGCTGTACAGCACCGATTGCAGGCCCTCGGTCTGCAGCGCCGGGTGGCGGTGCGCGGCTTCGGTGGGGCTCAGCAGCTCGCAGTGCTCGCCCATCTCGGTGCGCATGAAGGCCTCGAGCACGGCATGCGAGGCGGGCCGCTGGGCGCGCAGCCACAGGCCCTGGTGCACCACCTCGATGCCGGCCTGGGGCGCCACCTCGGCCCACACCTGGCGCGAGCGCAGGGCACGGCCCCAGCTGGCGCCAGCCTTCTGGCCGGTGATGGTGACAAAGCCAAAGTTGCGGATGGAGGCGCCGATGCACTGGGCATCGCGCTCCACCACCACCACCTTGAGGCCGCGTTGGGCGGCCCAGTAGGCGTGGGCCAGGCCGACAATGCCGGCGCCGACCACCAGCAGGTCACAGGATTCGGTGTTGTGGTTCATGGGAAAGTGGACAGGTTTGAGGGTTGTGAACAAAGGGTGAGGGCGAGCACACCCCGGCCGGCCATTTCGGCCGGCATTGGGGGGCAGCGTTGAGGTGGGTGGCCCGGGCCGGCGGCTGCTCAGCTGCTGTCGGGTGGGTGGTGTGCGCTCATCAGCGGCTTCTCCAGCGCTGGGTGCGTGTCACCAGCAGGCGCTCCAGCGCGCCCAGCAAGGCCCGGCCCAGCGCGGCGCTGATGAAGATCAGCGTGGCCATGGCCGCGGCCGGGGCGATGTCGCCCGCGTCGTCCATGGCCAGCACGGCCAGCGAGGCCAGGGTGGTCTCGGGCGAGTAGATGAAGACCACGGCCGACACGGTGGTCATGGCGCTCACGAAGAAGTAGCCCGCCACCTGCAGCAGCGCGGGCAGGCACACCGGCAGGTGCACGCGCCACAGCGTCTTCCAGAAGGGCACGCCCAGCGATTCGGCCACCAGCTCGTACTCGCGGTCGAGCTGGCGCAGCGCGGTCAGCTGCGTGATGTGGGCCACCGAGAAGCAGTGCGCCACGGTGCAGATGCTCATCAGCGTGAGGCTGCCGTACAGGCCGTGCAAGGGGTTCCCGCCGGCGTTGAAGAACAGGATGTAGCCCAGGCCGAGCGCCAGGCCCGGCACCGCCATGGGCACCGAGGCGATGCCGTTGAGCACCTGGCGCGCCGTGGCAAAGGCGCGTGGCTTCTCGACCAGGTAGGCGGTCAGAAAGCTCAGCGCGCTGCCCAGCACGGCGGTGCCGGCGGCCATGCGCAGCGAGTTGCCGTAGCTGGCCCAGCCGCCACCGTCCATCATGTCGAAGTCGTAGTTCTTGAACGAGGGCGTGAGGTTGTAGGGCCAGAAGCTGGCCAGCGAGGCGAACACGGCCACCGCCAGCACGCCCAGCAGGGCCAGGGCGATCAGGGCGCAGTAGGCGAACAGGGCGCGGTCCAGCACCCGGTGGGGCTGTGGCTGGTAGGGCACCGAGCGCACCCCCAGGCTGGCGCTCTGGCGTGCACGCAGGTGCTGTTCGGCGGCAAAGGCCAGGGCCGCCGGCAGCAGCAGGATCAGCGCCACCACCGCCCCCATGGGCAGGTTCTGCTGGCCGATCACCTGCTTGTAGATGTCGGTGGCCAGCACCTGGGTGTTGCCCCCGATCACCTTGGGCACGCCGAAGTCGGTGATCACCAGCACGAACACCACGATCCACGAAATCATCAGCCCGTAGCGGCTGCCCGGCAGCGTGACCTGGCAGAACACACGCCAGCGGCTGGCGCCCAGGGTGGTGGCGGCCTCGATCAGGCGCCCGTCGCTGGTGGCCAGCGCGGTGCTGAGGATCAGCAGCGCGTGCGGAAAGGTCCACAGCACCGAGCCGGTGACGATGCCGAAAGGGCCATACGCCGGCAGCCCCAGCAGCGCGCCCTTGAGCAGGCCCTGGTTGCCGAACAGGTAGATCAGGCTGATGGCCATCAGCAGCGAGGGCGCCAGCAGCGGGATCAGGGCCACGGCGCGGAACAGCCGCGCGCCCCGCACGCAGGACTGGGTCAGCGCATAGGCATAGCCATAGGCCAGCAGCACGCACACGCTGGCGCTCAGGGCCGACAGCCACAGGCTGTTGAACAGCGAGCTCAGCACATTCGGGCTGCGGGCATAGGCTGCAAAGTGGGCCAGGCCCACGAATTCGCCCGAGCTGCCCCACAGGCTCATGCCCAGCAAGGCCAGCACGGGCAGGGCAATGCCCACGGCCAGCAGCAGCAGGGCCCCGCCCAGCAGGGCGGCCAACCAGGGCTTCTCGGGCGTGGCCGTGGCCGGAGGGGGGGGTGAAGCTGGGGCCAGGGTCAGGGGCAGTGTGCTCATGCGGCGCGCCTCACCGATTCGGGCAGCGGCAGCACGTGCAGGGCGGGCGCCGGCAGGCTCAGCAGCAGCTCGCCGTGCAGCCACTCGGGCAGGCGGGCATCGGCACCGGTGGGCCATTGGGCGTCCAGCGTGGCCTGCAGGCTGTCGCAGTGCAGGCGCAGCAAGGCGGTGGGGCCGTGGAACTGGGTCTCCAGCACGCGGGCGCGCACGCTGTTGGCGGGCAGTTCCTGACCGGCGGCGGGGGCGGCCTGCAGCACCACGGCTTCGGGGCGCAGGCCCAGCAGCACCGGGCTGCCGGTGCGGTAGGCGCTGGTGTCGCAGGCCAGGCGGGTGCTGCCGGCCTCCAATTGGCCGGCGGCCACCACGCGGGCCGGCAGCAGGTTCATGCGGCCGACAAAGCCGGCCACAAAGCGGGTTTCGGGGCGGGCGTACAGCTGCTGGGGCGAGCCCTGCTGTTCGATCCGGCCCTCGTGCATCACCACCACCCGGTCGGCCATCGACAGGGCCTCGTCCTGGTCGTGCGTGACCATCACGGTGGTGATGCCCAGTTGTTGTTGCAGGCGGCGGATTTCGGCCTGCAGGCTGCCGCGCACCTGGGCGTCGAGCGCGCTCAGGGGCTCGTCGAGCAGCAGCAGTTCGGGCCGTGGCGCCAGGGCGCGGGCCAGGGCCACGCGCTGTTGCTGGCCACCCGAGAGTTGGGCCGGGTATTTGGAGCCCTGCTCGCCCAGGCCGACCAGGGCCAGCATCTCGGCCACCCGCTCGGCCACGCGCTCACCGGCTGGCTGGCGCCCTGCCCCTTGCAGCCCGAAGGCCACGTTCTGTGCCGCCGTGAGGTTGGGGAACAGGGCGTAGCTCTGGAACACCACGCCAAAGCGGCGCCGGGCGGCCGACCAGGCGGTGATGTCCTGGCCGCGCAGCGTCAGGCTGCCGGTGTCGGGCGTCTCGATACCGCACAGGATGCGCAGCAAGGTGGTCTTGCCGCAACCCGAGGGCCCCAGCAGGCTGATGAACTCACCGGCGGCCACGTCCAGCGCGATGCCGCGCAGCACGGGTTGGGCGCGGTAGCGCTTGGTGATGTGTTGGATGGACAGCATGCGGGGCTCGGATCTCAGGCAAGGGGCAGGGCGGGGGGCTTACTTCTTCTCAGCCTTGGCTTCGTAGCGGCGGGCCCACTCGGTCAGGATGCGGTCGCGGTTGGCGGCAGCCCAGACGAAGTCGTTCTTGGCCAGCATCTTTTCCAGGTCGGAGGGCACGAACTCCAGGCGCTCCTGCACCTGCGGCAGGGCCAGCACGGCAAAGTTGGCGGCGTACAGCTCGTTGGCCTTCTTGGTCACCGACCAGTCGGCCAGGGCCTTGGCGGCGTCCAGCTTCTTGGTGGTCTTCATCACGCCGGTGGCTTCCACGTCCCAGCCCAGGCCTTCCTTGGGGAAGATGATGTCGATCGGGGCGCCGTCCTTCTTGGTCTTGTTGGCGCGGTATTCGAAGCTCAGGCCCACCGGGAACTCGCCGGCGCCGGCCTGGCGGCAAGGCTTGGAGCCGCTGTGGGTGTACACGCCCATGTTCTGGTGCAGGGCGTCCATGAAGGCCCAGCCTTTGTCTTCGCCCATCATCTGCAGCCAGGCCGAGACCATCAGAAAGCCGGTGCCGCTGGAGGCGGGGTGGGGCATGGTCAGGGTGCCCTTGAATTCAGGCTTGGTCAGGTCGGCCCAGCTGGTGGGGGTGGGCAGCTTGCGCTTGGCGGCTTCCACGGTGTTGAAGCACACGGCCGAGGACCACAGGTCCATGCCCACCCAGGTGGGGGTGGCGCGCGGGTCGCGCATGCTGGCGCGCACGGCCTCCAGGCCCTTGGGGGCGTAAGGCTGCAGCATGTTCTCCTTGTCGAGCAGCATCAGCGAGGTGGCGGCCAGGCCCCACACCACGTCGGCCTGCGGGTTGGCTTTTTCGGCCAGCAGGCGGGCGGTGACGATGCCGGTGCTGTCGCGCACGAACTTGAGTTCGATCTCGGGGTGGTCCTGCTCGAAGGCGCTCTTGTAGGCCTTGATCTGGTCGGCTTCCAGGGCGGTGTAGACCAGCAGTTCGGTCTTGGCCAGGGCGGGCGAGGCGGCCAGGGCGGTGGCCAGCACGGTGCCGAACAGGCCCAGTCGGCGAGCCCAGGTGGAGAGGGTGGTGCGCATGGTGTGTTTCCTGAAAAGTCGTTGCGAAGTCGTTGCGAGGGTGGTGGCGCGAATGTCGCCAGACCGGGGGGTGAGCCCGCCAGCCGGGGCTCTGGGCGCTAATTTAGGCAGCCTGTGTGAAACGCCGGTGTCATGAAGCCGCAAAATCCTGAAGCCACCATTGGCGGATTTGGGTGTCGTGCCCGGGCTCCGCCGCCAGCCACCGACCCCCAAGCCATGTTCGTCACCCAACTCAAATCCTTTTTCACCGTGGCCCGCCTGGGCAGCGTGACCCAGGCGGCACGCCAGCTGGGCCTGAGCCAGCCCACGGTCACCACCCAGATCAAGGCCCTGGAGGAGCACTACGGGGTGGAGCTGTTCCGCCGCCAGGGCGGGCGCCTGAGCCTGAGCGACGAAGGCGTGCAACTGCTGCCCCATGTCGACCAGCTGCTGCAGCAGGAGATCCAGGTCGAGTTCGCATTGCGAAATTCGGGCGATCAGCCGCGCGGCCACCTGCGGCTGGGGGCCACGGCGCCCTATTACGTGCTGGACATCGTGCAGCGCTTTCGCCAGCGCTACCCCCTGGTGGATCTGAGCCTGGGGGCGGGCAATTCGCGCCAGATGGTGGACGCGCTGCTGGCCTACCAGGTGGATCTGGCCACCTCGTCCCACCTGGAAACCGATGTGCGCCTGCACCGGCTGACCCTGGGCAGCGACCCACTGGTGCTGATCCTGCACCGCAGCCACCCGCTGGCGGCGCGGCAGGCGCTGCGCCTGAGCGATCTGGCCGGCTGCGAGTTGATCGTGCGCGAGCGCGGCTCGACCACCCGCCAGCTCACCGAAGAGACCCTGGCCCGGGCCGGCGTGGCGGTGGGCCGCAGCATGGAGATCGCCAGCCGAGAGGCCATCCGCGAGGCGGTGATCCGGCGCATGGGGGTGAGCGTGTTCGCCCGCCACGAGGCCAGCGCCCACCCCGAACTGGTGGTGCTGCCGTTTGAAGACGAGGTGCCCAGTCTGGTCGAGTATCTGTATTGCCTGCGCGACAGACGTGGGGCGCGGCTGATCGCCGCCTTCCTGGAAAGCTGTGTTGGAAGCTGACGAACGGTTGTGGCTCCGTATACTGACGGCCATCCATTTCAATCGCACCACCGTGAATCCGCCGCAGGAACCTCTGGATGGCTTTTCGCCGATTCGCCAATAGCCTCGCCACCCGACTGATTGTCATCAGCATTGCCACGGTCGCTTTGGGTCTGGTCATGCGCATGACCTTGCTGCCCCTGGTGGTGCGCGGCAGCCTGGAAGACGTGGTGATGGGCCAGCAGGCCACGCTGGCCAACTACGTGGCCGAAGACATTGATGCCAAGGTGCGCGCCCGCCGTGCTTTGCTGGAACGGGTGGCCCTCGAGTTGCCGTCGGCCCTGCTGGGGCAGCCGGACGCTCTGCAGGCCTGGCTGGCGGAGCGTCAGACGCTGGCGCCCTTGTTCTCCCACGGTTTCATCGTGGTGCGCCCTGACGGGCGCGGCGCCTGGGCCGACTTTCCGCCGCGTCCGCGGCAACGCTCCAGCGCGTTCCATGAAACCGAGTGGTTCAAGCACCTGGCGCAACAGCCTGGCTTTGTGCTGGCGCGGCCCCGTCTCTCGGAGGCCTCCGGTGCGGCCGAGCTGCTGATGGCCGTGCCGGTGCAGGACCCGCGAGGGCGTCTGCTGGCCGTGCTGGCTGGCGTCACCGAACTGGATGCGCCGGGTTTTCTGGACCAGCTTCAGCGCCCCCGGCCTGACAAGGGGGCTGAATTTTTGTTGGTGTCGCCGTCTGAGCAGATGTTTGTTGCCGCCTCGGCGCCCGAATTGAGGCTGCAGCGCACACCCACGGCAGGTGTCAATCCGCTGCACGACCGGGCCATGGCCGGCTGGCGCGGTGCAGGGGTCAGCACCAACGCCCGGGGCGGCGAGGAGATTGTCGGCTTGGCCAGCGTGCCCTCGGCCGGGTGGTTTGTGGTGGCTGGCATTCCGGCCGACGTGGCCTTCGAGGCCATGGGGGCTGTTCAAAAGCTGGCCTTGCGCTCCAGCCTGGTGATTGCCACGGTGGTGCTGGTGGCGTTGGCATTTGTGTTGCGCCGGCAGTTTCTGCCGCTGATCGACAGCGCCCGGCGCATGCACCGCATGGCGGATCGGCTGGAGCCGCTGGCCCCGCTGCCTGTGGTGCGCCAGGACGAAGTGGGTGAAATGGTGGTGGGCTTCAACACCCTGCTGGAAATGCTGCAGGAAAGCGAGCGTCGCATGGAGCACCTGGCCCACCATGACGCCCTCACCGGCCTGCCCAACCGGCGCAGCCTGATGGACCGCCTGACCCAGTTGCTGGCCCTGGCACAACGCCAGGACCGCCGCCTGGCCGTGATGTTCTTCGATCTGGACGGGTTCAAGCCCGTCAACGACCACCTGGGCCATGAGATGGGGGACCGCCTGCTGCAGGCCATTGCCGCCCGTTTGCGCAGCGGTGTGCGTCAGGCGGATGTGGTGGCCCGCATCGGTGGCGACGAGTTCGTGCTGGTGATGTTCGATGTCGCCAGCCGCGAGGTGGCGGCCGAACTGGCCCGCAAGCTGATCGATCAGTTGGCCCAGCCTTACCTCCTGGGCGAGCAGGAGGTCCGCATCAGCGCCAGCGCCGGCCTGGCCCTGTACCCGGAGCATGCCCGCGACCGCGACCACCTGCTGGCCCGGGCCGACACGGCGATGTATGCGGCCAAGCGGGCCGGGACGAATCAGATCCGCTTCGCTGGAGTGTGAATGGGGCCCCCACGCTCCCTCACTTCGTGTGGTCGCTGCCCCCCAGGGGGGCCGCAGCCCGCCTTGGGGCGGCCCGGCGCCGGGCTGAGCCCCCACGGTCGTGCACTTCGTGTCACTCCCTGCCCCCCGAGGGGGCCGCAGCCCGCCTTCGGGCGGCCGGGCGGCGGGCTGACCTCTTCGTTGCAGGGCGTGCCTGATCGGGTAGGGATCCGTTTTGGCTTTTGTCGGGTGCGGGTGCAGGCGCGAGACGCGGGCGCTGTTCTGCTGCCTAGCCCTAGCCCTAGCGCTGGCCCGGGCTTTCAGGCTTGCACTTTTGCAGAAAAAAAGAAGGGGCCTGGCGGCCCCTCGTTCTTACGCTGCTGCGGGTGTCATTGCACTTCGCGGACCACGCGGTTGTTCAGGGGTTGGGTGGGGCGGGCGTTGTTGGGGAACAGTTTGGAGAACAGGCGCAGTTGCTCAGAGCTCAGGGTGACCGGGGTTTTCAGCACCAGCCACAGCACGCCTTCGGTGCAGGGGGGCGTGGTCAGGGAGCCCAGGAACTGGTAGTAGCGCAGGTCGGGGGGCAGCAGGTCGGCCACGTTCAGGGCGCCGGGGGGCATTTGCACGCGGTCCTGGTTGTCCAGGGGCATGTAGGTCCAGACCTTGTTGATGAAGGCGCTGGTCGGGCCCGGGTCCATCAGCACGGCGACCACGGCCAGCTGGTTCTGGTCGTTCTTGTGCACCAGGTGGGCCACCATGGAGTAGCCCTTGTAGTTGATGCGCTCTTCGGCCGGGTGGTGGAAGTGGAACTGCAGCAGCTTGTAGGTCGAGCCGCGCACGGTGAGGGTGTTGGGGCTGGCGGGGTCGAGGTCGACCTGGATGGTGTGGCCGTTGTTCACCACCGAGGCGGTGCTGGGCATGTAGCGCAGCTGCAGCGGCTCGGCCGGCCCCACCAGGGTGTCGGCGTCGGTGATGTGCACCGGCGACTGGCGCCGGCCCAGGCTGCAGGTGCTGAACTCGGGCTGCATCTTGCCCCAGGCCGCTGGGCCGTTCTCGCCCTCGTACTCCCAGTGGGCGCTGCCGTGCTGGCCGTGCACCTCGGCGGTGGCCCCCTCAGCCTTGCCGTGCCCATCTTCCCCCCCGGCCATGGCGGCAGCCTTGGCCCGGATGTACTCGCGGCTGTTGCCCTCCTTGTCGGCGGCGGCGATTCTGCGCGCATCGATCGGGTTGGCCAGGGCGCCCGAAGGCTTGGTGGGCGTGGCCTTGGGCATGCGCACCTCGATCACGGTGGCGCCTTCGCCCTTGGCCCCGCGGCCGGCCTGGTTGTTGCGCTCCACGCCCTCGCGGATCCGGGCGGCCACATCAGCCGGGCTGGCTTTTTCGGCTTTTTCAGCCTTCTCTGTGGCTTTGGCGGGGGGCTTGCCATGGGCATCGCCATGGTCGTCCGCCCCGCGGGCGGTGCCCGCCATGCCCAGGCCCAGGGCGCAGGTCAGCACGAGCAGAGACAGGGTCAAGGGTCGATTCATGCCGGGTCGGTCCGTCGGCAGGAGGGTTCTGGTGTGTTCTTGGTTCTTCGTCATCATCGGACCCGTGGTTTGTGACCGTTCTGATTTGAATGTCAGCAAAGGTTACTTGCTTTATCGGCATCCGGCGCTCTCACTTGAGTCGCCCACGCTGTCTTTGCCGGGGCGGCGCTATATAGTCAGCACCCGAGTGGGCCGGCTTGAGGCCCCACCCGTTTTTTCTGAAGCCCTGACCTGTCCTGAGCCGCCGTGACCATCCAGACCGACGATTTCGCCCCTGTTCCCGCCCCCGACCGGCGCGTGGTGTCGGCGGCGCCGACCTCGCCCCATGAAGAGGCCATCGAACGTGCCTTGCGCCCCAAGCTGCTCGACGAGTACGTGGGCCAGGCCAAGGTGCGTGAGCAGCTCGACATCTTCATCGGCGCCGCACGCAAGCGCGCCGAGGCGCTGGACCACGTGCTGCTGTTCGGCCCGCCCGGGCTGGGCAAGACCACCTTGAGCCACATCATCGCGGCCGAGCTGGGCGTGAACCTGCGCCAGACCAGTGGCCCGGTGCTCGAAAAACCCAAGGACCTGGCGGCGCTGCTGACCAACCTCGAAAAGAACGATGTGCTGTTCATCGACGAGATCCACCGGCTTTCGCCCGTGGTGGAAGAAATCCTCTACCCCGCCCTGGAGGACTACCAGATCGACATCATGATCGGCGAGGGGCCGGCGGCGCGCAGCATCAAGCTGGATCTGCAGCCCTTCACCCTGGTGGGAGCCACCACCCGGGCCGGCATGCTGACCAACCCGCTGCGCGATCGCTTCGGCATCGTGGCGCGGCTGGAGTTCTACACCGCTGAAGAGCTGACCCGCATCGTGCGCCGCAGCGCCGGCCTGCTCAACACCCCGATCGATGATGACGGCGCCTTCGAGATCGCCCGCCGCTCACGCGGCACCCCCCGCATCGCCAACCGCCTGCTGCGCCGGGTGCGCGACTACGCCGACGTCAAGGGCGACGGCCGCATCACCCGGGCCATCGCCGAACGCGCGCTGACCATGCTCGACGTCGACCCGCAAGGCTTTGACGTGATGGACCGCAAACTGCTGGAGGCCGTGATCCACCGCTTTGACGGTGGCCCGGTCGGGCTGGACAACATCGCCGCCAGCATCGGCGAAGAGTCGGGCACCATCGAAGACGTGATCGAGCCCTACCTGATCCAGCAAGGCTACCTGCAGCGCACCCCGCGCGGGCGCATCGCCACCCTGGCCGCCTACCGCCACCTGGGCGTGACGCCGTCGAAGAACGCAAGCGATCTGTCGGGCGGCTGATCAGCCCGGCTTGGCAGCGGCCCGGGCCGAGTTCCTCACCAGCAGCCACTGCGCCAGGTAATAGCTGCCCAGCACCCACAGTGTGGCCTGAGGCAAGGGGCTGACGAAGCGGTTGAGGGCCAGCAGCGAGTCGCTGACCATGAAGCACAGGCTGCCGGCGGCCACGCCCCAGGCGGCCGGGGTGCGCAGCACGGTGGCGCGGCCCAGGGCCTGGGCGGCCATCAGCACGATCACGCTCACATAGGCCGGCACGGCCACGCGCAGCACCGGGTCCAGGTGCGGCCACAGCACGGCCAGCATCAGCGCCCCGGCGCTGGCGCAGCCCAGCAGGGCCCGGCGGCTGGCTAGCCAGGGCGCGTCCTGGCGCCAGCGCGCCAGGTAGGCCAGGTGGCCGATCAGAAAGGCGGCCAGGCCGGGCAGGAACAGGCCGGGCAGCATCAGCATCACGTCGCCCACCAGGCAGGCGCCCAGGGCCAGCAGCAGCCGCCCTTCGGGTTGGCCCGGCGGGGCGCGGCGCAGCACCCACAGCCAGGCCAGGGCCATGGCCAGCGGCTTGAAAAGGTGGTGCCAGCCCTGCAGGCCCTCGGCCCCTGTGAGAGTGGCCAGCGCCGCGGCTTCGAGCATGCCCACCTCCAGCCAGGCCAGGCGCTCTTGCAGGGCCGCGCCCAGACACCACCAGCCCAGCACCAGCGCCGCGGCCCAGGGCAGCAGCTGGGGCAACTCATGGCCCTCGGCCAGCCATAAAAAGCTGGCCGAGCTCGCCAGCAGGGCCAGAAACTGCACGCCGCAAAACACGGCCTGCGGGCCCGACAACGGCGGATCGAAGCGCGGCACGGTGGCCGGGTTGAAGGCCGCCTTCGCGCCCCCCAGGCCGGGCGGCTGCCAGCCCGGTGGCTTGAACCACAGGCGCAGCCGGTCGCCCCATCGTGGGGTGTGGGCGCCGGAGCGCAGCAGGCCGGCATAGACTTCGGCATTGGCCCACAGCGGGTTGCAGCTGTTCAAGGGGCTGCGGGTACCGTACACGCAGGGCTCGGTCTCTTCGCGGAAGGTGCCGAACAGCCGGTCCCACAGGATCAGGATGCCGCCGTAATTGCGGTCCAGGTAAGCGTCGTTGACCGCGTGGTGCACGCGGTGGTTGGAGGGCGAGGCAAAGACCCGGTCGAACCAGCCCAGGCGCGGCACATGCTCGGTGTGGATCCAGAACTGGTAGAGCAGGTCGATCAGCGCCACCACGGCAAACTGCTGGGGCGGCACGCCGGCCAATGCCATCGGCAGGTAGAACAGCCAGGCCAGCAGGGGGCCGCTGCTGGTCTGGCGCAGCGCGGTCGACAGGTTGTAGTGCTGGCTCTGGTGGTGCACCACGTGCGCGGCCCACAGCAGGGCCACCTCATGGCCCATGCGGTGCAGCCAGTAGTAGCAGAAGTCGTAGAACACCAGGGCCAGCAGCCAGCCGGGCAGGCTGAGCCAGAAGTCATTGGCGCGCCACAGCGCCGCATGCCGCCACACCCCGGTATAGAGCCCCAGCGTCAGGCCCAGCATGAACACGGCGCTCAGCTGGCTGAGCACGCCCAGGGCCAGGCTGCTCAGCGTGTCGTGCAGGCGGTAGGTGTTGCGGCCGGTGTGCCGGCCCCAGGCGTATTCCAGCGCCATCAGCGCGAAGAACACGGGGGTGGCCAGGACGATGATCTGGGTGGCGTTCATGCCCGCATTGTTGGGGCTGCCGCCTGTCGGGCGGCTCCGCATCAACCCGGGGGGATGCCCCCGCTTCAGGTCAGTGCGCCGCGCGCATCCACCGTGATGATGCGTTCGACCACGCCGTGCTCCAGCCCGCCGCGCACGCCGACCAGGTGGTCATGCAGGTTGACGGTGGGGTCGCAATGGCCGGGGATCAGCCACAGCGTCTGGCCCACCGCCGGCAGCGCGGCGGCGGGGCGCACGGTGGTCAGCAGGCCGTGCTCGTCGCCGCCATTGCTGAACACCAGCGGCTCGGCCCCGGGCGGCGTGTGCACGCGGGGCATGCCGCTGTCCACGGCATGGCTCTTGTGGCCGGCGTCGCACACCGCATGGCTGTGGCGGGCGCTGATGACCTGGGTCTTGACGAACAGGGCGTGTTCGAACTGGGGTTGCGCCGGGTCGCGCTCGTTGAGGGCGTAGTCGGCGTCCATGAACAAAAACGAGCCGGCCTGCAGCTCGCCGTAAACGCCGCTGGCGGCCTCCAGCACCAGGGTGCCGGTGCCGGCACCGGTGATCAGGGGGATCTGGAAGCCCGCGCTCTGCAGGGCTTCGCAGCTCCGGTTCACGGCCTGCACGGCGTTGGCGATGGCCTGGCGGCGTTCGCTGGCGCCGCGCAGGTGCTGGGCCCCGCCGTGGTAGGCGTGCAGGCCGCCGAACTGCAGGCGTGGCCGGCTTTTGATGTCGCGCACCAGTGCCACGGCGGCCTCGCCCGGGGCCACGCCGCAGCGGCCCTGGCCCACATCGATCTCGACCAGCACACGCACGCGGGCGCTGCTGAGCGCCAGGGCCTGGTCCAGGCGCTCGATGCCGAGCGCGCTGTCCACCGCCAGCGTCAGCCAGCCGCCGCGCGTGGCCAGCGTTTGCGCCAGTGCGGCGACACGGGCCAGCTTGGCCGGTGCGATCACCTGGTTGCTGATGTAGATGTCGTTCACGCCGCCGGCGGCCAGGGCCTCGGCCTCGCTGGTCTTTTGCACGCAGCAGCCGGTGGCGCCGGCGCTGATCAGCAGGCGGGCCAGTTCGGCGCTCTTGTGCATCTTGGCGTGCGGGCGCCACTGGATCTGGTGCTTGGCGCTGAAATCGACCATGCGCTGGATGTTGCGGTCCATGGCGTCGAGGTCAACCACCAGGGCCGGGGTGTCTATCGCATCGGTGCCTTGGCCGCGCAGGGCCAGCAGCGCCTCAGGTGGTGCTTTCATCCAGGGACTCGTCTTGTAGGTGTTGGGTGTCTGACCAGCCCACCAGGGTGAAGCCCTGGGGGGTCCAGAGCAGGCGGTTGATGGCGGCATTGCCCAGGGCCCAGGTGCGCGGGGCCTGCAGCTCCTGGCCGGTGGCGGCACGGTACAGCACGTCCATCACACCGCCGTGGGCCACCAGCACGATCTGCTCGCCGGCGTGGCGGGCGGCCAACTCGGCCGCGGTGCTGACCACGCGCTGGCGAAAGCTCAGCAGCGACTCGCCGCCCTCGGGCGCGAACTCGGGGTCGCGGGTGCGCCATTTGTGGGCCTGCTCGGGCAGTTCGGTTTCGATCTCGGCAAAGGTTCGGCCCTCGAAGGTGCCGAAGCCGCGTTCGCGCAGGCCGGTGTGCGGGGTGACGTTGAGGCCGGTGTGCTCGCTGATCTGGCCGGCGGTCTGCCAGGCCCGGGTCAGATCACTGGCATAGATGGCGTGCAGCGCCTCCGAGGCCAGGGCGGCGCCCACGCGGCGCGCCTGCCACAGGCCCTGGTCGTTGAGGGGAATGTCGAGCTGGCCCTGGATGCGGGTGTCCACGTTCCAGGCGGTTTCGCCATGTCGGATGGCAATGATTCGGGTGACGTCCATGGCGGCGATTCTAGGCCTCGGGTTGGAGCCAGAGCCTGCATTCAGGGCGGCATCATCACGTCGATGTTGACGCGCCTGAGGCCTTTGGGCGGGGTCGGAAAGCCTTGCAGCGAGGCCTCGAACAGCGCTCCCAGGGTGACTTCTTCGCTGCGGGTGAGGCCGTCGCTGGCGGCGTGGGTCTCGTACACCGCCTTGCCATCGGTGTGGCTGCGGATCAGCAGGGCCACCTCGCGCAGCACCCGCGGCGGCGCATAGGGCATGCCGCCCCAGATGCCGCGCGTGCCCGAGCCGTAGTACATGCCCCGCCCGGCCCACACCCGGCCCGACCAGCCATAGCCGGGCCAGCCGCCGAAGGGGTAGGGGGCAAACGGATCGGTGACGGTGGTGGTGCGCACGCCCACCTGCACGCTGAACTGGGCGTTGGCGTCGTCGCGCTGCAGGCCCACCTTTTCAAGCGCCTTCTGGGCCAGGGCCTCGATGCGGGCCTGGGTTTCAGGCGGGGTGGCCTGTTCCTGTGAGGGCAGGCGCTCGAAGCGGAAGCGGCTGCCCGGCGCCACCACCGGGGTGCTGGCGTAGGTCTCGACATCGCTCTCGACCTCCCAGCGGGTGCTGGCACAGCCACTCAGCAGCAGGACCAGCAGGCCCAGCCAGAGCAGCCCGGGCCATCGTGTCGTTGCGCGTTTGCTCATCATGCGGATCTCCTGACCCCGGTGGGTGTCGGATGCGGAAACGTCAGAGCTGCACCACCTGCAGGCCGTTCAAGGCCGGGCTGCTGGCGGGAAACTCTTCGTGGTCAAAGGCCTTGTCGCCCTCGTCGTCGGCGATGCCGGTGGGGCGCAGGTTCTTGAAGTCGTGCAGCTTGGCATCCATCAGGTGCGAAGGCACCACGTTTTGCAGCGCCGTGAACATGTTCTCGATGCGGCCGGGGTGCTTTTTCTCCCAGTCGCGGATCATGTTGCCGACCTGCTTGCGCTGCAGGTTCTCCTGGCTGCCACACAGCGTGCAGGGGATGATGGGGAACTGGCGGTGCTCAGCCCAGCGGATCAGGTCTTTTTCGGCCACATTGGCCAGCGGGCGGATCACGGTGAACTCGCCGTTGTCGCTGACCAGCTTCGGCGGCATGCCCTTGAGCTTGCCGCCGAAGAACATGTTCAGGAAGAAGGTCTGCAGCATGTCGTCGCGGTGGTGACCCAGGGCCAGCTTGTTGCACTTGAGCTCGCGCGCCACGCGGTACAGGATGCCGCGGCGCAGCCGGCTGCACAGGCTGCACATGGTCTTGCCCTCGGGCACCTTCTCCTTGACGATGGAGTAGGTGTCCTGGGTCTCGATGTGGAAGGGGATGCCCAGGCCGGCCAGGTACTCGGGCAGGATGTGGTCGGGAAAGCCCGGCTGCTTCTGGTCGAGGTTGACGGCGACCAACTCGAAGCTGATGGGCGCACGCGCCTTGAGCTTGAGCAGGATGTCGAGCATGCCGTAGCTGTCCTTGCCACCCGACATGCACACCATGATGCGGTCACCGGCTTCAATCATGTTGAAGTCGACAATGGCCTGGCCCACCTGGCGGCACAGGCGCTTTTCCAGCTTGTGGGTCTCGCGCTCGATCTTCAGCTCGCGCTTCTGGGCGTCCGCGTCCTCGGCGGAGGCGGTGTTTTCGGGGTCAATCCAAACGGCATTCATGGCGCTTATTGTCGCATTGGAGCCAGAAGTTGGCTCTGTTTGTGCTGGCTCAGGCCGGTCTTATCGATGCCTCGTCTCCGCCGGGGTGGCCATTTGGCCGTCTTCGAAAATTTCCAGCTTGGCGACCTGCACGGGCATGCCCAGCCCGCCGGGCAGCCGGATCAAACGGTGGGTTCGCTGACCGATCGCGCTTTCCTTTCCAACACACAGCCTGAGGCGTTGGGTCGAGCGAAGGGGGCTCGTGGCCTGTCGAACCCGGCGACCCATTGCCAATGGGGTGCAGGCCGTCACGGGTGAGCCGCGGGGCATGGACAGGCCAGTTCATGATGTCAGCCCATACCACCGGAGCAGGTTTTCGGTGAAGTTTTCCGGGGCATCGGGGCGCATCGCCCGCTGACGGTTGATTTCCTGAACCACATCCAGGGGTTCGCTGGGTGGCGGGGTGACCCAATGGGTTTGATCGCCATCGAGTTCGATTTCCAGCGGCTCATCCTGGCCGCGCAGCCTGACCAGCACCCGGTCACGGGCCAGACCCTGGGCGTGCAGAATCACCTCGGGTTCGACGGGTGAGCCCAGGAAGCGCCCGGTAAAGGCATCGGTGCAAGAGCGAAGGCCGTTGGCTGCCAGCAGCGAAGGCAGGAAATCGGTTTGCTGCCAACGCCCCGGCAGCGGGCCGCCTTGCCTGAACTCAGCCCCCAGCAGGACCGCGGGGATGCGCGCCGGTGCCTCCGTGCCCAGCAGGGCCTGTTCGCCCGGTCGACGGACTGTCATGCTGCGATGGTCCCCGGTGATGACCAGCAACCCCCGGTCAAAAAAGTGCTGTTGCTCCAGCGTCCGCACAAATTGCCCGATCTCTTGATCGGCGTAGCGAAAAGCGTTGTTTTCGTTGTGACCGACTTGGCCCGGAATTCGGAACGGCGGGTGGGTGGTGGTGGTCTGAAGCACTGCGAAGAAACGGTCGTTGTTCCGCTCGTTTGCGTACCAATGCAGAAAGCGCTGATACAAGGCATGGTCTCCGGGTTCGTTGAAAGACCCGCGTGGCAAACCTTGATAGAAAGCGTTTTCTGGGCCCTCGACATGGTCGAAGCCCAGGTAACGCAGCCAGGCGCCCGTGTTGAGAAAGCCGAGGTCGGCGGTTCGGAAGTACCAGGTCGAGATGCCTGCAGCACGCAACTGCTTGAAGGCTTGATGCCTGTCGTTTTCGAAGCCTTCATAGGCGTTGAAACTCTGGTATCGGTGAACGGCGGGCAGCGGTACGTGACCCGTCAACAAGGCGATCAGTCCGCCGTCCGTGGTGAATCCGTTGGCGTAGAACGATTCGATGTAGCTGTATTTCTGGGCCAGTTCGTCGAGTTGTGGCAATTCGTGGCCCAGCCCCGACATGACTTGGCTGTGGTACAGCGACAGCGATTCGACCACCAGCAGGATCACCGGTCGAGGGTGTGGGGATCGGGTGGCGGCCAGGCAGGTCCTCGGCGGGGCGGCGGTGTGCTCGAGTGTGTTGTGCAACGCAGCGGAATAGGCTTGGTCTTCCCCGCTGGGCAGGTTGATGGTAATCAGATCGCGGTAGTTGTTGGCCGCGATGTGTCCGACCTCATCGGCCTCCTCGTGCATCCCCAGCAGCAGAGGGACCACCAGGATGGGCCACAGGCCGGAGGCTCGCGAGGCGCCAGGCGTGCGCCTCCAGGTGAGCACAATCAAGGACAAGCCGGTCAGGCCTGTCAAGCACAGCAGTGCGACAGAGCGGGCAGAGCTGAATGTGGGCAGGGCCACCGTGCTGTTGAGCCGCACATCTCCGGCATAACGCAGGATGTCGGGCAGGTTGAGCCGATTGTTGAGCAGGTCGAAGACTGCAATGTCGACGGCGAAGCAGACGATCAACAGCACGCCGGCCATTGCCAGCAGGGCACGGATCAGGCGTGGCATCAGCCAGGACAGGCCCACCAGGGCCAGCAGGATCGCGAAGATCAAGGCATCGCTGCCAAAGACCACGCCATCAAAGCAATGGCTCGGGCAGCCCGAGTATTCGCCAACCGTCCGGTTGACCAGTTGCAGGCGCATCCAGGACATGGCCCAGAAGCTTCCGCAAAGAAACACCCAGGCGAAAGCCCGCATTCGAGCGCGCAATCCACGCCAAACCGTCACGATGGGCTTGGGAAGCAGAAGCAGCAAAGCCAAGCCCCCGCGTTTCAGGCGAGCAGCTTGAAGACCTGTGAACATTTTTTCTCCCTGACAGCTCTTGTTTCGCACAAGCGATTCGCCGGGCAGGGGGGGCTCCGTGTCGACGAATGGTCGTATGAAATCGAGTCTAGGAGATGATTTTTAAATACTCAGGCGTCGAATGTCATTATTTTGTAATGAATGTTTACCAAATATTTCGGGATCACCATGGGCCCCTCGGGGCTCACCAATGCCCCGTCTCTACCCGGATCGCCACTTCGCAGTCTTCAAAGATCTCCAGCTTGGCGATCTTCACGCGCACGCCCAGCACGCCGGGCAGCTGCATCAGGCGGTGAGCCAGCTTGCCGATCAGGCTCTCCAGCAGGTTGACGTGTTCGGCCGTGCACTCGTTGATGATGATCTGGCGCACCTTGCGGTAGTCGAGCACATGGTGGATGTCGTCGTCGGTGGGCAGCAGGGGCTGGGTGCCCAGGTTGAGTTCGGCATCGACCTGGATCGGCTGGGGGCTGGTCTTTTCGTGCTCCAGAATGCCCAGGTTGGCGTCGAAGCGCAGGCCGCTCAGGGTCAGGATCTGGGTGCCTTTGGTGTTGTAGCTCATGGTGAAATGGCGATGTAAGGGCTCATTCACATGAGCGAAAAGTCGCGCTCGAAGCGCATCAGGTGCTGGCCGCCGTCCACCAGCAGCGTGGTGCCGGTGATGGAGGCGTTCTCCAGCGCGAATCGTACCGTGGCGGCCACGTCGGCACTGGAGGACGATCGCCCCAGTGGCGACAGCCTGTGCAGTTGCTGAAATTTCTCGTCGCTCAGCATGTGGCTGGTCAGGGTCAGCCCGGGGGCCACGCCCACCAGGCGCAGGCGCGGGGCCAGCGCGTGGGCCAGCATGGTGTTGGCGGCCTCCAGAGCGGCTTTGGACAAGGTGTAGCTGAGGAAGTCGGGGTTCTGGTTCCAGAGCTTCTGGTCCAGCAGGTTGACCACTGCCCCCTGGGCCTGGCGGGTCTGCAAATGCTGGTGCAGGGCCTGGGCCAGCAGGATGGGGGCGCCGGCATTGCTGCGCAGGTGCTGCTCCAGGGCGGCAAAGCTGAAGGTGCCCACGTCGTCGTGTTCGAACAGCGAGGCGCTGTTGACCACCGCATCGAGCCGCCCCAGGGCCGTCACCACGCGCGGCACCAGATCGCGCACGGCGGCTTCGTCCTGCAGATCGGCGCCAAAGGCGGCAGCACCGGGGGTGAGGGCGGCGCAGTCCTGCGCGGTGGCCTCGGCGTCGGCTTGCGAGTGGCGGTAATGCACGGCCACGCGCCAGCCGTGGCGGGCCAGGTCCAGCGCCATTTCGCGGCCCAGGCGCCGGGCGGCGCCCGTGATCAGCACGGTGCGTGGGAGTTCGACGGATTCAACACTTGCTTCGGTCATGGGGCGATTGTCCATGCCGCCACCGTGCCCTGCACACCTCAGGGGCATTGGGGCGAAGCGAACCGGGGGGCCTGAGCATGGACAATAAGCGGGTGAGCACGAACCCCATGTCCCCCCCCCATTCCACCCCCGCCGCCGATTTGCCCACCGACAACCCCTTGCTGAGCCGCCTGCAGCGCGACATCGAGGCGGCCGGCGGCTGGCTGGGCTTTGACGCCTTCATGGCGGCCGCCCTCTACACCCCCGGCCTGGGCTACTACGCCAACGACAGCCGCAAGTTCGGCACCCTGCCGGGCTCGGGCAGCGACTTTGTCACCGCGCCCGAGATGTCGCCCTTGTTCGGCCAGGCGCTGGCCACCCAGCTGGCGCAGGCGCTGGAGGCCACCGGCACCGATGAGCTGTGGGAGTTCGGCGCCGGCTCGGGCGCGCTGGCGCTGCAGCTGTTGACGGCTTTGGGCGAGCGGGTGCGCCGCTACACCATCGTCGACCTGTCGGGCAGCCTGCGCGAGCGTCAAAGGCAGACCCTGGCGGCCTTTGGCGACCGGGTGCAATGGGCCACCGAACTGCCCGCGCGCTTCAGCGGCGTGGTGGTGGGCAACGAGGTGCTGGACGCCATGCCCGTGCAGCTGCTGGCCCGCGTGGGCGGGGCCTGGCACGAGCGCGGCGTGGCGGTGCAGCAAGGCCAACTGGTGTGGGCCGACCGCCCCACCGAGCTGCGCCCGCCGCTGGACATCGAGGGCCCACACGATTACCTGACCGAGATCCACCTCCAGGGCGAGGCCTTTGTGCGCACCCTGTCGGACCACCTGGAGCGCGGCGCGATCTTCTTGATTGACTACGGCTTTGGCGAGAGCGAGTACTACCACCCGCAGCGCCACATGGGCACGGTGATGTGCCACCGCGGCCACCGCGCCGACAGCGACCCACTGGCCGACCCGGGCCTGAAGGACATCACCGCCCACGTCAATTTCACGGGCATCGCGCTGGCGGCGCAGGAGTCGGGGCTGGATGTGCTGGGCTACACCACCCAGGCCCACTTTCTGATCAACTGCGGCCTGCTGGAGCTGATGCCCGCCGACGACCTGGGCCTGCGCAGCATGACGCTCAAGCTCATCACCGAGCACGAGATGGGCGAGTTCTTCAAGGTCATCGCCCTGGGCCGAGGGGCCGATTGGCAGCCGCTGGGCTTTGCCCGGGGCGACCGCACGCACCGGCTCTGAGGCTCTTAAGCCAGCGCCAAGCTTGTCTGTGTCACCCTCGCCGCCATGCACCTGCTGCTGATCGAAGATGACCTGGACCTGGGGCGTGCCCTGCAGGCGGCCCTCAAGCTGGAGGGTTTCAGCTGCGAGTGGTTGCGCCGCGTGGCCGATGCGCCAGCCGTGGTCGACCACGCCTGGGTCGACTGCGTGCTGCTGGACCTCAGCCTGCCCGATGGCGACGGCTTGCACCTGCTGGCGCAGTGGCGGCGGCAGGCCAGCGCTGTGCCGGTGATCGTGATCACGGCCCGCTCGGCCCTGCAAGATCGGCTGGAGGGGCTGGACGGCGGCGCTGACGACTTTCTGGTCAAGCCCTTTGCCCCGGCCGAGCTGATCTCGCGCATCCGCGCGGTGCTGCGCCGCTACGCTCGCCAAGCCAGCGAGGTCTGGACCGTGGGGCCGCTCACCCTGGAGCCGCGGGCCCATGTGGCCCGCCTGGAAGGCCAGCCGCTGGAGCTGACCCCGCGCGAGTTCAAGCTGCTGCTCGAACTGGCCCGCGAGCCCGGCGCGGTGGTGCCCAAGGGTTTTCTGGCCCAGCGCCTGGAGCCCCTGGGCGAAGCCATCGACTTCAACGCGCTGGAGGTGCATGTGTTCAACCTGCGCCGCAAGCTGGGGCCTGAGCGCATCCACACCGTGCGCGGTGTGGGCTACCTGTTGAAGGCCTGAGCCGTGGGCACGCGCCGACCTTCCCAGCCCGTCTCACTGATGCGTCGCCTGATGCTGGCCCTGGGCCTGGCCTTTGTGCTGGTGCAGCTGGTGCTCACAGGCTACAACTACGCCCGCTTCAAACACTCGGTCAGCGACCATGCGGCCTTGCTCAAGCTGGCCCAGGTGATGGTGCAGGGCCTGCGCATCATCGAGCAGCCTGCCGACGCCGCCACCGTGGCGGCCACGGCCGACATCATGCTGAACGCCTCGCGCGCCGACCCGGCCAGCAACCAGGGCCACGCGCTGGCGCCGCTGTGGCTGGAGCTGCGCGCGCGTGAGGGCGGGCAGCGCCTGTACGCCAGCCAGGCGCTGGGTGAGCAGGCCCTGCTGGGCCAAGCCGGTCGGGTGCAGGAGCAGACCTTGCAGGGCCGCCTGTACTGGGTGGCCCAGGTGGACGACGCGCGCTGGTCGCTGCGCCTGGCCACCGTGGGCGTGGCCGACAGCACGGCCCTGGCCTGGATCGCCAGCGACCTGCTGCCCAACCTGCTGATCGCTTTTCCGTTTGCCCTGCTGCCCGTGGTGCTGGTGGTGTGGCGCGGCCTGCGACCCTTGAGCCAGCTCAGCGCCCAGCTGCAGCAGGCCCGGGGCGACGACCTGTCGCCCCTGGTGGTGGACGAACGCTACACCGAGATCCGCACCGTGGGCGTGGCCTTCAACGCGGTGCTGGGCCGCCTGCGTGAGCGCCTGGCCCTGGAGCGTGCCCGCCTGCAGGACACGGCCCACGAATTGCGCACCCCGATGGCCGTGATGGCCGCCCAGGCCCATTGGCTGCTGCAAGCCGACAGCGAGGCCGAGCGCCAGGCCGCGCACGCGGGTTTGCAGCAGGCCATCGAGCGGGCCTCGCATTTGACCCAGCAGTTGCTGGTGCTGGCCGCCCTGGACGAGGCCCAACCGGTGCCCGATGCGGCGCTGGTCGATGTGGCCGAGCTGTGCCGGCAGAGCCTGGCCGCCTTCAGCCCGCGTGCCCTGGCCGCCGGGGTGGAGCTGGACCTGGACAGCCCCGACAGCCTGGCCTGGCCGCTGCCTGCCAGCGCCTGGCAATCGATGCTCGACAACCTGCTCGACAACGCCTTGCGCTATGGCCCACGCCGTGGTGGGCGGGTGCAGGTCACGTTGGCGGTGCAAGCCGACGGCGCGCTGGGCCTGGCGGTGCGCGACGACGGGCTGGGCATCGCACAGGCCGAGCAGGCCCAGATCTTCGAGCGCTTTGTGCGGGGCCGGGGCCAGCAGGCCGGGGGCGCGGGCGGGGCTGGCCTGGGGCTGGCCATCGTGCGCCAGGCGGCGCGTTCGCTGGGCGGCGACGCCCGCTTGGGGCCGGGCCTGGCGGGGGCGGGCGTCGGCTTTGAGGTTCGCTTGCCGGCGTTGCCACGCCAAGTCTGATCTTCAGCGGGGCCCAAGGTGGCGCTGGGCAAAATCGATTCAGACCGCTGGCGCTGGTGAGGCTCAAGCCTTCGCAGACCGCCGCATGACACGCTGAACAAGGAGCCGATATGAACTTTCCTGCCATCGATGCCGACGGCATCCGCCTGCTGCTGCAGGTGTGGAGCGGCAGCTACCTGATGGAGGCCGGGCGTTACGGGGTCGTGGCCCTGCTGTTGTGGGGCGGGGTGCATGGCCTGCTGCGCCGGCGCCTGGCGCACCGTGTGATCGCGGGCTGGCCGCGCCGTGCCGACCTGAAGCGCGAGATCGTCTATTCGCTGCTGTCGATGGCGGTGTTCGCCGGCATCAGCCTGGGCGTGGTGGCCCTGATCTGGAGCGGTCATTTCGTGGTCTACCGGCAGCCTGGGCAATACGGCTGGGCCTGGTTCTGGCTCAGCCTGCCGCTGATGCTGGTGTTCCACGACGCCTACTTCTACTGGTCGCACCGGCTGCTGCATTCGCGCTGGCTGTTTCGCCGCTTTCACGGGGTGCACCACCGCTCGCGCAACCCCTCGCCCTGGGCGGCCTACGCCTTCCACCCGGTTGAGGCCTTCATCAATGGCTTGGTCACCCCCCTGATCCTGTGGGCCGTGCCGGTGCATGGTGGGGTGCTGCTGGTGTTCTCGTTGCACCAGATCATCCGCAACGCCCACGGCCACCTGTCCATCGAGACCCTGCCCGGCGGCTTTGCCCGCCACTGGCTGGGCCGGCACTTCACCACCACCACCCACCACCACATGCACCACGAGAACGGCCGTGGCAACTACGGCCTGTGGTTCACTGGGTGGGACCGCTGGTGCGGCACCGAGCAAGCCCACTACCTGGCGCGGTTTGACGCGGCCACCGCCCAGCGACCGGCGCAGGCTCTACACTCTGCGGCATGATCCGCTGGTTCATCGTCGTCTTTCTGGTGCTGGTGCTCATCAGCGGCATCACGCCCTGGTTGCAGCGCCTGGGTTTCGGCCGCCTGCCGGGCGACTTCCGCTTTCGCCTGTTCGGCCGCGAATGGTCGATTCCGCTCGCCTCGACCGTGGTGCTGAGCCTGGCGCTCAGCGTCGCGGCACGCTGGCTTTGAGCAGGTAAATTCCGCGTAAAAGAGCCCCGCTCCTGCCCATCGGCCGGGGCCCCTTCCCTAAGATGCGCGCTCGGCCTTGCAGCTTCTGCGGGGTTTTTCTGACTTGTGTTTGTAAGAAAACGCTTACCATAATTGCCAAGTCAAAGCTTGGTAATCAAGGTGATCGTGGGTGTTGGCATGAGTTCCCCTGTCCTGTCTCCTCTTCAATGTGCGGTCCAGTTGCGTGCCAGCGTGCTGCAGCTGGCGCGCCGTCTGCGCCCCGGGCTGGAGGCCGAAGGCATGGGCACGCTCAAGCTCAGCGTGCTCAGCCGCCTCGGTCGCCAGGGCCCCATGAGCCCGACCGAGCTGGCGCGTGGCGAAGGCGTGCGCCTGCAGTCGCTGACCCGCCTGATCGCCGAGCTGGAGGCCGAGGGCTGGGTGCGCCGCTCCGACGATCCGGCCGACGGGCGACGCTCGCTGCTGGCCCTGACCCCCGCCGGTGTGGCGGGCCTGCGGGCCGCGGTGGAGGCGGCCGAGCAGGCCATGGCCGCCCACCTGGAAGCCCTGCCGGCCGACGAACTGGCTCTGCTGCAGCGTGCCTGCGGCCTGCTGGACCAGCTGGAACACGCGCTCAGTGCCACCGGAGGCTTTCGTGCCCAACTCAGCGAATGAGCGCCGGCGTCATCCCCACTTGCTGTCTGTGCCTCCGTTGGGCGGCATGGCTTTCATTCCCTTTTGCACCGGGCCTGCCCCGAACCTTGGCTGATCTTCCATGACCGACCCCAACGCCCACTCCGAACCCAGTGCCCTGTCCCCCGTGTCTGCGTCCTCTTTGCCGACCCCGGCCGCCAGCGTGCCACCGCCGCGGCGCCGCTCCCGTGCGGGCTGGGTCGGGCTGTTGATCCTGCTGCTGGGCCTGGGCGCGGGCGGCGCCTGGTACTGGAAGAAGCTGGGCGCCACCGCCCCCGAGGGCGGGGCCGAGGGGGCCGCACCCGGTTCACCCGGGGGGCCTGGCGCCGGTGCGCGCCGTTTCGGCGCCGGCAACCGCCCTCAGCCGGTGTCGGCCCGCGCGGCCAAGCGGCAGGACCTGCGGGTGTCGGTGAATGCCATCGGCACCATCACAGCGCTCAACACCGCCACCGTGCGGGCGCGTGTCGACGGCGAGCTGCGCCGCATCCTGTTCCGCGAGGGGCAGCAGGTGAAGGCCGGTGATCTGCTGGCCGAGATCGACCCGCGCGCCTACGAGGTGGCGCTGGCCCAGATGCAGGGCCAGCTGCAGCGCGATGCCGCGCAGCTGAAGAACGCCGAACTGGACCTGGCGCGCTACCGCGACCTGCTGGCCAAGGACTCGATCGCCAAGCAGCAGGTGGACACCCAGGAAGCGCTGGTGGGCCAGCTCAAGGGCACGGTGCTGTCGGACCAGGCCCAGGTGGACAACGCCCGGCTGCAGCTGTCGTACACCCGGGTGACGGCGCCCATCAGCGGTCGCCTGGGCCTGCGCCAGGTCGACCTGGGCAACATCGTGCACGCCAGTGACACCACGGGCCTGGTCACCATCACCCAGACCCAGCCGATCGCCGTGGTGTTTGCCGTGCCCGAGGCCTACCTGCCCCAGATCAACCAGCGCCTGCAGGCCAAGGGCGGTGTGCTGGGCGTGGAGGCCTGGGACCGGGAGCAACGCCGTCGCCTGGCCCAGGGCCGGGTGCTGACCACCGACAACGCCATCGACACCACCACCGGCACCATCAAGCTCAAGGCCGAGTTCCCCAATGCCGACGGCACGCTGTTCCCGAACCAGTTCGTCAACATCCGGCTGCAACTCGACACCCTGCCCAACGCCCTGGTGGCCCCCAACAACGCCATCCAGCGCGGCAGCATGGGCACCTTTGTGTACCTGGTGAAGGAGGATGGCACCGTGACCCTGCGCAAGGTCACGACCGGCGCGGTCGATGGCGACTGGGTGGCCATCGAGGGCGAGGTCGAGCCCGGTGACCGCCTGGTCACCGACGGGGCCGACCGCCTGCGCGAAGGCGCCAAGGTGGAGGTCATCGAAGCCAAGCGCGGCAACCGGCCCGGTGCGGGTGCGCCCTCTGGGGCCCCGGCAGGCGCCGCTGCGAGCCCCGAGGCGGGTGCTGGAAAGCCCGCGGCAGCCCTGGCCCAGGGCAAGAGCGATGCGGGGGCTGCACCCTCTGCCCCTTCCGCACCTTCCAAAGGCGAGGCGGCCGCCCCCGCCAACACCTCGGCAGCCGCCCCCTCCGCAGGCACCAGTGCCGAAGGCGAAGCCCGCCCGCGCTGGATGGACGCCTTGCCGCCCGAGCTGGTCGAAAAGCTCAAGGCCATGCCGCCCGAAGAGCGTCGCGCCTACTTGCAAAAGCTGCGTGAGCGTCGCCAGCAGCGCGAAAGCGGGGGCTGAGCCATGAACCGCCTCGTCCCGCCTGAACCGGCCTTGCGCTGGAGCGCCGCCGCATGAACCTGTCGCGCCTTTTCATCCTGCGGCCGGTGGCCACCTCCTTGCTGATGGTGGCCCTGTTGCTGGTGGGCTTGCTGGCCTACCGCCTGCTGCCGCTGTCGGCCCTGCCCGAGGTCGACTACCCCACCATCCAGGTCACCACCTTGTACCCGGGCGCCAGCCCCGATGTGGTCACCTCGTCCATCACCGCGCCGCTGGAGCGCCAGTTCGGCCAGATGCCGGGGCTGTCGCAGATGTCGTCCACCAGCTCGGGCGGTGCCTCGGTGATCACGCTGCGCTTCACGCTCGATGTCACGCTGGACGTGGCCGAGCAGCAGGTGCAGGCGGCCATCAATGCCGGCAGCAACCTGCTGCCCAGCGACCTGCCCATGCCGCCCACCTACAGCAAGGTGAACCCGGCCGACGCGCCCATCCTGACCCTGGCCATCACCTCGCCCACGCTGCCGGTGATCCGGGTGCACGACCTGGTCGAGTCGCGCGTGGCGCAGAAGATCTCGCAGGTGGCCGGTGTGGGCATGGTGGGCATCGCGGGCGGGCGCCGCCCGGCCGTGCGCATCCAGGCCGACCCGGCGGTGCTGGCCGCGGCCGGCCTCACGCTGGAGGACGTGCGCACCACCATCACCGCGGCCAACGTGAACCAGGCCAAGGGCAGCTTCGACGGTTACTCGCGTGCTTCGACTGTGGACGCCAACGACCAGCTCAAATCAGCGCGTGAGTACGCCCAACTGATCCTGGCCTACAAGAACGGCAACCCGATCCGTCTCAAGGACATCGCCGCCGTGGTCGACGACGCCGAAAACCTGCGCCTGGCCGCCTGGGCCGATCTGCAGCCCGGGGTGATCCTGAACGTGCAGCGCCAGCCCGGCGCCAATGTGATCGAGACGGTGGACCGCATCAAGGCCCTGCTGCCGCAGCTCAAGGCCACGCTGCCCGCCTCGGTCGAGGTGCAGGTGCTGACCGACCGCACCACCACCATCCGCGCCTCGGTGGAGGACGTGCAGTTCGAGCTGGCCCTGGCCGTGGCCCTGGTGGTGATGGTGATCTTCGTGTTCCTGCGCAGCGTGTCGGCCACCCTGATCCCGGCGGTGGCGGTGCCGCTGTCGCTGGTGGGCACCTTCGGGGTGATGTACCTGGCCGGCTTCTCGATCAACAACCTCACGCTGATGGCGCTCACGATTGCCACCGGCTTTGTGGTGGACGACGCCATCGTGATGATCGAGAACATCGCGCGCTATGTGGAAGAGGGCGCCCCCCCGCTGGAGGCCGCGCTCAAGGGCAGCAAGCAGATCGGTTTCACCATCATCTCGCTGACCATTTCGCTGATCGCGGTGCTGATTCCGCTCTTGTTCATGGCCGATGTGGTGGGGCGCTTGTTCCATGAGTTCGCGATCACGCTGGCGGTGTCCATCCTGATCTCGGCCGTGGTCTCGCTCACGCTCACGCCCATGCTGTGCGCGCGCGTGCTGCGCCACACCCCCGAGGAAAGTCATGGCCGCCTGTACCGGGCCACGGGCCGCTTCTTCGACCGCATGATCGCGGGCTACGGCCGCATGCTGACCTGGGTGCTGGACCGCCAGGCCCTGACCCTGCTGGCCTTTGCCGCCACGCTGGGGCTGACCGCGCTGCTCTACCTGTGGGTGCCCAAGGGCTTTTTCCCGGTGCAGGACACCGGGGTGATTCAGGGCATCACCGAGGCCTCGCAAGACACCTCGTTCGCTGCCATGGCCGAGCGCCAGCAGGCCCTGGCCGAGCAGGTGCTGCAAGACCCGGCTGTGGCCAGCCTGTCGTCCTTCATCGGGGTGGACGGGGCCAATGCCACGCTCAATGCGGGCCGCATGCTGATCAACCTCAAGCCGCGTGAAGAGCGCGATGTGACGGCCAGCGAGGTGATCCGGCGCCTGACGGCAAACCTGAAGGCCGTGCCCGGCATCGCGCTGTACATGCAGCCGGTGCAGGACCTGACCATCGAAGACCGGGTGGCGCGCACGCAGTACCAGTTCATGCTGTCGTCGCCCAACATTGACGAGCTCAGCCGCGTGGCCCGTGATCTGGTGGAGCGCCTGAAAAAGCGCCCCGAGTTGGCCGATGTGGCCACCGACCTGCAGGACCAGGGCCTGCAGGCCTGGGTCGACATCGACCGCGATGCCGCCGGCCGCCTGGGCGTGACGGTGGCCAGCATCGACGCCGTGCTGTACGACGCCTACGGCCAGCGCCTGATCTCGACCATCTTCACCCAGACCACGCAGTACCGCGTGGTGCTGGAGGTCAAACCCGCCGACAAGCTGGGCCCGCAGGCGCTGTCGCGCCTGTACGTGCCCACCAGCGCGGGTGGGGTGGTGCCGCTGAGCACGGTGGCCCGCGTGAGCGAGCGCCCGGTGTCGCTGGCGGTCAACCACGCCGGGCAGATCCCCTCGGTGACGATCTCGTTCAACGCCGGGCCCGGGGCCTCGCTGGGCGAGGCGGTGGAGGCGATCAAGGCCGAGCAGGCGGCCATGGACTTGCCGGCCAGTGTGGAAACCGGCTTCCAGGGCGCGGCCCTGGCCTTCCAGGCCTCGCTGACCAACACCTTGCTGCTGATTCTGGCCGCGGTGGTGACGATGTACATCGTGCTGGGCGTGCTGTATGAGAGCTACATCCACCCGGTGACGATTCTCTCGACCCTGCCCTCGGCCGGGGTGGGCGCGCTGCTGGCCCTGCTGGCGGCCCGGCTGGACCTGGGCATCATCGCCATCATCGGCATCGTGCTCCTGATCGGCATCGTGAAGAAGAACGCGATCATGATGATCGACTTCGCCCTGGAGGCCGAGCGCGAGCAGGGCCTGGCGCCGCGTGACGCCATCTACCAGGCCTGCCTGCTGCGCTTCCGGCCCATCCTGATGACCACGCTGGCCGCCTTGCTGGGCGCCTTGCCCCTGATGCTGGGCACGGGCACCGGCAGTGAGCTGCGGCATCCGTTGGGGGTCACGATGGTGGGGGGGCTGATCGTCAGTCAGATGCTGACGCTGTTCACCACGCCGGTGATCTATTTGGCGTTTGCTGGGTTGGCTCGGCGGTGGCGGGAGGGGCGGGCATGAGCTTGCTGCTTTGGGCGCTGCCCTCGGTTGATCTGTGGCGCCGCTTCGCTCTGTTCCTTCTGCCCTTCGTTTCAGGGCGGAGGCCGGGATTGCGCCCCGGCGGGCGCCTCACTTTCTTTGTCTCGCCAAAGAAAGTAAGCAAAGAAAGGCGACCCGACGTGCACGCCCT
>Ga0208269_100137_pt1 | contig 53804 bp, 48 predicted proteins | sample LakWasMe88_LOW11_2_FD_183912 | JGI IMG/M metagenome (GOLD analysis project Ga0208269, IMG submission 183912) | Freshwater sediment methanotrophic microbial communities from Lake Washington under simulated oxygen tension - Sediment Metagenome... | ecosystem: Environmental > Aquatic > Freshwater >...
TGCTGCACCAGATCGGCCTGAGCACGGACACCGTGATCGCCACCACCGAGCTGGCGGTGGCCGATTTGGTGCAACAAGGCTTGCTGCGCGCCTTGCAACTGCCCGAATTGCCCCTGGTGTATGCCGACATGGGCATCGTGCGCCTGCGCCGTCGAACACCGGCACCGATGGCCTTGAAGGTCATCGAGTTGTTTCAGCGCTTCGCGGTGGCGGGCGGCGCGTCAAATGCCTGACAGCAGGCGGTTCTCGATGAACTGCCATTGCGCCGAGGTGACTTCGGTGATGGACAGGCGGTTGCCACGCTGCAGCACCGTCATGTCGGCCAGTTCGGGCTGGGCCCGCAGTTCGGCCAGACCGATCACGCGGGTTTTGCGCAGGGCTTGCACATCCAGCAGCAGCCAGCGCGGGGCGGTGGGCGGCGACTTGGGGTCGAAGTAGGGCGAGGCCGCATCGAACTGTGTGGGGTCGGGCCGGGTGCCTGAGGCCACGCGGGCCAGGCCGGCAATGCCGGGTTCGGCGCAACTCGAGTGGTAGAACAGCACGCCGTCGCCCACCTGCATCTGGTCGCGCATGTAGTTGCGGGCCTGGTAGTTGCGAACACCGGTCCAGGCCACGGTGGCCTCAGGGGCGGCCAGGGCGTCGTCGATCGAGCATTCTTCGGGCTCGGATTTCATCAACCAATAGCGGCGGGCAGGGCTCATGGGCGGTACTCTGATCAACGAGGTGTTTTGTCTGACAGACGGATGATGGCAGGGGCTGCACAATGGCGAATACCGGTGCGTTATCTGAACGCCAACGCGTTCTGCGCACCGCCTGGCATTGTCGCCAATCCCTGCCCTGGAGCCCTGTCCATGTCCACTCATTCTCCGCGTCTTCTGATCATTTCCGGCAGCGCCCGCCAGGGTTCGCTGAACCGCCGCCTGGCCCATGCCGTGGCGCTGGGCGCCACCCAGGCCGGCTTTGTGCCGCACGAACTGGATCTGCGTGCCCTGGACCTGCCCTTGTACGACGGCGACGCCGAAGCCGCCTCGGGTGTGCCCGGCGGGGCCACGGCCTTGCAGCAGGCCCTGATCGACAGCGACGCCCTGGTGGTGGTCACGCCCGAGTACAACGGCTTTCCGACGCCGCTGTTCATCAATGCCTTCGACTGGTTGTCGCGCCTGCCCACCGGCGTGGCGGCCACAGCCAACAAGCCCACCGCGCTGCTGTCGGCCTCGCCCGGCCCGATGGGGGGCTTGCGGGCACTGAACTATGTGCGCCAATTCCTGCAGATGAACTTTGCTTCGCTGGTGGTGCCGCAGCAGTTCGCCCTGGGCCGCGCGGGCGAGGCCTTCACGGCCGAAGGCGCCTTGAGCGACGACAAGACCCGCCAGGCCGTGCAAGGCGTGCTGGAGGCCTTGAGCAAATTGACCCGCGCCGTGCAGACGGCCTGAGCGCCTTGTCAGTCGGGTGCCCTCCGCCCCCTGGCTTCAGCCAGGCAGCGGGTGGTCGTAGCGGATGAAGCCCCGGTACTCGGCCACGCGGTCATACAGGCGGCGCGCCCGCAGGTTGTCCGTCTGGGTGAGCCAGTACAGCCGCTGGGCGCCGCCCTCGCGCGCCGCCTGGGCCACGGCCTCGATCAGCGCCGCCGCCGTGCCTTGGCCACGGTGGGCTTCCGACACGTACAGGTCCTGCAGGTAGCAGACCCGGGGGGCCCAGGTGCTGGTGTGGAACAGGTAGTGGGTGATGCCCACCAAGTGCCCCTGCACGCGGGCGCCCAGGCCGTGGACACCGTCACCTGCCAGCAGGCGTTCCCAGGCTTGCCGGTACTCGGCCTCGCTGGTTTCGGTTCGGTAGAACGCCTTGTAGGCCTGGGCCAGGGGCAGCCAATCGCTCAGGTCGCCAGGCTGCAGGGGCGCAATGACGAGGGTGCTCATGCAGCCTCCGACGCGAAGCGAGGCTCGCAATGGATGCGGGTGTGGACCGAATTGGCCAGAAAGCAGGCCTCGTGGGCCTGGTGGTGCAAGGCGATCAACGCGGCCTGATCGCGCTCGCAGCCTGCTGCCAGCCGCACCACCGGCCGCAGGGTCACCTCGGTCATCACCTGGCGGCCTTGGGCATCGGCGGCCATCACACCGCTGGCCTCATCGTCGTAGGCCTCGATGGCCCAGCCCGCGCGGGCTGCCAGGTCCAGAAACCACAGCATGTGGCAACTCGACAAGGCCGCCACAAAGGCCTCCTCGGGGTCGACCGCCGCCGGATCGGACCAGGGCAGGGGCACGACATGGGGCGAGGACGAGGCCGGCACGCTCACGCCGCCATCGAACTGCCATTGGTGGCGTCGGCTGTAGCGGCGCTGGCTGAAGTTGCCGTCATCCAGTTGCCAGCGCACGCTGGTGGTGTAGTGGGCCATGGGGGTTTCCGTTTCGCTTTGGCTTGTGAAATGATCCCTCAGTCTATTTTGAAAAATTTCCTTTCAAGGAGCCAATTGCCCATGAAGCAGGGGACCATTCGGGGGCCTACCCGCCGGCAGCAGGTGTACGAGCAGTTGCGCCTGGCCATCGAGACGGGTACTTTGGCCGCGGGCAGCCGGCTGCCGGCCACGCGGGACCATGCGCGCACCCTGGGCGTGTCGCGCAACACCTTGCTGTGGGCCATGGAGCGCCTGCAGGCCGAGGGCTATGTGATGGCCCGGGTGGGCGATGGCAGCTACGTCAGCAGCAAGCTGGCCCCGGCCACCGGGCTGGGGGGCTTGAGCGCCTTGCCCCTGGGCCTGTCGCGGCGTGGGCAGTTGATTGCCGAGACGGTGCGGCGCTGGAGCCCCCCCACCCAGGCGGCCACGCCGTTTCGCATCGGCGCGCCCGATGTGGCCAGCTTTCCCTATGGCACCTGGGACCGCCTGGGCCGGCAGCGCACGCCGCTGCAACGGCAGGCGGGCGCCCAGTACCTGGACCCGGCCGGCGACCCGGCGCTGCGCGAAGCGATTGCGCAGTGGCTTTGGGCTTCGCGCGGCATCCGTTGCGACGCCAGCCGGGTGCTGGTGTGTTCGGGCTCGCAACAGGCCCTGGACCTGGTGGGGCGCCTGCTGCTGGATGTGGGCGACGAGGTGTTGGTAGAAGACCCGGGCTACCCCGGCATCCGCGCCAGCCTGCTGGGCCATGGGGTGCAGGCGCGGCCGGTGCCGCTGGACGACGAAGGTCTGTGCATTGCCGAGGGCGAGCGGCAATGGCCCCGGGCACGGCTGGCCGTGGTCACACCGACGCACCAGTTTCCAACCGGGGTGCGCATGAGCCTGGCGCGCCGCCAGGCCTTGCTGGACTGGTCGCACCGCCAGCAAGCCTGGGTGATCGAGGACGACTACGACGGCGAGTTTCAGTACGGCCCCCACCGCCTGCCAGCCTTGTGCAGCCTGCCGCAGTCGGATCGGGTGCTCTATGTGGGCACATTCTCCAAAACCCTGCACCCCGGCCTGCGCCTGGGTTTCATCGTGCTGCCGCCGGCCTGGGTGCCGTCCTTTGCCATGGCCCGTGCGCTGAGCGACCGCCACGCCCCCGGCGACAACCAGGCGGTGTTGGCCAGCTTCATTGCCCAGGGGCATCTGCTGCGTCACCTGCGCCGCATGCGTGAGCTGTATCAGGCCCGGCAACAGCTGATGATCGAGGCGCTGGCCGAGGCCAGCGAGGGGGCCTTGCAACTGCAGGCCAGTGACCGCGGCATGCACCTGTGCCTGGAGCAGCCCGCCGGCACCGATGACGAGGCCTTGAGCCGGCGCGCCGCCGCGCTGGGCGTGGTGCTGACGCCCTTGTCGCGCTACGCGGTGGCCTCGCCGCGCCGGGGCTGGCTGTTTGGCTATGCCGGCTATGCACCGGCCAGCCTGCAGGCGGCCGCCAGGCTGGTCGGCCCCTTGTTCAAGGGCTGAGGTCTGGGCCTTGGCGTGGGCCGCCACAGGCCCTGCGGCGGGTCACCGAGGCGACCGCCCAGCCGGGCTTGCCCCAATGCGCCGAGCGGCCGGCCTGCCCAGAATCGGGCTTTGTCCTGTTGCCGGAGTCTGGCCTGATGCCTTTGCCCCCCACTTCTCTCGTCCGCCCCTCCCGCCGTCAGGTGCTCACGGCTGCCGCCGGTACGGTGGCCTCACTGGCCGCACCGGCCTGGGCCCAGAACGCGGGCGGCTGGCCCAACAAGCCCATCCGCCTGATCGTGCCCTACACCCCCGGTGGCTTCACCGACCAGATGGCCCGCCTGATCCAGAACGGGCTGCAGACCCGGCTGGGCCAGACCGTGCTGATCGACAACAAACCCGGCGCTGGCAGCGTGATCGGGGTTGATGCGGTCGCCAAATCGGCACCCGACGGCAGCACCTTTGGCGTGGTGATCGCCGCCCATGCCGCCAACAACACCCTCTACCCCAAGCTGCCCTACGACGCCCGCAAAGACCTCACCGGCGTGGCGCTGATGGGGGTGTCGCCCCTGGTGGCGGCGGTGCCGCTCGATGCCCCGTTCAAGACGGCCCAGGAGCTGATCCGCTACGCCAAGGCCAACCCGGGCAAGGTCAGCTATGGCTCCTCGGGCAACGGCTCGGCCGTGCACCTGACCACCGAGCTGTTCAAGATGCAGACCGGTGCCTACATGGTGCACATCCCTTACCGGGGCGCGGCGCCGGCCCTGACCGACCTCATTGGCGGGCAGATCCAGCTGTTCTTCGATGCGGCCACAGGGCTGATCAACATGGGCAAGCAAGGCAAGGTGCGCCTGATCGGCGTGGCCAGCGACCGCCGACTGCCGGTGCTGCCCGACGTGCCCACCTTTGTGGAGCAGGGTTTCAAGAACTTCACCGGCAGCACCTGGGCCGGCATGATCGCCCCGGCCGGCACGCCGCGCGACATCGTGCGCCGCATGTCCGAGGAGGTGACCCGCATCGTGCGCAGCGAGGAAATGCGGCCCCGTCTCGAGGCCATGGGCACCTTCCCCGGGGGCGGCACCCCCGAGGAGTTCGATGCCTTCATCGCCGCCGAAACCAGCAAATGGGGCAAGGTGATCCGCGAGGCAAAGGTCACGCCCGATTGAGTTTCATCCGCGCGGAGGCCGCTTTTGGCTCCGGCAAGCTGCATTTCGCGCCCGTCTGACGCTGGTTTGTCGCAAGCCGGTGGCCGGCACCAGGGGGCCGGCCGACACTGCCGACACTTGTTCAACCAGGAGTCGGAACCATGGCTATCTTGCAACGTGCTATTCGTGTGCTGCCCGCGGGCGGTTTGTCGCTGTTTTTGCTCGCCGGGCTGGCCCAGGCGGGTGACCTGACCGTGGTGGTGACCGGGGTGGCCAAGGCCGAAGGGCAGGTGATGGTGGCCTTGTTCAATGACCCGGCGGGCTTTCCGCGCGGCAAGGTGCTCAATGGCCAGATGACCCCGGCCAAGCCCGGCCAGGTCGAGGTGGTGTTCAAGGACCTGGCGCCCGGCAGCTATGCCGTGTCTGCCTACCAGGACCTGAACAGCAATCAGCGCCTGGACGCCAACATGGTGGGCATGCCCACCGAACCCTACGGCTTCTCGCGCGATGCCAAGGGCCAGTTTGGTCCGCCCAAGTTCGACGACGCGGTCTTCAAGGTGGGGGCCGAGCCCCAGCGCATCCAGTTCAAGCTGTCGGGCCAGTGAGGTGGGTGGCATGAGTACCTCAACCCCAAGCTCCGGCACCACCGCCGCGACGAGTGCGGCCTCCGGCCCCTTGCTGTCGCTGCGCGGCATCGAGCGCGAGTTTGCGCTGGGTGAGACCCGCATCCGCGCGCTGCGTGGCATCGACCTGGATGTGGCTCCGGGCGAGTTCATGGCCATCTGGGGCCCCTCGGGCAGCGGCAAGTCGACACTGCTGAACCTGCTGGGCCTGATCGATGCCGCCGACAAGGGCGTGCTGCGATTCGAGGGGCAGGACGTGAGCCAGCTCTCGGACGATGCCCTGTCGGACTGCCGCAACCACAAAATCGGCTTTGTGTTCCAGAGCTTCAACCTGGTGCCGGTGCTGACCGCGCTAGAAAACGTGGCCCTGCCGCTGCAGGTGCAGGGCGTGAAGGCCGCCGAGGTGCGACGCCGTGCCGCCGAGTGGTTGGGCCATGTGGGCCTGGGCGAGTTTCTCGACTTCCGCCCGGATCGCCTGAGCGGCGGCCAGCGCCAGCGGGTGGCCATTGCCCGCGCCCTGGTGGGCGCGCCGCGCCTGCTGATCGCCGATGAACCCACGGCCAACCTCGATTCGCAGACCAGCCGTGAGGTGATCGACCTGATCGAACGCCTGAATCGTGAAACCGGCGTGACCTGCATCTTCACCACCCACGACCCCCGCCTGCTGGCCCGCGTGCCCCGCCAGTTGCGCCTGCAGGACGGTCTGATCTCGCAAGACAGCTACCAGGAGGCCGCATGACCGGCATCGGCAACATCCAACTCGCCTGGCGCAACCTGTGGCGCAACCGCCGCCGCAGCGCCGCCACCATCCTCAGCCTGGCCTTCGGCTTTGCGGCCGTGGCCTTGTTCGCGGGCTACACCAGCGCGGTGTATGTGGCGCTCAGCAACGCGGCCATCCATGCCGAGCTGATCGGCCACCTGACCATCAACCGCCAGGGCTGGCAGACCGAGGGCAAGCTGCACCCCGACAAGTACCTGCTGACGGCCGATGAGATCCGCCAGGTGCAGGCCATTGTCGAGAAGCGCCTGCCAGGCGCCCGCCTGATCCCCAAGCTCAGCGCCACCGGCCTGCTGTCCAACGGCAAGAGCAGCACGATTTTTGTGGGCGCGGGCATTGCGCCGGCCGACCTGGACCTGCTGCGCGGCCCCTTCCGCTTTGCCCCCGGGGCCTTGAAAGAAGACCAGCCCCAGGGCGTGACGGCCGCCCAGGGCCTGGCCGATGTGCTGGGCCTGAAGGTGGGCGACAGCGCCTCGGTGCTGGCCAGCACGCTGCACGGCCAGGCCAATGCCTCCGACGTGGACATGACCGACGCCGTCAACACCGGCAATGTGGCCACCAATGACAAGCTGATGCTGATGCCGCTGGCCCTGGTGCAAGACCTGATGGACGCCAAGGGCCGCGCCGAGACCCTGACCGTGCTGCTGCCCGGTGAGGGGCGCGCCGACAGCGCTGACGCAGAAGGCCGCCTGCGCGACATGTACACCCGGCCCGCGCCCAGCGAAACCCAATCGGTGGCCGTGCGGGATCAGCTGAGTGCCGATTTCAAGGCCGCCGGCCTGGACATGGAGGTGCGCACCTGGCAGGAGATGTCGGCCTTCTTCCGCCAGGTCAAGGGCATGTACGACATGATTTTTGCGCTGATGCTGTCGGTGGTGCTGGCCATCGTGGTGCTCTCGATTGCCAACGCCATGAGCATGGCGGTGGTGGAACGCACCCGCGAGATCGGCACCCTGCGCGCCATCGGCGTGCGCCGCAGCGGCATTGCCCGGCTGTTCGTCAATGAGGCGCTGATGCTGGTGCTGGTCGGCACCGTCACCGGCCTGCTGCTGACGGCCGCCGTGCGCTGGGGCGTGAACGTGGCCGACATCCGTTACGTGCCGCCCAGCAACACCCAGAGCGTGCCGATCTACATCGGCTTTGACCTGCCGCGCACCGCATTTGCGGCGTTGGTTCTGGCCGTGCTGGCGGTGTTTGCCGCCTACTGGCCGGCCCGCCGTGCGGCGCACCATTCCATCACCGCTTCTTTGGGGCATGTATGAACCACTTTGACATTCGCTGTTTCACCCGCCGCCATGCACTGATTCTGTCGCTGGGCAGTCTGATGGGCGCTGCCTCAGCGTGGGCAGCCGAGCCCGATGCCACCCAGTTGCTGCGCCAGGCCGATCAGGCGCGGGGCGGCGGCTTTCCGGGCCTGATCTGGGAGGTGCATGCCCACAACAGCGGCAGCCAGGCCGACGACCAGCCTGATCAGCGCCTGCGCATCAAGGCCATCGACAACGCCAGCGTGGCCGAGGTGCTGGAGCCCCTGAGCAGCAAAGGCTCGCGCATGTTGCAGGTCGATCGCAACATGTGGCTGACCAAGCCCGGCCTGAAGAAGCCGGTGGCCATCTCGCCACGCCAGCGCCTGACCGGGCAGGCGGCCATCGGCGACATCGCGGCCACCAACTACGCCAAAGACTACCAGGCGCGCTACCTGCGCCAGGAAGACGTGGGCGACGAACCCTGCCACGTGCTGGAGCTGACCGCCGCCAGCCGCCAGACCACCTACGACCGCATCACCTACTGGATCTCGGTGCGCCGCGGTGTGGCGGTGCAGGCCGATTTTCTGTCGCTGTCGGGCAAGAAGCTCAAAAGCGCGCAGTTCGAGTATGGCAACAGCCTGAACATCCACGGCAAGACGGTGCTGTTCGTCAGCCGCATGGCGATTGCCGATGCGCTCAGCGATGCCCGCACCACGCTGGTCTACAGCCGCATCTCGGCTCAGGCCATTCCCAGTTCTGAATTCGACGTGGGTAACCTGCAATGAGGCCCGGCCGCATTCGTTGGCGGGCCGTGGCCTGGGCCGTGGCGACCGTCTTGGCTCAGCCGGCCATGGCGCAAGAGCCGGCGGCGCCAGCGGGCGAAGCCCCGGAGGCCGAACCGTCCTGGCGCCTCAGCGGCTCGGGCGAGGCCTGGGTGTACGGCAGCCGCAACAGCGTGCTGAGCAGCAGTCTGCTCAACCCGGGCAACCGGGTGGCGGCCTTGCCGCGCGACCTGGACCTGCTGGACATCCGCCTGAACGGGCGTGCCGAAAACGGGCCGCTGGCGCTGGTGGGCTCCGCCCGGCTGACCTCGCAGCGCAGCTTGACCGAACAGGCGGCGCGCCCGGACCGGCGTGACAGCGACGACACCCAGCAGGTGGTCCAGGCCTTTGCGCGTTACCGGCAGGGCGAAGGCGTGCTGACGGTGGGGCGTGAGTTGCTGACCTGGGGCCCGGCCAATTTCCGCTCGCCCAGCAACCCGTTTTACTTTGATGCCGGCCGCACCAACCCGCTGGCGTCTACTCCCGGCGTGGACGTGCTGCGCTACACCGGTCAGGTGGCGCCGGGTTGGCGGGTGGGTGGGGGTTATGTGCTGTCGACCTCGCAGATCACCCCGGCCACCGATCTGGGCCACAGCAGCTGGCTCAAGATCGACAACCAGGGCGAGGCGCACCTGGCCAGTCTGGTGATCAGCCAGCAGCGCGCCGGCGCCACCTTTGTCGGGGGCTTTGCGCAATGGACGCCGGACGACGCCTGGCTGCTCTATGGCGAGGTGGGCAGCAACCGCCAGCCCGGCCAGCTGCAGGTGGCCGGGCCCGGCAACGGCCCGCTGTACCGGTGGCAGCAGCCGGCCCCGCGCAGCACCGACGCCTTGCTGGGGGCCAGCTACACGCTGGAGAGCGGCCATGTGTTGATTGGCGAGTGGCTGCACAGTGGCGGCGGCTACAGCGAGGCAGGGCAGGGGGCCTATTGGGCGCAGGCGGGGCGAGCCAACGCCCTGGCCACCCCAAACCCGGCTCTGGGCTACGCCAGCCTGGGCCAGGCCCTGGGGCAGGCGCCGCGTCTGCTGGGGCGCGACTACCTGTGGCTGGGCCTGCAGAGCAACCCGCAGGAGAGCGGCCTGTACTGGCGCGCCGAATACAGCACGCAACTGGCCGACCACAGCGGGCAGCTGCTGTTGTACGGCGAGAAGAACTTCTGGCGCCAGCTGTCGGGCTTTGTGGTGCTGAGCCGCACCGTTGGGGGGGCTCAGACCGAGTTCGGCAGTCTGGTGCGCAGCCGCCTCACCGTGGGGGTGAAGCTGTTTGTGTTTTGAGGGGGAAGGGCACGGGAGGGGGCGGCCAGCCCCCGTGTGGGGTGCTGCGTCAAACGCCCGGGCGCTTCAGCGCGGGTTGACGTTGTCGGTGGAGGCCGACACCGAAGGCACGTTCACGCGGCGGGCGCCATCGAAGCGGCGCTGCCAGTAGCTGTCACGCATGTCTTCGACGCGGATCTGGCTGCCGGTGCGGGGGGAATGGATGAACTTGCCGTCGCCCACATAGATGCCCACATGGCTGAAGGCATGGCGCATGGTGTTGAAAAACACCAGATCGCCGGGCTGCAATTCTTGTTTGTCGATGGTCTGGGTGGCGGCGGCCTGCTGGTCGGCGCGGCGTGGCAGCACCAGGCCCACGGTCTGTTCGTACATGGCGCGGACAAAGCCGCTGCAATCAAAGCCGGTTTCGGCATTGTTGCCGCCGCGGCGGTAGGGCACGCCCAGAAAACCCATGGCGTTGACCACCAGCTCAGAGGCGCGGCTGCTGAGGCTTTGGCGCACGTAACTCAGTTGCGTGAGCAGGCCACGGTCGGCCAGCAAGCGTTCCACGTCGTCGACCGGCTGGGTCGATGGCGCCGCCTGAGCCCGAAGGGCTAAACCGAAGATCGTGAGGCCGAGAAGGAGTAGGCAGAGCCAACGAGACATGGGCGCAGAGGTTAACGACCTGTCAGGTTCAAGTCAAGCGGGGATTCGCGAGAAAGTTCATGCACTTGGGTTTGCATTGACCTGCCGCATGGCCGGGTGGCTTCTGGGGTGGGCGACTGGGTTCTAATACGGGCCGTGGCCTGCTGTAGGCCAGCATGATGAGAGAAAGCCCCATGTTGATTGACGTCCAGGAATCCCAGCTCGTGCTGGTCGACTACCAAACCCGCCTGATGCCCGCCATCCACGAAGGCCCGCTGGTGCTCGAAAACGCGCTGCGCCTGGCCCGTGCGGCCCGCCTGCTGCAGGTACCCGCGTTCGGCACCGAGCAAAACCCGTCCAAGCTGGGCGAGAACCCGCCCGAGCTCAAGGCCTTGTGCCAGAAGACGCTGGCCAAGATGCATTTCAGCGCCAGTGAAGAAGGCTTGTCCGAATGGCTGCGTCCGCCCGCCAAGCCCGTGCAGGGCAATGCGCGCAGCCTGCCCAAGCACCTGCAAAAACCGGCTCAGGGCGAGCCCGAACGCAGCGCCATCGTGGTGGCCGGTTGCGAAGCCCATGTGTGCCTGCTGCAGACAGCACTCGACCTGCTGGAAGACGAGTTCGATGTCTGGGTGGTGACCGATGCCTGCGGCTCGCGCACCGAGCGCAACCGCGACGCGGCCTTTGACCGCCTGGCCGGTGCCGGCGCCGAGCTGGTGACCACCGAGATGGTGCTGTTCGAATGGCTGCGCACCGCTGAGCACCCCCAGTTCAAGGCGGTGCATGAGCTGATCAAATAAGCAGATCAGGCCCTCAGGCCGTTGGCCTCAGAGCGTGTCGCAAAAGCGGCGCGTGATGTCGTCGATGGTGGTGCGCTCTTGAGCCAGGGCCGCCACGCAATGCGGGTCCAATTGACCTGCTTCGGCCATGCGTTGCAACTCGGCCAGGGCCCGATCCGTGGGCCAGCCCTCCTTGTAGGGGCGCGGGCTGGTCAGTGCGTCAAAAATGTCGGCCACCGTGACGATGCGTGCCTCGATCGGGATGTCGGGTTCCTTCACGCCCTTCGGGTAGCCCGAGCCGTCAAGCAATTCGTGGTGGTAGGCGACGATGTTGTGCATCATGGCCGAGTGGGGCAGGTCATTGAGCCTGAAGTCACCCATCATCTTGCCCACCAGGGTGCAGCCCAGTTCGACGTGGGTCTCCATGATGCTGTGCTCGGCCTCGTCCAGCGATCCTTCCTTGAGCAGGATGCGGTCCGGGATGCCGATCTTGCCGATGTCGTGCAGCGGCGCAAATTGGTAGATGTTCTCCACGAACTCATCGTCCAGGCCGTAACGGGGGGCCACAGCGCGCGCGATCAGGCGTGCGTAGCGTGACATGCGCTCCAGGTGAGCGCCGGTTTCGAAGTCACGCAGGTTCGCGAAATCACGCGCAATCTGGGTCGAGGCCAGCATCATGCGCACGGTGGCCATCTCGCTGCTGATCATCATGTTGATCAGGCTGCAGGCCAGCACCAGATCACGCTGCACGGTGGCGTTGAAGACCTCGGGCTGCAGCGAGTCGAAGAACACGAAACCCAGCAGCGTGCCCTGGCCGTACATGGGCACGGTGAAGGACGACTGGTAACCCTGCTGCTGCAGCCACTGAGCATGCTCGCTGCCCTGGCCGATCACTTTCGGAATGTGGTCCAGCACGCGCATTTCGCCGCTGCGCGCCAGCGCCAACAAGGACTGGCTTTCGTGCAAGGGAAACTCATAGCCGCGCAAGGCTTCGCCCGTGCGGGTGCTGTGCAAAAAGGTCTTGAGCCGGTCTTCGCTCTCGTCATAGAGCGCGCAGGCCACGCGGTCGAGCTGGGGCACAGCGTCTCGCAGGTGCTCGTGCATCTGGCGCAGGCGCTCGCTCAGGCTGCGGGCGCCGGCAAACAGGTCAACAAAGTGGGGAATGGGTATTTCGGTCATGGAGCGCGCCCGCGTGATTGGAGCACTGATGGCGAGGGCGAAAAGGGTTCAGTATCGGGCTTTCTTGATGCAAATCAAGTTGTGTGGACGGGCTTGGCGGGCCCTGAGGTCGGGGCTGGTGAGGGTTGATCATGCTTGTCAGGTCTGAGCAAGCCCCTGATGAATAATTATGAATTCAGTTAAATAGACCCAAGCCCCCAGCCCGGCTTGCAGCTGCGGGGTCCCAGAGTCGGTGAGAGGAGATCAACCGGATGACTTACGCACAATTCCACCAGCGCTCCCTGACAGAGCGCGACGCCTTCTGGACCGAACAGGCCGCTTTGATCGACTGGCAACAGGCGCCCCAGCAGGTCTGCGATTACAGCAACCCGCCGTTTGCGCGCTGGTTCGTTGGTGGCACGACCAACCTGTGCCACAACGCGGTCGACCGCCATGTGGCCACCCGGGGGAATCAGGCTGCGCTGATCGCGGTCTCGACCGAGACCGATACCGAGCGGGTCTACACTTTTGCTGAGCTGCAGCGTGAAGTGGAGCGCATGGCGGCCTCGCTCAAATCGCTGGGGGTGGGCAAGGGTGACCGGGTGCTGATCTACATGCCCATGATTGCCGAGGCCGCCTTTGCCATGCTGGCCTGCGCCCGCATCGGGGCCTTGCACACGGTTGTGTTCGGGGGCTTTGCCTCCGGGGCCCTGGCCTCGCGCATCGATGACGCTGAGCCGGTGGTGATCGTGAGTGCCGATGGCGGCTCGCGCGGTGGCAAGCCCGTGCCCTACAAGCCCTTGCTGGATGCCGCCATCAGCCTGGCCGCCCACAAGCCCGCTGCCGTGCTGCTGGTGGATCGGGGTCTGGTGCCCTTGAACTATGTGGCCGGGCGCGACCACCGTTGGGCGGATCTGCGTCAGAAGCACCTGGATGCCCAGGTGCCCTGCGAATGGGTGGAGTCGACCCACCCCAGCTACACCCTGTACACCAGCGGCACCACGGGCAAGCCCAAGGGGGTGCAGCGCGACACGGGCGGCTACGCCGTGGCCCTGGCCGCCAGCATGAAGCACATCTTTCAGGGCAACCCTGGCGAAACGTATTTCTCGACCAGCGACATCGGCTGGGTGGTGGGCCACAGCTACATCGTCTACGGCCCCTTGATTGCCGGCATGGCCACCATCGTCTACGAAGGCCTGCCGACCCGGCCTGATGCCGGCATCTGGTGGCAGTTGGTCGAAAAATACAAGGTCACCCGCATGTTCAGCGCCCCCACGGCGGTGCGCGTGCTCAAGAAGCAGGACCCGGCCTACCTGAGCAAGTACGACCTGTCCAGCCTCAAGGCCCTGTACCTGGCGGGCGAGCCGCTGGACGAGCCGACCGCGCAGTGGATCAGCAGCGCGCTCAATGTGCCCATCATCGACAACTACTGGCAGACCGAATCGGGCTGGCCCATTCTCACGCTGGCCAACGGGGTGCAGGCCCAGACCAGCAAGTTCGGCAGCCCGGGCCTGGCCATGTATGGCTACGACGTCAAGCTGTTCGACGAGTCCACCGGCGAAGAGCTCAAGGGGCCCAACCAGAAGGGCGTGGTGGCCATTGAAGGGCCGTTGCCGCCGGGTTGCATGCAGACCGTCTGGCGCGATGACCAGCGCTTTGTGAACACCTACTGGAAGAGCATTCCGGGCAAGCTGGTGTACAGCACCTTCGACTGGGGCATCCGCGATGAAGACGGCTACTTCTTCATCCTGGGCCGCACCGACGACGTGATCAACGTGGCTGGCCACCGCCTGGGCACCCGCGAGATCGAGGAGAGCATTTCCAGCCACCCCAATGTGGCCGAGGTGGCGGTGGTCGGGGTGGCCGACAAGCTCAAGGGCCAGGTCGCCATGGCCTTTGTGGTGCCCAAGGACGCGGCCTCGGTCGACAGCGACGCGGCCCGTCTGAAGCTCGAGGGCGAGATCATGAAGGTGGTGGACGGCCAACTGGGCGCTGTGGCCCGGCCCTCGCGTGTGCTGATCGTCAACGTGCTGCCCAAGACCCGCAGCGGCAAACTGCTGCGCCGGGCCCTGCAGGCCGTGTGCGAAGGTCGCGACCCAGGCGACCTGACCACCATGGACGACCCCGCTGCGCTGCAACAGGTGCGTGACATGGTGCAGCCAGGCTGAGAACGGCGCCACGCGGCGGCGGCAGGCCGTCGCTGTCTGGCGTGATCTGAGCCCTTTGTCTGGCCCGGATTTGACAACCTAGGAATCCCAAATAGGATGTACATGTACATCCTATTTTGTTTTCAAGGCCGCCATGATTCAAACCAAGCTCTTCAAGAATGGCAATTCACAAGCCGTTCGCATTCCCGCCGAGTTGGCCTATGCCCAATGGGACCTCGACCTGGTCATTGAGCGCCGAGGCGATGAGTTGCTGATTCGGCCAGCGCGGCGCCGCATGGGCGATGTTCTGGGCAAGTTTGCCCAGTTTTCACCCGACTTCATGGCCGATGGCCGGGCTCAGGACGAAGCCGGTGAGCGTGAGGCCCTGTGATGCCTCGTTACATGCTCGACACCAACATCTGCATCTACTTGATGAAGCACCAGCCGCCGCAGGTGCGTGAGCGCTTTGCCGCCTGCTATGTGGGCGATGTTGTGATCTCGGCCATCACACTGGCCGAACTGGAGTTCGGTGTCGCGTGTTCCCCTGAGGCTCAGGCGCGCAACCGGGCTGCATTGGCCAGCTTGCTCGAAGATATCCAGGTGGCGCCCTTTGAGGCTGCTGCGGCACGCGCTTACGGGCCTTTGCGGGCTCAACACCGTGATCGCAACAGGAATGCGCTGGACAAATTGATTGCCGCGCACGCCATGGCGCTGCAGGTGGTGCTCGTGACCAACAACGAATCTGATTTTCTGGCTTTCCCGGGCCTGGTGGTCGAGAACTGGGTGAATTCACACTGAACCGTACCGATGGTCGTAACATTCGCTATTCATTTACGGAATAGCGATCATGAACCACCTCCTCATCCGCGCTCCCCGAAGGCTTGTTCTGCTGGCTCTGATGGGCCTGGCACCGGGTCTTGCCCTGGCCCAGGCACCCGCCCAGGAGCTCACCGTGTCGGCGGCGGCCAGCCTGACCAACGCGTTCCAGGACATCGCCCGGGCCTTTGAGAAGGCCCACCCGGGCAGCAAGGTGGTGCTCAACTTTGCCGCCTCCGGGCCTTTGTTGCAGCAGATCCGGCAGGGAGCGCCGGTGGACGTGTTTGCCTCGGCCGACCAGGAGACCATGGACAAGGCGGCCGCTGCCCAACTGCTGGCGCCAGGCCGCGTCGACTTTGCGGCCAACACCCTGGTGGTGGTCCAACCCGCCGCGGCGGGCAGCAGCCCCAAAGCCTTGAGCGATCTGGCCGCCCCCGCCTTCAAGCGCCTGTCCACCGGCAGCCCCGCCAGTGTGCCCGTGGGGCGCTACACCCTGGAAGCCGTGAAGGCTGCCGGCCTGGAGGCCGAGTTGCAGCCGCGCTGGATCTATGCCGACAGCGTGCGCCAGGTGTTGGCCTATGTGGCGCGCGGTGAGGTGGATGCGGGCTTTGTGTACCGCACCGATGCCTTGATCGAGAAAGACCGCGTGCGCATTGCCTTCACCGTGCCCACCAACACACGGGTCAGCTACCCGATCGCCCCGGTGGCGGCTGGCAAAAACCAGGCCCTGGCCCAGAGCTTCATCAGCTACGTGCGTTCTACACCCGCCCAGGAGATCCTGGCCGCTTACGGCTTCGCCAAGCCCTGAGCCCAGGCCTCGGGGGCGCGCCACTGGGCTGCCCAGGCCTGCAGCTCGTGGGCCGGCATGGGCCGGGCAATGCCATAGCCCTGGCCCAGCAGGCAGCCCATCTGCAGCAGGCGCAGGCCTTGCTCGGTGGTCTCCACCCCTTCGGCAATCAAGGTCAGCCCGAAAGAGCGTGACAGGCCGATCACGCCATCCACAATGGCCATGTCGCCGATGTCGCTCATCATGCCCATCACGAAACTGCGGTCGATCTTCAGCGTATCGGCCGGCAACTGGCGCAGGTAGGTGAGCGAGGAGTAACCCGTGCCGAAGTCGTCGATGGCGATCGACAGGCCCATGTTGCGCAACTGGACCAGGGTGGCCGACACGGCGTTGATGTCGGTGAGGGCGGCACTTTCGGTGATTTCGATTTCCAGCAGCGAGGTCGGCACGTCGGCATACTGATTCAACAGGTGCTGCACCTGTTGGGGAAAGTCAGCCATCTGCAGGTGCCGGGCTGAGATGTTCAGGCTCAGGGGCACGCGCAGGCCCTGGGCCAGCCACTGCCTTTGCAGCGTCAGCGAGTGCGCCAGCACCCATTCGCCGAAGGGGGCCTCCAGGGTGGAGCCTTCGATCTGCGGCAGGAACTCGCCCGGGCCCAGCAGGCCTTGCTCGGGGTGCTGCCAGCGCGCCAGGGCTTCCACCCCGACCAGCGTGCCTTCCTGCATGTCCACTTTGGGTTGAACGTACAGGCAGAATTCACCCGCCTGCAGGGCCGCGGACAGGCGGTCCAGCCGGGTGTGGTGCTCGCGCGAAGCCCGTTCGCGCTCGGCGTCGAACAGGTGGATGCGGTTGCGCCCGGCCTGCTTGGCCAGGTACATGGCCTGATCGGCATGGCGCAGCAGGGTGTCGGCGTCGGCATCGTCATCGGGGTACAGCGTCAGGCCGATGCTGGCGGTCACGGTCAGGGCCTCGCCTTCCAGGCGCACCGGCTCGGCCATGCGCTGCATCAGGCGGCTGAGGGTGGATTCGCAATCCTTGCGGCATTCCGGCTGGGTCAGCAGGATCACGAACTCGTCGCCCCCCAGGCGCGCCACCAGGTCTTTGGCTCGGATGGCGCCTTGCAGGCGGCGGGCAATCTCGACCAGCAACTGATCGCCCACCCCATGGCCCAGGCGGTCGTTGACCGGCTTGAACCCATCCAGATCCAGGTAGGCCACCCCCAGCAGCTGGCCGCTCTGGCGCGCCTCCTTCATGGCGGATTCCAGGGCTTGTGCCAGTTGCACCCGGTTGGGCAGGCCGGTCAGGGCGTCAAAGTGGGCCAGCTTCTGCAGCTGGGCTTCCTGTTCGCGCTGGCGTGTCACGTCCAGGCCAACGCCCACCATGCGCAGGGGTTTGCCGTCGGCCTGGCGGGCGATCACACGGCCCAGGTTGCGCACCCAGCGCACGTTGCCGTTCACGTGCTGCAGGCGCAGGGTCACATCGAAGGGTTGGTCGGGGTGTTTTTGATGGCGTTCCAGGCCCGCAAAAGCCAGGGAACGGTCGTCTGGATGAACCACCTCGGCCCAGCGTTCTGGTGCCGAACCGGGGCTGGCAGGGGGCAGGCCCCGCAGCTCGCGCCATTGGCGGTCGCCCACCACCTCGCCGGTCTGCATGTTCAGGTCCCACAAGGCCAGGGCGGCGGCCTCGATGGTCAGCGACAGCAGGGCCTCGCGCTCCTGCACCAGACGCTCGGCTTGCTTGCGTTCGGTGATGTCCTTGATGCCGAACAGCCAGCAGGCCTGGCCATCGAATTCGATGGTCTGCATGGATTGCAGGCCGGTGCGCGTCGGTTGGCCTCGGGGCTTGAAATCGACCTCATAGGCGCTCAGCACGCCCTGCGCGTTGGCGGTGGCCAGCAGGGCATCCCGATGGGCCGGGGTGTACAGGCCCAGGCCGGTCGGAGAACTGTCTTGCAAGGCCTCGCTTCGGCTGATGCCGGTGGCCTGCTCCCAGGCTGGGTTGACCTCCAGGTAGCGCCCGGTGGCCTTGCTGCAGATGCCCATGGGGTCAGGGATGGCCTGGAAGATGCGTGAAAACCGCTCTTCCGACTCGCGCAGCCGGTCGCGGCTGCGGCGCGATTCGTCGATGTCGCGGATCACGCCCCGCACACGCCGCACCCGGCCGTCCTGCACCACGGGTTCCGCCATGGCCTGTACCCAGACTGCTCGCTGATCACGGCGCACGATCTGAATCTCGTGTTCAAAAGGCTTTTGCTCCAGCACCGCGAGCCGCATCGCCTCGCGGAAGATCTCGCGGTAGGGCAGGGCCACGAACTGATCGACATAGTGTGAGGGCACACCGGACCCGGCGGGCAAGCCATGCAATTCATAGCAGACGTCCGACCAATACCGCTCGGCTGGGTCGGGCGAGTCTTCCCACACCCCCAGTCGGGCGATGCGGCCAGCCTGCTGCAGCAGGGCGTTCACCCGCACCAGTTCATCCTGCATGGACTGGTGCTCGCTCATGTCATGGAACAGGAAGATGAAGCAGGGCTCACCGTCCATGTTGATCTGCCGCGCTGACATGCGACCGGGGATCGTCGTGCCCTCCACGCTGCGTGCCAGCAGCGGCAGGCTGTCGACCTGACCCTTGTCGCGGAAGCAATTCAGAAGCTTGTCGCGTTCGGCGGCGCTGGCCCAGATGTTGAGTTCCAGCGAGGTATGGCCCAAGATATCTTCGCGCTGGCGACCCAGCAGGCGGCAGAAAGCGGGGTTCACCTCTCGGTAGGTGCCGTCGCTGATGCGGGTGATGCCCGCCGCATCGGGCAAGGCTTCGTAGATGGTCTGAAACTTGGCTTGCGACAGTTGCAGGGCATCGCTGGCCTGGTGGCTGGCCGTGATGTCGTGATGCATGCCCACCACCCGGCTGGCCCGGCCCAGTTCGTCGCGCTCGACAATGCGCCCCCGCGCCAGCACCCAATGCCAGCGGCCCTCGCGGTCGTGCACGCGGAACTCGGTCTCAAAGGCATCCTCGGGACTGCGCATCAGGTCCTGGCGGATGTGTTCGAGTCGGTGGGCGTCATCGGGATGCCAGTGCTGGAACCAGACCTGCCAGGGGTCGGTCTCACGTGGGCCGCTCAGATCGAACTGGTCGTAAAAACTGCCCTGGAAGGTGGTCCAGTGCCTGGTCACATCCCAGATCCAGCGCCCCCCACCGGAGGAGTCCAGCACCTGCAGCAGTTCGTTTTCACGCCGTTGGAGTTGCAGTTCGTAGCGGGCTCGCCCCAGCAGCAGTTCCAGGCAGCAACCCAGCAGCAGGGTGCTCCCCCCGTAGCGCCACAACTGGGCATGCGATTGATCGCTCACCCAGCCCAATTGGCTGGCCAGCAGCATCAAGGCCTGCACCCCTGCGGCCAGCATCAGCAAGGAGAGCCACACCCGGACCCGGGGTGACACCCTGGACAACTCACGCCGCAACACCTGGCGGCACACATCGGCCCAGGCAGCACTTGTGCACCCGCAGCGGGGGGGCGCAGGAGCAGGGCCGCCAGCAACGCAGGGACCAGCGCAATCAGGCCGACCCGACGCCCCATGATGTACAGCGCCAGGGTCAGGTAGGCCGGGCGCAGTTCGGCCATGGGGGACAGCCCCGCGAGCAGGCTCCAGTACATGGCCACGACGGAGGCCAGGCCCAACAAGGCGCCCGTGAACAGCCGTTGCCGTGGGGAAGGGGTCAATAGCCAGCCGGGTGGCAGCAGCAGGAACACGCCGACCACTGCCGCCGTGATACCGCTGTTCACCGCCAAGTCAAGCGGAAAGTCAATCAACCCATCACCTCGTTCCTGTCTTGAAGCCGGGCATCCGGGCACAGACCTCAAGGCCTCGGTGGAGGCCTTCAGTCTGAGGCATGGCGCCGGACTGCATCACTTGATACAAGTGTAGAGGGCTGGTGGCCCGCCTCAGGGCACGCCGGGCGGTGTCAGAGGGGGGGCAAACCCGGGTAGGGACCCTCTTGGGGCAGCGTTTGCCTATTTTTTGATCTGGATCAGGCCGGTGGAGAGGGCGGTGCCGCACACGATGACCACGCCGCACAGCACCATCCAGGGGGTGATCTGCTCACCCAGAAACAGGCCACCGTAGGCGACGGCGAACAAGGGCGTGACAAAGGTGACGGTCATCGCACGGGCCGGGCCAGCATGCAGGATGAGCCGGAAGTACAGGATGTAGGCAATGCCGGTGCAAAACACCGCGATTGCCGCGATGGCGGCCCAGGCCTGCAGGCTGGGCGCCTGAGCCGGCCACGACAAGGCGGTGGGCAAAGCCAGCACCAGGGCCGAGCCCAGTTGACTGCCGGTGGCATTGGCCAGGGCGGGCACCCCGCTGAGGTAGCGCCGCGTCAGGTTGGCGGCCCAACCATAGCAAAACGTGGCGGCCAGGCAGGCCAGCACCGCAAAGCCGCTGCCGCCGGGTTTGAAGCTGGCCTTGTCCACCGCCAGCAGCACCACCCCCGTGAAACCGATGGCCAGGCCCAGCGCCTTCATGCGGCCCGGGCGTTCGCCCAGCCACAGCCAGGCCAGCAAGGCGCCGCACAGGGGGGTGGTGGCGTTCAGGATGGCGGCCAGCCCGGTGTTGATGGACAACACCGCCCAGGCATACAGGGCAAACGGGATCGCGGAATTGACCACCCCGATCAGCAAAATGGACCGCCATTGGGCCTTGAGGGCCGGCCACTGCCCCCGCGAGACCATGATGGGCCAAAGAAACACAGTGGCCAGGATCACCCGCAAACCCGCTGTGGCCAGCGGGCCGAACTCCGAGGCCCCCAGGCGCATGAACAAAAACGATGCGCCCCACAGCGCGGCGAGCAACACAAACTCCAACAGCCAGGCTGCGCTCATGCGGTCACCTCGGCCCACAGTGGGGCTTGGTTGGTGCGCAGCCCACGCTGGGCGACGCCTTCGAGGCGCAACAACGCCTGCTTGCGTTCCAGCCCGCCGGCGTAACCGGTCAGGCTGCCATCGGCGCCCACCACGCGGTGGCAGGGCACGATGACCGACACCGGGTTGCGGCCCACTGCCGCGCCCACGGCCCTGGCTGCGGCGGGGCGTCCGAGTTGGCTGGCCAGCGCACCATAGCCTTGTAACTGGCCGCAGGGGATGCTCAACAGGGCTTGCCACACGGCCTGCTGGAATGGCGTGCCGCTGCTCAGATCCAGCGGCACCGAAAACACGCGCAATCGGCCCTGCAGGTAGGCCTGCAGTTCATCCCGGGCCTGCAGCAGCAGGGGGTGGCCCGGGGCGTGGGGCCAGGCGGTGGGCCCCTCCAACTGGGCCGGGGCATGGCGCTGGCCGGCAAACCAGGCGCCCGCCAGACCGCTTGGGCTGGCGGCCAGGTGCATGGGGCCCAGCGTGGTGTGGAACACCAGCTGAACCCGTTCGGAAGGGGAGTTCATCAGCAGATCCTGTGGGGTGAGTGCGGGAAGGAAGAGGGGCCTGTCGGTGGGTTCAGTCGGTGCCAGCTGCCGTGGGCGGGCCATGTTCCCAGATGCGCAGCACAGCATAGCCGCGCCAGGGTTTCCATGCCGCCGATGCGGCCTCGGTGGCCAACAGGCGCTGGCGGGGTGTGTTGCCGGGCAGACGAGTGCCCAGGCGGTCTTGCAGCACCCCGTCGCCGGCCGGGAAGGCATCCGGCCAGCGCAGGGCACGCAGCGCAATGTATTGCGCTGTCCAGTCGCCAATGCCGGGCAAGGCGGTGAGGGCGGCCAGGGTCTGGGCCAGCGGCGCACTGCCATCCAGGGCCAGGCGGCCTGCATGCACCGCCTGCGCCAGGGCCAGCAGGGCGCGCTGGCGTTGCCGCACGATGCCCTGCTCGCCCAGGCAGGGCGCCAGGCCCTGGCCATCATCCAGGGCGGCCAGGGTGGCAGCATCAGGGAACAGGCGGTTCAGGCCGGTGGGGATGTTGGCATCGGTGGGCAGGGCCGGGCCCAGCAGGTCGACCAGGCGTTGGCACAGGGTGCGCCCGCCTGCCACGGTGACCTGCTGACCCAGGATAGCGCGCACCGCCAGCTCGAATCCGTCCAGCGTGCCCGCCACGCGCAGGCCGTTCAGCGACCCGAAGTGCGGCGCCAGCACCTGGTCGATGGCGCCCGGGTCGGCATCCAGGTCCAACCATTGGCGCACCCGACGGATCAGTGAGGGCAGGGCGGGGCTCAGGCTTTCGCTGTATTGCAGCAACACTTGATGCTGTTGTGCTGGCCAATGCACCTGCACCCAGCCCACCAGGGGGGCGGTGCCGCTGCGCAGGGGGGGCAGCCGCAGCGTGCGTGCCAGGCGCAGGCCATCAACCGTCGACTCGACGGTTTCCAGCCCTTGCAAGGCCCGCTGAGCGAGAAAGCGCGCCAATCCGGCCCGATCGTAGGGAGGTCGGTAGGCCAGGCGGATGGCGGCCTGCGCGTGGCCGACCCCATCCGAGCTCTTTCGCCATTGGCTGGGGTTGAGGCCGTAGTGTTCGACAAAGGCGGCATTGAATCGGCGCAGGCTGGCAAAGCCGCTCGCCTGCGCCACCTGGGTCACTGGCAAAGGCGTGTCGGTCAGCAACTGCTTGGCCGCCAGCAGGCGCCGGGTTTGCAGGTAGCGCAAGGGTGACACCCCCAGACTGGCTTCAAAGACGCGCCTCAGGTGCCGGTCACTCACCCCCAGATGATTGGCCAGGCGCGTCATGACCGGTGCAGCCCCGGGGCCGTCGGCATGGGGCCAGTGGCTGGGGTCGTCCAGCCAGCGCGCGGCCTCGGCAGCCAGAATCCGGCGTGCGTCGGTGCTGGACCAGGCCAGTGTCTGGGGCGCCAGTTCGGGCCGGCAGCGCAGGCAGGGCCGAAAACCCGCTTGCTCGGCCTGGGCGGCCAGTTCAAAGAAGCGGCAGTTTTCGCGTTTGGGCGCACGCACCGTGCAGACCGGGCGACAGTAGATGCCGGTGCTGGTGACGCCCGTGAAAAAATGGCCGTCAAAGCGCGCATCGCGGGTGCTGAGGGCCAGGTAGCAGGCCTCGGGGTCGGCGCTCAGCCCTCTGTGCAGGGTTGGCCCGAGCGGTCGGAGACGACTTTCGGGCGGTTCCGTGGAGGGGGCAGATGGCGAGGGCATGCCGGCATGATACGCAGCGCAGGGTGATGTGCTGGCCGCTTTCGGACCTCATCCTTCCCCTAAACGGATGAGTAAGAAATTGTCAACTCAGGCTTTCCCCTCACTACAATCGGTCGAAGTTCCGGCACGTGGTGTGCCGGTTTTCACCAGTGACACATCCTCCGTACGGGCTCTATCCATGCAAGTGAATGCAGCGATCTTCAAGGCTTATGACATCCGGGGCATTGTGCCCACGACCCTGAACACCGAGGTGGCCGAGGCCCTGGGGCTCGCCTTCGGCGCGGCGGCCCAGGCACTGGGCGAGAAGACCGTGGCGGTGGGACGCGATGGCCGTTTGAGCGGCCCGTCCCTGGTGCAGGCCCTGATCCGCGGCCTGGTGGCTGCGGGCATCGAGGTGATCGACGTGGGCGCGGTGACCACGCCCATGCTGTACTTTGCCGCCAGCACGCTGTGCCGCAGCGGCATCCAGGTCACCGGCAGCCACAATCCCAAGGATTACAATGGCTTCAAGATGGTGCTGGCCGGCAAGGCCATCTACGGCGATGAGATCCAGGCCTTGCGCCGCACCATGGAAGCCGACAGCGCCCCGCGCCTGGCCGGTGGCAGCGTGCGCCAGGCCGATGTGGGCCCGGCCTACAGCGACCGCATCGTGGGCGATGTGAAGCTGGCCCGCCCGCTGAAGATCGTGGTCGACTCGGGCAACGGCATTGCCGGGGCGTCGGCGCCGGCCATCTTCCGTGCCCTGGGCTGCGAGGTGACCGAACTGTTCAGCGAGGTCGATGGCGACTTCCCCAACCACCACCCCGACCCCAGCAAGCCCGAAAACCTGCGTGACCTGATGGCGGCACTGCAGGCCGGTGACGCCGAACTGGGCCTGGCTTTTGATGGTGACGGCGACCGCCTGGGCATCGTCACCAAGGACGGCCAGAACATCTTTCCCGACCGCCAGATGATGCTGTTTGCGCGCGACGTGCTGTCGCGGGTGCCCGGTGGCGAGATCGTGTTCGACGTCAAATGCACCCAGCGCCTGGCGCCCGAGATCGCGGCCGCCGGCGGGGTGCCGGTGATGTTCAAGACCGGCCACTCGCTGATCAAGGCCCGCATGCGCGAAACCAACGCCCCCCTGGGCGGCGAGATGAGCGGCCACATCTTCTTCAAAGAGCGCTGGTACGGCTTTGACGATGGCACCTACGCGGGTTGCCGTCTGCTGGAGATCCTGAGCCGCCACCCCGATGCCAATGCGGTGCTCAACGGCCTGCCGCAAAGCCATTCGACGCCCGAGTTGAATGTGGCCTGCGCCGAAGGCGAGCCGCACCGTGTGACGGCCGAGTTGCAGGCTGCTGCCCCGGCCTTCCTGGCGCAACGGGCCACGGCCCGCGGCGACAGTGCCACGCCGGCCATTTCGGCCATCGACGGCTTGCGCGTTGACTGGGCGGATGGTTTTGGTCTGATCCGGGCCTCCAACACCACCCCGGTGCTGGTGCTGCGCTTTGAAGGGCAGAACGCCGAGGCCCTGCACCGCATCGAGGGCGACATGCTGGCCCTGCTGCGCCAGATCAAGCCCGATGCCCAGGTCGGCAGCGCGGCCCACTGACCCGGCGCCCAAAGCCTTGACCGCATCCCTCCGCCATCCCCAGGCTGGCCGCGCATGACCTTGGCGCGCGCCCTCTATTCTTCCGCCCTGGTGGCGGCCCAGCCCCTGTTGCGGCGCAAGCTCGCGCGCCGCGGGGTCAACGAGCCGGGTTACCTGGAGGCGATCGAAGAGCGCTTCGGTCACTACAGCCAAGCACCCGGGCAAGGTTTTGTCTGGGTGCACGCGGTGTCGCTCGGCGAGACCCGGGCCGCCGGCATCCTGATCGCGGCGCTGCGCTCGGAATGGGCGCGCCGCGGCTGGCCATTCCGATTGCTGCTGACCCATGGCACTGCCACAGGCCGGGCCGAAGGGCAGCGCCTGCTGCGCGAAGGCGATGTGCAGGTCTGGCAGCCCTGGGACACGCCAGCGGCGGTGCAGCGTTTTGTGCGCCATTTCCGGCCTGCGCTGGGGCTGATCATGGAAACCGAGGTCTGGCCCAATCTGATCGCGGCCTGTCAGGGGGCCGGGATCCCTTTGGCGCTGGCCAATGCCCGGCTCAACGAGCGCTCACGTGCTGCGGCCCAGCGCCTGCGCTGGCTCAGCGGGCCGGCCTACCGAGGCTTCAGCGCCGTCTGGGCCCAGACCGAGGACGACGCCCTTCGGCTGCGCTCGGTAGGGGCGCCTGTTCAAGCGGTGCTCGGCAATGTCAAGTTCGATGCCCGGCCCGATGAGGCTCAGCAGTCACTGGGGCGGGCCTTGGCTCGCCGTCTGGACAACGAGCGGGGTCAGCGCGTGGTGCTGTTGGCCAGTTCGCGCGAGGGCGAAGAGGCCGCCCTGATCGAAAGCTGGCGCAGCAATGCGGGCAGCGTGGGCAATGCGGCCATCCAGTGGCTGGTGGTGCCGCGGCATCCCCAACGCTTTGATGAGGTGGCGGCCTTGTTCAAGAGTGCCGGCCTGACAGTGGCCCGGCGCAGCCAATGGGGCGACCTGGCGGCCCCGGTGTTGCCGCCGCAGGCCGATGTCTGGATCGGTGATTCACTCGGTGAAATGGCCCTGTATTACCGTCTGGCCCGCGTGGCCTTGCTGGGGGGCAGTTTTGAACCTCTGGGCGGGCAGAACCTGATCGAGGCCTGTGCCAGCGGTTGCCCAGTGCTGGTGGGCCCGCACACCTTCAATTTTGCCGATGCGGTTGAACTGGCCCTGCAGGCCGGCGCCGCCTGGCGTGTCAGCGACATGGCCCATGCGGTGGGCCAGGCCCAGGCCTTGCTGGCCGACGAGCGCCGTTGTCTGGATGCGGCGCAGGCTGCGGTGGCGTTCACCCAGGCGCACCGGGGGGCTGCGCAGCGCACGGCTGAGGTGGCGGCCGGGTTGTGGGCTGCAGCGAGCGCTTGATGGGGGCCCCTGCGGGGCCCACCGAAATCACGGTACCGACGTCACAGGATCCCGACCGTCGAGAAGGTCTTCAGGTCGGTTCCTGCAATGAAGGCTGATTCTACGGCGGGGCAGCGCTGCGCCCCGGCCCTGGACTCAAGGCACCAGCAACTGATTCACCGCCTGCAGGTCTTCGGGCTTGAGGCTGCCGTTGGCCTGGCGCAGCTTCAGGCCGCCCAGCAGCACGTTGTAGCGGGCTTGGGCCAGGTCGCGCTTGGTCTGGTAGAGCTGGCTTTGCGAGTTCAGCACATCGATGTTGATGCGCACACCCACCTGGTAGCCCAGGCGGTTGGCGTCCAGGGCCACCTGGCTGGAGGCCTCGGCGGCCTGCAGGGCCTGCACCTGGCTGGCTCCGGAGACCACGCCGTAGAACGCGCTGCGGGTGGCCTGGGCCACGTTGCGGCGGGCGGCTTCGAGGTCGCTGCGGGCCTTGTCTTCGAGCGACAGGGTCTCGCGGATGCGGTTTTGCAGTGCGCCACCGGCGTACAGCGGGATGTTCATGGTCACCCCGATCGAGCCCTGGTAGATGCGCGAGCTCACAGTGCTGGTGGGCGAGAGGCTGGAGCCGTTCTCATTGCGGGCAAAGCCATAGCTGCCCGTGAGGTCGACCGTGGGCTTTTCGCCGGCCTGGGCTTTGCGCACTTCCAGTTCAGCCACGTCGACCGCGGTCTGGGCCAGTTGCACGCTGGGGTGCTCGCTGGTGGCTTCGATCCATTGGCTGATCTGCTCGGCCGGCGGCGCGCTGATGGGCACGTTGGGCTGCAGGGGCTTGGGCGTGGTGTTGCTGCGGCCCACCAGTTGATCCAGGAACAGGCGTTTCACCCGCAGGTCGTTCTGGGCCGCAATCTCTTGGCTCAGCACCAGGTCGCGCCGTGCCTGCGCCTCGCGGGTGTCGGTGATGGTGGCCGTGCCCACCTCGAAGTTGCGCTGGGCCGAGGCGAGCTGTTCTTCCACCGCCACCTTCTGGGCCTGCACGAAGACCAGGCTGTCTTGCGCGGCCAGCACGTCGAAATAGGCCTGGCTCACCCGCACGATCAGGTCTTGTTCAGCCAGGGCCAGTTGGGCATCGGCCTGCAGCAGTAGCTTTTCGCCTTGCTGGTAGGAGGCCAGGTTGCCCGGGCGGTACAGCGGCTGGGTCAGGTTGACACCGTTCTGGCGCACGCCATAGGGGTGTTTGAAATAAGGCACCGAATCGATGTTGCCCGACACAGTGCTGCGGGTGATCGAGGTCTGCATGCCGATGGTGGGGCGCAGATTGGCCTTGGCCTGTTCGGCGCGGGCCAGCGTGGCCTCGAACTGCGAGCGGGCGCCGCGGTAGCTGGCGTCGTAGTCGCGGGCGGCCTGGTACAACTCGTCCAGGCTTTGGGCGTGCAGCGGGGTGCTGAGCGCGCTCAGGCCCGTGGTCAGGCCGATCAGGGTCAGCAGAGCGGGCAGCCGCCGCAGGGCATGAAAAGAATCTGGCAGGGAAAGCATGGAAAAGGCACTCCGGAGAGGTTCATCAATAAACGGGGACTTCCGGGTCGCGCTCCAGAGCCCAGGCGTGGATGCCGCCGGCAATGTTGACGACCGATTCAAAACCGTTTGCTGCCAGGAAGGCAGCGACGCGCTGACTGCGGGCCCCGTGGTGGCACAGGCAGGCCACCGGGGTGGCGGGGTCCAGTTCGGCCAGTCGCGCCGGAATCTCTCCCATCGGAATGCTGACCAGTTGGTAGTCCGCCGCCGGCTTGATGCTGGCGGTCTGCAGCTCCCAGGGTTCGCGCACGTCCAGCACGATGGGCTGGAGGCCGGGGTGGGACTGGAGCCAGTCATTCAGGCTGGCGGGGCGGACTTGGTCGATCATGCAAAGGTTCCGGTGAGGGTCAGAAACGGAAGCGCGAAGGCTCGGGGAAGTTCTGCAGGCGGGGGGCGATGGTGTCCCAGGGGGTCTTGGTTTCGAAAGTCTTGTCGCCGCTGCGGGTGATGTACTGGGCGCGCATCACGGGCTCCTGGCCCACGATGGCGAACAGGCGGCCACCGACCTTGAGCTGGTCGAGCAGGGCGGGGGGCACTTCGGCCACCGAGCCGCTGAGCACGATCACGTCGAAGGGGCCGTCGGCCTGCACGGTGCGGGCGCCATCCGCCACGCGCACTTCCACGTTGTGGATGCCGGCACGCTGCAGGTTGCCACGGGCGAACTCGGCGAGTTCGGGGTTGATTTCAAGGCTGACCACGCGCTGCGCCTGGTGGGCCAGCAGGGCGGCCATGTAGCCCGAACCGGTGCCGATCTCCAGCACCTTCTCGTTCTTCTGCACCTTCAGCTCCTGCATCACGCGGGCTTCGTACTTGGGCGCCAGCATCACCTGGCCGCCGGGCAGGGGCACTTCCATGTCGACGAAGGCGATGGCGCGTTGGCTTTCGGGCACAAAGTCTTCGCGGTGCAGGGTGTTGAGCAGCTCCAGGATCTCAGGCGCGTGCACATCCCAGGGGCGGATCTGCTGTTCGATCATGTTGAAGCGGGCTTGCTCGAGGTTCTGGGGCATGGACATGTTGGGGTTCTCCGGCGGTGGATCAGGACAAACCATCGATTTTAGGCGGGCTGGCCGGTGTTTGGCCGCGCTGGCGCGAACGGCGCAGCCAGGCTGCCAGATCGTCGAGGTAGCAATACACCACCGGCACCACCACCAGGGTCAGCAAGGAGGAGGTGATCACCCCCCCGATCACGGCCTGCCCCATGGGGGCGCGCTGCTCCGACCCCTCGGTGATGGCAAAGGCCAGCGGCACCATGCCGAAGATCATGGCCAGGGTGGTCATCAGGATGGGGCGCAGCCGCACCCGGGCCGCCAGCAGCAGGGCCTCGGCACGCGGCAGGCCGGCCACGGGCTGGCCCTGCGCGTCGAGGCCGCCTTCGCGGGCGCGGATGGCAAAGTCGACCAGCAAGATCGCATTTTTGGTGACCAGTCCCATCAGCATCACCACACCGATGATGGAGAACATCGACAGCGTCGAGCCGAACATCAGCAGGGCCAACACCACGCCGATCAGGGTCAGCGGCAGCGAGGTCATCAGCGCCAGGGGCTGCAAAAAGCTCTTGAACTGGCTGGCCAGGATCATGTAGATGAAGATGATCGCCATCGCCAGGGCCGACACGGCGTAGCCGAAGGATTCGGCCATGCTCTTGGTCGAGCCGCTGAAGGCATATCGGTAGCCTGGCGGCAACTGCACGCCCTGCATGGCCTTCTGGATGTCGGCTGATACCTCGCCGGCCGAGCGACCGTAGACGTTGGCGTTGATCGCCACCTCGCGCGTCAGGTCACGCCGGTTGATCTGGTTGCTGCCGGTCGAATCGCGCACCTGGGCCACCTGGTTCAGGCGCACCACCCGGGTGCTGCCGTCGGCCGCGGTGGCCAGGGCAAAGGGCAGGCGCTCCAGGTCTTGCGGGCTGTTGCGGGCATCGGGGGCCAGGCGCACGTTGATGTCGTAGGTCTGGTCGTCGGGGGCGCGCCAGGTGCCTTCGGTCTCGCCGGCCACCAAGAGGCGCAGCGACTGGCCTACCTGACCCACGCTCAGGCCCAGGTCGGAGGCCGCGTCGCGGCGCAGTTGCACCGAGATCTGGGGGGCGGGGTCTTTCACGCTGGAGTCGAGGTCGACCAAGCCCGGGATGCCCCGCACCTTGTCCATCACCAGGCGGCTGAGTCGCTCCAGCTCGGTCTGATCGGGGCCTTGCAACGAAAATTCGACCTGTTTGTTACCCCCCACCGAGTCCAGCAGGCCCACGTGGGTGACGGTGATGCCCGGCACTTGGCGCAGGCGCTCGCGCAGAGCAGCCGACATCTGGTCCACGCTGCGGCTGCGCTGCTTGCGGTCCACCAGGCGCACGTACAGGCTGGCGTACATCTTGCCCTGGGCGGTGCCGGTGTTGATGGTGGCCAGGGTGTAGCGCACTTCGGGTGCCTCACGCACGATGGCCTCGACCTGGCGCGCCTTGGCCTCGGTGGCCTCCAGCGAGGATCCCACCGGGGTGTAGAAGTTGATGGTGGTCTCGGAGAAGTCGGCCTTGGGCACGAACTCGGTGCCCAGCAGCGGCACCATGACCACGCTCAGCACGAAGATGGCCAGCGCCAGCAGCAGGGTGGCCAGCCGGTGCCCCAGCGACCAGCGCAGCAGGGTCTGGTAGCCCTCGGCCAGCCACTCGGTGGCGTCATCAAACGCGCCGGTGACGCGGCCGATGGTCTTGTCGTACAGCGTGACCGGGGCGCGCCGTTCGCCATGGGCGTGGATGCTGGGGTCGTGCCAGACCGATGACAGCATCGGGTCGAGCGTGAAGCTGACAAACATCGAGATCATCACGGCGGCCACGATGGTGATGCCGAACTCGTGGAAGAACTTGCCGATGATGCCTTCCATGAACCCGATGGGCAGGAACACCGCCACGATGGACAAGGTGGTGGCTAGCACCGCCAGGCCGATCTCCTGCGTGCCGTCGAGTGAGGCCTGGAAGGCCGTCTTGCCCATCTGCACGTGGCGCACGATGTTCTCGCGCACCACGATGGCGTCGTCGATCAGCAGGCCCACGCACAGCGACAGCGCCATCAGCGTGATCATGTTGATGGTGAAGCCGAACAGGTTCATGAACAAAAAGGTGCCGATCAGCGCGATCGGCAGCGTCAGGCCGGTGATCAGCGTGGAGCGCCAGGAGTTCAGGAACAGGAACACGATCAGCACGGTCAGCACCGCGCCTTCGATCAGGGTGCGGCGCACGTTGTCCACCGCCACGCGGATCGGGCGCGAGCCGTCCAGGATGGGCTGCAGGCTGAGCCCCGGTGGCAGTTGGCCCTTCATCTCATCGATGGTCTTGTACAGGCCATCCACCACCTGGATGGTGTTTTCGTCCTGCGCCTTCTGCACCGACAGCAGCAGGGTGCGCTGGCCGTTGTACAGCGCCAGGCTGTCCAGTTCCTGGGCGCCGTCGGCCACGCGGGCCACTTGTTCGAGCCGCACCGGGCTGCCGCCGCGCCGCGCCACGATCAGGCGCCCGAAATCCTCGGGCCGCTGCATGCGGGCGTCGATCTGCACCACACGCTCCTGGGCCAGCGAGCGCACCGAGCCCACGGGCAGGTCTTGTGCCTCGTTGCGCACGGCGGCAGCCACCTGATCGGCCGTGACGCCGAAGGACTCCATCGCCGCCGGGTTCAGGTAAATGTTGATTTCTCGCTTGGTGCCGCCCACCAGCGACACCGAGCCCACGCCGCGCACGTTCTCCAGCCGCTTCTTGAGCACCTGGTCGGCCCAGTTGGTGAGCTCGACCGGGCTCATGCCCTGGCCGCCGCCTGCGGTGGCCTCGGGCAGCACCGCCAGCGACCAGACCGCCTTGCTGGCCGGGTCGAAGCGCAGCACGCGCGGCTCCTTGACCTCGGTGCGGAAGTTGGGGCGGATCGAGGCCACTTTTTCGCGCACATCCTCAGCCGCCTTGCGGCCATCGATCTGCAACTGGAACTCGATGATCACCACCGACTGGCCCAGGTAGGTGCGCGAGGTGAGGTTGTTGATGCCGGCGATCGAGTTGACGCCTTCTTCGACCTTCTTGGTGACCTCGCTCTCGACGATCTCAGGCGAGGCGCCCGGGTATTCGGTGGTGACCACCACCACCGGAAAGTCGATGTTGGGGAACTGGTCGACCTGCAGGCGCTGGTACGAGAACAGGCCCAGCACCACGATGGCGAGCATCACCATGGTGGCGAAGACGGGGTTTTTCAGGCTGACGCGGGTGAACCACATGGCGCGTCAGTTCCGTGCAGCCGCAGCGGCGGGTGTGGCCGGGGTGGCGGCCGGTGCAGGCGATGTTGTCAGGCGCACCGCCGTGCCTTCGCGCAGCGGCCCCAGTTCGCCACGCAGCACTTGGGTGCCTTCGGGCAGGTCGGGCACGGCCACCCAGAGGTCCTGACCTACTTCGCCGCGGAGGCCTGGCGCCACGGCCAGGTGCTTGACCTGGCCCTGCTGCACGGTTTGCACATAGGGCTTGGGTTTGTCGGTGCGCACGGCCGACAGCGGCACGGCCAGTGCGTTCACGCGCACGGTGTCGAGCATGCCCTGGGCGAACAGGCCCTGGCGCAGCACCGGGCCGGTGCTGCCGGGGGTGTCCAGCGTCAGGTAGGCCAGCACACTGCGGCTGCCCGCCTGGGCGCTGGGGTTGATGCGCGAGATGGTGGCGCCCACGCTGGCGCTGCCTTGGCCGTTTTGCTCGATGCTCAGGCGGGCCCGCTGGCCCACTTTCAAGCTCAGCGAATCGGCCGGGCTGAAGGTGGCTTCCAGCTCCAGCCGGCTCAGGTCGACGATCTCCAGCACCTTGCTGTCCACCGGCAGGCGCTCGCCGGGCTGGGCCAGGCGCTGTGCCACCTGGCCGCTGATGGGCGCCTTGAGCACCGTGTCTTCAAAGGTTTTGCGGGTGACTTCGACCGCAGCCTGGGCGGCCTTGTAGGTGGAGATGGCCGAGTTCAGCGTGGCCAGCGAGGTGTCCAGCGCGGTCTGCGAGATGAAGCCCTGGGCCACCAGGGCCTTGTTGTTGTCGTACTGGCGCTGGGCGATGTCGATCTGCGCCTTGGCCGAATCGGCCTGGTCCTGGGTTTGACGCAGGCGGAACTGGAACTCGGTCACCTCGATGCGGGCCAATACTTGGCCGGCCTGGACGCTGTCGCCTTCGCGCACGGTCAGTTGCTGCAACTCACCCGGCACCCGGGTGCGGATGAAGGCCGAATTCACGGCCCGCAAGCTGCCCGACACCGGCAGGCCCTGGCTCAGGCTCTGCACCTGGGCGGGCACCAGGTCGGTGGGGGCCAGTTCGATCACGGGTTGCGCCCGCTGGCTGGCCTCGGCCACGGCCGCCTGTTGGGCCTTGCGCGCCGACAGGGCCCGCAGCACGCTGAAGCCCAGGGCCAGCACGACCAGGGCCAGCACAGCCCACTTGATCCACCGGCGTTTCCCGGAGGGCGCTTGCGTTTGCGTCATCTGTTGTCTCGTTGTTTCTTATGCTGCGGGGGAAGAGGGGGCTGCGCCCGGGGCGCGTGTCTGCAGGCCATCGACCAAGAGGTCGATCTGCTGGTCGATGAAGCGCTCGGGGGACATTTCGAAGTCGGTGGGGGCACAGGCCCCCACCGAGTGGCGCCACATCATCAGGAAGATCATGGGGGCCATCACGCAGTACACCGCGTGGTCCATGTCCAGGGGGCGGAACTCGCCTCGTGCCACGCCACGCTCCAGGATGCGCCGGATCAGCTGGCGCCCCGGCAGAATCACTTCCTGCTGGTAGAACTCGGCGATCTCCGGGAAATTGCGCGCCTCGCTCATCATCAGCTTGGTGATGCCCGAAGCCTTGGTCATGCCCACACGCTCCCACCAACTGCGCATGGCGTAGGCCATCAGCTCGGCGCTGGTGCCGGTGAAGGTGTCCATCTCGGCCTCCCATTCCGTGAAGCGGCCCGAGATGTTCTCGCGCACCACGGCCTTGAAAAGCTCTTCCTTGCTGCCAAAGTACAGAAACAGCGTGCCCTTGGACACCCCGGCGCGGGCTGCCACCTCTTCCGCCCGGGTGGCGGCAAAGCCTTTTTCCACGAACAGGTCGAGCGCTGCTTCGAGCAACTCCCCGGGTCGGGCTTCCTTGCGGCGCTCGCGCTTGCTGTGGCTGTCGCCGGCAGAGCAGAGCTTGAATTTGGGCAGGGGCATGGGCGGCTAATGACTGATTGGTTAGTAATGTAACGTTCGCATTTGCCGCACGTCAAGCCAGCAGGCCACACTGAAACAGTGCGGCCGATGACCCCGGGCCAGCGTGCCCATCGGGGTCAGGCTACATTGCCGGTCTGTGTTGTTGTGCAAAAAAAGGTGGAAAACATGACGATCGAGACCATCACCCTGGGCGGCGGCTGCTTTTGGTGCACCGAGGCCGTCTATGTGCGTGTGCGCGGCGTGCTGGATGTGGAGTCGGGCTACTGCAATGGGCAGGTGGTCCAGCCCAGCTACGAGCAGGTGTGCAGCGGCAGCACGGGGCACGCCGAGGTGGTGCGCCTGCGCTTCGACCCGGCCGTGATCTCGCTGGACGAGATCCTGCAGATCTTCTTCTCGATCCACGACCCCACCACACTCAACCGGCAGGGCAACGATGTGGGCACCCAGTACCGCAGCGGCATCTACGCCGAGGATGCCGCCCAACTGGCCCAGGCCCAGGCCTTTGTGGCCGCCGTGAATGCCAGCGGCACCTGGCCCCAGCCGGTGGTCACCGAGGTGGCTTTGCTGGACAACTACTGGCCGGCCGAGGATTACCACCAGGATTACTTTGAGCAGCACCCGGGTCAGGGCTACTGCGCCTTTGTGGTGGGGCCCAAGGTGGCCAAGTTCCAGAAAACCTTTGCCCGGTTTCTGAAAGACTGAGCTGGTTTTTTGTCACAATCCTGTGACCAGGCCAGTCCACAATCCCTGTCTGCATTGCTTTTCATTCAGGTCAGTCCCCACACGATGCTCGCTCCGTCCGCCCTGAAAGCCATGCACACGCCCGGCCTTGCCGGCGTGTGCGGCGCTGTGCTGCGCGTGGCGGCGCAGCGCCTGGGGTGGCTGGGTTTGCTTCTGGTGCTGGTGCTGGCCCCCGTGTTGGGGCAAATGCACCGGATTCACCACCCGGTCTGGCGGGCAGCGACCGTGCCGGTGGTGGCCCCCCTGACCCTCGACACGGCCTCGGCTGGGTCAGATCAAGTTCGTGCAGAGCGTTGGCTGGATCGCCTGTTTTCACACCACAGCAGCGATGCGGACTGCCTGGTGTACGACCAACTGGGCCATGACGGCCCGCCCCAGGCGCTCAGCGTGGCCGACCTGGGCCCGGCGCTGAGCCATTTCCTGCCCTGGTGGCTCGATGCCACCCTGGTGGCCGCCACGGCCGCCCCTTGCCAGGCCAGGGCGCCACCGCTTTCTCGTTGATGACTGTTTGATCGGGCCGCCTGTCTGGCTGCCCGGCGTTGCGTCGCTTGATGGGCGACGCAGCGTGTGTCCGACCCTGTTTCAACGAGATTTCCCATGACTTCCTTGCCTCCCGCTGCGCGTCCGGCGCGCCTGCCTTCGATCCGCCCCAGTCTGTTGCAGCTGGCCTGCCTGTCCTTGATTGCCTCGGTGTCGATGGCCCAGGCCCAGGCTCAGACCAGCACCGAGAACGCCACCCAGGCCACCCCCAGCGGCCCCAGCCTGCGTGAAGTGACCGTGACCGGCAACCCGCTCGGTGCTGCCGAGCTGACCGCGCCCGTGACGGTGCTGCAACGTGACGATCTGACCGAGCGCGCCCACGGCACCCTGGGCGAGACCCTGGACGGCACGCCGGGCGTGAGCAGCACCTACTTCGGCCCCAATGCCAGCCGCCCCATCATCCGGGGCCTGGACGGCGACCGCATCCGGGTGCTGAACAACGGCGGCGCCACCGTCGATGCCTCGGCGCTGAGCTTTGACCATGCCGTGCCCCTGGAGCCCATCACCGTGGACCGCATCGAGGTGCTGCGCGGCCCTGGTGCCTTGCAATACGGCGGCAGCGCCGTGGGGGGCGTGGTCAATGTGATCGACAACCGCATCCCGCGCGAGCCCCTGGACGGCGTGACCGGCAAGGTCGACCTGGGCCTGGCCAGCGGCAACCAAGAGCGCAGCGCTGCCGCCATGGTGGAAGGTGGCAACGACCGTTATGCCCTGCATGTGGACGGCTTCAAGCGGCGCACGGGTGATGTCAACGTGCCGGTCAGCCTGCCTTGCGAGAAGACCGGGGCCAGCCCCCAGGCCAGCCGCATCTGCAACTCGGCCAGCGACGCGCAGGGCGGGTCCGTCGGCGGCAGCCTGTTCTGGGACAAAGGCTACCTGGGCGCCTCGGCGGCCACCTACCAGACCACCTACGGCACGGTGGCCGAGGACAACGTGACCATCGGCATGCGCAGCAACCGCTACGCGCTGGAAGGCGAGTGGCGCACCCCGGTGGCCTTCATCCAGTCCCTCAAAGGGCAGTTCAGCCATTCCGATTACGCCCACACCGAGTACGAATCGGGTGTGGCGGGCACGCGCTTCACCAACCAGGGCAATGACTTCCGGCTGGAGGCGCGGCATGAGCGCATTGCCGGCCTGGACGGCGTGATCGGCCTGCAGGCCGAAACCGGCCGTTTTGCCGCGCTGGGCGACGAAGCCTTTGCGCCGATGAGCCGCAGCAGCAGCCAGGCCTTGTTCATCCATGAAGAGTTACCCACCTCTTGGGGCAAGTTGAGTGCCGGTGCCCGCACCGAGAGCGTGACCGTGCGTTCGCTGGGCAGTGCCGAGACCACCCGCTTCGAATCCGGCGAGCGCCGCTTCAACCCGCACAGCGCCGCCCTGGGGGCGCTGTACAAGCTAAGCCCTGCCTGGCAGATGACGGGCAACCTGGCCTACACCGAGCGCGCGCCCAAGGACTACGAGTTGTTTGCCAACGGCCCCCACATGGCCACGGTGGCCTGGGAAACGGGGGATTCTTCGCTGGGCAAGGAGCGTTCCACCAGCGCCGAACTGGGCCTGCAGTGGAAGCAGGGCGCCCACCAGGCCTCGGTCAATGCCTATCAGACGCGCTTTCGCAATTTCATCGGCCTGCTGGCCACCGGCGACCGCTTGACGGCTGACGGCCAACGCAACCCCAGCGACAGCAGCCTGACCACCTACCCCGAATACCGCTACAGCGGCATCCGGGCCCGTTTCACCGGGCTGGAGGGCAATGCCACGGTGCGCCTGATGGGCCCCGGCGGCCTGCAGGCTGGCGGCAGCGCCGGCGCCCTGGATCTGTTGCTGCGCGGTGATCTGGTGCGCGCCGTCAATGCCGACACGCTGGACCCCTTGCCGCGCATCGCCCCGGCCCGCCTGGGGGCCTCGCTGGCCTGGACGCGCGGCCCCTGGTCGCTGCGCGGCGGCTTTGACCACTCGGCTGCTCAGGCCCGCGTGCCCAGCGACAGCCGCGCCACCTCGGCCTACACCTTGTGGAACGCCATGGGCAGCTACAAGACCACGGCCCGCGTGGGTGGGCAGACGACCCAGATGCTGTGGTATGCCCGGCTCGACAACCTGACCAACCAGCTGGCCTACAGCGCCACCTCGATCCTGACCACCACCGCCTACCCCAAGGCCCCGCTGCCGGGGCGCAGCCTGAAGGTCGGTTTGCAGATCGCTTTCTAAGCTTGGGGGCTTGGGTTGTCAGACAACCTGAGCCAAAGCGGCGACAATCGGTAGCTTGAGAGCGGCCCGCTGCGTGCGGGCCGCTGTGTTTTGGCCCCTCAGACCGCCTTGCCGTGAACCATCCCGTTGTTGTTGCCCTGCTGCCCGTCGTCCTGTTCATTCTCACGGGCTATGTGGCCGGGCGGCGCCGCTGGATCGGGGGTGGGGCGGTGCGTGACCTGTCCAACCTGGTGTTCATGCTGCTGCTGCCGGCCTTGCTGTTTCGCACCATGAGTGCGGTGCACCTGGGCCAGCTCGACTTCAAGCCGATTGCGATGTACTTCGGCGCCGCGGCTCTGGTCTATGCCCTGGTGATCGTGGTCAAAGGCTACAACCCCACCGGGGCGGTGCTGGCCCTGGCCGGCACCTTCAGCAACACCGGCATGATCGGCATCCCGCTGATCGGCCTGGCCTATGGGCAGCCCGGCATGGTGACCCTGTTCACGCTGATCTCGCTGCACTCGCTGGTGCTGCTGACCGCCGGCAACATCGTGCTGGAACTGGCGGCCCAGCGGGAGGATGCCCGGCGTGGTGTGGCGCCAGCCCGCAGCGTCTGGGCCACGGTGGGTGGGGCCTTGCGCAAAGGCATCATCCACCCGATTCCCCTGCCCATCATGGCCGGGCTGCTGTTTGGCAGCACCGGCCTCAGCATTCCGCCCCTGCTCGACCAACCCTTGCAACTGCTGGGCAATGCCATGGGGCCGATTGCACTGGTGCTGGTGGGCGTCACCCTGGCCTATGGCTCGGTGGGCACCCACCTCAAAGGGGCGCTGGCGATGGTCGGGGTGAAGAACCTGCTGCACCCGGCCATGGTGTTGGCCCTGGGCTGGTTGCTGGGCCTGGAGGGGGTGCCTCTGGCCGTGATGGTGGTGACGGCCGGCCTGCCAATCGGCGCCAACGTCTACCTGTTCTCGCAGCGCTATGGCGTGGCTGAGGAACTGATCACCGCCAGCGTGGCCGTGACCACCGTCATGGGCCTGATCACGCTGCCGCTGGCCATGCTGCTGGTGGGCGCGCTGGTCTGAGGCTCAGACCACCCGCTCACGGGGCCAGGCGCTCGCGCACCCAGCTGCCATTGTCCTCCAACCGGTAACGCAGGCGGTCGTGCAGGCGGCTCTTGCGGCCCTGCCAGAACTCCCAGCGCTCGGGCACCAGCCGGAAGCCACCCCAGTGCGGCGGGCGTGGCGGCTTGAGCATGAACTGCGCGCCATAGCGCGCCGCATTGGCCACCAGCACGCTGCGGCCGCCGATGACCTGGCTTTGCGGGCTGGCCCAGGCGCCGATGCGCGAATCGAGCGGGCGGCTGTGGAAGTAGGCGTCGCTTTCCTCGTCGCTGACCTTCTCGACCCGGCCCTCGATGCGCACCACGCGCTCCAGCTCCACCCAGTGGAACTGCAGGGCGGCAAACGGGTTGCCCGCCAGCTCGTGGCCCTTGCGGCTTTCGTAATTGGTGTACCAGACGATGCCCCGCTCGTCATAGCCCTTGATCAGCACGATGCGGGTGCTGGGGCGCAGGTCGTGGCCCACGGTGGCCAGGGTCATGGCGTTGGGCTCAGGCACCTCGCTGGTGATGGCCTCGTTCAGCCATTTCTCGAACTGGCGCAGGGGCTGCGCCTCCGAGGCGTCTTCACTGAGTTCTGCGCGCTCGTAGCTCTTGCGCAGGTCGGCAATCGCCGATGGGCTGGTTTTGTTGCTCATGGGCCGATTTTGCCTGCTGGCCGGCCCTTGTGCTTGACCCAGCACAGGGCCGGGGCATAGGGCGGACCTTGTTCACACCTCTTGCGGCGGCAAGCCCTGCAGGCGGCTGATGGCCGGCCCCGAGATCAGCAGCAGCTGCCAGGCAAAGGCCAGCACCGCCAGGCCCAGGCAGGCGGCCTCGCCCCATTGCGCGCCCACCAGCCCGCCCAGCGCGGCGCCCAAGGGGCGGGCGCCGGCATTGCCGGTCAGAAAGATGGCCGACACCCGGCCCAGCAGGGCCCCGGGCGTGACGGTCTGGCGCAGCGTGGTGGAGCTGATGGTCCAGATGATGGCGCCGCAGCCAAACACAAAAAACCCCAGCCCGGCCAGTGCGGCCGAGGGCCACAGCACCGTGGCCGCCAGGGTGCTGCAGGCCAGCAGCGACATGGCCGGCCCGAACTGCACCGCCCGGCCCAGCGGCAGGCGGGCCAGCACGCGGCTGGCCAGCAGAGCGCCACACACCATGCCGGCGCCAAAGCCGGCCAGTGTCAGGCCCACGCTGGCCGCGCTCAGGCCCAGGTGGCGCACGGCATACGACACATAGGTGCCCTGCAGCACAAACCAGCCGATGTTCCAGATCACGGCGGTCTGGAAGATGGGGCGCAACAAGGGCTGGTGCCACACCTGCCGCGCGCCCTCGCGCAGCTCGGCCCAGGGGTGGCGCGGCGGGGCCGGGGTGCGCCGGGGTTCGTGCAGGCCGCGCATCCAGGCCACGGCCAGGCCCGAGCCCACGGCCGCCACCACAAAGGCGGTCGATCCGCCTGCCCAGGCCACCAGGCTGCCGGCCAGGGCCGGGCCGCCCGCATAGGCCAGGCTGCGCGCCAGTTCCAGCCGCCCGTTGGCCCGCGCCAGCGCGCCGCCGGGCACCAGTGAAGGCACCAGCGCCGGGGCGGCCACGCTGAAGCCCACCGTGCCCAGGGCCCCGATGAAGCCCATGGCCAGCAGCCAGAGCAGGCTCGCATGACCCGTCAGCAAGGCCCCCAGCAGGGCCAGCAGCGAGACGGCCCGCAACAGCTCGGCCCCCACCATCAGGCGCAGGCGCGAGCCACGGTCGGCCAGCAGGCCCAGCGGGATCGAGAACAGCAAAAAGGGCAGGGTCTGGAAGGTGGCCAGCAGGCCGGTCTCGCCCGGCCCGGCCCCCAGCAGCGTCACCGCCACGATGGGCGTGGCCGCCAGGCTCAGTTGTTCTGCGGCCTGGGCGGCCAGGTTGGCCCAGGCCAGGCGGTTGAAGGCGGCGGGCAGCTTGGATTCGGTCATGCGGCAAGTCTCGCAGCTTCCGCCCGACCTTGCTGGCCGCTTGCGGACCTCGGATCCTGCCCGGGCGCGCGCGCTCGCTTATAGTTCGCCCGCCTGCCCCGGGGCTCCTGAACCCGATCTGGAGGCCACCAGAACCCGTTTGCCCATGTACAAGCCCGACCGCCCCTCTGTTTTGCCCATCCGCCAAGGCGTCAGCCCCAGTTGCGTGGCGGTGCCGGCCGGCCCCTGGCCCACCTTGCTCGACTTTCTGGTGCACCGCCTGCCCAAGGTCAGCCGCGAGGATTGGGTGCAGCGCATGGCGCGGGGCGATGTGGTGTGCGAGCGCGGCCAGGTGGTGACGCCCGAGCGGCCCTTTGAACACAGCCTGCGCCTGTTTTATTACCGCGAGCTGGCCACCGAGCCGCAGATTCCCTTCGAGGTGGGTGTGGTGTACCAGGACGAGCACCTGCTGGTGGCCGACAAACCCCATTTCATGCCGGTCACCCCGGGCGGGCGCTACCTGCACGAGACCTTGCTGGTGCGCCTGAAACACCAGCTGGGCATCGCCACCCTCTCGCCCATCCACCGCATCGACCGCGAGACCGCCGGCCTGGTGCTGTTTTCGGTCGACCCGGCCAGCCGGGGCGCCTACCAGGCGCTGTTTCGCGAGCGCGAGGTGGGCAAGCAGTACGAGGCGATTGCACCCTGGCGGCCCGAGCTGGCGTTTCCGATCCGCCGTCAAAGCCGCATCGTGGAAGACCCAGACCAGTTCTTCCGCTGCTGCGAGGTGCCCGGCGAGCCCAATGCCGACAGCACGGTGGAGGTGCTGGAGGTGCGTGGTGAGCTGGCGCTCTACCAGCTCAGCCCCGTCACGGGCAAGCGCCACCAGCTGCGGGTGCACATGAATGCGCTGGGCCTGCCCATCCACGACGACCACTTCTACCCCGTGGTGAACGACCCGCCCGAGGGCGATTACTCCCAGCCGCTGCGCCTGTTGGCGCGGGCCCTGGCTTTTGACGACCCGGTGACCGGCCAGCCACGCCAGTTCCGCAGCGGTTTGCGGCTGCGCTGGCCTGGGGAGGCCTGAGGGCGAAGTGTCTGGCGTTCAGCCCCAGGCCGCCACCAGATCGATCTCGACCGAGGCGTTCTTGGGCAATTGCAACACGCCCACCGAGGTGCGGGTGTGGCGGCCTGCAGGGCCCAGCACCTCGACCAGCAGGTCGGAGGCGGCATCGGCCACCTCGCTGTGCTGGGTGAAGTCGTCCGCGCATTGCACATACACGGTGACGCGCAGCACCTGCTGGATGCGGTCCAGGCTGCCCAGTTGCTGCTGCAACAGGGCCAGGGCGCGCAGCACGCTGATGCGGGCGCCCGTGCGTGCCTGCTCCAGCGAGGTGCCCGCGCCTACGCGCCCGGTCACCTGCACGGTGGTGCCCACGCGGGGCACCTGGCCACTGATGTACACCGTGTCGCCATGGCACAGCACGCTCTGGTAGTTGCCGCCAATCACGATGGGGCCGGCAAAGGCATCGCCCCAGGGGGCACAGGCGGCTTCAAAACGGGCTTGGCGGGTGGTCATGGGCGTGGCCGAGGCAGGTGGAGATGGGGCGGATCTTACCGGCACGGCTCAGGAGGCTCTTGCTCGGGCTATTGCCAGGGCTATCGCTTTGGCAATCGCTTCGGCTATTGCACGCTGAGCTCGCGCCAAGACACGCGCCGGGTGCTCGTGCTGGTGCTGGACACCGGGATCGTGGTGGTCTGGCTGGTGCCGTCCGACAGGTTGGTGATGGCCACCACCTTGCCATTGGCCAGGCGCACCAGGCTCACGCCGCTGGACAGGCCCGTGGTGGTGCCCGAGCTCAGCAGCACGCCCGTGCTGGTGCTGGTGCCCACCGCCAGCCCGGTGGTGTAGCTGAAGTAGTTCAGGTAGCTGGAGCCGCCCACGCTGCAGCCGGTGCTGGTGGTGGGGATGTTGGTGGTGAAGGCCAGGGTGCCGAGCTGCAGGTCCATGTCGGTGGTCATGCGTTCGCCGCTTTCAGGCAGGTCGGCGAACCAACCGTACATCGTGCCCAGATCGACCGCGTAGCTGACCGTGCTGGTGGCGGTGCGCACGCCGCCCGAGTCGCTCAGGGTTTGCTTGACGAAGCAACTGGTCTTGGTGCTGCTCGAGCAGGGGTTGCTGCGCGGGCTGCCATACAGGCCGGTGGTGGCGGTCGAGGTGGTGAGCGGGTCTTTGAGGGCGTAGATCGACTGGGTCTGGGTGCTGGTGAGGTCGCTCAGGCCCAGCAGTTCGCCGGTGCCCACAAACACCAGGTAGTTGCCATTGCTGTAGCCCAGTTCGGGCCGGGTGGTGACCGGTTGCCGGGTGCCGCTGGCATCGGCCAGGGTGGCCAGCAGCTGGGGCGTGACCGTGGTGCTGGACGCGTTGGCGGCGGTCAGGGCACTGATGTCGATGCGCCACACATTGCCCAGCAGGTCGCCGCCATACAGGCGCAGGGCCAGGTTGTTGGTGCTGGCGCTGTCGACATAGGCGCTGAGCTGGGCCAGGCCGGCCGGGCAGGGTGCAGTGCTGCAGCCGCTGACTGCGGCGGTGCTGCTGCCGGCGCCGGTGTCGATTTTCTTGATGATGGCGCCGGTCTTGGCGTTGAGGATCCAGACGATGCCGTGCCCGGTGCCGGGTGAGACGTTGTTGTAGCCCGAGCTGACGATGACCACCCAGGTGCCGTCCGACAGCTTGGTGATCACCGGGATGCCGTACGAATAGCCCAGGTCGGCATCGGTGGTGTAGCCGGTGGTCTTGCTGGTGTCGTAGCTGAACTCCCACAGCACGCTGGGCGAGGCCGGGGTGGTGATGTCGAGCGCATAGAAGCCGCGCCCGCCGCCGCCCAGGCCACCGATCAGGATGGTGTGCCATGCGCTGTCAAAGTACGCGTCGCCTGTCTTGGGGGTGGCGTTGACGTAGTTCACGTGGTTGCTGCTGTAGTTCTTGTCGGCCAGCTTGTACAGGTTGGGCAGCAGCATCGACGGAATGTAGGCCCAGGATTCAACCCCGGTGCTGGCGTTGAAGGCGTGCAGCATGCCGTCGTTGCCACCGATGTAGACCATGGCCTGGCGTGAGTTCTGGGCCGATTTGTAGGCCGCGTAGCCCGAGTCCTTGTAGCTGAACAGCGGGGTGGTGACATACACCGGTGCCGAGTCGACCAGATCGCCAAGCGCATGGGTGCGGGCCCGGTAGTACTTGCTGGCATCGCTGGACTCGTTGCTGCGGTCACCGCGCAGAAAGTTGACCAGGTTGATGCCACCGGCGCCGGTGCTGGTGCCCGCCGTGGTGCTGTCCACCTGCGAGGCGCTGGCAATGCACAGCGTGCCGCTGGTGCACAACTGCGACAGGCCTGAAATTGCACCACCCGTGATCTGGAAGTAGGCCTTCTGGGCCGTGGTGAGCGAGGCCCAAGTGAATGGCTGCAGCGCACCCGTGGTGGCGTTGTAGGTGTAGATGCTGCGCGAGGTGGCGATCAGGTTGTCATACAGCGCGGTGGCAGCCGTGCTGGCGGCGCTGTTGACGGTGCCCGATTCCGACCAGTCCACATAGCTTGACAGGGCGCCTGTGCTCACATCGATGGTGTAGCGCGCCAGTTCGCCATACCAGTCGACCGAGCGGAAGGTGGACTTGAAGACGTAGTTGTCGCTGGAGGTGACGTTGGGCGTGCTGGTGGTGGCGGTGGCCGAGTTCGAGGTGGCTGCCTGCACCGACGACAGAAAGGTGCTGAGCCCGGTCTTCAGGTTGCTGGCATTGCTGGCGCTGTAGTAAACGCCCCGGCCGTTGACCGCGGCATGCCACAGGTCGTCGATGGTGGTCTGCGTGTTGTTGGTGGGCTTGGGCCAGCCGCAACTGCCCGAGGTCTGCCAGCTGCAGATGCCGTTGCCGGCATTGGTGGTGCTGGCGGTGGTGCCCACGCTCACGTCGTAGTAGTCGCCCGAGGTCAGCGAGGTGTAGCCCTCCTGGAACAGCATGTAGCCCGAAGCGCCCAGCCCGAGGGTGGAGGTGTACATGCGCTGCTGACCATCGGCCACGCTGTTGCTGGCCACGTCGACGCCGCTGGCGCTCAGCGTGTTGCTGTAGGCCGAGGCGCGCAGGTCGGTGGTGTAGTAGTAATAAGCCACATCGGCCAGCGTGTTGGCGGTGGCGTTGGGGTCGAGGTAGGGGCGGGCGGCACTGCCGTCCTGGTCGCCGATGGCGGTGCTGCCGTCGATGCGGGTGGGGTCGGTGGACTCGTTCCAGTAACCGTCAGTCGAGAGGATGGTGTAGTTGCGCTGACAGGCGTACTGCATCGGGTCGGTGGCACTCACGTTGTTGATGCTTGTGAGCTTGCCGGCGTAGTAGCGCCCGGCCTTGCTGAGCGCGGTGCGCAGCGGCGTGCTGCTGCTGGGTTTGGCCTTGGTGAACTTGCTGAACCACGCTGCCTTCTGCCCGCTGCTGCCGGTGGTCAGATCCGCCATGTTGAGAAAATCAGAGCCGGTGTTGTTGTTGATGCTCATGTAGCCCAGGCGGTAGCTGGTGCCCAGGGTGCTGAAGGCCTGGGTGGCGGCGGTCTTCATCATCTGCATGCGCGTGTGGTAGTAGGCCCACCAGTTGGCGTAGTTGGTCATCTCCTCGGCATAGGTGCAGGTGGTGCTGGCGCAGTCGGTGCGCGTGGCCGCCTTGGCAGAGGTGCCGGGGTAGCTGTACGAGGTGGTGCCCGAGACGATGCTGGTGAGGATGTTGGAGCCCGGTACGGTGACCGTGCTGGTGCCTGACTTGTAGCTCAGCGTGGGGTAGCGCAGCTGCGTGTAGGTCTTGCCGCCGGTCGGGGCGGTGTTGACATAGGTGGCCTGGCAGTCGCTGAGAGCAGTGTCCGAGCACCATCGCACATACGCCGGGTAAGGGTAGGCCGTCGTGGCAGCGCTGAGGGTGGCGCAGGTGGCCTGGTGCACATCGCTGCAGTATTCGCCCGCTACGAAGGTGTAGAAATAGGCATTGCCGACCAGGTTGCTGGTCGAGGTACTTTGCACGCCAAAGCCATCGTCGGGTACTTTGGTCCAGGCGCTGGTGTTGCTCGAGCTCATGCTGGGGTAACTGCTGCCGTCGTAATACACCGGTGGGCTGTAGGTAACAGCCGCGTTGTAGTACAGCCCGTTGTAGCGGCTGTTGCGGAACAGGGCGGCCGTGCTGGTGCTGGCCCAGTCGGGCAGGTAGGCGTAGTCCATGCTGCCCGAGTCATCAAGCACGTACAGGATGTTGGGCTTGACTTGGCCGGGGCTGGCGGTCTCCAGGGGGCTGGTGGCCAGATCGGTGACGGTGGCCTGGCTCAGGGGTGAGAGGGCCGCGACCAGCAGAAGGGTCAGGGCATGGCGGGAGCTGCGCATGGATGGGCTTCTGGGTTGAGGGCGATGTCGTATGAAAGGGAGCGAGGCCGGTGTCTAAAGTGCCACGACGACCTGCACCAGGCTTTGGGTGCCGCGCGGCCCGCTGACCCGCACCGTGATGCGGTAGTACACCTGGCTGCCGTTCTGGCCGGTTCCGCCACTGCTCTTGAGGTTGATCTTTTGCGAGTCGCAGCTGCTGCCGCCCGAACAGGTGCCTGAGTTGGCATTGGGCGACTGGGTGCAGTCCACACTGGTCGAACTGGCATCGCCGGCGGCACTGCACAGACGCTGGATCACATAGGCCACGGTGTTGCCAGCGCTGTCGGTGCTGAGCTTGAGTGATTGGCTGTCCAGCGTGGCGCTCCAGAAGTCGGCCCAGCTCTGGCTGCTGCCCGGGTCTTGCCGTGTGGCCAGGTAGCCATAGGCAGTCTGGTCACAGGCCAGCACGGTACTGCCGACCGAGGTGGCGCACGCGCTGGCCGTGCTGCTGGTGCTTTGGCCGTTGTTGTTCTCCAGCCAGGCGATGGCGGCCTCCACGCCTTCGTCGGCCGAGTGGGTGGCGGCCTGTTGAAAGGCCAGGTTGCCCGCGATCTGGTTGGAGGTGTAGACCGACCGCGTGAGTGCCAGCGCGCCCAGGGTGAGCGCCACCAGCACGATCAGCGCCATGATCAGGGCCACGCCGTGCGGTGGGCGGGCAGGATGGGCGGTGCGCCTCAACATCCGGTGGTCCCGCCCTGGTAGTTGATCTGCGAGCCCGACCAGATCATGTCGCGCAGCGGGACCAAGGTGCTTGCCAAGCGGTAGCGGTAAGCCGTCCAGTCGGACAAGCCGCTGAGCACGATGGGCGCAGCGCTGGGGTTGGTGGGGGCCGTGGTACTGACCGTGCTGCCGTCCCACACCGGGGCGCTGCTGGTGGGCAGGGCCTTGTCGTATTGGGGGCTGCGCGCCACCACGGCCATGCGCAGGGTGAGCACACGCGACCAGGCGCAGTACAGGTTCAGGCCGCTGGTGTCGGCACTGCTGCCCGGGGTGGTCTGGTCGTAGGTGTCGAGCGTGCCGTCCATCAGCGCGGTGCTGGTGTCGCGCCCGTACTGGGCCCGCAGGGCCACGATGTTGCTGCCCACGGGCACCCACACCGTGCTGTCCAGTGTGCTGGTGTAGCTGCTGCTGCCGCAGTTGTAGCGCAGGTAGTCGCACTGGGTGAGGTTGCCATTGCGCACGGCATAGGCATGCAGTGACAGCGTCTTGCCCAGGTTGAAGACCAGGCTGCCCGCGCCCAGCCCCACCGTGTTGTTGGCCACCGTCAGCTTGGCCGTGCTGCTGTCGATCACGCTGACCTGGTTGAGCGGCAGGGTGCAGGGGCTGGGGCGGGTGCTGTTTTGCGCGACCACATAGTCGCCGACGGCGAAGCTGCCCGGCGAGGTGACCTGGTAGGTACCCGCCACCGAGGTGGCGATCAGGGCATCGCCTTCGGAGGAGCCGTTGTTGGTGGTGGTGATCACCAGCAGGGTGTCGGTGTTGCTGTCGCCGGCCGGCACCAGGCTGGTCGCCGGGTTGATGGTGGTCGGGCTCAGGGGCAGGCTGACCGAGGCATTGTCCTGGGTGGTGGTGTAACTCAGGCTGCAGCCCAGGATGGCGAAGGCGTTGACCCCGAAGGCCGAGCTGCGCACGTCCCGCTCCAGGCCGTACAGCGCCACCGTGGCGTTGACCAGGGCGTCGTTGCCACCCGCTGTGGTGCGGCGGGCCGTGTCAGAGTCCAGCATCAGGCGCATCATCACGATCACGGCCGCCAGGCCGATGAGGATGCCGACCATCACCTCAATGAGGCCGAAACCTTGCTGGCGCGTCATTCCGACCCGGTTGATATGCAAAGAAGCCTTCATTTCAATTGAACCAGCGTCATCAATTGGTGGGATTGGGTGTCGGCCGGGGCGCGCCAATACACGGTGATGGTGGCCTGGCTGCGTGCGGTGCCGCTGCTGCCGCCACCTGCCAGCGTGCTGAAGCTGATGGTGGGCAAGGTGCTGTTGGCCGACGAGACGCCGGGCAGACCGCTGGCCTGCACCTGCGCCAGCCACAGCAGGTAGGCGCTGCCGGTGGGGCTGGCAAACTGGGTCTGCAGCGTGCTGGCTGTGCGGTTGCTGGCCCACATCTGGCTGGCCACCGAGTTGGCCAGCAAGCTGGCCATGCTGCGGTATTCGGCCTGGCTGGCCTGCTGCACCGCCCCGGCCTGCATGCCGACCAGGCCCAGCAGGCCGACCGAAAACAGCAGCACGGCCACCAGCGATTCGATCAGTGCCGATCCCCGCGCCTTGGCGGGCGCAGAGCGGGGCAGGGCGGGCCGGGGCGGCCGAGTTTCAGCAGGCGCGTGCACGGTCGGCGGCCTGGGTGCTGTTCAGGCTGGGGTCGCACAGGCGGATCTGCCCGCCGGGGCTGACCACCAGGTTCAGGCAGCGTGTGTCGCCCGCAGCGGCAATGCAGGTGCCGCTGGGGGCCGTGATCTGAAACGTCACGTTGGCGCTGACCGTGGTGGTCGGGTTGGTGGTGGCCGTGAGGCGGCCCAGGCTGTCAAAGGCCAGGGTGCTCTGGCTGGCGGTGATCAACGCGTTGCTCAAGGAGCTGCTGCCGGCGCTGCGTTGCAGAAGGAAAGGGCTGGTGCTGTCGCTGATGGCGCTGGCGCAGTGCGAGGCCGGGGTCACGCTGCTGCCCAGGTTGCTCACCCATTGGGTGCCGGCGGTGACCAGGGTGCAGTTGTCGGTCAGGTCGCTGGTGATCTGCAGTCGCACGGCGGTGTTGCGGCGCACGGCCTCGGCACGGGCCATCTGCAGCCCGCTTTGCAGGCTCTCGGCCTGGCTGCGCACCTGGGCGTTGCGCAACCAGGTCGAAAAGGCCGGGATCACCATCAACAGGCTGATGCCCAGAATGGCCAGGGCGACCATCAACTCGATCAGCGTCACGCCCCTTGCCCACCGTGGCCTGCGGCCTGGCCCCATCAGCAACGCCCTCCCTTGGCCGTGACCCAGCAGGTGGTGGAGGTGGTCCAGCCCGTGGGGACAGAGGTTGTGGCCCGGTTGCCGCTCTGGTCAATGGTGAAGGTGAACCCGGCCATGTTGGTGCCGGCGCTGCCGGTGGCACTCAATACGTAGGTCGAGCTGGTACAGGTGCTGAAGGCATAGCTGAAATAGCTGCTGCTGGCCATGCCGCTGGTGCTGCAGGCACTGGTGTTGGGCGCGTAGTAGCTGCGGCTGTCCTGAAACAGCTGCTCCATCGCCACCTGCTTGGCCGCCAGCGCGGCGGTCGCTTCAGGGATGCGCGAACGCTGGATGTAATAAACATAGGCCGGCAGGGCAATGGCGGACAGAATGGCCACCACGGCCACGGCAATCATCAGCTCGATCAGTGTGAAGCCCTGGAGGCGGCGCGATGACAGCGAAAAAAAGGAGCGACGGGGCATGGGCAGGCCAGTTGAGACAGCAAGCAAAAACGTCCTGCTGGCCGCGATTACAAGCGCTTCTGAGCCCCCGCATCGTCATGTATTCGAGTCGATACCTGGTTTTACGAAGCGTTTGTTGTGCGTTGCCGCTGCTTTACGAGCCGATGTAGTGCCAGCCCCGCAGCCAAACCCATCCGCCAGGCGCATGGCCGCTGTTGTGGAGCCCATGAGCCTCGGCCGACCCTGTTCTGCCCCTATAATCCCGCCTGCCGCGGGTGTAGTTCAATGGTAGAACGGCAGCTTCCCAAGCTTCATACGAGGGTTCGATTCCCTTCACCCGCTCCATTTTTGGCTTTCATAAGCCGTCATATCCAGTCAAAACTCCAATAAAATCAAGCACTTAGCCAAAAATTGGCCGTCAAGTGCAGTCATGAGCCGCCATTGCAGCGCACATGAAGTGGGGGTAAAACCTGGGGGAACAGAGCGCAAACCGCGCTTTTCGCAAATTTTGTTCCCCCAATGCTGACTGAAATCACCTGCAAAGCTGCATCCTGCCCCGACGACAAGCCCCGCGTCCGCTTGGCCGACGCTGGCGGCCTCTACCTTGAAGTTACCCCCAACGGCGCAAAGCGCTGGTTCTGGAAATACCGCTTTGACGGCAAAGAAAAGCGCCTGTCACTGGGCAGCTATCCCGAGGTGAAGCTGAAAGAGGTGCGGCTGGCTCGCGACGATGCGCGCAAGGTGCTCTCGCAAGGCAGTGACCCAGTGCAGCGCCGGAAGATCGAAAAGGCAACCGCACGGGTCAATTCGGCAACCACCTATGAAAAGGTGGCCCGCGAGTTCCACGGCTTTAAGGTCAAGGAATGGAGCGAAGCGCACAGCACCAAGTGGCTGCGCCTGCAAGAGGTGAACTTGTTCCCCTGGATTGGCCCGTTGCCGATTGCAGAAATCACCGCGCCCTTGCTGCTGGAGCAACTTCGCCGGGTGGAAAAGCGCGGCAAGAACGAAACGGCCCATTCGCTGCGCCAGTACGCCGGGCAGGTGTTCCGCTATGGCATGGCAACAGGGCGATGCACTCAAGACCCGGCACACGCGCTGCGCGGAGCCCTTCAAGCGGTGATCGTCAAACACATGGCGGCGGTCTTGGAGCCAACCCAGGCGGGCGAACTGCTGCGCGCTATCGACGCTTACCACGGCCAGCCCGCCACCCGTGAGGCCCTTTTGCTGTCCGCGTTGCTGTTTCAGCGGCCCGGCAACATCCGCGAAATGGAGTGGGCCTGGGTGGATCTTGAGGGCGGTATGCTGACCATTCCCGCTGCGTCCATGAAGCGCACCAAGCAAGGCAAGATCAACGGCAGGCCGCACCTTGTGCCTCTCGCACCCCAGGCCGTTGAATGCCTCAAGCGGATGCAATCGCATTCAGGCGGTGGCCGTTATGTGTTCCCCAGCCTGTTGACGGGTGAGCGGCCCATGTCTGACAACACGGTGAACACTGCATTGCGCCGCATGGGCTACACAAACAGCGAGATGACCGCGCACGGCTTTCGGGCTATGGCGCGCACGATCCTGGGTGAGCACCTGGAGACTGACCCCGAGGTGATCGAGGCGCAACTGGCACACGGCAAATCTGGCCCGCTGGGGATGGCTTACGACCGCACGACCTACATTGCGCAGCGCCGCAAGATGATGGTCGAATGGGCCGACTATTTGGACAAGTTGCGCCAAGGTGCCGAGATTATTCCGCTACGGGCTTGAATTCTGACGGGATATGGCGCCTTTAGACGGTATATAATCGCCACTCACGGCAACGAGCCGGAAACTTACCCGTCTAAGAGAATTGTGGCGGGGGTGCATTGTGACTGCGACCTGCCCGGGTCGCGCCAATGAGAACACCGGATGGACACACCTCTTTTGTCTGGTGCATGGGCGGAGTTTTCCGCCCGTACTCCGTCCCAAATCGGGCGAAATTTTTTGAAATTTCGCCGTGCCTTCAAAGCCTTCAAAAGCATCAATTTCCCCTCAGCGTGAGCGCAGGTGCGTGCAGTCGCTGGAAGCGGTGCACATCCCTGACGCCCTGCTGAAGATCGCAACTGTCGTCGCAGCCACGGGCCTGTCTGAGTCCACCATTCGACGCAAAGTTGCAGCTGCACAGTTTCCTCGCCCGGTGAAGGACGGGGCGCGCTGCACCCGCTGGGTCGCACGCGATTTATCCGCGTGGCTGCGCAGCAAGGCAGCGCCAAATCTGAACAATGAAACCCACAAGGCGGCGTGAATATGAACGCCACCCCCTTGATTAATTCTTGCGGTGAATTTCGCAGCAAGGACGAAGCGAATATTCTCGCGCGGCTCGCGCTGGTCGGCATCGAGGTGCACCAAGCAGTAAATGGCGGTTTTCTGGCAACTGCGCCGGGATTCGCTCGATATTGTGGTGATTTTGAAAGTCTCACCGAATATGCCGAGTCCCTGCAAGGTGTAATTGGCACTGCTTCCACCCAGGCCCCGCGCACCCCCGCGTGCTGGTTCCCCTGTTCCGAGGCTGCGCAATGGGGCTGAAGTTGCAAAAACGCGTGTGGGCGTCGCATCTGACACCATCGCCGCTGAAGTTCACTTTGTTGGCAATCGCGGACAACGCGAACGACTCGACCGCTGAGGCGTGGCCCGCCATTGCTACGACGGCGAAGCGTTGCAGCCTGTCGGTTAAGCAGGCCCGGCGCCACGTCCGAACGCTGGTTGAGCTTGGCTATTTGGTGGAATTGGGGCCGCGCCTCTCGGGCGCCATTTGCTACCGGATCGCCGCCGACAAGTTGGCTGCGGTGCCGAACGACGGCGCGAGCACTCCCGCCGATGGGAGCCCCGCCCACTCCCATGCGCGGGAGGGCGCCCCTCCCATACAGGGGAGTAGCCCCCTCCCATCGGCGGGAGTAGCCCCCTCCCATGTACGGGAGACAAACCCAAATACAACCCAAAGTGAACCCAAAGTGAACCTTTGGGGTGTAGTTGGGGGAGCACCTGAAGGCGCAGACCTTGGCCTGACGGCCCGGTCTGCACTTCCGGCGCCTTCCATGGTTGTGGCTGCGCCAAAGGGCATCGCGCCTGATACCTGGGTGCAGATCGCCGAACGCAAAGCACGACCGTTCACAGCCCGGCAATTGGCAACCCTGGCCGCCCAGGTGGACAGCGCCATTGCTGCGGGTGAGTCCGTCCGCGACGTCGAAGCCCGCTTGGCCAGCTTGCTGACCCCCGAGCGTGCCCACTGGGTGGGCCTGCCACGGGCTGAAACGCCTACGGATAGGGCTATCCCTTCGCCACCAATCAAAAAACGCGCCACGGGCCGAAAAAAGGCCACGGCAGCCCCTATTGGTAACCCAGACACCCGCGCATCAAGCCAGGACTGGACGTATGACCCATCGGAGTTCTGAACATGAAGTCTTGTAACTCTCCAACCCGAGCCCGTCAGTGGGCCGGTGTACGCCGCAAATCTGAAGCCGCCCGCGCACTTCGAAATGCTGTTGCCCCGATTGCTAAAGCCGTCGCAGTCACAGGGTCAAACTTGAATGCCCTGCGGGCGATGTTGAAGGCTGCAACGGAAGCTGTCAGCGCGGGTGATGTAACCCTAGTGCAGCTTCGCGGCGAGCTGCGGCGGTCTGTCGATTTGCATCAACGTGCTGAGCGCGACTTTTTCGCGCTTGAGCGGAACATAGACGCCCATTGGGCAAATTTCGGCCCGCCCGGCTTCTATGGTGGTTTGCGCTTCGAGGCGTTACCCCCCGCCGCGTCACAGGAGCGCGCCGCCGCCATTGCCCAGGTGCGCGCCTTCGGCGCAGATGGCGCCCCGTTTGGCAATCTGGTGATCGCAGGTCAAGCCGGGACAGGAAAGACGACTCTGCTAGCCTGCAAGCTCGCCAGTTATGACGCGGCGTGGCAGAACATAGAGTTCATCGACCACGCGGCGTTCACGCGCAAATTTCGAGATGCAGGTCGCGGTGAGTACGCGCGGTTACTAGCCCATTACGGCGAGTCTGTCGAAGTCCTGGCCCTGGATGACCTGGGTGCGGGCAGTGCGGGAGCTGGCGGCGAGGCCTTTGCCGCCGAGTTGCTGACCGACGTCTTAAATCTCCGCGTCGCGCATCGGCTGCGCACCCTCTGCACCACGAACGCCCAGCCCGAAGACCTTTGCAAATGGCTGGGCGGCCCAGGTGGTCGAGGTTGGTCGAGGCTATCGGGGGGCATGGTGTGGGTTCCGCTTGTCGGTGACGACCTTCGGCGCAAGGATGCGTCATTGCGAAGTGATGCCCCGCCTTTCTCGCCTCGCCTGGAGCGCCTCGGGGAGCAGGTTGACCAGCTTGCGGCCCGAGTTGTCGCCGCGCGCGAGGCTGTCGAATTGGCCGAAAAGTGCCAAAGTGTCCGGCGTGCCCAACGCGGGCAGGTTGCGGCACTCGTTGCGGATTCTGAGCGTCTTCACTTGCATTCAAAGCAGACTCACGCCGAAGCGGTGCGCGTGGTTCGACTGGCGGCCCAAGAGGTGTTAGCTGACCGGCAGTGGGTGGCGGCCCAGGCGCTGGCCGATCACTCCGGTGCTATCAG
>Ga0208269_100138_pt1 | contig 53620 bp, 52 predicted proteins | sample LakWasMe88_LOW11_2_FD_183912 | JGI IMG/M metagenome (GOLD analysis project Ga0208269, IMG submission 183912) | Freshwater sediment methanotrophic microbial communities from Lake Washington under simulated oxygen tension - Sediment Metagenome... | ecosystem: Environmental > Aquatic > Freshwater >...
CTACGCGATATTGTTTACCACCAGTTTTGATTACTGCATACATGATTATGCCTTTAACTCATACTTCAAAAGAATCGCGCATTATACGCAATTTATCCTGTAAAGCAAACCTTAATCTAAGCAATTTTACAAAAATAGTTAGATTAAATTTTGCCAGGTAAACTGTCGCCGCCTGATTAGCAATGCACAGCCACACATTTGGTCGCGCCCAGAGCATAAAGCCATCACACACAACCGTTAAGTTCTGCCGCATTTATCCAACAGAACTTGGCTCAATGATGCCGCACTCGGCCTAAAAACCAAAAACATTATTATATAGATGAATATGGCTAAAAAACCATGCCATTGAAAATCTAGGATTTAAATAGGCTGTGATAAAATCTGATTTCATTTTACAGGTTTTATTAATGTGACTCCAAGCATCATTCAATCTTGCATAAACGACGGCATGCGCATGGTGGATACTACTATCCGCCAATCACTACATTCCGAAGTGACTCTGGTTAATCAGGTAGCCGAATACATTATCAACAGTGGCGGCAAAAGATTGCGCCCTATGCTTGTACTACTGTCAGCAGGCTTGTTTGGTGAAATCCAGGCGCAGCACCACCAATTAGCTGCGGTTGTTGAGTTTATCCATACCGCAACATTACTGCATGATGATGTTGTAGATGAGTCATCCAAGCGCAGAGGTCAAAGCACAGCTAACGCTTTATTTGGCAACGCTGCCAGCGTACTGGTTGGCGACTTTGTTTACTCACGTGCGTTTCAAATGATGGTTGCAGTGCAAAACATGCGCGTCATGGAAGTACTAAGCAATGCGACTAACGTGATTGCCGAAGGTGAAGTGCTGCAACTACTTAACGTGAATAACGCTGACATTTCCGATGAAGCTTATTTACAAGTAATTCATTATAAAACCGCTAAACTTTTTGAAGCAGCAACCAGACTAGGTGCCATCATCAGCGAAGCCAGCGAAAAAGACGAAGCCGCGCTTACCGCTTACGGCATGCATTTGGGCACGGCTTTTCAGTTAATCGACGATATTCTGGATTTAAGCGGTAACAGTGAGGACATCGGCAAAAACCTAGGTGATGATTTGGCCGAAGGCAAACCAACACTGCCGCTTTTATACGCAATGCGCAATAGCAACGCCGAACAAAGCCAACTCATCCGCAATGCGATTGAGCAAGGCGGCTTGGAACATTTAACCCAGGTTGTAGAAATTGTGAAAAACTCTGGGGCACTTGATCATGTGAAGAAAATTGCTGAAGCAGAATCTGCACAATGCCGCGCGGCGATTGCGCATTTTCCGGAATCAAAATTCAAGCAAGCACTGATTGAGCTTGCAGATTTTGCAGTAACAAGAAGCTTTTAGCCGTGGAGTAAACCTCGGCTAAAAGCAGATATTTAGTTCAAGACGATTTTCTCACCACTATCCGCGTGGTAGTAAGTTAGATGCGCGCAATCACTTGTGCCTGCGGTTAAAGACCCGTCGAACAAAGACTGTCCTTCAACATCAACCACGGCGTATCCGTTGTGATACAACGTCACCTCCGCCAACTTTGGCTTTTTAACTGCAATTTCACGCATCGCGAAACTAATGCAGTTTTCTTCCTCCGCCTCAGAATAGACTTCCCAATCCTTACCTCCTGCCAATTGTGACAACCAACTTGGCAAATCAACCTCAACACGGCAAATAATAGGCTCATCCCACTCTGGGTGATGCATCTCAGCCTGAACTAGTTCAGCTGCATTCAGTTGATGATTAGTGTCTGTCATATTGTTTCCTTAATACAAATTACTGCTCTATTATAATATCAATTACCAAGTCTATATTTGTGGCGCCCTGCTTAAATTTCAAGTCTGGAACCCAAACTAAACCATGATAGTTATAATCACTTAACGCTAAGACCATGCATTAAGTTTACAGTTAGTTAACGGCACGTTATAGTTTTATCTTGAAGCGACGCCCACAATAAGCCCTGACCAAAGGATTGCCATGCCTGCCGCATTAAATGAAATATCAACTATCCTGCAACAAAACAACACCTTATTTATCACACTCTCTACGCTAATTGGCCTGATGGTTGGCAGCTTTTTAAACGTCGTTATTCACCGCCTGCCTAAAATGATGGAGCAAGAATGGCATAACAACTGCCTGGAACTGCAAGGCAAAGAAATTCCTAGCACAACCAAATACAACCTATGCCATCCGCGCTCAGCCTGCCCGCACTGCGGCCACAACATCTCAGCTTTGGAAAACATACCTATCATCAGCTACCTGTTACTCAAAGGGCGCTGCAAAGGCTGTAAAACCCCTATCAGCATGCGCTACCCTTTGACTGAAGCGCTGACTGGCGCGTTAATTGGCGCCATCAGCTGGAAGTTTGGCTACTCCAGCATCACCTTGATGGCATGGATATTTGCGTTAGCACTTATCGCACTGACTTTTATTGATTTTGATACCCAACTGCTACCAGATGACATTACCCTGCCCCTGCTCTGGCTAGGCATTTTATTTAACTTAAATACTGGCTTTACGGATTTAAAATCTGCCGTTATCGGCGCCATGGCAGGATATTTGGTGTTGTGGTCGGTTTATTGGCTGTTTAAGCTGATTCGAGGCAAAGAGGGCATGGGCTATGGCGATTTCAAACTACTGGCGGCAATTGGCGCATGGTTCGGCTGGCAACTACTGCCTGCTGTGGTGCTTTTATCATCCACACTAGGCGCCATTATCGGCATTGCTTTAATCGTGCTCACCAAGCGTGGCAAAGAAGTACCCATGCCATTTGGCCCATTCTTGGCCATAGGCGGTATTGCTGCATTATTTTTTGGCCAAACACTGGCTACACTTTACTTGCCATAACTTAAGTTATGTACGTTGTTGCACTCACTGGCGGAATTGGCTCCGGCAAAAGCGAAGCTTCCAGGCATTTCGCCAGCCTAGGCATTCCCGTAGTGGATACGGATGTAATTGCACATGAACTAACCGCAATTGGCAGCCCTGTACTCAAAGAAATTGAGCTCCTATTTGGCACACATTTTTTTAATGCGGATGGCACGCTTAACCGTGCCAAGCTGCGCCAGCATATATTCAGCGACACCTACGAAAAAGCCAAGCTGGAACAATTATTACACCCTGCCATTTACCAACAGGCATGGCAAACACTCAAAAATAATGAACAAAACCTGCATCCAAGCTATCAACTGTTAGTTGTGCCCTTACTGTTTGAAAGCGCGCGTTACCAATCTATTGTCAATACAACTTTAGTGATTGATTGCGACGAGTCGTTACAAATCAAACGCGCCATGAGCCGCAGCCAGCTCACCGCGGACGAAGTAAAAAAGCTTATGCTTGCACAAACTTCTAGGGGAAATAGACGCAAGCTTGCCGATGCAATCATAGATAACAGCGGCTCCGTACAAGAGTTAACGGAAAAAATTAATGAATTCCATAAAAAACTTATTAAGACTTGCATAGTTAGCAAATAAATTTGATAATCCAGTTCAACTTTTAAATTCAATGCAACGGCCTAACCTAAAAAGCATTTGGCTACATGATTAAACATGCCTAGTTACGACTATCCTTTTAATGAACGCATACGCACGCTGCTGCGCGTAGAGGATTTGTTTGCCAAAGTTTTGCATAACGTTGCCGCAGACCATGAGTTTCAGCATCACTGTGCGCTGCTGACGCTTTTACAAATTCTAGACGTGGTAGACCGCGCAGAACTCAAGGTTGATTTACTGCAAGAGCTAGACCGCCAGAAAACCGCCATGCGCATGCTGATTGGCAACCCCATTATCTCTAGCGAAGCATTGGAAGCAACACTGGACGACATTAGCGTGGCTTCGGATGCATTACGCGCAGAAACCACCAAACTCGGGCAAACCCTACGTGCCAACGAATGGCTAATGAGCATTAAACAGCGCGCTGGCATCCCTGGTGGCGTATGTGAATTTGATGTGCCGTCCTACCACTACTGGCTAGGACTCGGCGCTGAGCGCCGCAAACAAGACTTGGAATCGTGGATTAAACCGCTGATTCCTATGCAGCAAGCCATTATCATCATCTTGCGCATTTTGCGTGGTAGCGGCAGCACAAACAAGCTGGTTGCAACCAATGGCGTGTACCAACAAATGCTGGGCGGCGTAAGGCCGGCGCAAATGTTAAAAATCAACATTGCCGACAATATCAACTGCTTCCCAGAAGTAAGTGCAAATAAATACGCGATTAATATTAGATTTAATACGCTGGACTGCACACAGAAACCACAAAAATTTGAAGAAGATGTCGACTTCACATTAACGCTATGTAATTTGTAATGGCAACATGCTTTGCCAAATCGCGTTTATCTTCGAGCTATAATGCTTAACTCGTAAAGCAACAGCCCTGTAACGTAACAACAAAGTACCGACACATGACCCAAAGTAAACGCCTTGTCGCATGCCCTACATGCAAAAAACTAGTGGAGTTTTCCCCGCTTAACGCGTACAGGCCATTCTGCAGCAAGCGCTGTGAAATGATAGACTTAGGCGCCTGGGCCAATGAAGACTACGCAATACCGACAGCAACAAAAGATGACGACTTACCGGATGAATTAACACAGTAAGTACTTAACCACGATATATCTCATGGTGTTAAACATGACAATGACGCAGCCACATTCACTAAGCAACCATATACAGCGCACCCTGCGTTACGGCTTGGCGCTCATGCTTGCTGCCACAGCTACACTAAGCCATGCACAAGAGAACATTACCATCCACAACCCATGGGTGAAAGCTACCTATCCGGGGCAAAACATCAGCGCTGGATACATGACAATCACCAGCGCCAATGATGTGACGCTAGTAAAAATTGAAAGTGACGTGAGCGACAGCGTAGAAATGCACAGCATGAAAATGGAAAACAACGTGATGAAAATGCGTATGCTAACTTCATTGCCATTAGCTGCTGGCAAGCCTTACAAGCTAGAGCCAGCGGGTTACCACTTTATGCTGTTTGACCTAAAAAAACCGCTACTCGATGCACAAACCGTGAACTTTGAGCTGACGTTTAAAAACAAGCAGAATGTTGAATTCAAGCAAAGCGTAAAGGCTGTGATTAAAGGCGCGGACAACCAATTCAGCCATAGCGACCACGAGCATCACCACAGCCACTGACTACAGTGAGCCGCTATTTACAGCGCACCCCATACATCGCGCTGCATTGCAATCCCATGTGCGCCATAAATTCTTGCCGTATCCAGATCTTCTCGCAACATACCACCCAGCGCAAACACAGGTAGCGCATAGCCGGCAATCAGCTGATTAAATACATCCCAGCCCAGCGGCGATGTGTCAGGATGGCTTAACGTTGATTTGACTGGTGATAGCATCACGTAGTCTAGCGCCAGCATTTTTGCATGCGCCAGCTCTGCTGCATTATGGCAGGAAGCCCCCACCAACAGGCCTTCAGGTTTAACCTTAAGCTGCATCAACCGCTGTGCCGACAAATGCACGCCAGCAGCGTTAAGCAGCTGCGCACTCTCTACATCTGTATTGATAAATACTTTCGCCTCAAATGGCTTTGCCAGCGCAATCACATGCTCAGCAAACAACATTAAATCTTGCTTGGATAGATGCGGCTCGCGCACCTGTATCATCATCAAGCCATTTTCTAGCGCAATCTTTAAGCGCTCAAAAAACTGCACCTCACCCATTTCTTTTAAATTGGTAATGGCATAGGTCGGAGCCAAGCTGAGTGCAGTGAGAATCGGGCTATTAGCTGGCAACATCGGCCCTACCGTTAGCTTTTCCGGGTTTTGCCAGCTTAACAATTGATCCTCTAGACCGACTGGATCACCTTGCCACTCCACCACAATAAAGAAATGTAGCTTCACGGCCTTAGCTGGTGTAATTAACTTTCCGGCTTGATCATAGCGCGCCTCATACTCGTAAGTGCGCGTAATCCATGAGTGAAAGCGTGTAACAACAATGCCCAGCTCTTCCAGCAGCTCTCTCTTCAAAGCCTGTGCTGGCGTCTCATTCGGCTCTACCTTACCACCTGGAAACTCCCAATAGCCCTCCCAAGGCTTACCGGCGGGGCGCTCACCCAGCAACACCATGCCGTTATCACGCTGAATAATGCCAACTGCCGCTTCCGTTACTTGCGAAGCAGGCATGCTGGCAGAACTATCTGAGGATAAATTAAGGGCGCTGGTGCTCATGTTTTAGGTTTTCTTGTTAGCTTGAGTTGGGTGCAGCTTAATAATGATTAAGAGCGATAGTCTGCATTAATCTTGACGTAATCGTACGAGAAGTCACATGTCCAAATCGTCACTGCGGCATCACCACGGTTAAGCACTACACGCACAACGATATCAGACTCACCCATCACTGCAGAGCCTTGTTCCTCTAGGTATGAAACGGCCCTACCACCTTTTTCGGCTACCAACACATCACCCAAATACAACTGCAAGGCATTAACATCTAAATCATCCACGCCTGCATAGCCAATCGCAGCCAAAATACGGCCTAAATTAGGGTCTGATGCGAAAAATGCGGTTTTAACTAATGGTGAATGTGCGATGGCATAAGCTACCTTGCGGCACTCCTCTTCATTTTGGCCACGCTCGACAATAATCGACATAAACTTGGTTGCACCTTCACCGTCACGCACAATCGCTTGTGCCAGCTCAACCGCCACATCGGTGAACGCATCACGCAGGGCAATGTAATCTGCACTATTTTCAGTAACTTCAGCGTTAGCGGCTTGGTTGGTCGCCATGAAAATCAGGCTATCATTGGTCGAAGTATCGCCATCTACCGTAATGCAGTTAAATGATTTATTCACGGCATACTGAATCATGCTTTCGAGCGCAGATTGGCTAATCGCAGCATCCGTTGCAATATAGCCCAGCATAGTTGCCATGTTAGGGTGAATCATGCCTGAGCCTTTGCTCATGCCTGTAATGGTAATGGTTTTACCACCCACGTTCAGTTGACGAGACGTGCCTTTAGCCACAATATCGGTCGTCATAATTGCTTCAGCGGCATTCAGCCAGTTATTCGCTTTTAAATTAGCGATGGCGGCCGGCAAACCAGCCACTACTTTATCTACCGGCAACGGCTCTAAAATCACACCGGTAGAAAATGGCAGCACTTGATTTGCCTGAATATCAAGCAAGCTAGCTAACGCATCACAGCTCTGCTGGGCACGTTGCAACCCATCTTCACCCGTACCTGCATTGGCACAACCAGTATTGACTAGCAAAGCGCGAATCCCAACTTGTTGCGCTAAAAAGTCCTTACACAGTACCACCGGTGCAGCACAGAAACGATTTTTAGTAAAAACACCAGCCACGCGCGTGCCTTCAGCAAGCTTAATCACCAACACATCTTTACGGTTAGGTTTTCTCACATGCGCTTCCGCATAGCCTAATTCAACGCCGTTAACAGGCAACAAAGATGAAGCTAGGGGTGCAGTTAATTTAACTGGCATAACAGTTCCTTACTCAATTCCAATAATATTTAAACAACAAGCTGATTAAGCGTTACGCCAGGTTGTACCTTGTGGCGTATCTTCTAAAATAATGCCGGCCTCTGCCAGCTCTTTACGGATGCGGTCTGCCTCTGCAAAGTTTTTGGCCTGTTTTGCCTCAAGGCGCTTCGTGATTAAATCGTCCACGTTCAACGCTACTGCCTCGCCATCTGCAGCTAGCGCCGCACTGCTAGCGTTTGACTTAGCTTGCAAGAAGTCATCTGAACGGCGCGACAACAGCCCAAGCACACCAGCCAAATTCTTAAGCAGGCTTGCCGCTTCGGCAGACTTGGTTTTATTCACTTCATTGGCCAAATCAAACAGCATCGCCATTGCTTCCGGCGTATTAAAGTCATCATCCATAGCCAGCTTAAAGCGCGCAGCGTAAGGATGTTGCCAATCAATAGCAGCATCAGCAAGCTCTAAACCACGTAGCGCAGTATAAAGACGTGTGAGCGCCAATTTGGCGTCATTCAAATGCTGATCACTGTAATTAAGCGGGCTGCGATAGTGCGCGCGCAAGATAAAGAAGCGGATGACTTCTGCATCATACTTTTCCAGCACGGTACGTATCGTAAAGAAATTGCCTAAAGATTTAGACATTTTTTCATCATCAACACGCACAAAGCCGTTATGCATCCAGTAATTCACCATCTGACAGGGCTTGCCATCATGGCTATGCGCAGCTTCTGATTGTGCGATTTCATTTTCATGATGCGGGAATTGCAAATCTTGCCCACCACCATGAATATCAAAATGCTGACCTAGATGATGCGAGCTCATTGCCGAACATTCAATATGCCAGCCCGGGCGGCCCTTACCCCACGGCGAATCCCAGCTTGGTTCGCCTGGTTTTGCCGCTTTCCATAATACAAAATCCATCGGGTCTTTTTTGAAGGTATCCACCTCAACGCGCTCACCCGCGCGTAAGTCCTCTAAAGACTTGCCTGATAATTTGCCATAACCTTGAAAACTGCTTACTGAATAAAATACATCGCCATTAGCCGCAGGGTAGGCAAAGCCTTTTTCAATTAACGCAGTAATCATGGTGAGCATGCCGCCAACAAACTCAGTGGCCTTAGGCTCTATATCGGGGCGCAACACCCCCAGCTTGGCGGAGTCTTCATCCATGGCATCAATAAAGCGCTGCGTCAGCTGTGCAATGGTTTCGTTATTTTCATTAGCGCGTTTAATGATTTTGTCGTCAATGTCAGTCACATTGCGCACATAAGTCACTTGATAGCCAGACGCCCTTAACCAGCGACTCACCATATCAAAAACCACCATCACGCGCGCGTGGCCCAAATGACAGTAATCATAAACTGTCATACCGCATACATACATACTGACCTTGCCAGCAACAATCGGGGTAAATGTTTGCTTCTCGCGGGCTAATGTATTGTAAATTTTTAACATATATTTAAGAGCTAGAGGGTTGGTTATTTGTTTTTATCTGAAACTAAGCGCCCATCAAGCCGATTAATGTGCGCAATGAAGAAATATATTGGCTTAAATCAAAATGAGCTATTGGAGGTTGCTTAGGCTATTGATAGAATTACACTTTATTTATTCACCCAAAAAGTATATCACAATGAATAATTTTATTGCGTCACTGACTCCTTCAATCGCTCGCTTTGTTCTAGTAGCTTCAGCAAGTTTTGCATTCAATATCGCATCTGCAGACGAACTAAAAGACATCACAAAACTAGCTGACCAAGGTCAAACTGCGGTAGCACTTGACCGCATCAATACGTTTATTGCGGCAAACCCAAAAAACGCACAAGCATTATTCATGAAAGGCGTATTACTAGCCGAGCAAGGGCGCAGAGATGAGGCAATCAAATCATTTACTGAAGTCACTGAACGTTTCCCAAACCTGCCTGAGCCTTATAACAACCTAGCAGTGTTATATGCAGACCAAGGCCAGTTTGATAAAGCGCGTAAAGCCCTGGAAACTGCTATTAAAACCCATCCTAGCTATGCAACCGCTCACGAAAATCTAGGCGACATTTATGCGCGTATGGCCAGTGAGGCTTATGATAAAGCACTGCAACTTGACACTGCCAATACGCGTGCACAAGGCAAACTATCTTTAATTAAAGACCTGTTTGGTACCGGCAACAAAACCACCATTGCCGCTAGAGAGCCAGCAAAAGTTGCCAGCGCGCCTAGCAATACTCCAAGCGCAGCAGCTCCGGTACCGGCTGCTGAAGTTAAAAAAGCAGCAAACCCGGCAAGCAACAATACAGACAACATTACAGCATCTATAAACAGCTGGGCACAAGCTTGGTCTAACAAAGACTTAAACAAATACTTTGCCAGCTATGCTGACGACTTTAAGCCTGCCAAAGGCCAAAATTACAAAGCATGGGAAAAACAAAGACGCGAACGCATTAACGCTCCATCTAAAATTAACGTTGAACTCAACAATATTGCTGTGGTCGCAAACGAAGGTAATACCGCAAAAGTACGCTTCAAACAAAGCTACCAAGCGGACAAGCGTTCACCAATCCGTACCAGCAAAACACTATTGCTGAAAAAATCAGGCGACAACTGGTTAATTACTGAAGAAATCGCAAGCAACTAGTTGCGCGTGGTATTTTTGAAATAGTGGTATTGAAATATAAGGCATGATGATTAACAAAGCACTGACCTATACGCTATTAGCTGCCATTACGCTGGTGCCATGGAATGCAACCGCTGTGAATCGCTTTAGCTTTGGCAACCTGTTGCCCAAAGCTAGCTTCGGTAGCGCAGCAGCCATCGCATCTAATGCGGCAGCTAATCTGGTAGAGGAATTACTGGTAAAAAGTTTATTTGAGATATCTGAGGGTAAACACCAGCAGGCGCTGAATACCATAGACCAATTAATTCAAAGCGTACCTAATTTCAAGCTTGCACATTTGGTTCGTGGCGACTTGCTCATGGCGCAGGGTAAGTACTTACAGGCCTTTGGCGACCCCACCATCAATCGCCCGGAAGCAGTGCAAGACTTGCAAGAAGAAGCGCGCGTACGTATTGAGCGTTATTTAGCCAAGCAATCGAAAGCAAAGCAACCCAATTTGATTCTGGCGCCTAATGCCCAGCAAAGCCATTTGATGCTGATCGACACCAGCAAATCCAGATTGTATCTGTATGAAAAACAGGACAATCAACTCAAATACGTTGCTGACTATTACATTACCGTAGGCAAAAATGGTGTTGAAAAACAGACAGAAGGCGACAAGCGCACACCGATTGGCGTTTACTTTGCCAGCACCAAACTAAAACAGCAATTACCGGACTTTTACGGCGAAGGCGCTTATCCGCTTAGCTACCCTAACGAATGGGATAAAGCACACAACAGAAACGGTTCAGGCATCTGGCTGCACGGCACGCCGAGCAGCACTTATAGCCGCCCACCGCGCGCAAGTGATGGCTGTGTAGTGGTTGCCAATCAAGACTTAAAAGCGCTAGAGCCTGCACTGCAGTCAGGTAAAACCCCGATTATCATTGCCAACAATCTGGAGTGGTTGAACAGCTCTGATGCACCAGAGGCTGAAAAAGAGTTACTTAACTCAGAAATAGACCATTGGCTGAACGACTGGCGCGCACAGGATACCGAGAAGTACCTATCGCATTACTCTAAAGACTTCTCGACCAATGGCATCAACTATCAACAATGGGCCGAACATAAGTATCGCGTGCAGGCTAGCAAGCCTGACATCGATATTTCACTGTCAAACATCAGCATGTTTAGTTACCCGGACCCACAAAAGAAACTGGTGGTAGTGGAGTTCACGCAAAGCTTCACTAGCCCGCATTTAAAAAACACCATGCTAAAACGCCAGTATTGGATTCAAGAAGGCAACCGCTGGAAAATCATTTATGAAGGTACGGCTTAGTTTGCACTAGCCGCTTCAATCATCACTCAAGGAACCCTATGCGCAAACTTTATATTTTTCTAACTTTAATGTTACTTAGCAGCACTGCAGCGGCAGCCAACCCACAAGTGGTATTTGAAACCAACCGTGGTAACTTTATCGTAGAACTGTACCCTGAAAAAGCTCCCAAAACGGTAGCAAACTTCTTGGCGTATGTGAACTCAGGCTTTTATCAAGACACTATTTTCCATCGCGTGATTAAGCGCTTTATGATCCAAGGTGGTGGCTTTAACGCCGATATGACGGAAAAAGAAACACGTGCACCCATTGTTAACGAGTCCAACAATGGCCTGACCAATGAAGTAGGCACCATTGCCATGGCAAGAACTTCAGACCCGGATTCTGCAACTTCACAGTTTTTCATTAACTTAGAGAACAACCAGTTTCTTAACTACCAAAGCCCAGATGCACAACTTATCGGCTACTGCGTGTTTGGTAGAGTGCTAAAAGGCATGGATGTGGTGCGCGACATCGCCGCAACATCAACTGCCAATGTAGGACCATACGGCGATGTACCAAGATCACCTATCGTTGTGCATCAGGTTAAAGTGAACAAAACGCCTTTATAAGCACACCGCTAATTTTTACTAGGCATCTTCAAAACAGTTTTAACAATTATTTATTAAGGAAATTTCGTGGTTAAACTACAAACAAACTTTGGCGACATCACTATCGAACTGAACGCTGAAAAAGCACCGATTACAGTAGCTAACTTTTTACAGTACGTAGATAGCGGTTTTTACGACAGCACAATTTTTCACCGTGTGATTAATGGCTTTATGGTTCAAGGTGGTGGCTTTGACACCACCATGACACAAAAAGGCACAGAAGCTGAAATTAAAAATGAAGCTGATAATGGCTTAGGTAACGAAAAATACACCATTGCTATGGCGCGCACATCAGCACCGCACTCAGCTAGCAGCCAATTCTTTATCAACGTTGCCAACAATGAGTTCTTAAACCACACGGCTCCTAGCGGTAACGGCTGGGGCTACTGTGTGTTCGGCAAAGTAGTTGAAGGTATGGACGTAGTTGATAAAATCAAACAGGTTGCAACCACTAGCCTTAAAGGCCATCAAGACGTGCCTTCAAGCAACGTAGTGATTGAGCGCGCTACACGCGTTTAATCGCAATATTGATTAGCATTAGTTTGCTGCAGAATACTTATCCAGTTAAATAATATGCTGAAACTTCCAAGCAAACTAGGCAAACGCAATAAAATCGGGGCTGTACATTTTGGTTAATCTCAACACTGCTGAACTTAACGCTGGCAGCCCCGCTTCATCAGACGTGACTATTTTCATTTCTGATTTACATCTATGTGCGAGTCGCCCGCATATCACCAATGCTTTTCTGCAGTTTCTATCAGCCGAGGCAAAGTCAGCCAAAGCGCTTTATATACTAGGCGATTTATTTGAGTACTGGGCTGGCGATGATGATATTGAGGACGCTTTTAACAAGCAGATAATTCAAGGCTTTAAGCAGCTAGCCACCTCTGGCGTCTCGATTTACTTGATGCACGGTAACCGCGATTTTTTAATTACCGATGACTTCTGTAACGCAGCACAGATACATTTAATCAACGACCCTACATTGATAGATCTAAATGGAAACGCCACGCTATTAAGCCACGGCGATGCCTTATGTACGGATGATGTCACCTACCAGCAGTTCCGCACACAGGTGAGAAATAAGCAATGGCAATCAGAGTTTTTAAGCCAGCCGTTACAGGCACGCAAAAGTCAGATTGAAGCTATTAGATTACGTAGTGAACAAGAGAAGTCCAATAAGTCGGCTGCAATTATGGATGTGAATCCAGATGCGGTAAGTCAGTTGCTAAGAGAACATAACCACCCTAGCCTGCTGATTCACGGCCACACACACAGGCCAGATCAGCACCACCTGCTAGTGGATGGCAAAGCAACCACAAGATGGGTGCTGGGTGACTGGTATGAGCAAGGCAGCTACTTGGTGTGTGATGCAGCAGGCTGCCGTAGCGTCAACCTCAACAGCAATTAATCCAACCTATATCGCGAGTACAGTGAAGCCTTAAGGCTGATAGCCTGGTATCAGCGTCAAATCAACGTCATCAATCTGCTCAGGCTCTAAAAACTGCTGTGCATACCTCAGGTAAATACCTTCTCGTATAAAGATATCAAACAGCTCTGGGTCTATATGATTATCCACTTTCATCCGGCCCAATATCGCTAATGATTCAGAAAGCGTTTTTGCTTTTTTATACGGTCTATCCTTAGAGGTAAGTGCCTCAAAGATATCTGCGATCCCCATCACCCGTGCTGGCACTGACATTTGTTCTCGCGTTAACCCTTTAGGATAGCCGCTGCCATCCATATGCTCATGATGACCACATGCATACTCTGGAACGCGCGCTAGGCTCTGCGGGTAAGGCAGCGAGTCCAGCATGCTAATAGTAACGACAATATGGTTATTAATCACCTGGCGCTCTTCTGCAGTTAAAGTGCCGCGTTTGATACTTAAGTTATAGGTTTCATCTTCATTCAAAAATGGCACCTTATTGCCTGAGGCATCTAATACCTCCATTTTGGCGATCTCTTGTATGCGCTGCAAGTCACTCGCAGTCATCGACTCGCTACCGATGTTGGACATCCGCAAGAAGGCTACAGCCTCATCACAATACGCTTTAAAAGCATCTAGCTTAGACTGCTGCTGATTGAGTTTTTCCTGGCCTGACTCCCCAGCCTTCAACATTGCCACTTGCTCTCTCAGCATTGCGCACTCAGCCTGCTGCTTTAAGAGTTCAAACCGTTGCTCAATCAACTGGATGCGGTCAAAAATAGAGGATAACTTTGTCGGCTTATCCATAATGGCTTCTGGCGTCGTCACCTTGCCGCAATCATGCAGCCAGCTTGCTACTTTCAGCTCGTAAAGCTCATTCTCGTTAAGTGTAAAATCTTTAAACGGCCCAGTTTCGGCGTCGATTAAAGCTTGCGTAAGCATCATGGTCAGCTCAGGTACGCGTCGGCAATGCCCCCCGGTGTATGGCGACTTCTGGTCGATGGCATCAGCTATCAACTCAATAAACGCTTCAAACAAGCCCTTCAGCCCTTCAATCAAGTGATGATTGGTCATCGCAACGGCTGCTTGCGACGCTAAAGACTCGACTAGTGTTTGATTGGCTATTGAGAATGGAATAATAGCGCCAGTATCGGTATCTATAGCGTTAATCAGCTGCAGTACGCCAATCACTTTTGATTCGTGGTCTTTCATCGGAATCGTTAAAAATGATTGCGAATGATAGCCAGTTTTTTCGTCAAATTTGCGCGTGCCGGAGAAGTCAAAACTATCAACCTCGCGCACATTCGCGATATTAACCGTTTGATCTTGTAAGGTGGCATAGGCGGCAACGGTGGTTAAGTTCGGGCTGCCGTCTGCCAAATATAATGGTAATGGTAAAAATGGAATTTCTTTACCCGTTGTCCCGCCTAGGTACATGTTGAGCGACTTATTACGCATCATTTCAAACTTAAGGTGCTGATCTTGCGTAATGGTGTAAAGGGTACCGCCGTCAGCGTTGGTAATCTCTTGTGCACCAAGCAGGATCATTTCTAACAAGCGCTGGTGATCACGCTCAGCAGAGAGTGCAATACCGATTGCGTTTAGGCGCTCTAACTGCGCTAGCAAGTATGGGTGCTGATGTTCAAACATTGAATGCTATACCTCATTAACTGGGTAACTCAAACTTCTTTAACACTGTGCTTTAAGCACATAACGCAAACACACTAATCAATTCCCATGCACAAAATCTTATGCATGAGATAAATAGAACTCCATTTTCACGCCCGCCAGTTCAATCACGTCATGGTCGACCAATGCATGCGCCTGCACACCTGTAGACACGCCATTGACGACTGGCAGCACCTTACCTTCCACATGCGTAATAAAATAACCATTAGGGCGTTTTGTAATCACGGCGACCTGCACGCCAGTTTTCCCCAAGGTAGTAAGCGCTTTATTGAGCACCAGCTCGCGCCCACTGCTAGTGCCATTTAATACCTGAATCTTGCCAATTAATGCTGGTATCACCTGCTCGCTATCATCAGATATTACATTTGAAATCGCAGACGGCCTAACACTTTGCCTGATGGATGGGGATTGCTCTGGAGATGCTGCATTAGGAAAAGACTGGTGCGGTTTGGCGTTGAATGCGGACGGATGCACCATCATTGTTTTCTCAAAACCTGCTGCTGCACTCGCCTCACCATCTAAAAATGTAAGGTGGAATCGGCCTAGCTCGATTACATCTTCATTTTTTAACTGCTGTTTTTTAGCGACTGCATTATTGATGCGAGTACCGTTGGTACTGTTGAGGTCTTCCACAAAGAAATCATTTCCTTGCTTCAGAATAACTGCATGCTCGCCACTGATGGCTAGATTATCAAGCTGAATGTCGTTACTGGATTTACGGCCGATGGTAGTTTTAAGATGGTTTAATGTATATTCATTTAAGTATGAACCGTCTAGGGTAAGAATAAGCTTTGCCATAATCTATCCTGTTACTTTATCCAACCTATAAAATTATCATACCAAGTATTCTTATCTTCATAAGAGCGATTAACTTTGGCTAGTATGACAGAAACATTGTCTTTACCGCCATGATTATTCGCTAACTGCACCAAAACATCGGCAGCGCTGGATAAATCTAATACGTAATGATTAAGTGTTGCCTGAATTAAGGCATCATCCACAAAATCACTCAGGCCATCAGAGCAAAGTAGATAAACATCGCCTACTTCCACCTTAAACTCATTCAGCTCCAGCTCAACCTCTGGGTCCACACCCAGAGCCCTGGTCACCAGGTTTTTATGGGTGCAATGCTTTGCTTGCTCCAGAGTCACGATACCAGCCCTTATCTCTTCCTGCAGTAAGGAGTGGTCTTCGGTCATCTGCTGCAACTGCTGGTTGCGTAGCCTGTAGACGCGAGAGTCTCCAATATGCCCGACTAACAACTGATTATTTGTGAACAAGCCTAACGCTAAAGTCGTCCCCATACCCGCGCATTGCGCGTAGGTTTGTGATGCCTGATAAATAGATGTATTGGCCGTAGCCACTACATCCATCAATAACTTGCTGAGAATTGCTTTATTTAAAAAGGGTCTATCAACAATATCTAACACCCCGGGTGTAGCCAAGTTAGAACCCAACGCTTCACTGAGCTCTGCGGCGATGCTAAGCACCGCAATCTCGCTGGCTACCTCACCGGCATTGTAACCGCCCATGCCATCGGCCAGAATCACAAAACCGATGCTGGCATCACTGGCGATGGCGTCCTCATTGTGACTGCGCAGCAATCCTACATCGGTTAAACGTACAATTTCTAGAGCGTGGCTCAAATCCATGATATCTGCCTTGACTGAGCATGCATCATAAAACCGCGCACAATGTCAGTGACTAGCTTCTAGCGGCTTTAACTTCAGCTTCGCGTACATCGGCTGCAAATTTATCTAAAACGCCGTTGATATATTTATGCCCATCTGTACCGCCAAACACTTTCGCCAACTCAACGCCTTCGTTGATCACAACGCGATAAGGAATGGTCAAATCAAACATCAACTCGCAGCCTGCAATGCGTAAAATCGCATGCTCTACAGGGCTCAGCTCGCTGATGGCACGGTCAATAAAGTTAACGATTTTGTCATCAATGGCAACTAAATTCTCTGTGACCGCTTGCAACAAATGTTTAAAGTAAGCTTCATCTGCCTTGTTGTAATCTGGGTCATCACGCATGTCACGGAACACTTGTGACAGCTCAGAGTCATTTAACATACCGCGATATACCGCTTTTAACACTAGCTCGCGCGATTTTCTACGATTTTGACTACCACTTTTTTTCGCGCCGCTTCTAGACGCAGGCTTTTTAGCACTGCTGCTAGCAGTAGTGCCCACCTCAGCTTCGGCATCCACCACTAAGCTTGTTACTGCTGGTTTATTTTCAATCATAGCGCTTTAACCAAATTAAACATCTCAACAGCTACCTGAGCTGCCTCAGCACCTTTAATATGCATACGCGCAATCGCCTGATCGTCATCTTCTGTGGTCAGCACTGCGTTTGCAACAGGCACGCCTGTATTTAATTGTACTTCTGAAATGCCACGAGCAGACTCATTAGCAACCACTTCAAAATGGTAGGTCTCGCCGCGGATAATCGCACCCAAAGCAATTAATGCATCATACTTTTCACTTAAAGCCATATGCTGAAGGATAAGCGGTGTTTCCAATGCGCCTGGCACCGTTGCAATCGTAATCGCATCACTTGCCACACCTAACTTAAGCAGCTCACTCTTACATGCCTCAAGCAAACCGTCACCAATATTGCTGTTAAATCTTGATAAAACAACACCTACCTGCATCCCTGATCCATCTAGGTTTTTCTTAATTTCTCTCACGTGCGCTTCCTTTAAACTTGCTTAAACTTAATAAAGCAATATTTTACCGCATATCACCAACATCATAGGCGATATATTCAAGGCACTCTACCTAGAATGAATCAGCATCAATTAATGAAACAATATCCAAGCCTTCTGCAAGGTGCTGAATATGCCATACGAAATCGGAATAGCAACCAGCGTCCATGCAACGACAGCCAACAATGGGTGACTTTCAGTTTGCTGGCTTTCCACTTTATCGCCATTTAATTTCATGGATTTCTCGTGCGCCAGTTGACGCTCGGCCTCTAGCTCAGCATCGGTCATGTAATGCTTTTCAGCGACAGGTTTAACAAGCAAGTTACATACAAAGCCCAATAGTAGTAATGCAGCTAACACGTACATAATCACGTTGTAAGCTTGGCTTGCCGGCACGCCATGATCCAACTGGTAATCTCGCAGGTAGTTGACAATCACCGGGCCCAGCACGCCGGCAGTAGCCCACGCGGTTAAGAGCCGCCCATGAATCGCACCCACATGCTGAGTACCAAAAATATCAGCCAGATAAGCTGGAATGGTAGAGAAGCCACCGCCGTACATGGTCAAAATAACGCAGAACAAACCGGCAAACACAGCAACACTGCCGGTGCCGCCTGCCCATGGCGCAGAAATATACAAAAAGAAACCTAATGCAAAAAAGATAATATAGGTACGCTTGCGCCCCAACCAGTCTGATAACGACGCCCAACCAATACGGCCGATAATGTTAAATAGTGAGAGTAAACCGGCAAAGCCAGCGCCAATTGCCGTCACACGCAACAACTGCTCTGGTGACAGTTCGGCCAACTTCAATTGTTCGCCGATTAAGGCACCGCCAAACACCTCTTGCAACATAGGGGACGCCATGCCGATTACACCAATACCTGCACTCACGTTCAGACACAGCACCGCCCAAAGCAGCCAGAATTGCGGTGTTTTATGTGCATGATTCACATGCACATGGCGGTTGGTAATCATGCTGTTGCCATTGTTCACAGGCGGCACCCAGCCCTTAGGCACCCAGCCGGTTGGCGGCACACGGTAACTCAACGCACCTATCATCATGGCAATAAAATAGAACACACCCATAATTGCAAAGGTTTGCCATACACCAACAGAAGTCGGGGTAGCAAAGTGCGACATCATCGTATTAGCAAGTGGCGCACCAATCATTGCACCGCCGCCAAACCCCATAATTGCCATACCGGTTGCCATGCCGCGGCGATCCGGAAACCATTTAATCAAGGTAGAAACTGGTGAAATATAGCCTAAACCCAGACCAATCCCGCCGATTACCCCAGAGCCTAGCCACATCAACCATAATTGATGTGTGTAAACCCCATAGGAAGACAAGAGCAGACCGCCACCCCAGCATACCGCAGCAACAGCACCCGCTTTACGCGGCCCTGCATGCTCCAGCCAATGACCAAACACTGCCGCGGATGTACCTAAAAACACAAAAAACAAAGTAAACATCCAGCCTAAGTCACTGACTTTCCAATCACAGTCTGTCGCAAACGCACGTGCCCATATACCCATGGTATCAGCACACGCAATTGGGTCTTGAATACCAAGTGCTTTAGAGAGGGGTAGCCAAAACACGCTAAACCCATACGCCATGCCTATAGACAAATGAATTGCCAAGGCGGCAGGCGGTACCAGCCAGCGATTAAAACTAGGGCTAGCCGTGATTCTCTCTTTAGAAAAAAAATCCGTCATTCTGCAATCTCCACACGCATTATTATTTTTTTAATACTCGATTAATATCGCTAACGGTATAGTGTAACAAATTGTTAAAAATGGCAATTTAGTTATTGCATTTAACTGCATATATACATGTTTAAACTTTGTCATGAATATGTCATATTAGCGTCATAAACTGATTAGGCTTAAATACCGAGGCAAATTAATTGAGGAAATATATATGCCAGCCAATATATTAGTAATTGAAGACGAACCAGCCATTCAAGAGTTACTAGCTCTGAACATCACCCAGGCTGGTCACAATGCAATCCGCGCGCTTAGCGGTGAAATTGCACTAGACCTCATGCGTGAGACTGTACCTGATTTAATCCTATTAGACTGGATGTTACCTGGCATGAACGGGTTAGAGCTTGCGCGTAAACTTAAATCAGACACTTATACCAAGAATATTCCTATCATCATGCTCACCGCACGTGGCGAAGAGTACGACAAAGTACGCGGCTTAGAAGTTGGCGCCGATGATTATGTTACAAAACCATTTAGCCCACGCGAGCTTAATGCGCGCATCAAAGCGGTGTTACGTCGCAGAGCACCACAAATGACGGATGACCCGATTGAGCTGAGCGGACTGAGATTAGACCCAACCACGCACCGCGTGACTGGCAATCAAAAGACCATCGATTTAGGGCCGACGGAGTTCAGACTGCTACACTTTTTCATGACAAATGCAGAACGCGTACACACACGCAGCCAACTGCTAGACAAGGTTTGGGGCGACCGCGTGTTTGTTGAAGACCGCACCGTAGATGTTCATATCAGACGCTTACGTAATGCACTGTCTGCATCAGGGCATGAAGACTTGATCCAGACCGTAAGAGGCGCCGGTTACCGACTATCTTCACAGCCAAGCGAAACCAGTCATAGCTAAACGGGGCAAGCCTGCGCCAAGTGATTGCACATGACAGCAAAAACTCATGCTTACTTGTAAATCCTCGCTATAATCACTGTAATAAAAACAACTGAAAATATGACTCGTGATTGATATACGCTGGAAAGCTGCCTTATTTATCTGCGCTCTAAGCATCGTGAGCGTTTTTCTTTGGTTAATCTCAAGCTTAGTAACCGCCCTAGTTGTATTTGCACTGGGGCTGTTACTTTACCTTGCTAAGCATATTTATTGGACACATCAACTCAATAACTGGCTGAAAACACCAGACATCACTCAGGTGCCGGAGGGCTCAGGCTTGTGGGAAGATGTGTACAGCAGTCTACTCAAATACGAGCGTAGCAATACGCTCAAACAAACAGAGCTAAACTCCGCCTTAGAGCGCTTTCAAATTGTCGCGAATGCGATTCCGGATGGGCTGGTCATCCTCAGCGCAGCCAATACCATCGAGTGGTGTACCTCGCATGCCGAATACCAACTGGGGCTAGACCTTAAAACCGATAAAAATCTACCCATAGTTAACTTGCTTAGAAGCAGCCATTTCATTGCCTATTTGTACAATGAAGTATATGACGAGCCGTTTAAGCTGAAGGACATTAACAGCACGGAATCCACTCTGGAGATTTGGCTGATTCCGCTGGCAACTAAACAAAAACTGCTGATTAGTCGCGATGTCACCCAAATTGAAAAAGTTGACGCGATGCGCCGTGACTTTATTGCTAACGTGTCACATGAGCTACGCACACCACTCACCGTAGTTGGCGGTTTCATTGAAACGCTTTCAGATATGGAAGGCGCAATTCCCGAGAGCATACGTAGCTACTTTGGCATGATGCAGGACCAAACCACGCGTATGCGACGCCTGATAGAAGACTTACTCACACTGTCACATATTGAAAGCAATACACAGGCTCCCGACAACAATCCGATTAACATGTCCATGCTAATGAACATGTTATTAAATGACGCCAATGCGCTAAGCCAGGGCAAACACAAGATCAGCGCACAAACCAATCCGCATTTTGATCTAATCGGAGCCGTGGATGAACTGCAAAGCGCCTTAGGCAACTTGGTGAGTAACGCTATACGCTACACACCGGAAGGCGGCGAAATTAATATTTGTTGGCAGCTACACCATAACCAAGGCGTATTTAGCGTCACAGACAACGGGATTGGTATCGACCATCAACACATTCACCGCCTAACTGAGCGTTTTTATCGTGTAGATAGAGGCCGTAGCCGTGAAACGGGCGGCACTGGATTAGGCCTTTCTATTGTTAAACACATCTTAACCAGGCATCAGGCCAAACTTGATATCACTAGTGAGCTGGGCGTTGGCAGTACATTTAGTGCAGTTTTCCCCAAAGCGCGGATTATACAAAAGTGATCAGCGTCACAGCCCAGTTAAAAAAAGTCACACCATATATTGGCTGTGCCTTTTTACTTTCAGCCTGTGCCTCTAATGTACCTCTGGATAAGAACGGCAAAAAGAACGTTCCAGACCAAAAAGACAAAAGTACGATTAGCCAGATTGCAAAAGCCGATATTGATAGAATGGCCGATGTAGAAATGCGCGAGAATGCGCAGAGCTTACGCCTGCTGATGCTCAAGCTGTACAAACGTAACCCACAGGAACTAAAGAAAAGCACGTCTGACCCTGCCGAAAAAATGATTGACTGGGTGTTTGATGGTGCAGCGCAGCATCACTATCAATTGCCGGAGATTAACAATCTGGTGACGACTGATGCAATTTTTCTGGCGTTTAATCCAGAGTTCAAGGGCGACAGAGTGCTAGCGTTTACCGTAGGCCTGCACACCATGCTACTCAAGGCACATAACGATAAAACCGAGTTTTACTTCACAGACAGCTTAGACCCGCAACGCATATACAATGTGGCGCGTAATATAGAAATCGCAGTGTGGAAACTATCAAACGCCAGAGACGAAACCGGCGCACTGTACTTACTCAGTAACGAGATTAATGATCACGATAAGAACTTATCGTTTGAACGTGAGTTTGGGAAAATGATTGGGCGCATTGACCTGTATGCACTAGTGCTGGCTGAGAAGTCGCAACGCTTGATTTCACGCGTGGTGCAAAATCTTGCTACTGCACTATTTTTACCGTTTTAGTCTTGCCTTGTTAGCCAAAGCTTAAGGCACTAACCTCTTAAGCGGAATACTCGCTAAGCATTACGCATGACAACTGCGCAACACTTTCGCATCAAACACCAACCCAAAGAGCTACTACTAACGACCCATGTAAATTGCAGTATGCAATCTACATGGAATCGTATTGACTGTTACAGCAATACTTTCTCGATACCGCCATTGTTAGCTTTATGTACATACTCTTGCATCCAATTCTCGCCTAGAATATGTTTAGCCATTTCCACCACAATGTAGTCAGCTTCAATACCAGTATCTTCACCATAACGTGACAGACCCTGCAAGCAGCTTGGGCATGAAGTCAGTATCTTCACTTGCTCTTCTGGCGCACCTACGGTTAAGCCCATTTGCTGCATGCCTTTTTCCAGCTCTTCCTGTTTACGCATTTTTACCTGCGTAGAAATATCTGGACGTGCCACTGCAAAAGTACCGCTCTCACCGCAACATCTATCATTTAATGCTACGTCTTGGCCCATTAACGTATTAGTTACTTCCAGTGGTTTGTACGTTTTCATCGGCGTATGACAAGGGTCATGGTACATATAGCGCGTACCGGTAACGCCCTGCAAGCGGACATCTTTCTCCATTAGATATTCATGAATATCCAACAAGCGGCAGCCTGGGAAAATCTTTTCAAACTCGTATTTTTGCAACTGATCCATACAAGTACCACAAGACACAATCACCGTTTTAATATCCAGGTAATTCAGTGTATTTGCGACACGGTGGAACAACACGCGGTTATCTGCCGTGATTTCCTGACCTTTATCATGATTACCTGCAGAAGTTTGCGGGTAACCACAACATAGATAACCTGGTGGCAACACGGTAATCGCACCAACTTCATACAGCATCGCCTGCGTTGCCAAGCCCACATTTGAGAACAAACGCTCAGAGCCGCAGCCAGGGAAGTAGAATACCGCTTCTGAATCATCCGTCACCTTTTGCGGGTTACGAATCACCGGAATCATATGGTCATCTTCCAAACCCAGCATCGCACGTGAGGTTTTAGACTGCATTTTCTTCGGCATCGGGCGATTAATAAAATGTATCACCTGTGCTTTGATATCGGCCTTACCTACGGTTGCTGGCGGATGTTTTTTATCGCGCAACAAGCCAAAACGCTTAGCCAAGCCATGTGCAAGGTTCTGCGCTTTATAGCCCCAATTAATCATCACGGTACGCAATAATTTAATGGTGGCAGGGTCTTTAGCGTTCAAAAATGCCATACCTAACGCGGTGCCTGGGTTAAATTGCTTTTTACCTTGCTCACGCAGGAAGTTACGCATTTTGATAGAAACGTCACCAAAATCGATATCCACAGGACACGGCTTCTCGCAGCGATGGCAAACCGTACAATGGTCTGCTACGTCGTTAAACTCATCAAAGTGTTTAATTGAAATACCGCGACGCGTTTGCTCTTCGTATAAGAAGGCTTCAATCAGCAATGACGTGCCTAAAATCTTATTACGTGGGCTATACAATAAGTTTGCACGCGGCACATGGGTAGTACATACAGGCTTACACTTGCCGCAACGTAAACAATCACTGATATCGTCTGCAATTTCACCAATTGCAGATTGCTCCATAATAATGGACTCTTGCTCCAGCAAACCAAAGCTTGGTGTATAGGCGTTTTCTAAGCCAGAGCCTGCTAATAGCTTACCTTTGTTAAAGTGCCCGTTCGGGTCTACTTTATTTTTATAGCTGGTAAATGTATCAATCGTAGATTGATCCAAGAACTCCATTTTGGTAATGCCGATACCATGCTCACCAGAAATAACGCCATCCAAGCCACGCGCCAGCGCCATAACCTTAGCCACAGCAGCATGCGCATCTTGCATCATGCCATAGTCATCTGAGTTCACCGGGATATTGGTATGTACGTTACCGTCGCCAGCATGCATGTGCAATGCAATAAACACGCGGCTTTTCAGCACTTGCTTATGAATCTCGTCGCAGCGTTCAAGAATCTTTTGATACTCACGTCCAGCAAAAATATCTGCCATTGGGCGTTTGAGTTCACGCTTCCATGAAACTCGCAAATCATAAGACTGTACCGCTCTGAACACATTTTCATAATGTGCAAAAGCTTTACCAGCCTCGCCCAACACAGAAACAGGTTCGTCCAGATGGTCTAAAATGAAGCTCCAGCGTGTGCGCAAATCATCCAACAAGGCTAATGCCATGGTTTGCTTGGTTTTCACCATGCCAGAATCAGTACCGCCATCTTCATCTGCCTGCAACGGCAAATCGCCTTGCATAAAGACTTTTAGGGCATCGATCAGTTTGAGCTTGTTTTTGATAGATAAATCAATATTAATGCGCTCGATACCATCAGAGTAATCACCCAAGCGCGGTAACGGAATCACCACGTCTTCGTTAATCTTAAAGGCATTGGTATGTTTAGCAATCGCTGCGGTTCTGGCACGGTCTAACCAGAATTTCTTACGGGATTCGCTAGATACTGCAATAAAGCCTTCGCCATTACGTGCATTACATAAACGCACCATGCTTGAGGCAACTTCACCCACCGCATTTTCATCATCAGATGCAATGTCTGCAATCAACACCATTTTCGGGCGCTGCTGACGAGCGGCTTTGGTCGCATAGCCCACCGCTTTAATATAGCGCTCATCCATATGCTCAAGCCCCGCCATAATCACGGCTGGCGTTTGCTTGGCGGTTGCATCTAGGTAGTCTTTAATTTCTACAATAGCAGGCACTGCATGTGACACATTGCCAAAGAACTCTAAGGCAAGGGTGCGCACGTATTTAGGCATACGGTGCAAAATGAAGGTAGCGCTAGTAATTAAACCATCACAACCCTCTTTTTGAATGCCAGGCAAACCAGATAAAAACTTATCGGTAACGTCTTTACCCAAACCAACCTTGCGGAAGCTCGGGCCTGGAATTTCCAAAATCTCAGGCTCAGACAATAAAGTTTTCATGTCTTCGCTGTAACGGCTGATTTTGAATCTAGCCGTTTCAATGTCGTGAATCTTGCCTAGGTTGTGGTCTAAACGCTCAACCTCCATCCACTCGCCGTCCGGCGTCACCATGCGCCATGAAGCTAAGTTATCTAAGGCAGTACCCCATAACACCGCTTTTTTACCGCCGGCGTTCATGGCTACGTTACCGCCAATGCAAGAAGCATCCGCACTGGTCGGGTCACACGCAAACTCTAAACCGGCATCAGAAGCGGCTTCCATCGCACGTCTAGTGACCACACCAGCACCACACTCAATGGTAGCAACTTGGCGCGCAACACCAGGCAAGGTGCGCATTTGCACGCCGGTATGCTGATCCAGCTTTTCTGTATTAATCACTGCTGATAAAGGTGTTAATGGAATTGCGCCACCCGTATAGCCAGTACCGCCGCCACGTGGGATGATAGTAAGCCCTAACTCAATACATGCGCGCACCAAGGCAGCAATTTCGCTCTCGGTATCTGGAGTTAATACTAGGAATGGATATTCAACACGCCAGTCAGTAGCGTCAGTCACATGAGACACACGTGACAAGCCATCAAACTTCACGTTATCTTTGCGCGTAATTTTTGAAAGTTTGGCTAGTGCCTTTTTGCGAAGGTTAGCCGTGTGCTTGAATTCATTCTCAAACTTAGTCACGGCTTGGCGTGCAGCCACTACTAGCTTAAGCACTTTTGCGTTACCAGCACTGCGCTCATCAATCGCGGCAATGCGGTGTTTTAAGGCGTCAACTAACGCTTTGCAACGCTTAGGGTTCTCTAATAAGTCATCTTGCAGGTACGGGTTGCGTGATACTACCCATAGATCGCCCAGCACTTCAAACAGCATGCGTGCAGAACGCCCTGTTTTACGCTCGCCGCGCAATTCATTTAAAATACTCCAAATTTCTTCTCCAAGAAACCGAATGACAATTTCACGGTCAGAGAAAGAAGTATAGTTATAGGGAATTTCGCGCAAGCGCGTTGCAGGCTTAGGCTCTGCGTTTAAAATAGTGCTTAATAGAGGTGCGTTCATTGTAGTTTTTGACAAATAGCTTTGCTATTAAAGAATCATTATAACATGGTGTAAGCTGGCAAATAAGCGCGACTGTGATATGGTTATTTATCACGCACACACATTTATGATAGCAACACCCGAAAAAAATTCACCCAGAATATCCATTAATAAAGTTAGACTACCAAGATGAAACAATTATTAAAGAAATCTTTACTGCCGATAATTATTATTGCACTGTTAGCCCTGCTGGGGCTGCAACTAACCAAAAAGCCACAGGCGCCGGATGTGACATTTAACACCATTGATGGCAAACAAATCTCAATGGCATCGTTGAAAGATAAGGTCGTCATCGTTAACTTCTGGGCTACAGACTGCCCGGGCTGCATTAAAGAAATGCCTGAGTTAATTAAAACATATAACACCTATCAATCCAAGGGGCTTGAAATCATCGCGGTCGCCATGCCGCATGATGAAATATCGCAAATCAAAAACTATAGTAAATCCAAACAACTACCATTCCCAGTGACTTACGACCAAAGCGCGGCTATCACTGAGCTGTTCGGCAAAGTCCGCCTAACACCCACCGCATTTATCTACAACAAACAAGGTGATTTACTACAAAGAACCATGGGCGAGTTGGATTTTGTGGCATTACAGCAACTATTAAATAAAGAACTGGGCGTTTAAATGCTGTGGATTAAAGCGCTACACATTATTTTTATCACCAGCTGGTTTGCAGGCTTATTTTACCTACCTAGACTATTTGTTAACCACGCGATGGTGCTAGATAGCGCAACGCCAGACAACAACACATCTGAGCGCCTAAAGCTGATGGAAAGCAAACTATACCGCTTCATGCTGCCGCTCGCTTTATTGGCACTTGGCTTTGGGCTTTGGCTGTGGCTTGGTTATGGCATTTCCGGCGCGTGGATGCACGCCAAGCTAACTCTGGTTGCCATACTCATTGGCTACCATGTTTACTGCGGCAAACTCGTAAACGACTTCAGGCAGGATAAAAACCAACATAGCCACATCTGGTATCGCTGGTTTAATGAGTTACCGGTGCTTATCCTGATTGCCGTTGTTATACTGGTTGTGGTTAAACCTTTTTAATAGAAAGATTAAGCATGCATAATGAGGATTCTGACCTACTAGACTCGTCTTGGCTCATTTACATGCTGGCCAAATCAAGCAACACACCTGAGGGGCGTTTATTAAGCCTGTTTGATATTCTTAATGACTGGCTCAAAGCCCCCAACGTGCTGCAGCACTGCCATTTAAGCAGCGCAAATCATGCGTTGCTACTGAACTACTGCATAGCGCAAGCACAAGCCTTAGGCGCAGAAAACCCTGAAATCTTAGCCGAACATATCGTATTGATTGCTCACAATGCTGCACAGCAAAATATCGCACACCCGCTGAGCAACAGCTTGATGCATGCCAAAAAAGCAGCCAACGCCCTTATCTTGGCACAAACCCAACCCGCAATGGCTGTAACGGTTAAACGTGCAGCCACTAAACCCATAGCCTATGGCATCGCAGCAACTCTGGCACTAGCCATTGGCGCATCGCTCATCTGGGCACCTTTCCTGCAAGAGCAGCAATCAGCACCACAGATGCACGCTGAAGCAAGCGACACGCACAGCAGCAAACAAGCAGTTGCGCCAGCACAAGCGCTGACCGCTCAAGATGCAACGCAGATGTACGCTAAATTTGAGCTGATGCGTCAAGGCTCATGTCAGTTTCCTGAAGTATTGCAAATGCCAGATAAGCACAAAGCTATTTATCTAGAAAATGTTGTGGGCGGCAAGCTGCCGGCTAACCTTGAAGACCTTGCGATTGCCAATGAATACTTAGCGAAAATACGCTGCAACTACACGCCCATGCTGATGGCAGCATCCAAGTAAAAAACGCTCAATAATAACAGTTGCAATCACGCTATACAGATTAGTATAATGGTGACATATGACTGGCTTACGTGAAAAAATACTCACTACTGCGAGCAATCTATTCCAAACGCAGGGCATTAACTCGACCGGAGTTGATACCATTGTGGCTGTCGCTGGCACCACCAAAATGACGCTGTATAAATATTTTGGCAGCAAAGAGGTACTGATTCTAGAAGTACTGAAACAAGGTCATCTGGACTTTCAAAATTGGCTCAACGACAAACTGAGCAACAACACCAAGCAACCCAGCGAAAAACTGCAAAAACTGTTCGACTACATTGAAGAATGGGTCACCTCGCCCGATTTTCATGGCGTAGGTTTTATCAAAGCCTCAGCAGAGTTCCCTCAGGAAGATAATCCGGTACATCAATTATCTTCACAGCAATCGCAGCAATTTAAGCAATACATTCACCACTTGGCAACCGAAGCTAATATTAAAGATGCCGAAGGCTTATCGCTGCAGCTATCCTTGATATTTGAGGGTGCGGTACAGGCGGAGCAAATGAAGCGCGGCTCTGGTGCGATTAAATACGCAAAAACAGCGGCAAAAATCCTTATAGACGGCGCGTCTAAGCAATAAAACCATCAAATACCTCACGCACAACATATATCAACATCTGATTAAACGTGCTTATCTATTAAACTTGCTTATCCAGGCTAATACCTAAGATAATGATTCTTTTTTCATTTCTGCGTTAATTCCATGCATACACTTATTTGCGGCTCACTCGCCTTTGACACCATTATGGTGTTTCAAGATAAATTCAAGAACCATATCTTGCCAGACAAAATTCACGCTTTAAGTGTTGCGTTTTACGTGCCTGAAATGCGCCGCGAATTTGGCGGTACAGCAGGTAATATTGCCTACAACCTGCAACTGCTGGATGGCAACCCACTTATCATGGCAACTGCTGGTGAGGATTTTGGCACTTACACGCAATGGCTGGATAAAAATAAAATCAACACAGCCCATATCAAAATCATCCCTAACAGCTTTACCGCCCAAGCCTTTATTACTACGGATACCGATGACAACCAAATCACGGCATTCCACCCAGGCGCGATGATAGAGTCACACCAAAACAGTGTGCACGATGCTAAAGATATCACCTTGGCAGTGATTGCACCTGATGGCCGCGATGGCATGTTTCAACATGCACGCGAATGCCACGAAGCTGGCATTCCATTCTTATTTGATCCGGGACAAGGCTTACCTATGTTCAACGGTGAAGAGCTGCTGCAGTTTATTGAAATGGCAGACTATCTGGCGGTTAATGATTATGAGTCACAAATTATTCAAGATAAAACCGGCTTATCACTCGACGAATTGGCACTAAAAGTTAAAGCGCTGGTCGTAACACTAGGCGGTCAGGGCTCACAAATTTATGCTGATGGTCAACGCTTTGATATTCCATGCGTTGTGGCAGATAAGATTGTTGACCCAACCGGCTGTGGCGATGCTTACCGCGCAGGCTTGTTGTATGGTATTGCTAAAGGTTGGGATTGGCCAACTTGTGGCAGACTTGCTTCAACCATGGGCGCAATTAAGATTGCGCACCGTGGCGGACAAAACCACGCGCCAACACGTGCAGAGATTGAGATCATTTACACTCAAGCACTTGTTAATGAAACGGCCTTAACAGAAGGCCTAGCCAACTAAGTACTGGCTGCTTTAGTATGTACGTAGAGGTAAAACTTTTAAAATTTATATTCACTGATTAAAGGAAAAATAAAATGCATATCAGTCGACTTATCGCAATAGGCTTGCTCAGTGTATTTTTAGCGGCTTGCGCCAGCTCTAACTCTGGCTCTGTGTACAGCAGAGAGGATGCCAGAAAAACACAAACTGTAAGAACGGGTACTGTGGAAAGCGTGCGCCAAGTAAAGCTTGAGGGCACCAAATCACCAATTGGCACCATAGCTGGCGGCGCAGTTGGCGGCATCGCAGGTAGCTCAGTGGGCGGCGGTAAAGGCAGCACAATTGCTGCAGTGCTTGGCGCTCTAGTTGGCGGCATTGCAGGCTCTGCTGCTGAAGAAGTAGCCACCAGAAAAGATGCTTTGGAAATCACCGTCAAATTGGATGGCGGCGGCATGCTTGCAGTTGTGCAAGAAGCTGATGAAGCATTTTCTGCAGGGCAAAGAGTACGCCTGATTGAAAACGGCGGCACCACTCGCGTATCACACTAAACAGCGCCTAACCCGCTGACCACCGCCATGATGTCTAAGCTGTAGATACAGCTTAGACATCATGTGCACAGTTTACTCCCTAACACTCACCATTCGCTTAACAACTTAGCAAACCAAAGCTGAGCGCTTACACCTGTCATATCAAACTTAAATGCAGCTTTTCTGCATACCAAACCGCTGTCAACAAAGCATCATCTGCACGTCATTAATTCTTCATATTCGATCTTTAAAGTGCTGTTCAAGCATAAAAGATAAATTTCATGGAGAGTAGCCAGATCATGCGTAAAGATTTAACCTTAATTGGAAGCATCAATGCACGTAACCAAGAGTCAGCATCACAAAGAAGACTGTATGTGAATCTAGCACACACGCAGGCAGAAATTGAAGAGGCACAACGCTTGCGTTACAAAGTATTTGCTGAAGAAATGGGAGCGCAACTTTCAGGCACCGGTGGTTTAGATATCGATGGCTTCGATCAATTTTGCGACCATTTGATTGTGCGCGATAGCGGCACCAATCAAGTGATTGGTACTTATAGGATATTAAGCCCATCTAAGGCTAACGAAGCTGGCGGCTACTACTCTGCCGGTGAGTTTGATTTAAGCCGCCTCTCTCACCTATTTGACCGTACTGTTGAAGTTGGCAGAGCGTGCGTACACCAGAACTACCGCAACGGCGGAACCATTACCATGTTATGGGCAGGCCTAGCCAAATACATGCAGATTCATAACTACGAGTACATGATTGGCTGCGGCAGCATGAGCATGTCAGATGGCGGCCACAGCGCAGCCAGCCTTTACAACAAATTACGTGACGAATATTTATCACCTTTAGAGTACCGTGTATTTGCGCGCAACCCATTGCCAATCCAGGCATTGCATGACAACTTACAAGTCGCATGCCCGCCTCTGATTAAAGGCTATTTGCGTCTAGGTGCATATATTTGCGGCGAGCCAGCTTGGGATCCGTATTTCAATACAGCAGATATGCTGGTGATGTTGCCACTATCCAGAATAAACCCAAGATACGCAGCGCACTTCTTAAAGTAAATTGAGTTAAAGTAAATTAAGCGCTGATGCGCTTTATCTTAGCTACATTGCCGTGCGGTAAGCCACTTATCGCACGTTAAGACTGTAAGCACCACAGTTGCGGCATATTGCCAGATGCAACGCCATATAACTCATGTAAAATAAAAGCCCGGCCCTTGATTAGCTCTGTTACTTTGCAAACCACACAACCTACCCTACACCCAACCAATACCCTCACCCGTTATTTCCGAGTAGCACGTGTTGTGACTCATACGTGCGTGGGCTTAGTTGTAGCATCAGTTTTATTTCCATTTGCCGGCAATCAAATAAAAGCAAGGCTAATTCAATGGTGGTGCACTGGCCTACTGGCCGCATTTAATATTGAAGTAAAAAAGACCGGTTTACCGCCTAACGAAAACACGGTGCTCACCAACACCATGTTTGTGGCTAACCATGTTTCATGGTCTGACATCCATGCACTCAACAGCGTGATTCCGTTACGCTTCATTGCTAAATCTGAGATCAAAAACTGGCCAATCTTTGGCTATCTCGTCAGCAAAGCTAATACATTATTTATTGACCGCAGTAAAAAACAGGATGCTAAACGCACCATTGATATCGCCTACACCAGCCTGCAGAGCGGCGATAATTTGTGTTTGTTTCCTGAAGGTACCACCACGGATGGCACAGAGATGAAGCCATTTAAAAGCAGCTTAATTCAGGCTGCCATTTTGGCAAAGTCACCGATTTGGCCAGTGGCCCTACACTACCCCAATGCTGATGGCAGCATCAATACCCGGATTGCATACGCAGGAGAAACCACCTTGGTTGAATCCATGCGCAATATGCTGTTGCAAAAGAACCCAGTCATCGTGCTGCATTTTTTAGCGCCAATCACGCCAGCAGAATACGAGGCAATGGACAGACGCACCCTCACCTTGCATATTGAAGGTTTAATTCGCAAGCAATTAATGCTCTAATTTTTGTATCGCTATCGGCCGATCTAAAGGGTGCGCATCCACCTGTACAATTTCTTTAGTAGTTAAATTCATGGCAGTTAATTTGCCGCCCCACAAGCAACCAGTATCTAACGCAAATACATTCTTACGCTGTTGCAGCCCTAACGCAGACCAATGCCCAAAAATTACCTGAGTGTCTTGGCTTGCGCGTGAAGGCACGTCAAACCAAGGCATATAACCGTGAGGGATATCTTGTAGTTCGCCCTTAAACTTAAACTCCATTTCACCGTCTGCCGTACATATACGCAAGCGTGTTGCCGCGTTAGTAATCACGCGTAGGCGATCAACTCCAGTTAAATCGGGCGTCCAGCAATTGGGTAAGTTGCCATACATATGCGTTAGAAAGTGCAGGTAATTCTCACCGCGCAATGCTGACTCAACCTCTGCCGCATAGGCTAGGGTTTGATCCACAGTCCATTGCGGCAGTAACCCTGCGTGCACCATTAAGTAATCAGCATCCTGATACACCAAAGGCTGGTGACGCAGCCAATCTAGCAGCACATCGCGGTCATGGGCAGCCAGCAACGATTGCAATGTGTCGCCCCTATGCGCAGCAACGATACCGGCAGCCACCACGATGGCATGCAAATCATGATTCCCCAACACAATACGCAAGCTGTTTCGGTGTGCATAGCACCAGCGCAGCACTTCCAACGTGCCACTGCCGCGATTAATTAAATCGCCCACTAACCAAAGCTGGTCTTTATCTTGATCAAATTTAAGGCGTGTTAATAATGCCTGAAAAGCATGATAACAACCTTGTATATCGCCTATCGCATAAGTAGCCACGAACCTATACCGCCTCAATAATTAAAATATACCGCCAATAAAAAAGCCACTTAATGTATCAAGTGGCTTTAGTGTATTACCTTGCAAAAATCTCTACTTAGAACCCGGCACCCGCAGCATTTGCCATATGTTTTACTGCCGCAGCAACTTCTGCATCAGATAACCCTGGGTTTCCACCTTTAGCCGGCATAGTACGCACGCCATTAATTGCGTGGCTCACTAATGTATCGTAGCCTTGTTTAACGCGTGGCTCCCACTGTGCCTTATCACCAAATTTCGGTGCATTCATCAAGCCTGCAGCGTGACACATAGAACAAACTGCTTTATACACGTCTTCACCACTTTTACCAGCTGCAACTGGCGCAGAGGCTGCAGCTGCAGCAACAAGGTCCGCTCCTTTTGCCGCTTTTGCTGGCTCAGCCGCTTTAGCAGGCTCAGTCACTGCAGCTTCAGCTGTTTTTTCAGCAGGTGCTGCGTCAGCCGCTTTTGGTTTAGGTGCAGTAAATTTAGCGCCTGATGCGTTTGCCATTTCAGCCACGGCAGCCGCAATTTCATCATCGGTTAATGCTGGATTACCACCGCGAGCAGGCATGCTACGAATACCCTCAAGTGCATGTTTTACCAATGTTTGGTAGCCCTGAGCAATACGTGGAGCCCATTGTGAGTTGTCACCAATTTTTGGCGCATTCATCAAGCCAGCAGCGTGACACATAGAACAGACCGCTTTAACCACTTCAGCACCGCTCTTACCAGCTGTCGCACCAGTAGTTTCTTCTGCAACTTCTACAACCGCAATAGGTTTAATGTTTTCTTCAAGCTTAGCTGCTACCGCTGCCACAGGCTCATCAACTTCTACTGCATCTGTTACACCAAAAACTTTAGCGACAATCACTATAAATGCAACAATACCAACGACACCAGCAAAAGTCGCGAGCAGAATCTGCCCTAGAGAGTAGCCTTTAGCTTCATTATCTACATTGCTCATTACGTTTGTTCCTGAAAATATATGGATAAAAACCTTATTATACCTACACTTTAGCTTATGACAAAAAGCACAACCACAAAAAATATGACTTATACGCTCGACTACATCGCGTATTAAGGCAACATACAGCACTTCAGTTTGCTATAATGCAACGCTACTTTGCGCCCGTAGCTCATTTGGATAGAGTATCGGTTTCCGAAGCCGAGGGTAGTGGGTTCGAATCCCGCCGGGCGCGCCATAAAATAAAAAGGCTGACTCCATAAAGGTTTCAGCCTTTTTATTTAAATATCAGAAAGATAAATCTGGGCACTTGCCAATTCAGAAGCCCATTTTTGAGAAAATAGTCATTAACTGCTAACTTGTGTCCCATTGTGGGCAGTCAAGTACACAGACTCACCTATCGCATTAATTCCCAACAACAAAAACCGTACCGCCGTAGGCCCCTTGAAATTTACTAATCGGTTTACCGGTCCACATCATGGCATCATTATTTAGGGCAGCATAGCCAGACCCACTTTGTTGGTAAGCATAATTTCCATGCTTAATTACAGTCTTAGTCGCACCAGCGCCAGTAACTTGAGGCAAGTTATATCCGGTTGCAATAACCGCAGCTAAATTGGCACCTGATTCTTTAATTAAATTCCAGCGGACTGGCTCATAAGCACTCAACATCAACACAATCGGCTTATCTGACTTCTTTACAATTACACTGACACCAGCTGGAGAGCGGTCTTTTGTTTCATACACACCAATAGCCTCTACCCTAGCATTACTAGGTATATTGCCTACCATCCGATTTGTAGTATTTAATATCGCCTGCCTTCTTGCCTCGTTTGCTGACGCACTATACACATTGGTTGATGGTGCCATTGGTGCAGGTTCTGCAGCCGGAGCCTCGGCTGCAGAACTAGCATATCGACTTTGCTCGGCCTGTCTTAGCAACGACTCTCTTAACTGAGCTGGATTTATGTTTGTTCTACCATTAGCATTCATTTGTCGCTGCATGCGGCTAATATCCTCAGCCGCTTTTATGGCATCTTCTCTGGCTTTAGCTATTCTTTCTTCTTGTTCTAATGCTTGTAGTTGTTTTTCAAGTTTGCGTCCAGCAATCATAGCGTCTAGGGATTCACTCTTACCTGCTTGAAGCTCATCTCCAATCCAGACTTTCTGGTAGCCCCTGCGCATAAAGCCAGTTCGTCCATTTAATTCATAGATAATACCTTGGTTACCCTCTGCGGTTTCAACAGGCGACAATGTTGAGTTTTTTATATTAAAAACAAATGGCTTAGTACCTCCTGTACCTGGGAGACCATATGCATCCACTAAGACCGAATCCTCACTCAACTTGGCATAGTTGTTTCCAATAATTTCGCCAGATTCCCAAATCTTTTCAGCTCTAGTTTCTAGATTGAACAACATAAAATCACGGCCTGTCACAAACACAATTGCCTCACCATCAAGCATTAAAGTTGGTGTGTGAGAGCTAACATTTCCTGACGGAGACTTTATTTTATAATCTTTAACAACTGTTGAATCGACGCCCTCAGAGGAGCGAGTGTTTTCGATCAAGGAAAAGTCTTTGTAAGATCCAATTAGTAGGCGAGATGGTGATTCGCTTAAATGTAATGCCCAGGATTGATTCTTTAGAGGTACTGAATAAGGTTTGACAGTGCCAATTTTGAAATCGATTAGAGATACCCCACCATTTTCATTCCCACTTTTATTGTCTCGCACTAATGCAGCTTGTACTTCAGGGAGCCAGGCGTAAATCTGATTAAGGTCTTTAGCTAACAAAAGCTCCTGTCCGGTTTCGTTATCTACAAAGCGAAGGTCTTTATTGTTTACGGGAATCGCAAAAACTCGTCCATTGGGAGAAATTGAATAATTTGTTTGAGAGGCCTCCGGCATTGTGGGTAGACTGGTAATTTTCTTACCACTTGGAATCTCTACAGAAATAAACTCACTTCGAGTTCCCCTTAGGACTGCCACACCGGCTTTAGATGCTGACTTCCCCTTGTCAATTTCAACACCATCAGCACCATGCATTACAGTTGGAGAACCTAATTTGACCAAAGGCCTTAATGGGGGCTGTGCAAGCCGAAAACCAACCAACTTCAACCCGATTAGCTCCTGTAATTGATCATCCTGCCCTTTCAAACAGTCGCGATCTATGGCTAATTTTTTTATACTTTTGATTGAGTCAAAACGACTTATAGAATGCCCTTGAGTGCAAGTAAGTGCTCTTAGAGTAAGCTTGGACTGATAAGTACTTTTAAATAATTTCAAAGATGGATCATCAGAAGGAATTAATGATTCTATGGTTTCAAGCTGAATCCTAACTTCAGCCCTCGGTGGAAAAGCTTTATTAATTTTCTCCGCTACATTCAATTGAATATCTAGCTGCCACCCTATGGCAATTAATATTAAGAATAGACAAGCACCTATTAATTTTTTCATATTATTTTTCTTTTTTAAAAGTTAAGACAAGATGACAGCTAATCTGATAGTAATTAATAGCATAAGTTGACGCAAATTATTTATCAGTAAATTTAAATGAGAGTGCAATACTTGTTGAACCGATAAATTTTAATCTATCCGCAAAGACTTGTATTCTGGTGATTTATTCTTACTGCAGCAACATTTTAAGGAAGGAAAACATCGATGTATTACACTGCATCGGCGTTGTGAGGGATAATAGCGCCCACATCATTTTTTGCACCTTTTTTGGAATTATCACCATGGAAATTAAAGTCAACTTTCTCGATAAGCTACGTCTTGAAGCCAAGTTCGATGACTTCACGGTGATTGCCGACCAGCCTATACGCTATAAAGGCGATGGCTCGGCGCCCGGTCCTTTTGATTACTTTCTGGCTTCATCTGCATTGTGTGCGGCTTATTTTGTGAAGTTGTATTGCAACACGCGCAATATTCCTACCGACAATATCCGCCTGTCGCACAACAATGTGGTTGATCCGGAAAACCGCTACAAACAGATTTTCAAGATTCAGGTCGAGTTGCCGGAAGATATCTCCGACAAAGACCGTCAGGGGATTTTGCGTTCTATTGACCGTTGTACGGTCAAGAAAGTGGTACAAGCTGGGCCAGATTTCATCATTGAAGAAGTGTCAAACCTTGACGAAGATGCGCAGGCTTTGCTGATGGTAAATCCATCTACTGATACGCACACCTACATTACTGGCAAAGACTTACCCTTAGAACAAACCATCGCCAATATGTCTGGCCTGCTGGCGAGCCTAGGTATCAAGATTGAAATCGCTTCATGGCGCAATATCATTCCCAATGTGTGGTCATTGCATATCCGCGATGCGCATTCGCCGATGTGCTTCACTAACGGCAAAGGCGCAACCAAGGAAAGTGCCTTGGCATCGGCTTTGGGCGAGTATATCGAGCGACTGAGTAACAACCATTTCTATGCCGGGTCGTACTGGGGCGAGGACATCGCCAACGCAGAATTTGTGCATTATCCAAACGAGCGCTGGTTCAAGCCTGGCCGCAAAGATGCGCTGCCGAAAGAAATTCTGGATGAGTACTGTCTAGAGATTTACAACCCGGATGGTGAGCTGCGTGGCTCACACCTGATAGACACCAACTCCGGCAATGCCGAGCGCGGCATCTGTTCGCTGCCCTATGTGCGTCAGTCGGACGGCGAGGTCGTCTACTTCCCATCAAATCTGATTGAGAACCTTTATGTGAGCAATGGCATGAGTGCCGGCAATACACTGGTCGAAGCGCAGGTGCAATGCCTGTCGGAGATTTTTGAACGGGCGGTCAAACGCGAAATTCTGGAAGGTGAAATCGCCTTGCCCGATGTGCCGCAAGAAGTACTGGCGAAATATCCGGGCATAGTAGCCGGTATTAAAGGCTTGGAAGAACAAGGCTTTCCGGTGTTGGTAAAGGATGCATCGCTGGGTGGAAAATATCCGGTGATGTGCGTCACTTTGATGAACCCACGCACCGGCGGTGTGTTTGCCTCGTTCGGCGCACATCCAAGCTTGGAAGTGGCGCTGGAACGCAGCCTGACCGAATTACTGCAAGGACGTAGTTTAGAAGGCCTGAACGATTTGCCGCAACCCACCTTTGCCAGTGAAGCCGTGACTGAACCAAATAACTTCGTTGAACACTTCATTGATTCCAGCGGTATTGTGTCGTGGCGCTTCTTCAGCGCTAAATCGGATTACGAGTTTGTTGAGTGGGATTTTACTGGCCAAGGTGAAAACTCCAACGCAGAGGAAGCGGCGACCTTGTTTGGCATTCTCGAAGCCATGGGCAAGGAAGCCTACGTGGCGGTGTATGACCAGCTAGGCGACCCACAATTTGGTGCACTGGCCTGCCGCATCCTGGTACCGGGCTATTCGGAAATTTACCCAGTAGAAGATTTAGTGTGGGATAACACCAACAAGGCGCTATTGTTCCGCGCGGATATCCTGAACCTACATACACTGGACGATGCAAGCCTTGAGGCGCTGCTTGATCGCTTAGAGAATAACGAGCTAGATGATTACGGCGACGTCGCCACTTTAATTGGCATTCAATTTGACGAAAATACGGACTGGGGCCAGCTCACAGTGCTTGAATTGAAGCTACTAATTAATCTAGCCTTGCAGCAATTTGAGGAGGCGCATGAGTTTGTGGGTGCTTTCCTACAGTACAACGACAATACTGTCGAGCGCGGATTGTTTTACCAGGCCTTGAATGTGGTGCTAGAGGTGCTACTGGACGACGACCTAGAAATCGAAGACTACGAGGTAAACTTCCGCCGCATGTTTGGCAATGCTAGGATGGACGCTGTAATGGGTTCAGTAGACGGCAGCGTACGCTTCTTTGGTTTGACGCCAACCAGTACAAAACTGGAAGGGCTCGACCGCCACCACCGTCTGATTGATAGCTACAGGAAATTGCATACCGCGCGAGCCAATGCGGCGGCTAAAATCAGTTAAAGACTATTAAGATTACGAGTCATGGCGTTTGATAGAGACAGATGATACTTGGGATGCAGTTGTGCTGATTTGCAACTGCATCCTCAAAGCGGATATACAGCCTATTTGATTGATAGTTAAGTTATGCAACTCAGCACTTAATTACTCGATTTATTTTTATTTGGCCAACTCTTAAGCGCTAATTCAGCAATTTCCAAAAGCCCCTCTTTTGTAGTACCACTGGTTGCCTGTACTGACATGCCCTGATGTAATGTAGCCAAATACTTGGCTAGAGTTTTAGGACTTGCATCGCTAGGTAAATCTCCATCAACTTTAGCTTTTTCAAAACGTACCGCTAACTGATGCTCATAAGCATATCTATATTGAATCAATAAATCTTTAACCATATCTGAGCTTTCTCCGCTAGATAATGCAGCCTGAACAATCATGCAACCTTTGGGATGATCAGCGGAGGTAAGGAATTCTGCTGCATTAAATAAAAAACGCTCAGCCACCTTGAAGGCTGTGGGCTCACTAATCACGTCTTTCACAAAGGCAACTGGCCCCGACGTATATCTTGATAGCGACTTTTTGAATAACTCCTCTTTGTTACCAAACGCAGCATATAAGCTAGGTTTATTTATCCCCAGCGTTTCAGTTAGCTCCGCCAGCGATGCGCCTTCGTAGCCTCTTTCCCAAAAAATAGCTAACGCTTTATCAAGCGCTTCATCCATATCAAAAACTCTAGGTCGACCACGTAATTTTTTAACATCAATAGACATCGCTAAACTTCTCAAATTAAATAATATACCAATTGTTACAAAAAAGTGTTGACAAAGCAAGTTGCGCTGAATTATATTTATTTACCGATTGGTATTTAAATATTAATTTTCATTCTTTTTTAATAGACGAGGTGGTTATGAGTTCAATAGTAAATCAAGGTAAAGCATTAATAACTGGGGCATCAACCGGCATGGGCGCAGTGTATGCAGATAGGCTTGCTAAGCGAGGATATGATCTTATTTTAGTTGCTCGTGATGAGAAAAAACTAAATGCTGTTGCCAGTAAAATAAAGTCTGACTACAACGTTAACGTGACAGTAGCACCTGCTGACCTGACCATAAAATCAGAGTTAGCTCAGATAGAAGCCCTGCTAAAGTCTGATAAAAGCATTACCCTACTGGTCAATAATGCGGGCTTAGGTGCAGTGACCAAACTTGCGGAATCCAACATGGATGATATTGAAACAATGATTTCATTAAACGTGATCGCACTGACAAGACTTTCAGCAGCAATTGTGCCGGGCTTGATTGCAAATGCTCATGGCACAATCATCAATATTGCCTCTATCGTTGCACTTGCCCCAGAGCTTTTAAATGGCGCATACAGCGGCTCGAAGTCATACGTCGTTAACTTCACACAGTCAATGCATCACGAGCTTGCAGATAAAGGTATCAGGGTTCAGGCAGTATTACCTGGTGCAATTGACACCCCATTTTGGGACAAAAGCGGATTGCCAGTGAATAACCTACCTACTCAGATCGTGATGAGCCCAGAGAATTTAGTTGATGCTGCGCTGGCCGGCTTTGATTTAGGCGAAGTGGTGACTATCCCATCATTACCGAACATCGAAGAATGGCATGCATTAGATAATGCGCGTAAAGCACTTGGGCCAAACTTATCACACACACAAGCAGCTAGTCGTTACCAGAGTTAGATCATGCAATTTAAGCAGCACCGTTACTACATTCAACCGTGCTGCTTAATTATAAAGATTTGGCTGTGACTAAGGCACTAAGCTGGTGTCATGGACAGCTTTGGATGTTCTTCGCGAATCGGTAGATTAACTAACGCAGCAATGCCTGCAAGCGCAATATCTGCGTACCACATCCATTGGTAACTACCGCTTTGCACAAAGGTGATTCCGCCCAGCCATGCACCAAAAAAACCGCCAATCTGGTGGCTAAGTAGCGCAAATCCAAACAGCGTAGCTAAATAACGTGGGCCAAAGAGCTTTCCAATTAATCCAGCCGTCGGCGGTACGGTTGCCAGCCAAGTGAGCCCAAGGATGGCTGCAAAGATATAAAAAGTGAACTCTGTTTTAGGTGCAATCAGGTAGATGGCGATTGCTACAGCGCGTGAGGCATACATCCAGAACAAAATCATTTTCATACGTTTGACCTGCCCTAATAAGCCAGCGCCAATACTGCCAACTACGTTCGATAGACCAATAATGGCCAGTGACACAGCCCCTACAGATGCTGGCAATCCACATAGACTTACTTCCCCTGGCAGGTGAGTCACTAAAAAAGCGATATGAAAGCCACAGGTGAAGAACCCTGCATTCAGGCACAGATAACTTCTATCTTTAAAAGCAATGCGCAGCTGCTCTCGTAAAGTTATCCCATCTACCGGTGCAGCTACACGCTTATCAGTAATGTCTTGCTTTTCACGTAATGGCAGTGCCAAAAGAATAGTAGTCAATGAAGTGGCGGCTAGGGCAAATAAGGCAATTACCCAGTTAAATGAGCTGATTAAAGCCTGCGTGATTGGTGCAAATATAAACTGCCCTAATGAGCCACCAGCATTGATAAACCCGGCAGCCTTAGAGCGACCTTCTGCAGGCAATCTTTGGGCCGCAGCACCAATTAGAATAGAAAAACTTCCCGCACCAGCACCTACTGCGGTGAGGATGCCGATTGCAAACATCAAACCGAAGCCGGAACTCATGAATGGCATGATTGCCAAGCCGATAGCCAACAACAAAGTACCCAACACAATGACCTTGTAAGAGCCCACTTTATCGGCAAGCATTCCAAACAGCGGCTGCGCTAAGCCCCATGTGAACTGGGCAACTGCCATTGCAAAGCTCACCGTCACAATCCCGAGGCCCGTGGCCGTATTTAATGGTGATAAGAATAACCCCAATGATTGGCGTATCCCCATAGTGACAGCCAAAATTGCAGCGGCAGAAATTACTAACGTCCAGAATGTACGTTGTGCGGTCATAAAAATATCATTGATTGAGTTAATTAAGAGTTTACATAATTACCTTAGATTCAGCCTATTTTAATAGGGTCACAACGACCTATGACCGACATTAGATAGCGTCAAACAACTTAACTTATTAGGAATAAGTTTATTTTACTTGCAATATATGATGGTCATCATATATTATAATCGTCATGATGAAAGACACTGCAAAACGAAATAATTCTAGTCGTAAAGAAATTACACATGCGCGGATTGTGGAAACCGCTGCTAGAGCAATCCGCAGAAGCGGTTATGATGGAACAGGTGTAGCCGATATCATGAAAGAGGCAGGCCTTACACATGGAGGTTTTTACGCACATTTCTCATCACGAGATGCAATGCTTGCCGAGGCAGCAGATCGAGCTGGGGAAGAGACTGCTGCTATTGCGAAGAGTATATTCGCTAAAGCACCACAAGATCAGGCATTACAGGCTTTGATGAATGCTTATTTATCAAATGAGCATATAGCAAACATAGAGTCAGGATGCTCTTTAGCAGCGCTAGGTTCGGAAATGCCGCGCCAAGCACCTGAAGTGAGGAACGCCTCAACTTGCCGCATCAAAGAAATGGTAGCACTTATTGAAGAGCGCCTATCAGAGCAGCCCAATGCGCGTGAAGAGGCACTTGTTTTGGTATCAACTATGGTAGGTACACTATTATTAGCCCGTGCGGTTGACGACCCTGAACTTAGCGAAGCTTTTCGCCAAGCAGCTTTAAAACACCACGCTGCCAAAGCGTGATTAATGCCTTAGCTAACTGCTTTGGCTTTTTTTTAATCAAATATATGACGACCATCATATTTATGTGAAATATTTTTACTAATTTTAAATGAAATAGGAGACGCAACATGAAAAGTAAGATTGCAATTGTGACAGGCGCATCATCTGGTATCGGCGAGGCCACAGCAGAGCTACTCGCAAACTCTGGTTATAAAGTCTATGGGACAAGCCGTAAGGGGGCGCAAGCCACACAGCGCTCGTACAAGATGGTTGCATTGGACGTGAATAGTGAAGAATCTATCCAAACGGCATTAAAAGAAATAATCCAAGTTGAAGGACGGATTGATCTTGTGGTTAACAACGCCGGCTTTGGTGTGGCACCTGGTGGCGCTGAAGAAAGCTCAATTGAACAAACCAAGATGATTTTTGATACCAACTTTTTTGGGATTGTACGCATGACGCGTGCTGTGGTGCCCTATATGAGAAAACAGGGCGAAGGTCGCATCATTAACATCGGCTCTATCCTTGGCTTGCTACCAGCGCCATACATGGCAACCTATGCCGCTACCAAGCACGCAGTAGAAGGCTTTTCAGAATCCATAGACCATGAGTTACGCACTAGAGGCATCCGTGTTTCTGTCATTGAGCCAGGCTACACCAACACGCATTTCGAAGCCAACACGCTAGAAGTAGACGCCAAAATAGATGAGTACACCATCGCACGGAAAGCACTCACAAAATTAATGAAAGTAGCTATTGCAGGCGGCGATGATCCCAAGGTAGTTGCCAATGTCGTTTTAAAAGCGGCGAATGCCAAGCATCCTAAGCTACGTTACGCCGCTGGAAAATTAGCATGCCGCTTGAGCTTGCTGAGAAGATTTGCGCCTGCTGCGTTAGTTGATATGGGTATCCGTAAAGAGATGCAGCTTGACTCACTCGACAAAATAGCTAGCCAACCATAAGAGACCGTCATGAAATTATCTTTTCATCGATTATCCGTATTCACCTCAGTTTTATTTCTAATACTGGCCATGATTTGGATGTTTGCGCCAGTTCAGTTGCTGTCAGGATGGGGAGTGGAATTTTCAACTGCGGTGGGATTGATTGGAAGGCGAGCAGCAGCACTTTACGCAGGCATTGCCGTAATATTTTTCATGGCTAGAAATGCGGCACCATCGACAACCCGCACTGCGCTCATCTACGGAATGATAACGTCCTGTACGATGCTAGCGCTGCTCGGTGTGTATGAGTTTGCTACAGGCCACGCGACTAGCGGAATTCTGGCAGCCACTTTTATCGAAGTCGCTCTTGTTCTAGCATTTTTGTATGTCGGCTGGCACAGAAAATAAACAGCACCATCAATAAAAAATCAGGAGTAAAATGATGAAAGCATTAATATTGAAACGTTATGGCAAGTCTGATCAACTCGATTTTGCAGACATTGCACGACCCACGATCAAACCTGACGAATTACTCGTACAGGTACACGCTGCAGGTCTGAATCCTATCGATTACATGATTCCCAAAGGAATGTTCAAGGCCATACTAAAATTTAAACTGCCAGCTACGATGGGCAGCGATTTGGCAGGTGTCGTGGTTGAAGTTGGGAGTCGCGTAACACGCTTCAAGCCGGGCGATGCCGTTTTCGCCAGTATCTTCGACCTTGGCACAGGATCACTTGCTGAGTTTGCTGCTGTGCCAGAAAGCGCTGCCGCGATAAAACCGGTAAATCTAGATTTCGTACAGGCGGCTTCGATCCCAATGGTCGGTCTCACGTCATGGCAAGCACTTAAAGAGCGAGCACACATCAAGCCTGGACAAAAGGTATTCATCCCTGCTGGCTCAGGAGGCATCGGCACGTTCGCGATCCAACTAGCAAAATACCTAGGGGCAACGGTAGGAACAACCACTAGTACGAGCAACTTAGATCTAGTTCAAAGTCTTGGAGCCGATGAGGTGATTGATTACAAGAAACAGGAGTTCGAGGATGTGCTGCAGGACTATGATGTGGTGCTGGGTACTATTAGAGGCGACGGGATTGAGAAGTCTCTAGAGATTCTGAAACCAAAGAGTAGCGTCGTTTCACTCATCGGCCCACCGGATGCTGCGTTCGCCCGCGCCAGAGGCATGAACTTCCTTATGAAGTTCATATTCGGGTTGATTAGCAGCAAAATAATTCGTCAAGCCAGGAAACGCGGCGCCGAGTACTCCTTCCTGTTCATGCATCCTGATGGCTACCAACTCGCAGAGATCGGTAAGCTTCTCGACGCCGGGCACATCGTTCCGGTGATCGACAAAGTTTTTCCATTCGAGCAAACAAAAGAGGCGCTTCTTTACCTCGAGGAAGGTCGAGCTAAGGGGAAGGTAGTAGTGAAGTTCATTTAATTGCTACGATTGAAAGTCTCTTGTGTTTAAGGTAACTTAAGAATAAGCAGTCATATCACTCAATGACCACCTAAACTATTGAAATGCTCTACATCAGGAATGCAAGCAATCATACCTTCTGTACGTGATCGGACTTTGGGTAAAGCAAGACACATCACGACACTTTCGTACCCAGGTGCTCCCGGATGTGGGGTTACGCGGATTTGATTGCTACTCTTTTCTGTAGTTGGTTAATTGTTTTGGCATTTTTAGTGAAACAACCAATTATTTTTACTGAAATGATAAAGTGTAAAAATGCGAATCTTAACTTGCAAGACATGCCACCAATTGGCTCATTCATTGTTTTAACGAATGTGTATTTAAATGAAGATAGCCAAAAATTAAGGAAAGAATTAATCGAAAGCTTTATTTATTTTGTTATATCTATGTTTTTTGGGGTAGGAATGACTTACATAGTTAAGTGGTACATTAAATAAACATTAAGACCGTATTGCCTGCGCATGTGCCAACGTTTCAGGCGCCCCCTATCTTTATGACCAAATCAATACAGAAAACTTAACACAAGGACACCGCATGAAAAAGCTATTAGTAACAATCCAATTAGAGCTAGACATTCCTGACACATGGGACTTGGTAGAGCATCCCGACCAAGTACAAGCAATTAAGATGGATAATGGGCAGTATATGCACATGAGCTTCTTGCCTATGATGACATCAGACTTTAAAGCAGGTGCTGAGTGGTCGAGCGAATGTCCCGATGAGTTTACCGAGGAAGTCTTGGATATGGTTGCTGATGAAGAGGTTTTAATGAAACTTGAAACTGATTAATTAAATGCTGCGCTTAGATACCTAAGTTTTTAGGTATCTCAATATATTTAATTACTCACACATATCAATAACACACAGAGTCCAACTAAGCATATCAGCGATTGGTATTGCTATATTTAGCCCCCATGGCTTAGTGCCATAGAGGCTAAATATATAAGTTTGATGTAAGTAAAAGCGTAGTCACTCTTACAGAAACGAGTAACCCGCTTTCATCATCAATTTATTCTGTTAATTCCAGCGATTGCCATTGCCTTGAATGCTGAAACGGCCAGCACCAAGAAAAAACACTGCTAAAGCCGTGGCAAGGAACATGCCTTGTAACTCCAGCGCCCAGCCGCCAGTTTGGTTAAGATGCAGCAGATCACCGGTATGCACCAACAGAATCGCCACTAACATATTGATGGCGATGATAAGGCCGCCAATACGTGCCCATAGGCCGAACAGTACCAGCAAGGGAGCCAGCACCTCACCCACATAAACCAGATTGCCTACCGCTGCGGGCAGGCCGGCCTGCGCTACCAAACCGGTCACAAAGTCGGCGCCATTCATTAGCTTGCTAATGCCGTGTAACAAAATCAGGATTGCCAGCGTTGCACGTAGTATGAGTTTACCGGTATCAGCACAATTACTATTCGTTGTCGTAGTCACCATCACATTTTCCTTTTTAATTAGTAGAAACGGTTTTACTTCTTATTCATATTGAAACTAAGGCAATACGAAAGTTATAACGTAGTACTATTATTGAACAGATGCAAGCGCATCTGCTCTTAACTTGACATGTTTTGCTGTGCAGCTAGCTCGCGTAGGGTTCAGGTAGATGAGCCCCGCAAAGCAGTCAGAAAAGTTTAACGGTCGCACAAGTAACCGAGTAGTCCCAATATCAACAATTTAAAACCCTGCCCACCAAGTGGGACAGGGAAATGTGTGGCAGGGAAATCTTGCTTAATTAAAAGCTTTTAGACACGGAGAACACGTAACGTGAATCTACAATCTGGTGGTTGGATGAGAACCCATAAAAGTCGTGATGACCTTCTTTAATATTGGTATCGTGGTAGCGTACATCTACGTTATAGCCAAACATCTTGCGGCTGATGCCGATATTCCAATGCACCCAATTTAGTTCTTCTTTACCGTTGCCGTTTGCATCCAAGTTAGGACCATGGTTATTAAAGAACTGATACCCTACCCCACCAGATACTACAAATTTATGTGGCAGCGCATAGCTGGGAAGAATGGCAACGTTATGAGATTGCAGGCCTTTAACACCAAACCAATCAGTAATCGTTGGCGAGTATTCAAACTTAAGATTCAAGTTACCAATTTGCGTATCTAAGTAGTTAAACATCTCCAGGTAATTTGAATCTCTAGACCCTGGGTAGATGTATTGAAAAAACATCCCGTTGTAGTTAATACCGGTACCAGCAATATCCCTAACACTGTAGCCAGCATACGGACCCCACAGCGCATTGATATTGGGGTTGTTGTGCGCAGCATCGTTGCCTGGGAACAAGTTATTTGCCCCGTAATAGCCTAGATAAAAACCACTAGGGTGTGACCAGGTAATGGCCGCTTTTAACGATGGGATTTTACCGTTATTGGTTTCTGATTCACCTCTAAAAACATAATCAGAGGCAAACTCTACCCAAGTTGAAAATTTACCGCCAAACAAGGTTTCATCATCTAAAAAATCATCAAATGCGGTGGACTCTTTTGCAGCTTTTACAGGGCCGGTTTCTACAGGTCCAGTTTCGTCTTTTGGTCTATCTGCGCCTGCCGCTACGGCATTTACAGACAAAACCATACTCACCATGAGCAAGCTCACGGTTTTTAATATACGTGTGTACATTATTCTCTCCTAAGTTGTGATGTGGCCTTACAGCTGTTTTATTGTTATTGCTGTACAGGTCGGCAGGTGGTGCCTTTTGTAGGAACCATGCGGTTAGCTAGGTCCAGTTTGGGTGGTTCAACATAAGTAACGGCAGACTCAACTGCGGGGTAAGTGAGCGTTACTACATTCGGTACATTTTGCGCTTCAGCATTTTTAACGCCATGTTTGGTGTTGTATGCGTCATCAAATACGCCATACTCACCAGGCTGCATTTTGTAAGTAACGGTTTTGTCACCTACTCCAGCATTGGCCATATATTTGTTGGCATCATTCCAATCTCTGCCATCAAGGTTGCTATAGAACTTAATGTCTACTAATACCGCATCGCACAGTGGGGTCACCTCTTCATATTGGGTCGGCCAGCCAGAACCACCTGTGGTTTTAGGGTAACGCCCCCAATCCCCGCCTTTGAATGGGCAAGCACCTCCGCCACCAAATGCGGCACGGTTTGGGTGGTGTACGCCATAAATAGGTAGGCCTACTGGTTGCCCGATTTCGCCATTTTCCAAGTGGAATCTAGGTTGCGCAGTCACGGTAGTTTTTAACTTCAAGCCCTCATTCTTAATACTGTCGTAATAAGGGCCTTCAGGCCTGACGTAGCGCAGGTCATTGTTATCTTTGTTGTCATATACCGCAGTCACAAAAAGATAAGGCTTATTAAAGAATGGGCGCTCCACCAAGTAGTATTCAACATTGGTTTTATTGGCATCAACAGCCTCCCATTTCACATGGAGATTGTCCTTACCCTTCTGCCCCACATTAATCCAAGAGCGCGCATCCGATAATTGATTCAACCTGAGTACATTGGTGTAATTTTCTTTTACGTCCAAGCCTGCGCGCTTACCAAGCGGGCCAATTTTGTTAGCCCCCGGTTGGTTAAACGCAAAATTCATTGCCTGTTTGGCATATGGATAGTCGTTTTCAGACATGGTGCAATAAAAGTTAGGCAGCTCGATAGGCTCGTGCTTTGCGTACTTGCCTTTATATTTAGGATGGCTGATAGGTAAATCAATATAGTTTAACTGGCCATCTTTACTCAGTTTCTCATCCGGGTATTTATAGCCAGACCAGCTTTCCTGCGGCAAATAAGCGCTGTAGTCACTTTCGATTTTTGCTAAGTTTTCTTTAGCGGCTAAATCGGCAGTAGCGGGTAATCCGCTCGCGCCTTTTTTAAGGTACTCACGGACTGTGCCGTTTTCTTGCACACGCCACAGGCCATGTTTACCTTCACCAATCATGGTCAGCACTTGCTCCGCCACCGTCACAAAGCGATAGGTATAGTTAGTACTCATATACCCGCTATAAAACGGCAGATGCGGAATCTGAGAATGGGTCTTATTAGGGCGACCCGTTCCTAGTAAGGCCTTTTGCGCATCATCATCTTTAATGTTCTGATCACTGGTATAAAAGAACGGGTCGCCCTGTGTCAGATCAGTAAGATTAATACTTTCATCTGCCTGTGTGCCAAATGATGCAATGTAAAGGGAAGCAAACAATGGCACTGCATAAGTTGATAGTTTGTTCATTTCGCTCTCCTTGGAGCTCTCTGGTTCAACTGAAATTTTTGCTATTGAATATTAAGCGCCGTCAATTTCACGTTGACCACAGATAAATCCTAAACCTGAGCTTTCTGTGCTAAAAGTGATGGTTGAACCTTTAGGAAAGAAAAGCACATCACCAGGTACCGCTTTAACTTTGGTGGTGCCATCGTTCACTATCATCTCACCTTTGATAATGATTTTAGCCTCATCGTAACCGTATGTGTAAGTTAATGAATTGCCTTTTTCAATTTTAAACAAGCCACATGCAATCGGCGCTTTCGGGTCGCTGGAAGCAACGATATCCTGCAAGTAGGCATTGGTGCCTTTAATGTTCATCGATTTAATTTTCATGCGTGAAGCATTTTTAAAATATTCCATTTTTTTGCTGCCAGCAGGTACCTCTACGCCGTGCGCCATTAGCGCAGCACCGTAAGAAACAGCTAAAGTTGCGATCAAACCACTTAATAAATATGACTTTTTCATGTCCATCTCCAATATTAAAAATTAATGTTTCAATTAAGAAAGATTGCTCTTTCATTGGAGATATCTTATTTGTTAATAGAGTGTAGAGACATGACAAAAAACCCCTATAAAAATCAAAAAAACTAAATATTTTTGTAATAAAACTGTGAATCAATATTGTTGAATAGTTTGTCTAATCATTAAAAATTAGGAGTAAGATATAAATAGGCAGTCCACTGCCAACCAGAGTTCTTTAAGGCGTAAGTGATTGAACTTGTTCAATTATAAAGATGAGCCGCCATCTAAGCGGTTATTGAAACAGCACTTCATTGATGCTAACAGAGACGCCTTTCCGCAAGATACGCTTAACTGTGTTGCGCACTTGATTTTGGTGATTGAAAGCCCAGATGAAATGATGTCGGTGGCTTTGGAATTTATCGTCAAAAAACTCGAAGCATGCCGTGCAGATATTGGCTTTGTCAGGCCACAAGACAGTATTTACAGGCCTGCATTTATTTATTACAACGCAAGCTCAAGTCCGCTGAACTGCACTGGAACAGTGTATTCCAACCAAGACAGAGTGTTCCAGAAAACCTGGCATCAGCGCCTGCCAGTAGCTTGTGACAATGTAACCTCCAGCCCGCTGCTGCTCGATTCCAGGAAAAAATTCGAGTCAATCCAGAGCAAGTCTATTTTATTTCAAAGATTAGTATGGGATAGAAGCCCGCTAGGCATGGCCTGTATTGATTTTACGCATGAGCCTCATTTTTGGACACAAACTGAAATCGAATTTGTCGCAGAATTCTGCGAAACTTTTTTAGGGCCATTACTAGGCATTAGCCATTTTTGGCATGACCCTAAAAAATATCAACTCATCAAAAAACCCACACAATCTGAGTTGATGGCAATCAAGCTTGCGGCAAAAGGCATGAGCTATAAACAAATTGCAAATGAATTAGGTAAATCGGTGCGCACCATAGAGAACCAACTCAGAAGCGCCAGAGATACGCTCAATGCTGCGAATCAAGCTGAGCTAATTACCAAATGTGCAATCTGGCTTTAGGCGCAATCTGGTTTTAAATGAGCTAAGTATTAAATTGTGGCCTTAGCTCCGCTTGTGCAAGGTCTAAAAATGCACGTAGCTTAGGCGGCATAAAGCGTTGTCTGGGGTACACAAGATGCACTGGGTCGGCTCTACCTTGCCACTCCGGCAGCACTCTTAGCAAATCACCGCTAGTTAAACCCTGCCTGCAGATAAAAGCCGGCAATAGCGCGACTCCCTGCCCATTTTCTGCCATCGACTTCACAACGCCGATACTGTTAGCCATGGTGCGTGCCTGTAATGGAATAGTCACGTTGCCGTGTTCTCCCCTTAGAGTCCAGGCATCACGCCCCATAGGGGTAAACTGTAGGCAATGGTGCGCATGTATATCCTGCGGCACCTCTAATGGCGCGGCGCTCTTTAAATAATCACGGCTGGCGAATACTTCCCAATGTATGGTCCCCAATGATTTTGCAACCAAGCTGGAATCACGTAAATCACCGGTGCGGATTGCAACATCCACACCCTCTGCTACCAGGTCTATATAACGGTCGGTCAACAGCAGTTCCATCTCTAATTGAGGAAACTCTTGCTGTGTACGCTGTATCAGGTTGGCGAGCATGCTATCGCCAAGGTCGGCAGGTGCGGTCACTTTCAGCTTACCTTGCGGTTGCTTGCGCGCCTCGTCAACAGCGGCTTCAGCCTCCAGCAAATAGCTCAGCCCCTGTGATGCGTGGTGATAATAAACGGTGCCGGCTTCAGTCAGGCTGAGCCTTCTGGTAGTGCGCTGCAACAGCGTAATGCCTAGGCGCTTTTCCAGCCTGGAAATTCTGGTACTGACTGTAGAGGTCGGCAACCCAATCTGCCGACCTGCTTCGCTAAAACTACCAGCCTGTACCACCTTTACAAACACTGCCGATTCGTTGAAATCCATAATTGTTCATTTAAATGAAAAGTAATTTAACATTTAACCATCTAGTCTATGATTTGTCATGTGTTTATAGTGTTAATCATCGTAACGCAGTACAGAAATCAAGGAGAAACATCATGAAAAAACTGTCTTTTATTAAACGCAGCAACGGTAATCACTGGGTAGGTGATGGCTTCCCTGTGCAAAGCATTTTTTCTTACCGTGATATCTACGAAGAAATGTCACCGTTCCTACTGATGGATTACGCTGGCCCAGCCAATTTTGAGCCAACCGAGCAACGCCGCGGCGTAGGCAAACACCCGCACCGTGGCTTCGAAACAGTAACGATAGTCTACGATGGCCAAGTGTCACACCACGACTCTACCAATGCCGGCGGCACTATCGGTGCAGGTGAGGTGCAATGGATGACAGCTGGCTCTGGCATTATCCATGAGGAATATCACGGAGATGACTACGCTCGTACCGGCGGTCCTTTAGAGATGATTCAACTATGGGTCAACCTACCGGCTAAACACAAGATGACAGCACCTGGTTATCAAGGCATTACCAGTGCGCAAATTCCAGAAGTTAAGCTGGCTGGGGATGCAGGAAAAGTGCGCGTGATTGCAGGTAAGTTTGCAGGACAAAAAGGCCCTGCGCATACCTTCAGCAGCATGAATGTGTGGGATGTCAGATTGAATGCAGGCAGTACAGCCACATTCAATTTGCCAGAAGGTCATACCACTGCCTTATTTGTGCTGCATGGTGCAATCAGCACTGGCGATGTACACATTATCCAGCCATCCGAGCTTGCAGTGATGCAGCGCGAAGGCACAGAACTGGTGTTAGAAGCACAGCAAGACACAGTTTTACTGTTATTAAACGGGGCGCCGCTGAATGAACCAGTGGTTGGCCATGGCCCTTTTGTCATGAACACCTGGGAAGAAATCAATCAGGCTGTTGATGACTACAACAATGGTCGCTTTGCAGTAGCGGCATAAAAACAATACAAAACTTTAATTTCAAATTATTTATTGAGGAGTAATACCATGAACAAACCATATGTACGTCTAGACCGTGATAACGCAGTAGTTTTATTAGTAGATCACCAAGCAGGCCTGTTATCTTTAGTGCGTGATATCGAGCCAGACCGTTTCAAGAACAATGTGTTGGCGTTAGCAGATGCAGCTAAGTACTTTAAGTTACCAACCATCTT
>Ga0208269_100143_pt1 | contig 52261 bp, 49 predicted proteins | sample LakWasMe88_LOW11_2_FD_183912 | JGI IMG/M metagenome (GOLD analysis project Ga0208269, IMG submission 183912) | Freshwater sediment methanotrophic microbial communities from Lake Washington under simulated oxygen tension - Sediment Metagenome... | ecosystem: Environmental > Aquatic > Freshwater >...
GGCGTGAGGGCCTTCATGAAGGCGGCGTTGGGGGTGCGCTTCTTTGCGGGAGCGGCCGTCTTGGCGCCGGCAGCGGCCGGGGCTTTTTTTGCAGTTGCCATGTTGGTTTTTTCCTGGTTGGGTGTTCGATGGACCAGCGAAAACCTGTTTCTCCACTGGCAGAGGGATGCTAATGGCAAAAAAACGGGTTTCCAAGCGCAGACAGGGTTTTTTTGCGTCTGTGTGTAGCGCCGGGGACGGTTATCGGAATTCCTGCTGGCTGTTGACGATGCGCTTGAGCGCCTCGGGGTCCTGTATGCGCACATGGCGCTGCTTGACCTCGACGATGTTCTCTTCCACAAACTTGGAGAACGTGCGGCTCACGGTTTCAAGCTTCAGGCCCAGGTAGCTGCCGATTTCTTCACGCGTCATGCGCAGCACCAGCTCCGACTGGGAGAACCCACGTGCGTGCAGGCGCTGAACCAGGTTCAGCAGGAAGGCGGCCAGGCGTTCCTCGGCACGCATGCTGCCCAGGAGCAGCATCACGCCGTGCTCGCGCACGATTTCGCGGCTCATGATCTTGTGCACATGGTGCTGCAGAGCCGTCACTTCACGCGACAACTCTTCGATGCGGTCAAACGGCATCACGCACACTTCGGCGTCTTCCAGGGCCACGGCATCGCAGGTATGGTGGTCTTGAACAATGCCATCCAGGCCGATGATCTCGCCAGCCATCTGGAAGCCTGTGACTTGATCACGACCATCTTCGGTGGCCACACAGGTTTTGAAGAAACCCGTGCGGATCGCATAAAGCGACGTGAATTTCTCGCCATTGCGGAACAGCGTCGTGCCGCGCTTCACTTTGCGCCGGATCGCCACCACCTCATCAATGCGTTCAAGTTCTTCGGGCTTCAAGCCCATGGGCATGCACAACTCGCGCAGATTGCAGTTGGAGCAGGCAACTTTGATGGTTTGTGGGTTCATTCGCCTAGTTGAAGAGTCAGCGCCTGAGCTTAACGGTTTTGCAAGCTCAGTAATTACAGGTGTGTCAAACATGGCTCCTCCTGATATGCCTCAAATTGTGACTTTGGGTGTGCGTTGCTCGCTTGATCCACATCAAGTCCTCTTTCCTTGGCTGATGCACATTATGGTGTCCAGAAGGAAAAATGCCAGATGAATGTCGTTTCGCCAGAGCTGCTGCGTCGGTTTGATGTGCCGGGGCCCAGGTACACCTCCTATCCTACGGCCGACCGCTTTGTTGAGGCTTACACGGAGGCAGATTACCGGCAAGCTCTGGATCAGCGCCGTGGTGGAGGGGCGGCGGCATTGGCCTTGCCCCTTTCTTTGTACATCCACATTCCTTTTTGCGAGTCGCTTTGTTACTACTGCGCCTGCAACAAGATCATCACCAAGCACCCCGAGCGAGCTGACGAGTACCTTCGCTACCTGGGGCGCGAAGTGGATCTGCATGTGCAGCAGATCGGCACGGGTCAGGCTGTCAGTCAGCTTCATCTGGGCGGCGGCAGTCCGACCTTTCTGACCGACGACGGCTTGAGCGAGCTCATGGCCATGCTGCGGCGCAATTTTTCGCTGGCGCCTGGGGGTGAGTATTCCATCGAGGTCGATCCACGCACGGTCACACGGGATCGTCTGTCTCACTTGGCCCGCCTGGGATTCAACCGCCTCAGCTTTGGCGTGCAGGACTTTGATCCCGCCGTTCAAAAGGCTGTGCACCGCATCCAGCCCGCTGAGCAGGTGTTCGAGTTGGTGGCGGAGGCGCGTCGCATCGGCTTTGAGTCGATCAACGTCGACCTGATCTATGGCCTGCCGCGGCAGACCCCCGAGTCCTTTGACCGGACTTTGGCCCAGGTGAACGAGTTGCGACCCGATCGCATTGCCTTGTATGCCTACGCGCATCTGCCCGAGCGATTCAAGCCCCAGCGTCGCATCGTCCCGGCGGAGTTGCCGGGTGGCCCGGCCAAGGTATCGATGCTGTCGCGTTCATTGTCGGCATTCATCGAGGCGGGCTATGTCTATGTCGGCATGGATCATTTCGCCTTGCCCAATGACGCGCTGGCCGTGGCCAAGCGCCAGGGCCGTCTGCATCGCAACTTCCAGGGCTACAGCACCCAGCCTGATTGCGATCTGATCGGCCTGGGGGTTTCGGCCATCGGGCGTGTCGGGTCCACCTACAGCCAGAATGCCAAGACCCTGGAAGATTATTACGACTACCTCAACCAGGGGCGCCTGCCTGTGGTGCGGGGCCTGGCCTTGTCGCGGGACGACCTGGTGCGACGCGCCGTCATCATGGCGCTCATGTGCCAGGGCCGTCTGGTCTTCGAATCGATCGACCTGGCCTGGTTGATCGACAGTCGCAGCTATTTCTCGGCGGAAATGAACCTGTTGCAGGATCTTGCCAAGGAAGGCCTGCTCACCATGGACGACTCGGGCATCGAGGTCACGCCGAATGGCTGGTTCTTCATCCGTGGCATCGCGATGGTCTTTGACCGCTATTTGCAGGCCGATCGCAACCGTGCCCGTTTCTCCCGCATCATCTGAGGCCTGTCGTCAACGCGCTTGGTTGGGCGCGATTGGCGCTTGTCTGCAAGGAGGCGGATGGTGTTGAGTTCTCTGGCTTGGACGGCATTGCTGATGGGCTTGGCTGGGGGGCCGCATTGCGTGGCGATGTGCGGTGCTGCCTGCGCGGCCCTGGGTCGCTCCTCGGGTGGCGCTGCCAGGCCGGTTCAGTGGGTATCGGCAGGGCAGGCCGGAGGGCTTGCCGGCTCGCGGTCGAGCAGTCTGCCCACCTGGCGTGAATGCTTGTTCCAGATCGGGCGGTTGATCGGCTACGCCGGAGCCGGTGCCCTGGCGGCCGTGGCAGTGGGGGCGCTGGCTTGGCTCAGTGGCAAGACGGCGGTGTTGCGGCCGGTCTGGAGCCTGTTCCACGTGGCGGTGCTCGCTTGGGGGGTGTGGCTGGTCATTCGGGCCGAGCAGCCGGCCTGGGTGCAGGGGGCGGCTCGCTCTGTCTGGCAGCGGGTACAACCCTTGACGGCGCGTGGGAGTGGCGTTTTTGCGACAGGTGTGGCCTGGGCCTTCATGCCTTGTGGCCTGCTGTATTCGGCCCTGCTGGTGGCCGGGCTGGCGGGTGGGCCGGCAGAGGGCGCTCTGGTCATGGCCTTGTTCGCTCTCGGTGGCAGTGTGTCCTTGTTGGTGGGGCCCTGGCTCTGGCGCTCGCTGCAGCAGCGGGTCAACGGCTGGCGGCAGGATTGGGGCACGCGGCTGGCAGGTCTGTTCTTGTGCGCTCTGGCGGGTTGGTCCTTGTGGTTGGACGTCGCCCATCGCGTGGCCGAATGGTGTCAGTGACAGGTCGGTCGCTCGCTCGCGCCCTGAGTCTTATATGAAACAGCTTTGAACCGGGATATTTGCTGAAGGTAAAAGTTGTCTCAAAATCCCGCCATAATGGTTTCGTAAGACTGACTCACTGGTCAGCTATTTTCGAATCCATGGAAGACAGTAAGAGCAAGCTCATCGACATTCAGCGACTGCGCAAAGGCATGTTTGTGCAGCTTGAGCTCGGCTGGATGGATCATCCCTTTCCGATGGGCAGTTTCAAGATCTCCTCTGACGAGCAGATCCAGACGCTGCGTTCGCTCGGGCTCAGTCAGATTCGCTATGTGCCCTCACGCAGCGACGTGCAAGTCGATGAGGTCCCGCCTCAGGCATTGCCGGCCGTGGCCGGTGAGCCTGCGCTGGAGGCACCAGCGCCCGATCAGATGCCTGCCACACCCCAGGGCTCAGGCGCTGACCGGGCCCGCCAGGCCCGTCTTGCAGCACGCTTGGCGCAAGAGCGCTGCCTGGAGGTCTGTGAACGCCGTTTCTTTGATGCCACCCGTCAGTACAAGAGGGTGGGGGAGCAACTGCGGCTGAGCCCCCAGGAGGCCAGACGCCAGAGCGAAGAACTGGTGGGCTCCTGTGTGTCCGAGCTGCTGGCCAATGGCGAGTCGGTGATCCGTCTCTTGACCGAGGTGTCGGGCGACCGCAGCGCTACCCACCCCATCAATGTGATGGTGATTTCTCTGCTGCTGGGCAAGGCCCTTGGCCTGGAAGAAGCCAGCCTGACGGACCTGGGTCTGGTGGCCATGCTGCATGACATCGGCAAGCTTGAGTTGCCTGACCGGGTGCGCTCTTTTGATGATCAATTCACCACCGCTGAGTACCGCATGTACCAGGAGCACGTCGAGCAGGGTGTGATTCTGGCGCAGCGCATGGGGCTTTCGCCTGGCGTGATCAAGGGCATTTCCCAGCACCACGAGATGGCTGATGGCAGTGGCTTCCCGATGCGGCACAAGGTGGATCGCCTGGAAACCCTGGGCAAGATCGTGGCCCTGGTCAATCGTTATGACAACCTGTGCAACCCCGCGCGCTTGGCCATCGCACTGACGCCTCACGAGGCGCTGTCGGTGATCTTCGCGCAGATGAAAGCTCGGTTTGACACCACCGTGCTCGGGGCTTTCATCCGCATGATGGGGGTGTACCCGCCTGGCTCGGTGGTCCAGTTGGTGAACGACCGCTTTGCCCTGGTGGTGTCCGTCAACTCCTCCCGCCCGTTGCGACCCCGTGTGCTGGTGCACGACCCGGTGGTGCCACGCTCCGAGGCGCTGATTCTGGATCTGGAGCAGGTTCCCGAGTTGGGTATCAAACGCAGCCTCAAGGCCTCGCAACTGCCCAAGGCAGCCCTTGACTATCTGTCGCCGCGTCAGCGCATCTGCTACTTTTTTGAACGGGCCGTGGAGGCGCCTTCTCCGGTTGGAGCCGAGCAGTGACCGACGCCCAGGCCGGGCCCAACCTGGATGGTCTGCTGGAGTCGGTCTGGTTGGTGGAGGCGGCGGGGCTCACCCTGTGCTGGGTCAACCAGGCGGCCTGTGTGCTGTTGGGACATGTGGCACCCGAGGCGGTGCTGGGGCGTCCGGTGACCGATCTGGCGGTCTCGCCGGAGGACATGGTTTTCTGGGCCACGGTCCGGCCTGACGAGGATCCCGGGCTGTGGTCTGAGACCTTGCTGCGCCGACCGGACGGGTCGGTGCTGCCCGTGGAGCGGCGTGTCACGGTTGCCAGACTTCCCGATGGAGCGCCCGCCTACCAGGTGGTGATGCTGGACCGGAGCCGCGAGCAGCAGGCGGCGCATGAGTTCGAACAGTTGGTGGCCGAGTTGCGTGCCACGCTGGATTCGACGGCTGATGGCATGCTGGTGTGCAGCTTGCGTGGCGAGGTCAGGGCCTTCAACCGCCGTTTCAGTCAGATCTGGGCGATCCCTGAAGCCCTGCACACCCGTCGCGACGATGACGCATTGCACGCGCATTTGCTGGCTTCCGTGCTGGACCCCGTGCTTTACCAGAGCCGGCTTGCCGAATTGGAGGCCCGGCCCGACCTGCAGGTCAGCGACACCTTGTTGTTGAAGGATGGTCGCGTGCTCGAGCGCTCCTGCGTGACGCAGATCAGTCGTGGGCGAGCGGTGGGGCGTGTGTATTCTTTTCGGGACATCACGGACCAGGTTGCTGCACAGGCCGAACTCAGGCGTGCCGCCAAGGTGTTTGAATGCAGCCTGGACGCCGTTTTCATTGCGACTGCCGAGGATGTCCTGATGGCAGTCAATCCTGCCTTCTTGCGTCTGGCTCAGGCAGACCCAGGCGCAGACGTGGCTGGCGAGGCTGTGCTCTGGGTGGGCCGTGCGGCGGGCGCCTTGTTTGCCGATCCTGCCGACCCTGAACTGATGGACCGCATCCGGCTGCGGCGCGAGCAGCAAGGGTTCTGGGAGGGTGAGGTCGGCCTTTGCCGCGACGACGGCAGCCGTTGCCCGGTGCAGTTGTCCTGGGTCCAACTCCATGACGAGCGGACCGGCGTTCGGCAGAGCATCGGTTTTTTCCGCGACCTGACCGAGCAACAGGCAGCGCAGCGGCGCATTGAGCAACTTGCCTACAGCGACGCGCTCACAGGCCTGCCCAATCGCCTGCTGCTGTCACAAAGAGTGGATTTCGCACTGAACATGGCGCGGCGCCATGCCTCCAGTTTTGCCGTGTTTTTCCTGGATCTTGATCGCTTCAAGAACATCAACGACTCGCTGGGGCATCAGTTCGGTGACCGGGTGCTGATTCAGGTGGCCGATCGCATCCGCTCCTGCCTGCGCGATGTGGACACCCTTTGCCGCCTCGGCGGGGATGAATTCGTCCTGTACCTGCATGACGTGGACGTGCCTGGCGCGGAGCGCGTCGCCTCTCGGGTGCTGGAGGCGTTGTCCCGGCCCTTTTTGCAGGACGACATGAACTTCAGCATCGGCTGCAGCATCGGGGTGGCCATGTACCCGGGCGACGGCAATACCCTGGACGAGCTGATCAAGCAGGCTGACACTGCCATGTACGAGGTCAAGGGGGCGGGCCGGGGGCATATTCGCTTCTACAGGCCACAGATGAATGTGGACATGCTCTCACGCATGAAGCTGGAGACGGCACTGCGCCAGGCCATTGAGCGGCAGGCCTTTCACTTGCACTATCAGCCCCAGCTTCATCTCACCTCGGGCCGTCTCATTGGCGCCGAGGCCTTGATCCGATGGTCCGACCCCGAGCGGGGTGCCGTGTCGCCCGGACAGTTCATCCCGCTGGCGGAAGAGTCCGGACTGATTGTGCAGATTGGTGCCTGGGTATTGGCCGAGGCTGTCCGGCAGGCAACCACCTGGTGGCGTGCCGGCAGGCCGCTTCAGGTGTCGATCAACGTCTCAGCCCTGCAGTTCAGGCAGCCGGACTTTGTGGAGCGTGTGGCTCAGGTGCTGGCCCGGTTCGGCCTGCCACCGGCGCTGCTGGAACTGGAGCTCACGGAGTCCATCCTGGTGCAGGATGCCGACGAGGTCTTGCAGCGGCTGAGGGCGCTCGCCGCCCTGGGGGTGCACCTGGCCATTGATGACTTCGGCACCGGCTATTCCAGCCTGGCCTACCTGAAGAAGTTTCCCATCAGCAAGCTGAAGATCGATCAATCCTTTGTGCGCGGCCTGCCTGGCGACGACAGTGACGTGGCCATCGTCGCGGCCATGATCGGCCTGGCCCGGGCCCTCAAGTTGTCTGTGATTGCCGAGGGTGTTGAAACCGAAGAGCAGCGCGCAGCGCTGCAGCAGTTGGGTTGCGATGAGTACCAGGGCTTTCTGTTTTCGCCCGGTGTGCCGGCAGCGCAGTTCGCCGCTTTTCTTCAAGGGCCTGTTTTGGGGCGCTGAATCATGCCGGCCTCGCTGCGGAGGTTCAGCCGCTGTGGCTCAAACCGTCAGGCGCTCAGGCCCTTCCAGGCCATGTAGGCGGCCAGCAGGTACAGCAGACTGGCAAACACCCGTTTGAGCTTTTTCACGGGCAGTTGATGGGCGGCCTTGGCGCCCAGGGGCGCGGTCAGCACGCTGCAGGCCGCGATCACGCCCAACGCAGGCAGCCAGATGTAGCCGAAGGAGGCGGGCGGCAACTGGGTGAGTGACTGCCCGGCAATCGCGTAGCCCACCACATTGGCCACTGCGATCGGAAATCCCAGCGCGGCCGAGGTGGCTACGGCATTGTGGATGGGCACGTTGCACCAGGTCATGAAGGGCACGCTCACAAAGCCGCCCCCCGCACCCACCAGGCCCGACAGAAAGCCGATCACGCCACCCCCGGCCAACTGCCCGGCCATGCCCGGCATCTGGCGTGCCGGGGCAGGCTTTTTGTCCAGGAACATCTGGGTGGCCGAGAAGCCCACGAACAGCGCAAAGAAAATCGCCAGCGCACTGCCCTTGAGCAGCGCAAAGACGCCCAGGCTGGCCAGTGCGCCCCCCAGCACGATGCCGGGTGCCAGCCCACGCACCAGCTCCCAGCGCACGGCGCCGCGCTTGTGGTGCGCGCGCACACTGGAGATCGAGGTGAACATGATGGTGGCCATCGAAGTGGCAATCGCCATCTTCACGGCCAGGTCGGCCGACACGCCCTGGCGCCCCAGGATCGCGGTGATGAAGGGCACCATCAGCATGCCGCCGCCGATGCCCAGCAAGCCCGCCAGAAAGCCCGAGAAAATGCCCAGCAGGGCCAGTTCAAGAATCAGGATGGGCTCAAGCAGCATGGGGATGGCACCTGGAGGCGACGGCAGACAAAAACAAGCCGGCGCTAGGCCGGCTTGTTCAGGAGATAGGTGTCTGCAAGTGCCACCGGACCGGCATCCTGAACCGGGGGTTCAGGTGGGCAAGGGCAGACTGGCGTTGGGTTCATCTGACGCGAGACGATCACGCTCACCAGCCGATGTACCAAGCCCGGGCTCAAAGAGCATTGGTTCAAGGAAATATAAAGCCCGGCATGCACTGCAGACAGCGCCATTGTAGGCCCGCAAAAGGGGTGCTGGCGCCAAGAGGGCCTAGATCTTCATGCACGCGGGGGCTTTGCTTGACAGGCCGCCCGTTCGGCTGAGTCAGATCAGGTGGCCGTCGCCGCCGAGAGCGTTGTCGAGCTGGTGGATAAGCTGCTGGAGTCGCTGGGCATCGTGCTCGCTGAGTGCACCGGCCGGCAGGTGGCTGGCCGCCACGGGCTGAGGTGGCGGGGCCTGCCGGGCCTGCGCCTGGGCTTGCAGTTCGGCATTCTCGCGGTCGGCCAGCTCAAAGGCGAAGTTCAGGGCGGCCAGCACGGCGATGCGGTCACGGGCCCGCACCTTGCCGGCATCGCGGATCTTGCACATGGCGGTGTCCAGTCGCTCCACGGCATCCAGCAGGCGCGACTCTCGGCCATCGGGGCAGGCCAGCAGATAGCTCTGCTGCATGATCTGGACTTCGACTTGCTTCATGCGGCCTTGTCCTCGGACGGTTCTGTGGGCAGCGGTGGCAGGCGCTCCAGCAAGGCCTCGACACGGGAGCGCGCGGCATTCAGCCGCGACTTCAGGCTGTCACGCTCGCGCCCCAGGGCGGCCACCTGCTCGGTGAGCAAGGCGTTGGTGCGTTGCAACTCTTCGTGGCGCACCAGAAGCCGCTCAACGCGATCGGCGATCTGGTCAATGGGGTGCAGGTCGGAGGGTGCCATACAGCCGGCTATTGTAGGACGAGCGTCAGTGAATGGTTCTAAAATGCCGACTGTTGGTGCTCGCGGTGTGGTTCACACACCGCAGTTCAACGGGAAGCAGGAACGGGCAGGCGCCACGCGCGCCGCCTTCAACCTGCGCTGCCCCCGCAACGGTCAAGCAGACGAGCCTCTTGCAGGCTCCGCCTCTCTCACACCAGCCACTGGATGCTCTGAACACGCATCTGGGAAGGCGAGGGGGGTTGTCTCTGCCAGCCCGGATACCGGCCAACAAGGTGAATGCCATGGCTTGCCCGTTCAGGCCCTGGCTTTCGTGACGTCCAAGTGCCGGCGGGGAAGCCGGCCCGGACCTATTTTGCTGATCTGCTTCCTGCCCCATGAAGAACCCATCCGTTCAATCGCCTGTCCGTGCGCGCGCCTGCCTGGCCCTGAGCCCTCTTGCCCTGGCCGCCGGCCTGTGTGTTCTGCAGGCAACTGCTGCTCAAGCGGCCGAAGCGCCCATCTTGGTGGCAGGCTTGAACCCGCTCAAGGAAACCGTGGTCACCGCCACCCGCACCGAGCAGCCCCTGGCCGACCTGGTGGCCGACGTCACCCTGATCGACCGCGAAACCATTGAAAACAGTGGCGCCACGGGTTTGGCTGATGTGTTGGCCCGCGTGCCCGGCATCGAGATCTCGCGCAATGGCGGCCCGGGCACGACCACCAGTGTGTTCCTGCGCGGGGCCGAAACCCGGTTCACCGCCGTCTTCATCGATGGCATCCGGGTGGATTCCCAATCCACGGGCGGCGCTGCCTGGGAGGCCATTCCCCTGGGCCTGATCGACCGCATCGAGGTCTTGCGTGGCCCGGCCGGCGCGGTCTATGGCTCGGACGCCATCGGCGGCGTGGTGCAGATCTTCACCAAGAAGGGTGAGGGCGCCCCCAAGCCCTATGTCGGCATGGGCATCGGCAGCCTGCGCAGCACCCACCTCGAGGCCGCCATCAGCGGCGCCGACGGGGCCATCGACTACGCCCTGGGCGTGCAGAACGAAACCAGCCTGGGCTTCAACGCCCGGCCCATCGCCTCTGCCAACCCCGACCGCGACGGCTACCGCAGCAACTCGGGCTATGCCCGTGTCGGCGCCCAGCTCAACCGCGACCAGCGCATTGAGGCGACCCTGCTGGGCAGCAACATGAACTCGGGTTACGACGCCAACCTGAGCAAGGACGACCGCAACATGCACCGTCTGTATGCCGCCGGCCTGAACTGGTCGGCGCGCTGGAACGAGGGCTACAGCACCCGCGTCAGCATCACCGAATCGTCCGACCACTACACCACCCAACCCAACCCCTACCAGACCACCACCCGCGTGCGTGGTTACCTGTTCCAGAACGAATGGAAGCGTGGTGCAGCCAACTGGACGGCGGCGCTCGAACGCCGTGAGGATCAACTGCAGAACGCCCCCATCGACCGCAGCCGCTCGCAAGACGCCCTGGCCCTGGGCTACGGCCTGCGCTGGCAGGCCCACACCGTGCAGCTCAACCTGCGCCACGACCGCGACAGCGAATTCGGCAGCCACAACACCGGCAGCGCCGCCTATGGCTACGCCATCACGCAGGCCTGGCGTGCCACGGTGTCGGCCGGCACGGCCTTCCGTGCGCCCACGCTGTACCAGCGCTTCAGCGAGTACGGCCTGGCCTCGCTGCAGCCCGAGACCAGCCGCAACCTCGAGGCCGGCCTGCGCTACCAGCAGGGCAGCAGCCTGTTCAGTGTGGTGGCCTACCGCAACACGGTGGACAACCTGATCAACTTTGGCGGCGCAGGCGCTTGCGCCTCGCCCTACGGCTGCTACGCCAACACCGGCCATGCGCGCTACGAGGGCCTGACCTTCACGGGTGAGCAGCGCGTCGACTCGGTGCTGCTGCGCGGCTCGCTCGATGTGCAAGACCCCAAGGACCTGGTCACCGGCAAGCAACTGGCACGCCGCTCGCGCCAGCACGGCACCTTCAGTGCCGAGACCCGCCTGGCGCAATGGAACCTGGCCGCCGAGGCGCAATGGTCGGGCCGTCGGTTTGACAACGCTGCCAACACCGTCACGCTGGGCGGCTACACCCTGTTCAACCTGCGCGCCAGCACCGACATCGCGCCGGATTGGAAGCTGCTGGCCCGCCTCAACAACCTGGCCGACAAGTCTTACCAACTGGCCAACACCTACGCCACCCCAGGACGCAGTGTGTACCTGGGCCTGATCTGGGCGCCACGCTGATGAGCGCACCCATGGGCGCGCTGGCCCCCGTGGTGCTGGTGGCTGCACCAGCTTCCGGCCAGGGCAAGACCACGGTCGCCTCGGCCCTGGCGCGGCTGCACAGCCGGGCCGGTCGCCGGGTGCGGGCCTTCAAGTGCGGGCCTGATTTTCTGGATCCCTGCTGGCTGGCCCTGGCCAGTGGCGGCCCCGTGCATTCACTCGACCTGTGGATGAATGGCGAGGCCGACTGTGCGGCCCGCCTGCAGCAGGCGGCGGCCGACAGCGATCTGGTGATCGTCGAGGGCGTGATGGGCCTGTTCGATGGCCAGCCCAGTGCCGGCGACCTGGCCTGCCGCTTTGGCCTGCCGGTGCTCGCGGTGATCGACGGCTCGGCCATGGCGGGCACTTTCGGTGCGCTGGCCTATGGCCTGCAGCATTACCAGCCGGGCCTGCCCTGGCTGGGCGTGCTGGCCAACCGCGTGGGCAGCGAGCGCCACGCCCACATGCTGCGCGATGGCCTGCGCGAGCCCGCCACCTGGCTGGGCGCTTTGCCACGCAGTGCCGACTGGGCCCTGCCCGAGCGGCACCTGGGCCTGGTGCAGGCGGCAGAATTGCCCGATGCCCTGGCCCGGCTGGACGCGGCAGCCGATGCCCTGGCAGCCACCCCCATCGGCCAGCGCGCGTTGGCCGACTGGCCGGCCTGGCAGCCCCCGGCCGACCTGCCCGCCGCCCCGGTGCCGGTGCCGCCTTTGCTGGCAGGCCGTCGCGTGGCCGTGGCGCGTGACGCCGCTTTCTGCTTCATCTACCCGGCCAACCTTGACTGCCTGCGGGCCTTGGGGGCCGAAGTCACGTTCTTCTCACCGCTGGCCGACGCCGCCTTGCCCGACTGCGATGCCTTGTGGTTGCCCGGCGGCTACCCGGAGCTGCACGGCCCGGCCCTGGCCGGCAACCAGGCGATGCGCCAGGCCCTGCACGCCCATGTGGCCGCCGGCCGCCCCGTGTGGGCCGAGTGTGGCGGCATGATGGCCTTGTTTGACCACCTCGTCACCCGCGAGGGCGAGCAGCACGCCGGCTTCGGCCTGCTGCCCGGCCAGGTGCTGATGCAAAAGCGGCTGGTGGCCCTGGGCCCGCAGCAGTGGACCCCCACCCCGGGTGGCGCTGCTTTGCGCGGGCACACCTTTCACCATTCGCGCTGCGAGACCGCGCTGCAGCCCGTGGGCCGCAGCGTGCGCCCCGGCGTGTCGCCGCATGGCAGCGAAGGCGAAGCCGTGTACGGCCTGGGCCCGGTGCGGGCCAGTTACTTTCATGCCTGGTTCCCGTCTGCCCCTGAGGCGGTGGCGGCCTTGTTCCTGCCGGAGGCCCGTTCATGAGCCACGCCTACCGTGAATTGATCCTGGGCGGCCAGAAGAGTGGCAAGTCGGCGCGCGCCGAGCAGCAGGCCGCCCAATGGCTGGCCCAGCCGCAGCGCCATGCCGTGCTGATCGCCACCGCCCAGCCCTGGGACCCCGAGATGGCCGCGCGCATCGAGCGCCACCAAAGCGACCGGGCCCTGCGCGTGCCGGGTCTGCAGACCGTCGAGTCGCCGCTGGACTGGCCGGCCGAGTTGCAGCGCCTGAGCCGGCACGACACCCTGGTGGTGGTCGATTGCCTGACCCTGTGGCTGACCAACCTCATCATGCCCATGGACCCGGCCTCAGCGGTGGGCGTGGATGGGCTGGCGCGGCGCATCAGCGAGGCGGCCGAAGCCCTGACCCGGGCTTCGGGCCCGGTTCTGCTGGTCAGCAATGAGATCGGCCTGGGCGTCATCCCGATGGGGCGCGAGGTGCGGGCTTTTGTCGATGCGCTGGGGCTGCTCAACCAACGCCTGGCCCAGGCCTGCGACCGCGTCACCTTGATGGCCGCCGGCTTGCCGCTGACCTTGAAACCCTGAAGGCCCTCGCTTGAATCTCTTCGCCCCCTTTCGATCCTTGGCCCGCGGCATGCTGCCGTGCTTGGCCCTGTGGGCCAGTGCCAGCCTGTGGGCGGCCCCGCCCGCCATCGAATTGCAGGACGACCGGGGCGTCAGCGTGCAGCTGGCCCAGCCGCCGCAGCGCATCATCAGCTTGCTGCCCTCGTTGACGGAGTCGATCTGCGCCATGGGTGGCTGTGCCCGCCTGGTGGGGGTGGACCGCTACTCCACCTGGCCCGCGTCCGTTCAGGCCCTGCCGCACCTGGGTGGGCTGGATGATGCCAACATCGAAGGCATCGTGGCGCTGCGGCCCGATGTGGTGCTGCTGGCCAAGTCGGCCCGTGCCACGCCCCGGCTGGAGCAACTGGGCCTCAAGGTGGTGGCCCTGGAGCCGCGCAGTTACGCCGATGTGCAACGCGTGCTGGGCAAGATTGGCGTGGTGCTGCAGGTGCCCGAGGCGCAGGGCGCAGCGCGCATCTGGCGCCAGATCGATGCCGAGGTGTCGGCGGCGGCCCAGTCGCTGCCCGCCCGGGTGCGCAACGCCCGGGTGTATTACGAGGTGAATCGCGCACCCTATGCGGCCAGCGAATCGTCCTTCATCGGCGAAACCCTGAGCCGGCTGGGCGCGCGCAATGTGGTGCCCGCCTCGCTGGGCCCTTTTCCCAAGCTCAACCCTGAGTACGTGGTGCGCGCCAACCCCGATCTGATCATGATTGGCGACCGCAACTTCGAGGGCCTGGCGCAGCGCCCGGGCTGGGAGCGCATCCGCGCCGTGCGCGAAGACCGCATCTGCCGCTTCAGTGCCGCTGAATCCGACGTGATGGTGCGCCCCGGCCCGCGCATGGGTGAGGCCGCACGCCTGATGGCGCGCTGCCTGCAGGAGCGCGCCCCATGAGCCCATGCGCCTGGCGGCCGGCCGCCGTGCTCTTCGTTCTGGTGCTGCTGGTGGCCGGCCTGCTGGCGCTCAGCCTGGGCGTGGGCAGCACCGGCTTCGAGTGGGTGACCCGCTTGTTCGACGATCCGATGGCGGGGCAGATCGTGCTCGACATCCGCCTGCCGCGCTCGCTGGGCGCCTTGGCCGCCGGGGCCTTGCTGGGCCTGGCCGGTGCCGTGGCCCAGGGGCTGTTCCGCAACCCGCTGGCCGACCCGTATCTGCTGGGCAGCGCCTCGGGCGCCTCGCTGGGCGTGGCCTTTGCGCTGGTGTGGCTGGGGCAGCGGCCTTTGAACCTGCTGCTGTCGTCCGACTGGCTGATGCGCCTGGGCCTGACCGGGGCCGCCTTTGTCGGGGCGGTGGGCGCCGTGCTGCTCACCCTGGCGCTGGCGCGCGGCGTGCAACAGACCCTGCGCCTGCTGCTGGCCGGCGTCATCGTGGGCGTGGTGCTGGGCGCCATCACCTCCTTGCTGCTGCTGCGCGTGCCCGAGATCATGCAACCCATGCAGGCCTTCATGCTGGGCAACACCGGCTTTGTGGGCTGGACCTCGGCCTCGCTGATGGGGGCGGTGTGGTGCCTGTGCGCGCTGGTGGCCTTGGGCGCGGCCCGCGGGCTGGACGGCCTGTCGCTGGGCGAAGCCACGGCCCTCAGCCTGGGCCTGCCGCTGGGGGTGTTGCGCAGTGTGCTGGTGGCCGTGCTGGCGCTGGCCACCGGCACCGCGGTGGCGCAGACCGGCCTGATCGCCTTTGTCGGCCTGGCCGCACCGCACCTGGTGCGCGGCCTGGTCAAGACGGGCCACGCCTGGCAACTGCTGCTGGCCAGCCTGACCGGTGGCTGCCTGCTGATGCTGGCCGATGTGCTGGCGCGCGGCCTCACGGCACCGCAGGAGCTGCCCGTGGGCGCCTTGACGGCCGTGCTGGGCGGCAGCTACCTGCTGTGGCTCATGCACCGCCGGGGCAGCCTGGGGGGCGGCGCATGAGCACCGCGCCGCTGGCCCTGCAGGCCCGGGGCCTGAGCGCGCGCCTGGGCGAGCGCCCGGTGCTGCACGACATCGACCTGGGTTTGCGCCAGGGGGCCTGGACCAGCGTCGTGGGCCCCAACGGGGCCGGCAAGTCGACCCTGCTGCGGGCCCTGGCGGGCCTGCTGCCTTGTGAGGGCGAGATCCGCCTGCTGCAGCGCCCGATACGCCAGTGGCCCGCCCGTGAACGCGGTTGCACCGTGGCCTGGCTGGGGCAGGGCGAGCAGGCCGCCCATGATTTGCGGGTGCTGGACGTGGTGATGCTGGGCCGGCTGCCGCACCGGGGCTGGCTGGCCGCCCCGGGTGCCGCCGACCACGCCGCGGTCGAGCAGGCGCTGCGCAGCACCCAGGCCTGGGCCTGGCGCGAGCGCAGCCTGGGCCAGCTGTCGGGCGGCGAGCGCCAGCGCGTGCTGCTGGCCCGCGCCCTGGCCGTTCAGGCCCCGGTGCTGCTGATGGACGAACCCCTGGCCAACCTCGACCCGCCGCACCAGTCCGACTGGCTGGACACCGTGCGCCAGTTGGTGGAGCAGGGCCATACCGTGGTCAGCGTGCTGCATGAACTGGGCATGGCCCTGCAGGCCGACGAACTGGTGGTGATGGCGCAAGGCCGCATCTGCCACCACGGGCCCACCGCCGCGCCGGCCACGCACCGTGCGCTGGAGCAGGTGTTCGACCAGCGCCTGCGCATTCACCCCGTGCAGGGGCAATGGGTGCCCCTGCCCGTGGCCCGTGCCGAATCGACACCCCACCCTGAGCCCTCCTGAAAGCCAAGCCATGCAGATCGAAACCCCACCCACCGAGAAGCCCTATGACAAAGCCGAGGGCGAGCGCCGCGGCCTGATCATCGTCAACACCGGCGACGGCAAGGGCAAGAGCACGGCTGCTTTTGGCTTGGCGCTGCGCGCGCATGGCCGCGGCAAGGCCGTCAAGATCTACCAGTTCATGAAGGTGCCCAGCGCCCGCTTTGGCGAGCACCGCATGTTCGAGCAACTGGGCATCCCGGTCGAAGGCCTGGGTGACGGCTTCAGCTGGAAGAGCAAGGACCTGGACCACTCCGCCCAGTTGGCCCGCGATGGCTGGGCCCGCGCCCGCGACCTGATCCTGGCCGGCGAGCATTTTCTGGTGGTGCTCGATGAGATCACCTACCCCCTGATTTACGGCTGGCTGCCCCTGGGCGAGGTGCTGACCACCCTGCGCGAGCGCCCCCGCCATGTGCATGTGGTGCTCACCGGGCGCCGCTGCCCCGAAGAGATCGTGACGATGGCCGACACCGTGACCGAGATGAAGCTGATCAAGCACGCCTTTCAGGCCGGCATCCCGGCCCAGCGCGGCATCGAGGACTGAGCGTGGCCTGCGACACCTCGCCCGTGTCCGGCACCGACACCTTGCCCATCTCGGGTGCCGACACCTCCCCTGCGGCCCAGGCCTTTGCCCCCGCCGAGCGCGAGGCGGTGTACCGCGCCATCCACCAGCGGCGCGACATGCGGCACTTCAGCGGCGGGCAGGTGGCGCCTGAGCTGCTGCGCCGACTGTTGGAGGCGGCCCATCACGCGCCCAGCGTCGGCTTCATGCAGCCCTGGCGCTTCATCCGCATCAGCCGGCCCGACACCCGGGCGCGCTTGCATGCGCTGGTCGAGGCCGAGCGCGTGCAGACTGCCCAGGCCCTGGGTGTGCGGCAGGAAGAGTTCATGCGCCTCAAGGTGCAGGGCGTGCTCGACTGCGCCGAGCTGCTGGCCGTGGCGCTGAGCGATGGGCGCGAGCGCCACATCTTCGGGCGCCGCACGCTGCCGCAGATGGACCTGGCCTCGGCCAGCTGTGCCATCCAGAACCTGTGGCTGGCGGCCCGTGCCGAAGGGCTGGGCCTGGGCTGGGTCTCGATCTTCGATCCGCTGGCGGTGGCCCGCGTGCTGGGCTTGCCCGAGGGGGCCGAGGTGATCGCGCTGCTGTGCCTGGGCCCGGTCAGTGCCTTTTACGAGCAGCCCATGCTGCAGCAGGAGCGCTGGGCGCGCCGTGCGGCCCTGGGCGATCTGGTGTTTGACGAGCAATGGGGCCAGCCCAGCGCCTTGTTTGCCGAGGGGCCCGCTCTTGAGTCTGACTGAGCCCTGGGTGGGCCTGGCCCTGGCCGCCGCCGTGCCCTTGGCCCTGGCGGTGGATCGCCTGTGGGGCGAGCCGCCCTCGGCCGTGCACCCTGTCGTCTGGATGGGGCGCTACCTCGCCTTGACCGGGCACCGGCTGGCCCCCCGTGAAGGCGAGGGCACCGACCCGGAAGGCCGGCGAGATCTGCCGCGGCTGCTGGGTGGGGCCCTGCTGTGGTGTGGCGGTGCGGCGGGTTGTGCCGGCTTGGCCGGCGGGCTGCAGGCCTGGGCCGCTCAGCAGCCGGTCTGGCTGGCGGCCTTGGTGCTGGGCCTGGCCCTCAAGCCGCTGCTGGCCTGGCGCCTGCTGGGGGACGAGGTGCAGGCGGTGGAGAACGCCCTGGCCGAGTCGCTGCCCGCGGGTCGCGCCCGCCTGGCCTGGCTGGTGAGCCGTGATGTCAGCCAGCTGGGGCCGCACCAGGTGCGCGAAAGCGCCATCGAGTCGCTGGCCGAGAACCTCAACGATTCGGTGGTGGCCCCGTTGTTCTGGTTTGCCGTGGCCGGGCTGCCCGGGGCGGCGCTGTACCGCTTTGCCAACACCGCCGATGCCATGTGGGGCTACCCGGGCTGGCGCGGCGGCCCTGGCCGGCGCCATTACTGGGCCTGGGCCGGCAAGTGGGCCGCGCGGGCGGACGACGTGCTGTCCTGGGTGCCGGCACGGCTCACGGCGCTGTTGCTGGCGCTGCCCGCGCGCCTGCCTTGGCGCAGCTTGCGCACCGAGGCGGGCAAGACCCCTTCGCCCAACAGCGGCTGGCCCATGGCGGCCATGGCCTTGCGCCTGGGCGTGCGCCTGGGCAAGCCCGGGGCCTACGTGCTGAACCCGCAAGCGCCCAGCCCCGGCCCGCTGCACACCCAGCGCGCCCTGGCCTGGGCCGGCCGTGCCGTGGCCTGGGCGACCGCGCTCAGTGGCGGTGCGCTGGCTTTGGTTGCGGCCTGGCCCTGGTCTGTGGGCGGGGGCGCATGAGCTTGCTGCCGCGCGTGCACGGCGGCCCCGATGCCCTGGGGGTGCCGCAGCATGACTTCTCCACCAACAGCAATGCCTGTGGCCCGTGTCCGGCCGCATGGCAGCAGGTGCAATCGGCCGACGCCACCCATTACCCCGATGCGGGCTACCACGCGCTGCGCGAGCGCCTGGCCGCGCACCATGGGGTGGCGCCAGAGCGGGTGGTGCTGGCCGGCAGCGCCAGCGAGTTCATCTTCCGTTTCACGGCCTGGGCCTGGCGCGAAGGGCTGCGCCACGCGCGCCTGCCCCGCCATGCCTATGGCGATTACGCCCAGGCGGCCCAGGCCTGGGGCCTGGCGTTGACGACCCACGAAGACGCGGCGGGGCCCGCGTCGGCCGCATCTGCGCCTCCCTGCCTGGCCTGGGCCTGTGAGCCGGCCAGCCCCTTGGGGGATGACCTGCCCGGCGATGCGGTGTTCCAGGGCGCCGCCCTGGCCGTGCTCGATCGCGCCTACGAGCCCCTGCGCCTCAGCGGGGCCAGTGGCCTTTCGGCCGACGGCCTGGCCCACACCTGGCAGCTGTACAGCCCCAACAAGGCCTTGGGCCTGACGGGCGTGCGCGGGGCCTACGCGCTGGCCCCGGTGGGGGCCGAGCCGGCGGTGCGCGCCCTGCAGGCGCTGTGCCCTTCGTGGCCGCTGGGGGCCCATGGCGTGGCCCTGCTGCAGGCCTGGTGCGAGCCGGCCGTGCACGATTGGCTGGCCGAGGCCTTGCCGCGCTTGCGCGCCTGGAAGGCCCAGCAGCAGGCGCTGTGTCACCATCTGGGCTGGCAGCTGCGGCCCAGCCAGGCCAACTTCTTTTGCGTGCAACCCACGCCTGCGCATGCGGCCCGCCTGCCGGGCCTGCGTGAGCAGGGCATCAAGCTGCGCGACGCCACCTCCTTTGGTCTGCCCGGCTGGTGGCGCATGGGCGTGCTGCCGCCGCCCGCCCAGCAGGCGCTGGCCCAGGCCCTGTCTTGAAACCGGAACCGACATGACTCTTCAGAAAACCACCCCCGGCCCGGCGCATTGCGTGATGGTGCTGGGCACCACCAGCGGCGCCGGCAAGAGCTGGCTCACCACCGCCTTGTGTCGCTGGTATGCGCGCCAGGGCTTCAAGGTGGCGCCTTTCAAGGCGCAGAACATGAGCAACAACGCCCGTGTGGTGGCCGGCCCGGGCGGTCAGCCCGGCGAGATCGGCAGTGCTCAGTACTTTCAGGCGCTGGCCGCCGGGGCCGAGCCCGAGGTGCGCATGAACCCCTTGCTGCTCAAGCCCGAGGCCGATACGCGCAGCCAGGTGGTGTTGCTGGGCCAGGTCGACACGGCCCTGACCGAGATGCCCTGGCGCGGCCGCAGCGAGAAGGTGTGGCCCGCCATCGCCCGCACCCTGGATGCGCTGCGCGCCGACCACGATGTGGTGGTGATCGAAGGCGCTGGCTCGCCGGCCGAGATCAACCTGCACGCCAGCGACATCGTCAACCTGCGTGTGGCCCGCCATGCCCAGGCCGAATGCCTGCTGGTGACCGACATCGACCGAGGCGGCGCCTTTGCCCACCTCTACGGCACCTGGGCCCTGCTGCCCGAAGACGAGCGCCCGTACATCCAGGGCTTTGTGCTGAACAAGTTCCGGGGCGATGCCAGCCTGCTGGCGCCCGGGCCCGAGATGCTGGAGCAGCTCACCGGCGTGCCCACCGTGGCCGTGGTGCCCATGAACTGGCAGCACGGCCTGCCCGAGGAAGACGGCGTGTTCGACGACCGCAGCGCGGGTGTCAGCGGCGCGGTGCACACCCGCATCGCGGTGGTGGCTTACCCACGCATCAGCAACCTCGATGAATTCCAGCCGCTCAAGAACGTGCCCGGCGTGCGCCTGAACTGGGCCCGCAGCCCGGCCGATCTGGACGGCGCCGACTGGGTGATCCTGCCCGGCAGCAAGGCCACGGCGGCCGATCTGGCCTGGCTGCGCGCGCAAGGCCTGGACCAGGCCGTGGCCCGCCATGCCGAGCGTGGCGGCCGGGTGCTGGGCGTGTGCGGTGGCCTGCAGATGCTGGGCGAAGCCTTGATCGACACCCAGGGCATCGATGGCAACGCCCCCGGCCTGGGCCTGCTGCCCCTGGTGACCACCTTCGAGGTCGAGAAGACCGTGCGCCACACCCAGGCGCGCTTTGCCGAGGTGGCCGCGCCCTGGGCTGCCTTGTCACAGGTGGCCCTGCAGGGGTATGAGATCCACCACGGCCAGACGGCCCAGCACCCGGCCATGGCGGCGGCCGGTGATGTGGCACGCGAGCTGATCCCGGGCCTGGCCTGGCAAAGCGCCAATGGGCGCGTGCTGGGCCTGTACCTGCATGGCCTGTTCGAGGACGCCGCCGTGCTGCAGGCCCTGTTCGGCGCCGATGCGCCCACGCTGGAGCAGGTGTTCGAGCGCCTGGCCGATCAGGTGGATCAGTGCTTCGACCCGGCCTGGCTGCAGCGCAGCTGCGAACGAGCGCGGGCAGGGCGCTGATTTTTCGCGCTACACTGTGCCGTATGACCTTTGAACGCTGCCTCAACGCCTTCTGTACCGCTGCTGCGGTGCCCGCAGGCGTGTCCGTGATTGCACGGACCGGGGCATCGTGCATGGGCATGATGATTAGCACCATTACCACCGCGGCCCCCTAGCAGCGTTGGGGTGGCCGTACCGGCTGCCCCTGGTGTGAGTCTCCGAACCAACCCAGCCCGGCAGCTGGGTTTTTTCATTTCTGGTCCGGAGAAACACATGTACCACGATCCCGAATCCCATTTCCCCGAGGGCGCCCTGGCGGCCGCCTCGCTGCCGGCCCTGCGCGTGGGCCTGATTGGCCTGGGCACAGTGGGCGCGGGCACCCTGCAGGTGCTGCAGCGCAACCGCCATGAAATCGCGCTGCGGGCCGGCCGGCCGATCCGCGTCACGGTGGCCACGGCGCGCAATCTCGAGCGTGCGGCCAGCCTGCTCGGCCCCGCGGTGCGACTGGTGAGCGATGCCCAGGCCCTGATCAACGACCCCGAGGTGGATGTGGTGGTCGAGGCCGTGGGGGGCACCGAGCTGCCCCGCCAGTGGCTGCTGCAGGCGCTGGCCCTGGGCAAGCCGGTGGTCACGGCCAACAAGGCCTTGCTGGCGCACCATGGCAGCGAGATCTTCGCGGCCGCCTCGGCCGCCGGCACCAGTGTGGCTTTTGAGGGTGCGGTGGCCGTCAGCATCCCCATCATCAAGGCCTTGCGCGAGGGCCTGGGGGCCAACCGCATCGAGTGGGTGGCCGGCATCATCAATGGCACCAGCAATTTCATCCTGAGCGCCATGCGTGAGCGCGGCCTGGGCTTCGAAGCGGCGCTGGCCGAGGCCCAGCGCCTGGGCTATGCCGAGGCCGACCCGGCGTTTGATGTGGACGGTGTGGACGCGGCCCACAAGCTCAGCTTGCTGTCGGCCATGGCCTTTGGCACCCCGGTGCAGTTCGATCGGGTGCATGTGGAGGGCATCCGGCACCTGCAGGCCCAGGACGTGCGACTGGCCGAGCGCCTGGGTTACCGCGTCAAGCTGCTGGGCATTACGCGGCGCCGCCCCGAGGGGCTGGAGCTGCGCGTGCACCCGACCTTGTTGCCGGCCGATCAACTGCTGGCCCAGGTGAACGGCAGCATGAACGGCATCCTGGTCAAGGGCGATGCCTCGGGCGTGACGATGTACTACGGGGCGGGGGCCGGTTCCGAGCCCACCGCGTCGGCCGTGATCGCCGATCTGATCGATCTGGCGCGCCTGCAGGGTGGCCCGCAACAGCACTATGTGCCGCACCTGGGCTTCCAGCCCGCGGCCTTGAGGCCCTTGCCGGTGTTGCCCATGGCGGCGCTGCGGGGCGCCCATTACCTGCGCTGGAGTACCGCGGATGAGGCGGGCCTGAGTCCCTTGATGGCCCGCCTGGCGGCCGCACTGGAGGCCCATCACGTCCCGGCCCGTCGGCTGGAGCGGGTGCCTGGCGAGGCCGGTCGGGCGCCGGCCGTGGTGGTATTGACCGGGCCGGCCCTGGAGGGGGATGTCATGGCGCTGCGAGGGGCGATGGCGTCGGTCGGCCCGCTGGGGGACGATGCCTGGCTGCGCATCGAGTCGCTGGCCTGATGGCTTCAGGGATCTCGTCGGGCGGCGCTGGATGGGGGCGGGCTGGCTACACTCAGCGGCTCCCCAATCCAATCAACACGGACCGCTGCCCCCGATGGACTTCTTTTTCTTGGCCCTGCTCGCGGGCTTTGCCTTTCACGTCGTCAAGACCCATGACCAACGCCGGCGCATCGGCCTGCTGGGCAGTGTGCTGGGGCAGTACCAGATCGAAAAACTGATGGAGACGGTGACCGAGGGTTACTTGCGTGCGCTGGGGGAAAAAGACCTGGCCCGCCGTGACCAGATCTGGCAGTTGCTGGCCAGTGCCGAGACCAGCCTGAGCGACCAGTTCAGCCGTTTTGCCCAGGAGTTTGCCCGGCTCGACCCGTCGCTGACCCGGGTCAGCCGTTTTCCCATCGCCTTGCCCTGGGTGGACCGGCTGCTGCCGGCTTTCACCTTCGATCTGCGCGAACTGTTCAAGATCCACGCCCGCGGCCTGGCCCAGGCGGCCCTGGCCCAGGACGGCCTGTCGCAGCGCGATCGGGCCTATCGGCTGTCGGCGGAGTTGTTCCTCATGCAGCACAGCTGCCATTGGTATTGCAAATCGAAGGCGGTGGCTTCGGCCCGGTTGCTGAGGCGTCACCAGACCTCGCATGCCCAGGTGCTGGCGGCCGTGTCCCCCGAAACAAGGCGGGCATACCTGGCCTTGGTCGCGGGTTGAAACCCCGTTGCGGGCTTTCATCGCTACACTTCGCTAGGTATTAACCATGAGAAAGCCGAGCCTTCCATGATCGATGGGCTGCCTGTCACACCAGAAACCTGGGAAAGCATCACCTCGCTGGGGTCTGCTGGCCTGATGCTGCCGGTTTGGCTGTTGACCTGGCTGGGGGTGTGGCTGGCCCGCGAGCGACTGGCCGCTGGCGTGTGGCTGGTGACGCTGGGGGTGGCGGTGGCCCTGACGCTGATCAGCAAGACCTTGTTCATCGGCTGGGGCATCGGCATCGCGGCCTGGGATTTCACGGGCTTCAGTGGCCATACGCTGCTGGCCACCTCGGTGTTCCCCATTTTGTGCAGCCTGTTGCTCGCCCCCCAGCAGCGGCAATGGCGCTGGCTCACGGCGGCGCTGGGCCTGGGACTGGCTGCGTTGGTGGCCATCTCACGGGTGGTGTTGGGGGCGCACAGTGTCAGCGAGGTGGTGCTGGCCTGGTTGCTGGGGGCGGCGGTTTGCGTTTGCACGCTGCTGGCGCTGGGGCGCGTCAGACCTTTTCCCTTGCTGGCAGGCCTGATTCCCCTGGCGCTGCTTTTGCTGGCCGGGCGCACAGCCCCCCATTTGCCCACGCACGAGTGGGAGGTGCGCATCGCACTCAAGCTGTCGGGGGCGGAGCGACCTTACACCCGCGAGCAACTGCAGCAGCAGTCTGGTGTCTCTCGCGAGCGGGCTGGGCTCCGTCCTGATCAGCCGACAAGGCTGGCCATCCGCTGACCGAACCACGGAACCTGGGCCTGACGCTGCGCTGCCGACAGCGCGAACAACAAAAAACCGCTGGGCCCAGAGGGCTGCAGCGGTTTTTTTCTGGCCTGCCCTCACCCGGCGGGGCAAGGGCTTTTGAGGGCTCAGTAGCTCAGTTCGCCGTGCGGCAGCATGCCGGCGCGGTTGGCCTGGGCGGCAGCCTGACGCACTTCAACGCGGGTCAGGGCCGACTTGACTTGGGGCAGAACCTTGGACTTGCTGTCCACGTCAGCGGCGTGCTGGGCAGCCACCAGGGCTTCGGCGTTCACTTCGGCGCGGGTGCGTTGCGACACGGCAGCGGCGGTCTGGTTGTACTCGGCCAAGCCTTCAGCGAAGCTGGGAGCAGCAGCGAAAGCCGAAGCGGCGATCAGGGCGGAGGCGATGAGAGTGCGGTTCATGAGGGATTTCCTTTAGGTGTAATGCCGACTTGCTGAAATCACTAATTTGGGGCAGCGAGTCGATGGGTTGAACTTTATTCTCATTAGCTCATGAGCAAAATGGCAGCATCAGAAAAATACTATTTCTGTTTGCGCAACAAAATGTGTTCCGGGCACTGTTATGAGGCGGCCTGCTCGGCCTTGGATGCCGCGTGCACCAAAGCGGAATCGAACCATTCCCGGCAGAATCACACGCTTTTTAGAAGGCCCGAATGAACTCTTTGTCACTGACCTTGCGCCTGCTGGGCCTGGCCGCCTTCGGCAGCATGGCCTCGATGCGGGTGTGCGACCCCATGCTGGGGGCGCTGGGCCATGACTTCAACGTCAGCACGGGCGAGGCCTCGCGGGTCATCGCTTCCTTTGCCGTGGCCTATGGCGTGCTGCAGTTGTTCTACGGGCCTTTGGGGGACAGGCTGGGCAAGATCCGGGTGATCAACCTGGCCACCGCCGGCTGCGCTGTGTTCAGTGCCTTGACCGCGCTGGCCACCAGCCTGGATGTGCTGGTCTTGTCCCGGGCCGCCATGGGTGGGGCCGCGGCGGGCATCATCCCGCTGTCCATGGCCTGGATCGGCGACCAGGTGGGCTATGAGCAGCGGCAGGCCACGCTGGGGCGCTTCATGGGCGCCACGGTCACCGGCATGATGGCGGGCCAGTGGTTTGGCGGCGTGGCTTCCGAGTACCTGGGCTGGCGTATGGCTTTCGGCCTGTTGTCGGTGCTGTTCGCACTGGCGGCGTTCACGCTGTACCGCAAGACCGGTGCGCAGCGTGCGGCGCACGCCCAGGCCCTGACCCAGACGCCGCCCGTGCCTTGGCCACGCTCCTTCCATGCCACATTCGCCTTGTTGCGCCTGCCCCGGGTGCGTTGGGTGGTGTCGGTGACGGCCATCGAGGGGGCATTGGCTTTCGGGACCCTGGCCTTTGTTCCGAGCCGACTGGTCAGCACACTGGGCTTCAGCCCCTCGGCTGCAGGCGGCGTGATGATGTTGTACGGCGTGGGGGGATTGCTTTACAGCCAGTTCGTCACCCGATGGTTGCGGCTGCTGGGCGAACGAGGCCTGGCCCTGCTGGGGGGCGCGCTGATCGCTGTGTCGCTGTGGGCCCTGGCGTTTGTGCCGGTGGCGGCCGTGGCGGTGTCGGCCTGCTTTCTGGCCGGCCTGGGCTTTTACATGCTGCACAACACCTTGCAGACCCAGGCCACGCAGATGGCCCCGCACGCCCGTGGCAGCGCGGTCACCTTGTTTGCCTGCCTGCTTTTTCTGGGGCAAAGCCTGGGCGTGCTGGTGGTGGGTAGCACGGTGGACCGGGGTGGCCTGACGCTCGCCATGGCCTTGGCCGGTCTGGGGGTGGTGGTGCTGGCCTGGGCGGTCTCGCGGCGCGTGGCGGGGCGCATCGTGGTGCCGGCTGGCTGATACGTTCCAGGCACAAAAAAGCCCCGCGAAGCGGGGCAAGAGGGGTGTTGAGGTGTCTCTGGTGTCTGGGCGTTGCGCGACCAGGGTCAGACTCAGAAGCTCAGCTCGCCGCGCGGCAGTTGGCCGGCGCGGTTGGCATCGATGGCGGCCTGGCGCACTTCGGTGCGGGTCAGGGCCGACTTGACCTGGGGTTGCACCTTGGACTTGGCGTCCACGGCCACGGCAGCCTGGCGGGCGGCCACGATGGCTTCCTGGCGCACTTCGGAGCTGCTGCGCTGCGACACGCTGGCGGGGGTCTGCTGGTATTCGGCCAGGCCTTCGGCAAAGCTGGGGGCGCTGGCGAAGGCGGCGGCGGCGATCAGGGCGGCGGTGAGGATCTGGCGGTTCATGATGTACTTTCGAGTTGAAATGGGGTGATTGAGACGGGGCCGGTGAGTGGCCCTGTCGGGCCACTCTGCGGGCATCAGTAGGTGCTGAAATCTTGAGCAGCGCGGCTGGCAGCGGCCGCGGCCTGGCGCACTTCGGCACGGCTCAGAGCCGACTTCACCGGGGCGGCGATGCGCGACAGGGTGTCGGGGTCGGCGGCGCGCTGGGCGGCCACCAAGGCCTCGGCGTGCACTTCGGCACGGCTGCGTTGCGACACCACCGGGGTCGGGCCCTGGTAGGAGTCGGCTTCACCGGCGGCAAAAGCCGGGGCGGCGGCGAACGCTGCAGCAGCAGCGGCGGAGACGAGGACATAAGCCATCAAAGAGCGGGACATGGTGAGTTTCCTTTCGTATGCTGAAAAAACGTTCCGGGCAGGTCGGGCCGGGTGGCCTGGCTTGTCCAGCCTCGATGAAGCGTTGTTTCTGGCTCGCGGCTCATCGATGGAGTGACTGTAGGTGATCGTTCGTTGCAATAAAACAGCTTTTCTTGCAAATGAAAGTTCCGAAATTAGAAACAATCAACGCGAAACCATGTGCGCACAAGCTGCTGAAGCTGGGGCCGGCAGGTGGGTGACGCGGCTCAGTCGCTGTTGCGACAGGGTGGATCAGGGGGGCGCTCCTTATCATTTCGCCTCCTTTGACCCCGCACACCCATGACCTCCACCACTGCTTCATCGCCCGCTGCTGCGGACTTCCAGTCCATTCCCGACATGATCCGCGCCCACGCCCTGGTGGAGCCGGGCCGGCGGGCCCTGCTGGAAGAGCAGGGGGGCGCCACCCAGGCCCTGAGCTACGGCGAACTGGACCGGCTCATGGACCAGGTCGCGGTGGCCCTGCAGCGTGATGGCGTGCAGCCTGGGCAGGCGATTGCCGTGTGCGCCAGCAGCTCCATGGCTTACGCCGCCGTGTTCCTGGGTGCCTTGCGCGCCGGGGTGGTGGTGGCCCCGCTGGCCCCGGGCAGCACGCCTGAGGCCCTGGCCCGGATGATCGATGACGCGGGTGCCCGCCTGTTGTTCACCGACACGGCTGCCGCCGCCACGGTGGCCGATGCCGGCCTGGGCCGGGTGCCGCGCGTAGCCCTCGATGGCTCGCCGGTGGGCACGCCGCTGGCCCACTGGCTGGCAGGCGCCGATGCCCGCCCGGCGCGCGTCGAGATCGAGCCGGCCTGGCCCTTCAACATCATCTATTCCTCGGGCACCACCGGCACGCCCAAGGGCATCGTGCAGTCGCATGGCATGCGCTCGGCCCACGTGAGCCGGGGGGCGGTGTATGGCTACGGCCCCGAGTCGCTGACCCTGCTGTCCACACCGCTGTACTCGAACACCACCCTGGTGGTGTTCTTCCCCACGCTGGCCTTCGGTGGCAGCGTGTTCCTGATGCCCAAGTTCGACGCCGCCGCCTACCTGCGCCTGGCCCAGCAGCACCGCATGAGCCACACCATGCTGGTGCCGGTGCAGTACCAGCGCCTGATGGCTCGGCCCGACTTCGATGCCCATGACCTGGGCGCCACCCACATGAAGTTCTGCACCAGCGCGCCCTTCCATGCCGAGCTCAAGGCCGACGTGCTGGCCCGCTGGCCCGGCGGTCTGGTCGAGTTCTACGGCATGACCGAGGGCGGTGGTACCTGCATCCTCAACGCGCACCTGCATCCCGACAAGCTGCACACCGTGGGTCAGCCGGCCGAAGGGCACGACATCCGTCTGATCGACGAGGCCGGCCAGGAGGTCCCTCCGGGCGAGGCCGGCGAGGTGGTGGGCCATTCCGCGGGCATGATGACCGGCTACCACGGCCAGCCCGAAAAGACGCGCGAGGCCGAATGGTTCGCGCCCGATGGCAAGCGCTTCATCCGCACCGGCGATGTGGGCCGTTTCGATGCCGAGGGCTTCTTGAGCCTGTTCGACCGCAAAAAGGACATGATCATCTCGGGCGGCTTCAACATCTACCCCAGCGATCTGGAGGCCTTGCTGCGCAGTCACCCGGCCGTGGCCGAAGCCGCGGTGGTGGGCATGCCCTCGGTCGAATGGGGCGAGACGCCGGTGGCCTTTGTGGTGCTGCAGCCTGGTGTGGATGTGGCGGCCGAGGCGCTGCGCCAATGGCTCAACGAGCGCGTGGGTAAGACCCAGCGCCTGGCGGCCCTGCACCTGATCGACGAGTTGCCGCGCAGCGCCATCGGCAAGGTGCTCAAGCGCGAGCTGCGCGATGCCTATGCCGCGCGCTGAGAGCGGCCGCTGCGGGGATGGGCCTCAGGGCTTGATCTTCGAGATCTTGGTGCCCTCCAGGCTCAGGCTGGCCATCAGGCCTTCCTGGTCGAACACATAGGCATAGGCGTCGTTCTTCAGCGTGGTGGTGCTCAGGTTGCGGGCCACGCCCTCATCCACCAGCACCACGGTCGGGCCTACGCCGAATTCCCAGCCTTGCGACTGGTGCAGGTACTTGACTGCCTTGTCGTTCATCAGGAACACCACATAGCCATACGACTGGGCGCCCGCCTGCCAGCCGAAAGAGCCGGTGACCGAGTTGTAAAAGCCTTTGGGCAGGCCGTTTTCGTACAGCACGCCCTCGCCATAGGCGCCGCCAAAAATCAGGCCGGCCTTGATGATCTTGGGGAACACCAGGATGGCCTTGGCGCTCTTGGCCAGGGCTTCCGAGCCGGGGCGGGTCTTGTACAGCTGTTGCAGGCTGATTTGCGCCTGCTGGCTCAGCGCGCTGGCGTCTGCGGCTAGTGCAGCAGGCGCACTCAGTCCGGTGGCCAGCAGGGCCGCGCCGGTGAAGGCCAGGGTCTGAAACATGCGACGGGTGGTGGTCATGGGTGTCTTCCTTGGTTGATGGAGGATCGGTTGGGGCTGCGATTCAGCGCCCTGGTTTCACCATAGTCCGTCCAATAATCCAGAAGTGAACAAATGAGGCGGATGGCCGTTTTGGTTACAAATTCAAGCCTCACTCTTGCGTTTTGGAACATTTGCAGCCTTTTGAGCCGGGGCGCTGCGGCCCCGCAAAGCACAGCAAGGCCTCAGACATCGGCCGGCGGTGGCATTCGGTAGGTGGCCGGTGTGCGGCTCAGCTTGATGGGCGAGCCCAAGCCGCGGTAGCCGCCGGGCAGGCTCACCGTCATGCCGCGGTGCGCCGTGTGCGGGTGGCTCAGGGCATGGGGCACGTCGAGGATCGGCGCACTGGGCACACCCTGGGCCATCAACTGCTCCACCAAGGTATCGCCCTCGTGCTGCGCCAGCAGGGGCAGCAAGGCCGCCCGCAGTTCGGCGCGGTGCACCGAGCGCTGGCCCGCGGTGGCGTAGCGCGGGTCTTGCCCCAGGGCCGGCTGGCCCAGCACCCGGCACAGCTGCTGAAACTGCCGGTCGTTGCCCACCGCCAGAAACACCGGCGTGCTGGCGGTGGGGAAGGCGTCATAGGGGTAGATGTTGGGGTGGGCGTTGCCGGTGCGCGTGGGCACGCGCCCATCACCGAACCAGTTGGCCGCGTGCGGGTGCAGCAGCGACAGGCCGCAGTCGTACAGCGCCGCCTCCACAAACTGGCCGCGCCCGCTGCGCTGGCGCTCCTGCAGGGCCAGCAGGATGCCGATCACCGCGTTCAGGCCGGTCACCATGTCCACCACCGGCAGGCCCACGCGCAGCGGCTCGGCGCCCACTTCGCCGTTCACGCTCATCAGGCCGCTCATGGCCTGGATGGCCGCGTCGTAGCCGGGCAGCCCGCCCAGCGGGCCATCGGCGCCAAAGCCGCTGACCCGCGCATGCACCAGGCGCGGAAAGCGCTCGGCCAGGGCCTCGTACCCCAGGCCCCATTTCTCAAGCGTGCCGGTCTTGAAGTTCTCCAGCAGCACATCGGCCTCGGCCAACAGGGTCAGCAGTTGCTCCCGCCCCTCGGGCTGGCTCAGGTCCAGGCGCATGCCGCGCTTGTTGCGGTTCAGGCCCATGTAGTAAGACGCCACGCCGTTTTCAAAGGGCGGGCCCCAGGCCCGAGTTTCGTCGCCTTGCGGCGGCTCGATCTTGAGCACATCGGCGCCGTGGTCGGCCAGGATCTGGCCGCAGTAGGGGCCGCCCAACACGCGCGAGACATCGATGACGCGCACGCCGGCCAAGGCGCCAGGGGCCGGATGGGCTGAGGCGGGAGGGGCTGAGGGGTGGGGGGTGTTCATGGGCTGGGCCTGTCGGGGGTGGATGGGAACGAGGATGGGGTGGGGCTGGTGTCGGGCTGGCGCTCCACCAGCTTGAAGGTGCCGGTGGCGGTGGCCAGCAGGCGGCCGCTGTCGTCATACGCTTCGCCACGGGCAAAGCACAGGCTGCGGCCACGCTGGTCGCAGCGCGCCTCGGCCACCACGTCGCCGCGGCAACTGGCCAGGTAATGCACGCTCAGGTCGACGGTGACCACGCCCCAGCGCAGCGGATCGTGGGCGCGCACGGCACAGGCCAGCACCGAGTCGAACAGCGCGCTGAGGGCGCCGCCATGCACGTCGCCGCGGCTGTTGCTGAAATCGGGCCGGTGCGGCAGGCGCACCCGGGCTCGGTCGTCACCGATCTGCTCGCCGCGCAGCCCGAACAGGCGGGCCAGTGCGATCGGGTGGCCGAACAGGGTTCCGTCCTCGAACGGGGCGGGCGGCTGGGGGCTGGCGGCGGCGGGCTCAGGGGTGTGCATGGGCGTTCAGTCCAGCTGCCCGCGCTCGCGCAGGCGGGCCACCCGGGCCTTCTCGCGCGTCAGGGTCTGGAGGGCGTAGGCGCGGTACTCGGTGGGGCCCAGGTAGTTGGCGCGCTGGTTCAGTTGCGCCATCACCTTCTGGCTGGCGGGCGATTCCAGGGCCTTTTTGAACGCGTCATGCAGCCGCTGGGCCCGCTCGGGGGGCAGGCCGCGCGGGGCGGCCAGGCCGTAGGGTGAGTCGATCCACAGCGGGAGTCCGCTGTCGACCAGGGTGGGGGTCTTGCTGTCGTTGGACAGGGGCTTTTCGGTCAGCATGACCAGGTAGCGCAGCTTGCCCGACTCGATGTGCGGCATGGCCACCCCCGACAGCGGGGCCGCATCCAGGTGACCGCCCAGCAAGGCGGCGGTGATGTCGGCATCGCCCTTGTAGGGCACCATGTTGAGCTCGATGCCGGCGGCGGCCGCGATCTCGTCCATCACGATGCGCGGGGTGCCGATGGCGCCGGCCGCGCCCACATTGATCTTGCCGGGGCGGCGTTTCGCGTCGGCCACGAAGTCGGCCCAGGTCTTCCAGGGCGCGTTGGCGGGCACGGCCAGACCAAAGGTGTAGTCGGACAGCAGCAACAGGTAGCTGAAGGTGGTGGCCGGGTCGTAGGGCACCTTGTTGATGAAGGGCTCGCGGTACACCGAGGCCGGCAGGATGGCCAGGGTGTAGCCGTCGGCCGCGGCACGCGCCAGGGCGGCGGCGGCGTTGGTGCCGTTGGCGCCGGGGCGGTTGTCCAGCACCACCGGCTGGCCGAGTTGTTGCCCGGCCACCTCGGCCAGCGCACGCAGGTGCTGGTCGGTGGGGCCGCCGGCCCCGTAAGGCACCAGCAGGGTAATGGGTTTGGTCGGGAAGGCAGCGCTCTGCGCCAAGGCCGGGCCGGCCGTGGCGGCGGCCAGGGCCAGGCCCAGCCACTGGCGGCGGTTGGGGGCGCCTCGTGAGATCGATGAGATGGGTGAGGGGGGTGAGGTCATGGTGTTGTCTCCCTGAAATCGATGGCAAGGCGGGGCGCTCAATCGAGCTGCGCCCCCGAGGCTTTCACCACCTCACGCCACAGCGCCACTTCGCTGCGGATGAACTGGCCCAGTTGCTCGGGGCGGGTCTGGGTGGCGATCTCCAGGCCCTGGGCCTCCAGGGTCTGGCGTACCTCGGGCTGGTTCAGGGCCTGGGCCAGCGCGGTGTTCAGGCGCTGGATGGTCTCGGGCGGGGTGCCGGCCGGCACCACGATGCCGAAGAACACGCTGACATCGAAGGGGTTCAGGCCCTGCTCCTGCAAGGTGGGCACCTCGGGCAGGCTCTTGGATCGGGTGGCCGAGGTGACGCCCAGGATGCGCAGCTTGCCGGCCTTGATGTGGGGCAGGGCGGTCAGCACGTCGGTGAAGGCCATCGACACCTGGCCGCCCAGCAGGTCGTTCAGCGCCGGGCCCGTGCCCTTGTAAGGCACGTGCTGGAGGTCGGTGCCGGCGCGCATGTTGAACAGCACGCCCGCCAGGTGCGAGCTGGCGCCGTTGCCCGACGAGGCATAGCTCAGCTTGCCCGGGTTGGCCTTGGCGTAGGCGATCAGCTCGCTCACGTTCCTGGCCGGCAGGCCGGGGTGCACCACCAGCACATTGGGCAGGTGGCCGATGCGGATCACGGGCGCAAAGCTCTTGATCGGGTCGTAGCCCATCTTGTTGTACAGGCTCACATTGATGGCCAGCGGGCCGGAGGTGCCGAACAGCAAGGTGTTGCCATTGGGCGCGGCGCGGGCCACCACCTCGGCGCCGATGTTGCCGCCGGCACCGGGCCGGTTGTCCACCAGCACGCTCTGGCCCAGCAAGGGCTTGAGCGCATTGGCCAGGGTGCGGGCCATGGCATCGGTGGGGCCGCCGGGCGAGAACGGCACCACCAGCGTGACAGGCTGTGGGTTGCCCTGGGCCCCAGCGGGCAGGCTGGGCAGCAGCAGCGTTGGGGCGGCCAGCAGGCTCAGCTGCCTCAAGGATTGGCGCCGGTTGAGGCGCCGGTTGATGGGGTGGGTCATGGGGCTTGTCTCCTGTTGTTTTTGAGGGGTCGCTCAGCTGTCAGGCCACAGGTTGACGCGGGCCACACCGCCGGTCGAGGGCGCGGGGTCGAACAAGGGGCTCAGGTCAACGGAGGCCGTCGTCGGGCCTTGCAGCGGGTCGTGCGGCAGCAGGCGGTGCAGCAGCACCAGCTGGGCCATCAGCATGCGGCGCGCCGAGCCGGTGCGGCTGGCCTCCCAGCCCATGGCGGCGGCGGCGCTCAGGTGGTAGAGCGCCGAGGCGGCCTGGCGGGTCAGGGCTTCGTGTTCGCGCTCGGTGGCGGCCAGGGCCAGGGCGCTGGCCTGCTCCACCAGGCCCAACAGCCGGGCCTGGGCGGCGGGGTGCCACTGGCTGTCGGCGATCAGTTGCCGCACATGGGCCTGCCACACCGGCAGCGAGCCCTCACGGCGGATGGCGCGCATCACGTCCAGGGCCACGATGTTGCTGGTGCCCTCCCAGATCGAGCCCAGGTGGGCGTCGCGCACGATGCGCGGGTCGCCCCATTCTTCGATGTAGCCGCAGCCGCCGCGCACCTCCATGGCGTCGCCTGCCACGCGCCGGGCATCGCGGCAGGCGCGGAACTTGATCAGCGGGGTCAGCAGCCGGGTCAGGGCGTAGGCGCCGGGCTCGCCCGCGTCGGCGCGGCGCAGGGCGTCGGCGGTCTGGAACACCATGCTGCGGGCCACTTCGGCGGGCAGCAAGATCTTGGCCAGTTGGCGCTGCATCAGCGGCATGTCGATCAGGGGGCGGCCGAAGGCCTGGCGATGGCGGGCGATGTGCAGGGCCTCGGCTACGGCGCGGCGCATCAGGCCGGCGGCCCGCATGCCGTTGGACAGGCGCGAGTTGTTCACCATGTCGGCCATCTGGGCAAAGCCGCGGCCCAGCTCGCCCACCAGCCAGGCCTTGGCGCCCTCCAGGCGGATCTCGCCGCTGGCCATCGAGCGGGTACCCAGCTTGTCTTTGAGGCGGATGATGCGGTAGGCGTTGGCGCTGCCGTCCGGCAGCTCCCGCGGCAGCAGGAACAGCGACACGCCCTTCATGCCGTCTGGGCCGCCCTGGTGGCGCGCCAGCACCATGGCCAGGCCTGCGTCGGGGTTGGAGCAAAACCACTTGTCGCCATGCAGGCGCCAGGCCTGCGGGTCTTCGGGGTCGGGGCGGGCTTCGGTGCTGGTGGCGGCCACGTCCGAGCCGGCGCCTTGCTCGGTCATGAACATGGCGCCCTGGGTCAGGGCATCGAGGTCTTGCGTCACCAGGCGGTCCAGGTAGCGCTGCACCAGGGCCGGGTCTCCGTATTTGCGCAGGGTGCGGGTCAGCGAGTCGGTCATCGACAGCGGGCAGCACAGGCCGAACTCGGCCTGCACGAACAGGTAGCTCAGCGCGTACTTGGCGGCCGCCGGCATGGGCTGGGGCCAGCCCAGCACGCCCGCGCGGTGCGACATCGCAGCCAGGCCGAATTCGCTGAAGGCCAGGCGCTCCATCTCGATGTAGTCGGGGTGCTTCAAGATGCGTTCCTGGTCCAACCCGGTGCGGGTGCGCAGCTGCAGGGTGGGTGGGTTCTGATCGGCGCTGTGGGCCAGCTCGTCGAGCCGGCCGCCGGCCAGGGCGCCCAGGCGCTCCAGGTGCGGCTGCAGGTGGGCGGCCAGATCGGGCGGCAGGTACAGGGGCAGCAGCTGCTGCAGCTCGATGTCTTCCAGGTAGGCGTTGGTGCCGGCGCGATCGGGCACCGGGTGTTCGGTGGGAGGCGTTTGAAGAGCTTGGGGCAGGCGGGCGTTCATGGGGGCGGGCTCCAGGGCAGGGGATGCGGCATTGTTCAAAGCGCGGACTGTTGTGTCTAATATTGAATTTCACTGATCCGATCTGAAATTTGTATGGCCGTTGAAATGCGCCACCTGCGCTACTTCCTGGTGTTGGCCGATGAACTGCACTTCGGCCGCGCGGCGCGGCGCCTGCACATCGCCCAGCCGCCGCTCAGCTTCAACATCAAGCAACTGGAGCAGACCCTGGGGGTGCAGCTGCTGGAGCGCAACAGCCACGGCGTCAAGCTGACCCCGGCCGGCGAGGTGTTCCGGCAGTCGGCTGCCCGGGTGCTGTCTGAGACCGAAGCCGCCACCCAGCGGGCGCGCGACGTGGCTCAGGGGGTGACGGCGCGGGTGCGCATCGGCTTTGTCGGCTCCATGCTGTTCCGTGGCCTGCCCGAGCGCCTGCACGCCTTTCAGGCCCTGCACCCGCAGGTGCAGACCGAGCTGATCGAGCTCAATTCGGCCCAGCAGCTCGAGGCCATGGCCCGCGGCAGCATCGACCTGGGCTTTGTGCACACCGCCCGTGTGCCGCCTGACCTGAGCCGCTCGCTGTACATGTCCGAGCCCTTTGTGGCCTGCCTGCCCGAGGCCCACCCGGCGGGGGGCGCGCAGGGGGTGGACCTGGCCGCCCTGGCCAGCGAGCCCCTGGTGCTGTTCTCACGCGGGGCCTCACCCGACTACTACGAGCGCGTGCTCACGCTGTCGGGCCAGTTGGGCTTGCAGCCACGCGTGCGCCACGAGGTGCGGCATTGGCTCAGCGTGGTGGCCCTGGTTGGCAAGGGCATGGGCTGGGCGCTGGTGCCGCAGGCGCTGGCCGGCAGCGGCGTGGCCGGGGTGGCCTACCACCTGCTGCCGCCGTCGGACATCCGATCGGAGGTTTATCTGGTCTGGAACGAGCGCAGCATGCCGGCGGTGCTGCCACTGCTATTGGGGGCCTTGCAAACGTCTTAGAGCGTGTTCAATGTCTCTCCCACGCGGCCCTTGCGAGATGTTGAACATGCTCTTAGAGGCCGCAGGTCGCATAATCGCGCCCTTGGCCAGCACCGCCCACAGGGGGCAGGGGCTGGTATCTGAAGGGCTCTTGTGAGAAAAACATACAGTTTCCAGGCTGAAGGCCGCCACCCCGACCGGGTGCTCGAATCGGTCAAGCACGACATCCGCAAATACCTCAAGCGCGAGCGTCGCCGCGACCTGCCCGAGGGCGCTGATTTCTGGGATTTCGACTGCCGCATCGGTGCCGACAAGGACAGCGCCGAGGTGGTGCTGCTGTCGGCCCTGATCGCCCAGGTCGATGCCATCGCCAAGGGCGGCGCCACCCAGGCCTATGTCGAGGTGCTGGCGCGCGCGGCACAGCGCCCGCCCCGGCCCGAGGGTTGGGTGTCCAAGCGTGAAGCGGCGCTGGCCGCGGGGCTGGACGAGCACGGCGGCGCCGACGAAGATGAGGCCGACGACACCGAGCAGGAGCCCCAACCATGATCCTCACCGACATCGCGATCGAACACGTCTACAAGGGCCGCAAGGTCAGCGAGCCGGTCACCTTCACGGTGCACCCCTTTGCCGAACCGGAGGGCGAGCATGCCGGCCTGTTCGAGGTGATGCTGAGCCTGCGCGGCTCAGGTGAAGACAAGGTGCGCTCGGGCTGGGTCACGCTGGAGCAACTGGCCGAGCTGTACGCCCGCGAGCTGATGGTCAAGCGCGGCCTGCGCCTGCGGGTGCGCCCCTTGGCCGACGGCGTCTACCCCGACACCTACCCGGGCAAGAAGGTGCCGCGCAGCTGTGTGGCCCCGGGCTCGGATTTCGAGCGCCTGATCAAGTCGGTGGACCGGGCCCGCCCCGTGTCGGCCGGCCTGCGCGCCCAGATCGCGCTGTGGGACGCGCCGCCTGAAGAAGAGTCTGAGGCCTGAGCGTTCAGGCCCTTGGTTCAGACCACGGGTTCACACGATCGGCTGCGCCAGCCGCCGCTGGGGCCAGCCAAAAAACCGGGCCACCTCTTCGCGCCGCGCCAGCGTGTCGGCCTCGCCCAGCGCCATCAGCGCGTGGGTGTAGGGGGCCTCGAACAGCAGGTAGCTGGCCAGGGCAGAGCCCTGGGCCTGCGGCCCGGCCTTGCTCACGCCGGCCCCGTGCAGCAGCGTGCGCACCGGCCCGGGCAGGGCGTCCAGGTGGCGGGCGGCGATATCGTCCAGGCGCTGGCTGGGGGCGATCACCAGGCACTCCACCGGGCGCAGCGGCGTGTTCTCCAGCGCCTGCGCCGGCAGCAGTGACAGGGTGCGGTTGATGCGCGCCAGGCGCTCGATGTCCACCGCCATGGCATCCAGAAAAATGCTCGACATGGCATGGCCAGCAATTTGCGCCAGGCTGGGGTAGCGCCGGTCGGGCAGGCGTTGCGCGGCGGGCTCGTGCATGCGGCCGGCGCCGATCACCAGCATGCGCTGCGCCCCCAGGTGGATGGCGGGCGACAGCGGTGCCGTCTGCCGCATGGTGCCGTCGCCATACCAGGCCGAGCGGCCCTCGCTGAACAGGCGCTGGGCCGGAAACACAAACGGAATCGCCGCCGAGGCCAGCAGGTGCTCATGCGACAGTGCCGTGGGCACGGCCAGGCGCTGCGAGCGCACCCAGGGCTCGATGGGCTGACTCGAGTTGTAGAAGGTGACGTGCTCGCCCGTGCTGTAGCTGGAGGCGGTCACGGCGAGGGCGTGTACGTGGCGCCGGGCCAGCATGGTGGGCAGGCGGTTCATGGGCACCACGCGCTGCAGCAGGCCTATCAGGGGGCTGTTGTCGAGCAGCGAGCGCGGGCGAAAGCGCCGCCAGCGCGCCAGGGCCCAGCCGATCGACAGCATGGTCAGCCATTGCGCCCCGTTGCGGGCCACGCCCAGCATGTCGGCGCGGTACACGTCTTCGGCGTGAAAGTGCTCCCACACCTCGGTGATGCGGGCCACGGCGTCGTTGAAGTCGTCGGCATGGCAGGCCAGGGCGGCGCTGTTGATGGCGCCGGCCGAGGTGCCGACGATGATGCCGAAGGGGTTGACCCGGCTGTCCGTGTCGCCCACGGCCTCGCGGCGCAGGGCGGCCAGGGTCTTGAGCACGCCCACCTGGTAGGCGGCGCGGGCGCCACCTCCGCTGAGCACAAGAGCAGTTCGGCTGGGGTCGATCATTCGGTGAGTTTTAAGGGAGCAGGCACCCCACTGGCACCGCTTGACCTGCAGAATAGCCCAGTTATCTTGCAGTGAGGCGGGTAACTGACCAGCCTCAGGACTTGCCCTGTAATGCGCGACCCGCGCGGTGGCGGTCTTCAAAGCGGCCTTAAAATCCCGCAGCCCGATTCAGTTCGGTCCCAGACATTCAACCGGAATCCAGAACATGAGCCACAGCAAGATGGTGCTGATCATCGACGACAACGACGACATTCGCCGTCTGTTACGCATGACGCTCGAGTTCGAAGACTTCGATGTGGTCGAAGCCACCCATGGTGCCGAGGGCCTGGAGATGGCGCACCTGCGCCGCCCCGACATGATCATCTGTGACGTGATGATGCCCGGCATGTCGGGCCACGAGGTGTGCCAGGCCGTGACCATGGACCCCGAACTGACCGGCATCCCGGTGCTGATGCTGTCGGCCCTCGACAAAAAGACCGATGTGGACCAGGCCCGCGACGCCGGGGCCCGCGGCTACCTCACCAAGCCTTTCTCGCCCACTGAGCTGATGCACGCCGTGCGCCACCTGGTGGGCCGCTGAGCCCGCCTGGCTCAGGGCGCGCTGGCCGCCTCCTGCGGGCTGTGGCCCGGCATGGCCTTGCCCAGGATGAAGTCGATGCAGGTGCGCACCGCCCGGGTCTGGTGCCGGTTGGGCATGTACAGCAGGTACATGCCGGTGCCGAAGATGCTCAGCCGGTATTCGTCGAACAGGGTCTGCACCTCGCCGCTGTCCACCGCGTCCTGCACCACGTAGTCGGGCACCAGGCCCACCCCCAGCCCGGCCAGGATGCCGTCGCGCAGAAACGGAAAATGCTCTGAGATCAGCGTCGGCTCCAGCGTGATCTCTTCGCGCACCCCCTCCAGATAGGCCCGCAGGCGCAATTGCCGGCCCACCACCCCCGAGGTGATCAGCGGGGCGGTGCGCAGCTGCTCCAGCGTCAGCGGGCGGCCGTGGGCCTGCAGCCAGCCGCGTGAGGCGCAGGCCAGGTAGCGCACCGGGCCCAGGTCGCGCGCCACCAGCTGGGGCGGCGGCTCGGGCATGACGCGGATGGCGATGTCCACGCCGTCGCGCACCAGGTCGTCCACCCGGTTCTCGAACATCACATCAAGCACGATGCCCGGGTACAGGCGCTTGAACTCGATCAGCCAGGGCGACATCACCATCTGCCCATAGCCGCTGGGCACGCTCAGGCCCACGCGGCCCTGCAGGCCCTGACCCAGGGTGTTGATGGTTTCGCGGGCGGCCAGCAGTTCGTTGACGATGCTGCGACCATGCTCATACAGGCGCATGCCCACCTCGGTGGGTTCCACCCGGCGCGTGGTGCGCCGCACCAGCTGAACACCCACCGATTTCTCGAGCTGGCTCAGGTGGTAGCTCACGTTGGCGCGGCTCATCTTGAGCTTGCGCGCCGCCTGGCTGAGGTTGCCTGAATCGATGATCTCGACCAGCAGGGTGAGGGAGCCAAGGTCCAGGCTGTGCATCAGATGGATGGTTGTTCAAAATGGTTTGACAGTCTGTCAATGGTTCATGGGATTGTCAAGAATGACTGTCGCCACAACAATCGCTGGCTGTGGCGGATTCATCTGCCAGCCTTGTGCTTGCCAACTGCTTGTCATTGGCTTGCCATTTCAATGCCTCCGGAGACAAAACCCATGACCGAAGCCGTCAAGACCACCCGCAGCGGCGCTGTGCTGGTGGCCACCGTGGACAACCCCCCCGTCAACGCCCTGGGCGTGGCGGTCCGCGCCGGCCTGAAGGCCGCCATCGAGGCCGCCGAGGCCGACCCCACCGTGCAAGCCGTGCTGATCGTGGGCGCGGGCCGGGCTTTCATCGCCGGTGCCGACATCCGCGAGTTCGGCAAGCCGCCGCAAGCCCCCTCACTGCCCGAGGTGTGCCGCACCATCGAGCTGTGCAGCAAGCCCGTGGTGGCGGCCATCCATGGCCCGGCCCTGGGCGGCGGGCTCGAAATCGCCCTGTCGGCGCACTACCGCGTGGCCATGCCCGGCAGCAAGCTGGGCCTGCCCGAGGTGCAGCTGGGCCTGATCCCGGGCTCGGGCGGCACCCAGCGGGCGCCGCGCCTGGCCGGCATCCAGGCCTCGGTCGAGCTGATGCTCAGCGGGCGCCACATCGGGGCTGATGAGGCCGTCAAGCTGGGCTTGGTCGATCGCGTGGGCACTGCGGCGGACGCCCTGACCGAAGGCCTGGCCTACGCCAACGAGCTGCTGGCCCGCCAGGCCCCGGTGCGCCGCAGCTGCGATGCCCCCGCGCTGGCCGACAAGGCCGCCGCCCAGGCCCAACTCGACGCCTTGAAGGCCGACACCGCCAAAAAGAGCAAGGGCCTTTTCTCCCCCCTCAAGATCATCGAAGCCGTGCAAGGCGCCCTCGACCTGCCCTTTGACGAAGGCATGAAGCGCGAGCGTGAGCTGTTCCTGCAGTGCATTGACAGCCCGCAGCGTGCCGGCCTGATCCATGCCTTTTTTGCCGAGCGCGAAGTGGTCAAGGTGCCCGAGGCCAAGGCCGCCCAGCCGCGCCCCTTCAACACCATCGGGGTGGTGGGGGGCGGCACCATGGGCGCCGGCATTGCGGTGTCGGTGCTCGATGCCGGCCTGCCGGTCACCATGGTCGAGCGCGATGACGAATCGATTGCGCGCGGTCGCGCCAATGTCGAGAAGGTGTACGACGGCCTGGTGGCCAAGGGCCGCATGAGCCCCGAGGCCAAGGCCGCGGTGATGGCGCGCTTCAGCGGCAGCACCTCGTACGACGCGCTGGCCCAGGTCGACCTGGTGATCGAGGCGGTGTTCGAGGAGATGGGCGTCAAGAAGGCCGTGTTTGCCGAACTCGACCGCGTCTGCAAGCCCGGCGCCGTGCTGGCCACCAACACCTCCTACCTCGACATCGACGAGATCGCCGGCAGCGTCAGCCGCCCGCAGGATGTGGTGGGCCTGCACTTCTTCTCGCCGGCCAACATCATGAAGCTGCTTGAGATCGTGGTGCCGGCCCGGGTCAGTGCCGATGTGGTGTCCACCGCCTTCGCGCTGGCGCAAAAGCTCAAGAAGGTGCCGGTGCGTGCCGGTGTGTGCGATGGCTTCATCGGCAACCGCATCCTGGCGGTGTACCGCGCGGCCGCCGACCACATGATGGAAGACGGCGCTTCGCCCTACCAGATCGACCAGGCGGTGCGTGACTTCGGCTACCCCATGGGCCCGTTTCAGGTGTCCGACCTGGCCGGCGGCGACATCGGCTGGGCCACGCGCAAGCGCCGCGCCGCCGCCCGCGACCCGCAGGCCCGCTATGTGCAGATTGCCGACCGCATTTGCGAGCGCGGCTGGTTCGGCCAGAAAACGGCCCGGGGCTACTACCTGTACCCCAACGGCGCCCGCGTCGGCAGCCCCGACCCCGAGGTGCTGGCCATCGTGGACGCCGAGCGCGAGCGCGCCGGCATCACGCCGCGCGCCTTCAGCAACGAAGAAATCATGCGCCGCTACATGGCCGCCATGGTCAACGAAGGGGCCAACGTGGTGCACCAGGGCATCGCGCTGCGCCCGCTCGATGTGGACGTGACCTTTGTCTATGGCTACGGCTTTCCGCGCTTCCGCGGTGGCCCCATGAAGTATGCGGACATGGTGGGCCTGCCGCAGATCCTGGCCGACATCGAAGCCTTCGCCAAGGACGACCCGCTGTTCTGGAAGCCCTCGCCCCTGCTGGTGGAGCTGGTCGCCAAGGGCGCCAATTTCGACTCGCTGAACAAGCCTGAGTAAGCCTGAATTACCCTTTTCAAAAGAGACACACCATGCGCCAAGCCGTCATTGTTTCCACCGCCCGCACCCCGCTCACCAAGTCGCACCGCGGCGAGTTCAACATCACCCCCGGCCCCACGCTGGCCGCCTTTGCCGTCAAGGCCGCGGTCGAGCGCTCCGGCATCGACCCGGCGCTGATCGAAGACGCCATCCTGGGCTGCGGCTACCCCGAGGGCATCACCGGTCGCAACATCGGCCGCCAGGCCGTCATCCGCGCCGGCCTGCCGCTGAGCATCGGCGGCACCACCGTGAACCGCTTCTGTGCTTCGGGTCTGCAGGCCATCGCCATGGCGGCGGGCCGCATCGTGGCCGAAGGCGTGCCGGCGATGATTGCCGGTGGCGTGGAAAGCATCTCGGGCATCAAGAGCCGCGACGACGCCCAGCTCACGCTCGACCCCTGGATCGTCGAGCACAAGCCCGATCTGTACCTGTCGATGATCGAGACCGCCGACATCGTGGCCCAGCGTTACGGCATCAGCCGCGAGGCGCAAGACCGCTTCTCGGCCGAGAGCCAGCGCAAGACCGAAGAAGCCCAACTGGCCGGCCGCTACGCCGAAGAGATCGTGCCTTGCACCACCACCATGGCCGTGGTCAACAAAGAGACCAAAGAGGTCAGCAAGCAAGAGGTGACCGCCACTGCCGACAACTGCAACCGCCGCGGCACCACCTACGAGGCCCTGGCCAAGCTGGCCCCGGTCAATGGCCCCGACAAGTTCATCACCGCCGGCAATGCCTCGCAGTTGTCGGACGGGGCCTCGGCCTGCGTGCTGATGGAAGCCGCCGAGGCCGAGCGCCTGGGCCTGCAGCCCCTGGGCGCCTTCCGGGGCCTGGCGATTGCCGGCTGCGAACCCGACGAGATGGGCATCGGCCCGGTGTTTGCCGTGCCCAAGCTGCTGGCCCGCCACGGCCTCAAGGTCGAGGACATCGACCTGTGGGAGCTCAACGAGGCCTTTGCCTCGCAATCCATCTACTGCCAGCAGAAGCTGGGCATCCCGGATGAGCGCCTCAACGTCAATGGCGGCGCCATCTCCATCGGCCACCCCTTCGGCATGACCGGCGCCCGCCTGACCGGCCACGTGCTGCTCGAAGGCCGCCGCCGCAAGGCCAAGTGGGCCGTGGTCACCATGTGCATCGCCGGTGGCATGGGCGCTGCCGGCCTGTTCGAAATCTTCTGATCCCGGAGCCCCTCATGGACCTGAATTTCACCCCTGAAGAAGAAGCCTTCCGCGCCGAAGTGCAGGGTTTTCTGCGCGACAAGCTGCCCGCGCGCCTGCGCGACAAGGTCAAGGCCGGCCTGCGCCTGACCCGTGCCGACTCGGTGGAGTGGCACACCCTGCTCAATGAGCGCGGCTGGCTGGCCAACCACTGGCCCACGCAATACGGCGGCCCGGGCTGGAACGCCGTGCAGAAGTTCATCTTCGAGCACGAATGTGCCGTGGGCGGTGCGCCGCGCATCGTGCCCTTCGGCGTCAACATGCTGGGCCCGGTGCTGATCAAGTACGGCAGCGAAGCCCAGAAGCAGTACTGGCTGCCGCGCATCCTGAACGGCGACGACTGGTGGTGCCAGGGCTATTCCGAACCCGGCTCGGGCTCGGACCTGGCCTCGGTCAAGACCACGGCCGTGCGCGAGGGGGATCACTACATCGTCAATGGCCAGAAGACCTGGACCACGCTGGGCCACCACGCCAACATGATCTTCTGCCTGGTGCGCACCAACAAAGAGGCCAAGCAGCAGTCGGGCATCAGCTTCTTGCTGGTCGACATGAACAGCCCCGGCGTGGAAGTGCGCCCCATCATCACGCTGGACGGCGAGCATGAGGTCAACGAAGTCTTCTTCACCGACGTCAAGGTGCCCGTGGGCAACCTGGTGGGCGAAGAGAACAAGGGCTGGACCTACGCCAAGTACCTGCTGACCTACGAGCGCACCAACATCGCGGGCGTGGGCTTCAGCGTGGCTGCACTCGAACGCCTCAAGCGCATCGCCGCCAAGGTGCAACGCCATGGCCGCCCCCTGATCGAAGACCCGTCCTTTGCCACCCGCCTGGCCAAGGTCGAGATCGACCTCGAGAACATGAAGACCACCAACCTTCGCGTGATCGCTGCGGTGGCCGGTGGTGGCGTGCCGGGTGCCGAGAGCTCGATGCTGAAGATCCGCGGCACCGAGATCCGCCAGGAGCTGACCTCGCTCACGCGCCGGGCCATGGGCCCCTACGCCTTGCCCTTCATCGAAGAGGCCATGTACGAAGGTTATGCCGACGAGCCGGTGGGCCCGGCCGAGGCGGCCCAGGCGGCCGCCATCTACTTCAACAACCGCAAGCTGTCGATCTTCGGCGGCTCCAACGAGATCCAGAAGAACATCATCTCCAAGATGATCCTGGGCCTGTGAAGCAAGGGACACCGCGATGAACTTTGAACACACCGAAGACCGCCGCATGCTGGCGGACACCCTGAACCGCTTCATCACCGAGCAATACCCTTTCGAGGTGCGCAATGAGGTGGCGGGCAGTGAGCAGGGGCTGAGCACCGCCGTCTGGCAGCAGCTGGCCGAGATCGGCGCCCTGGGCGCCTTGTTCCCCGAATCCGTGGGCGGCTTCGGCGGCGCGGGCTTTGACGTCAGTGTGGTGTTCGAAAGCCTGGGCCGTGGCCTGGTGGTCGAACCCTTTCTGGGCGCTTTGATCGTGGGCCGGGCCCTGGCTGCGGCCGGCAGCCCGGCGCAGCAGGCGGCGCTGGCCGGCCTGATCGATGGCAGCACCGTGGCCGCCCTGGCACACGATGAGCCCGGCAACCACTACGAGCTGTCGCGCGTGGCCACCCGTGCCACGGCCACGGCCAACGGTTGGCAACTGGACGGCGCCAAGGCCGTGGTGCTGCAGGCCCAGGCCGCGCAGCTGCTGCTGGTCAGTGCCCGGGTGGCAGGCGATGTCGAGGCGGAGGACGGTATCTCGCTGTTCCTGGTGCCGGCCGATGCCGCCGGTGTGCAGCTGCGCGGCTACGGCCGCATCGACGGCGGGCGCGCGGCCGAGCTGAGCCTGCAAGGCGTGCAGCTCGGCGCCGAGGCCTTGCTGGGCGGGGCAGGGCAGGGCTTTGCCACGCTGGAGCTGGCCATCGGCTGGGGCCTGCTGGCGCTGTGCGCCGAGGCCGTGGGCGCCATGGACGTGGCCAAGCAGTACACACTCGAGTACCTGCAGACACGCAAGCAGTTCGGTGTGCCGATCGGCAGCTTCCAGGCCTTGCAACACCGCATGGCCGATGTGCTGCTGGAGATCGAACAGGCCCGCTCGGCCGTGATCAACGCTGCCGCCGCCATGGAGGCCGATCGCCTGACCCGCGAGCGCGCGCTGTCGGCCGCCAAGTTCAGCATCGGGCGCATCGGCGCTCGGGTGGCCGAAGAAGCGGTGCAGATGCACGGCGGCATCGGCATGACCTGGGAGCTGCCCCTGGCCCACTACGCCAAGCGCCTGGTCATGATCGACCACCAACTGGGCGATGAAGACCACCACCTGCAGCGTTACATCGCGCTGGGCCGGAGCGTGGCATGAGCAGCGCCGCCAGCCCCATCCTGCTGCAGCAGCGCGAGGGCGCCGTGCTGGTGCTCACGCACAACAACCCGGCCGTGCGCAATGCGCTGTCGCCCGAGTTCTATGCCGCGCTCACCGCCGCATTGCAGCAGGCGGCGGCCGATGATTCGGTGGGGGCGGTGGTGCTGACCGGCGCGGGCGGCATGTTCTGCTCGGGCGGCGATCTGCGCCAGCTGATCAAGCGCCGCGAGTTGCCCGAAGCCGAGCGCCGCCAGCGCCTGGAAGGGCTGCACGACCTGATCCGCACCCTGCGCGACTGCCCCAAGCCCGTGGTGGCCGCGGTGGAGGGTGCGGCCGCCGGGGCTGGCCTGTCCATCGCCCTGGCCTGTGATCTGCTGGTCAGTGCCCGCGACGCCATCTACTCGGTGGCCTATGTCAAGGTGGGGCTCACGCCGGACGGCGGTGCCACCGCGTTCCTGGCCGAGTTCGTGTCGCGCCAGGTGCTGACCGAGCTGTGCCTGACCGGCGAGCGCATCACCGGCGAGCGCCTGCACGCCCTGGGCGCGGTCAACCGCCTCACCGACGCGGGCGACGCGCTGGCCCAGGCCGTGCACCTGGCCCGCCAGGTGGCCGATGGCCCGCTGCAGGCCAATGCCGCCATCAAGGCCCTGTGCCGCTCTGCGCCCCAGGCCACGCTCGAAGAGCAGCTCGATCTGGAGGCCCAGCACATGGTGCGGGCCCAGGGTGGCGCAGAATCGCTGGAGGGCATCGGTGCTTTTCTCGACAAGCGCAAACCCGACTTCGTGAAACTGCGCCAGCCCGGCTGACCACAACGATTTGACGGAGACAAGACCCATGACCGCTTCCCCCTCTGGACTGCCGCTGGCCGGCGTCCGTGTGCTCGATCTTTCCCGCGTGCTGGCCGGCCCCTGGTGCGGCATGGTGCTGGGCGATTTCGGCGCCGAGGTGATCAAGGTCGAGCATCCCAAGCGCGGCGATGACACCCGCGACTGGGGCCTGCGCATCGGCGAGACCGAGACCGCCTACTTCAACAGCGTGAACCGCAACAAGCGCTCGGTCACGGTCGACCTCAAGACCCCCGAGGGCCAGCAGATCGTGCGCGACCTGGCCCTGCAGTGCGATGTGGTGATCCAGAACTTCAAGTATGGCGATGTCGAGACCATGGGCCTGGGCTACGAGCAGCTCAAGGCGCTCAAGCCCGACCTCATCTACTGCTCGGTATCCGGTTACGACCGCACCGGCCCCGAGGCGGCCCGCCCTGGCTACGACCTGCTGGTGCAGGGCGAGGCCGGTCTGATGGCGCTCAACGGCGAGGCCACCCAGCCCCCGCTGAAGTTCGGCGTGGCAGCGGTCGACATGTTCACCGGCATGTACTCGGCCCAGGCCGTGCTGGCAGCCTTGTTCGAGCGCCAGCGCACCGGCCAGGGCCGGCACATCGAGATGGCGCTGTTCGACTGCGGCCTGATGATCACCGCCTACTACGGGCTGGAGGCCTTGCTGCAGCAGAAAGACCCGCCACGCTATGGCAATGCCCACCCCTCGATCGTGCCCTATGGCGTGTTCGATGCGGCCGACGGCCCCCTGGTGATTGCCGTGGGCAACAACGCCCAGTTCGAGCGCTTTGCCCGCGACGTGATCGACCGCCCCGACATCGCCAGCGACGAGCGCTTCAAGACCAACCTGGGCCGCGGCTCCAACCGCGACGAGCTGGTGCCCCAGCTGCTGGCCGAGCTCAAGGCCCGCCCGCGCAAGCTGCTGCTGGAGCGCCTGGCCGCGGTGGGCATCCCCTGCGGCGAGGTGCTGGGCCTGCACGAGGCCCTGACCTCCGAGCGCGCCGTGCGCGGCGGACTGGTGACCGAGCAGCCCCACCCGGTGGCCGGCAGCATGGCCGTGCTGGCGCCGCCCTACCGGCTGGATGGCGAACGCCTGCCGGTGCGCCGCCCCCCACCCGTGCTGGGCGAGGGCACGCAAGATGTGCTGAGTGAGCTGCTGGGCCTGGATGCGGCCCGCGTGGCCGATCTCAAGGCGCGTGGCGTGCTCTGAGCGACCCTTTTCGATTTTTTTGCAACAAAGGCAGGCGAGGCCACCGAGCCCCAGCCTGCCGACGGAGACTGTTTCATGAGCAAGATGTCTGCTGGCGCCTGGGGCGCCGGAATGCCCCTGGGCCGCCGCTGGGCGCTGGGCCTGCTGAGCGGGTTGCTGGCCGCCCACACCCTGGGGGCTGTGGCGCTGGCGCAGAGCTTTCCGAGCCGCCCGATCAAGCTGATCGTGCCCTTCCCACCCGGGGGGCCCACCGACACCGCCTCGCGCATCGTGGGCCAGCGTCTGGCCGAGCGCCTGAAGCAGCCCGTGGTGGTCGAGAACCGGGCCGGCGCCTCGGGCTCGATCGCCGCGGCGGCGGTGGCCAAGAGCCCGGCCGACGGCTACACCCTGATGATGCTGGCCACCCCCACGCTGCTGGCGCCGCACCTGTACAAGAAGGCCGGCTACGACATCGTGAAGGATTTCAGTCCCGTGGCCACGGTGTACGACCTGCCCATCGTGATGGTGGTCAACCCCACCGTGCTGCCCGATGTGACCACCCTGGCGCAGCTGATCGCCAAGGCCAAGGCCCAACCGGGCCAGATCAACTACACCAGCTCGGGCGCGGGCAGCTTTGGCCACCTGAGCATGGAGTTGCTCAAGCAGCTCGGCGGCTTTGACATGCAGCACGTGCCCTACAAAGGCGGCGTGCCGGCCATCACCGACTTACTGGGTGGCCAGGTGCCGATGATGTATGCCGACCTGGTGGCCGCCTTGCCGCACATCCGATCCGGCAAGCTGCGCGCCATCGCGGTGGGCTCGCCCCAGCGCGTGAGCATGCTGCCCGATGTGAAGACCGTGGCCGAGCAGGGCATCACGGGTTTTGACGCCGTGTCCTGGGGCGGTCTGATGGCCCCGGCCGGCACGCCCAAAGAAGTGGTGAACCGCGTGGCCGACGAGGTCAAGGCCATCCTGGCCGAAAAGGAAACGCAGGACAAACTCCTGCAGGCCGGCACCTTCAGCCGCTTCCAGGGCCCCGAGCAGATGGCCCAGCGCGTGCAGCAGGACGACGCCAAATGGGGCAAGGTGATCCGCGACAAGGGCATTGCGCTCGAGTGAATGCATGCCTGAATCCATGATGATCGGGGTCTCTTAAACGACAGACGGTTGGCGCATCCGGCCTTAACTTGCCGGGTTCTGTCTTGGCCCTTGTCACCATTTTTTTCCAGCTCCCATGCCTGTGATCCACCCGCCTTTTTCTCAAGCCCACCCGGTCCGCAGCCGGGCTGACATCCTGCGCGTCGAACAGACCCGCCCGCTGGCCGAGGCCTTGCCGGTGCGCAGCACCTACGAGATCTTCTGCAATTCGGCAGCCGCCTTTGGCGACAAGACCGCCTTCACCTTTCTGCGCACGGCCGACCCCGCCGACGCCCCGATCCGCTGGAGCTACCGCCAGTTGCTGGCCGGCATCCATCAGACGGCCAACGCGCTGCACAGCCTGGGCTTCCAGCCCACCGATGCGGTGGCCGTGCTGCTGCCGGGCTGCCTGGACTACCACCTGGCCCTGTGGGGCGGTGGCGCGGCAGGCATCGTGCAGCCCTTGAACCCCTTGCTCAGCGATGACAAGCTGGCCTCTTTGCTGGAGGCTGCCCAGGCCAAGGTGCTGATCGCCTATGGCGTCGACGCTGACGCCGGCTACTGGACCAAGGCCCTGCACCTGCTGGCCCGGGTGCCCACGCTGCACACCGTGCTGCGCGTGCCGCCGCACGACGAGGTGGCCACGCCCGCGCTGCCCGAAGGCGTGCAGTGCTTCCGCCAACTGACAGCGGCTCAACCCGACGACCGCCTGCTCAGCGGCCGCGAGATCCAGCCCACCGACATCGCGGCCTACTTCCACACCGGCGGCACCACGGGGGCTCCGAAGCTGGCCCGGCACAGCCACGGTGCCCAGGTGTTCTCGGCCTGGGCCGGCATCCAGGTGCAAGGCATGGGCCCCCAGGATGTGACCATCAACGGCTACCCGCTGTTCCATGTGGCCGGTGTGCTGGCCGGTTCCTTGAGCGCCTGCTCGGCCGGGGCCGAGACCATCATCCCCACCACCAGCCTGATGCGCAACCGCGCCGTCATCCAGAACTACTGGAAGCTGGTGCAGACCTACCGCAGCACCGTGCTGTCGGCCGTGCCCACGGTGCTGGCCGCGCTGGCCAATGTGCCGCTTGATGGGGCCGACATCTCCTCGCTGCGCTATGTCCGCACCGGTGCTGCGCCCATGCCACCCGAGCTGGCGCTGCGTTACCAGCAGCAGTTCGGCCTGCAGGTGCACGAGTCGCTGGGCATGACCGAGATGGCGGGCATTTCCACCATCACCCCGCCCGGTGTGGTGGGGCCGGCAGGTTGCGTGGGCTTTGCCCTGCCTTTTGTTCAGATGCGCATCGTGCGCCTGGATGCCAGCGGCAACGCCAGCAACGAGGACCTGCCCCCAGGCCAGCCCGGCATGATCCTGTTCAAGTCGCCCAACCTGTTCTCGGGCTTTCTGGACCCGGCTGACACCGCCAAGGCCTTTACCGCAGATGGCTGGCTGGCCACGGGCGATCTGGGCTTTGTGGATGAGGAAGGGCGCCTGAACATTTCGGGCCGCTCCAAGGACCTGATTATCCGCGGCGGCCACAACATCGACCCCAAGGTGATCGAAGACGCGGTGGCCGCCCACCCGGCCGTGCAGCTCAGCGCGGCCGTGGGTGCACCCGATGCCTACGCGGGTGAACTGCCCGTGGTCTACGTCACGCTGGTGCCCGGCCAGAGCGTCACCGAGCAGGAGCTGCTGGCCTTTGCCGCCAGCCGCGTGGACGAGGGGCCGGCCAAGCCGCGCCACATCACGGTGCTCGATCAGATGCCCATGACCAACGTGGGCAAGATCTTCAAGCCCGATTTGCGCGCCCTGGCCACCCGGACCGTGATCGAAGACCTGGCGCGCCAGTGCGCGACCGAGGCCGGTCTGGCCCAGGCCCCTGCACTGCGCATCGAGCATTCAGCCGAGGGCTGGCGTGTGGCGCCCGCGAACGGGGAGGCCCCGGAGGCCTGGTCCCAGGCCCTGGCCACCGCCCTGGAGCGCCTGCCCGTCAAGGTGCGCTGGCAAAACTGAAAAAGCAGCCTGAACACGGCGCCCCAAGAATTCATAAAAAGGAGACATCGTGAAAGACCTGAATCACAGCACCCGCCGCCAATGGCTGGGGCAGGCCGGCGCCGCCGGGCTGCTCTTGGCCGGGGCTTTGCCCTTGCAGGCCGCCGAACCCTGGCCCACCAAGCCGGTCAAGATCATCGTGCCCTTCAACGCCGGTGGCGCCACCGACACGGTGGCCCGCGTGATCGGCGAGAAGCTGTCCTCGCGCCTGGGCCAGCCCGTGCTGATCGACAACCGGGGCGGTGCCGCGGGCATCCTGGGCACCGACGCCGTGGCCAAGGCGGCACCGGATGGCTACACCCTGGTGCTGTCGCTGAGCACCTCGCTGCTGATCAACCAGTTTCTGTACACCAAGATGCCTTACAACGCCCAGCGCGATCTGGCGCTGGTTTCGCTGATTGCCAATGCGCCCACCGTGCTGGTCGTCAATGCCAGCCTGCCGGTGAGCAACGGGGCCGAACTGATGGCCTACATGGCCAAGAACAAGGGCAAGCTGTCGTATGGGTCCTGGGGCGTGGGCTCCCAGGCCCACCTGGCCGGCGCCTACATGAGCCAGGCCCAGGACGCCGACATGTCGCACGTGGCCTACAAGGGCGAGGCCCCGATGCTGCAGGATTTGATTGGTGGGCAGATTCAATTGGCTTTTGCCAGCGCCCTGGGCGCCAAACCCCACATTGAAACGGGTAAGCTCAAGGCCATCGGCGTCACAGGAGAGCAGCGCATGACCGTGCTGCCCAACGTGCCCACACTCCCGGAACAGGGGCTCAAGGACGAGGTGTACCGCACCTCGGGCTGGGTGGGCATGGCAGCACCGGCCAAAACCCCGGTGGACATCGTGCAACGCATCTCGAGCGAGGTGCGCGCGGTCTGCGCGCTACCCGACGTGAAGGAGCGCATAGCGTCCATGGGTTTCATGGCAGTGGGTAACACCCCTGAACAATTCGGTACATTCTACAAACGCGAATTTCCCGTCTGGGAGCGTCTGGTCAAGCAGTCTGGCGCCCAGCTCGACTGAACAAAGCATTCATTCAAGAGGAAGCAACATGAAGATTCTCGTCCCCGTCAAACGCGTGGTGGACTACAACGTGAAGGTCCGGGTGAAGTCGGACAACACGGGTGTGGACATTGCCAACGTCAAGATGAGCATGAACCCCTTTGACGAGATTGCCGTCGAAGAAGCGGTGCGCCTGAAGGAAAAAGGCGTGGCCACCGAGGTGATCGCGGTCAGCTGCGGCGTGGCCCAGTGCCAGGAGACCCTGCGCACGGCCATGGCCATCGGTGCGGACCGGGCCATCCTGGTCGAGACCCCGGCTGATCTCGAGCTGCAGCCCCTGGCCGTGGCCAAGCTCTTGAACGCCCTGGTGGCCAAAGAGCAACCGGGCCTGATCATCCTGGGCAAGCAAGCCATTGACGACGATGCCAACCAGACCGGCCAGATGCTGGCCGCCTTGGCCGACCTGCCCCAGGCCACCTTCGCCAGCAAGGTCGAAGTGGCCGGTGACAAGGTCAACGTCACGCGAGAAATCGACGGCGGCCTGGAAACCCTGAGCCTGTCGATCCCGGCCGTGATCACCACCGACCTGCGCCTGAACGAGCCGCGTTACGTGACGCTGCCCAACATCATGAAGGCCAAGAAGAAGCCGCTGGAGACCGTCAAGCCCGAAGACCTCGGTGTGGACGTGGCCCCGCGCCTGAAGACGCTCAAGGTCAGCGAGCCGCCCAAGCGTGGCGCTGGCGTGAAGGTGGCCGACGTGGCCGCTCTGGTGAACAAACTCAAGACCGAAGCCAAGGTGATCTGAACATGACCGCACTTGTTATTGCCGAACACGACAACCAAAGCATCAAGGG